>Ga0209517_10006043_pt1 | contig 15131 bp, 8 predicted proteins | sample PeaSoiMetSII2010_FD_187695 | JGI IMG/M metagenome (GOLD analysis project Ga0209517, IMG submission 187695) | Peat soil microbial communities from Weissenstadt, Germany - SII-2010 (SPAdes) (version 2) | ecosystem: Environmental > Terrestrial > Soil > Wetlands > Peat | place: Germany: Weissenstadt... | reverse complement strand
GTCAATCGAATGGAATTGCTCGGGATGCGTCAGCATCAGATGCGCCAGGGCCAGCGCGCTGGCTTCGCAGTCGGCGCGCAGAGCCGCATCTTGAATCGCGTCAAAGTCGATCACATGGGCGAAGCCAAGGATGCGGCGGATCATCTTGCAGGCGCCGAAGCCGAGCATGTCGGCAAACAGCGAATCGAGGAATGCGTTTCGTGCCGACTCGAGCGCCGCAGCGTCCGCGGGAGTGGAAAACATGGCGGCCGGGAATGCATCGCCCCTGGCGTGCTCGGCCCACAGCGCGCGGAAGCTGCTGCGGAACGTCGACCAGAAAATTTTCGCCTGTTCGAGAAGCCACTCTCGATAAGCGATGCGGCCCTCATTCGGCGTCGCGTGCCCGGATTGCGAGTACCAACTCAGCAAGAGATTGCCAAAAAACGCACCCAGATCGAAACCAATCGGCCCGTAGAAAGCGAATTCCGGATCGATCACGCGGGTATCGGTTTCCGTAACCATCACCGAGCCCGAATGAAGATCCCCATGCAGGAGCGCTTGGGTCTGGCTGAGAAATTTCTGACCGAAGCGTGCCGCGGCCACTTTGAGAGGCCCATCGCGGCGCAGGTCCGAGACGACGTCGTCGAGTTGCGGTGAGGTGTGACGATTGCGCTCGCTGATCAGGTAGGGATCGGCAAAAATCAGATCGACCGAAATGCGCACCAGCGCCTTATTCCCGGCGAACAACGCGATTCCATCCATTTTACGTTCGAAGGGCCACGCCAAATCGGACGTGAAGAAGCAAGCCCGGGCAACATACTCGCCCATGTCTCCGGCCAGATTTGGGTAACGGCGCCCCGCGATCAAACCACGCCTCAAGATGATGTGTGGCGATAGCCGCTCCATGACCGTGCAATAAAGCTCCGCATCGTAATGGTAGATCTTGGGAATCAGCTCTGCGACATACGGCGCCACGGCGCGGTAATAGGAATTTTCGAAGAATGCCCGTTCCAGCGACATCGGCCAGGACGGCCCGGCGGCGCGCACATAGGGAAGAGCCTGTTTGACGCAGACCGAGCCGTCCGGCCCCTCCACGATGAACACGAGATTGAGATTTCCATCGCCGACTTCGCTGGCCTGCCATTTTTCCGGCCGACCGCCGAGCAGCGCGCGAATCTCGCCCAGATCTGCGATCAGCGCCACCAGGCTCTTGGAATCGAGGATCCGATGTGGGGAGAGCGCCTCTTCTGTCGGCATGATCAACTTCCTCTAGCGACTGCGTCCGCAAGATCCTTGCCGCCAAAGTCCAGACCGGCCTCCGTGAGATCTTGTTTGCCATAAGTACGGAACTTGTCGATCACCTCGCGCATCGCCTCCTCATTGAGAATGCGCACATCTCCGACGATCAGCGCCGCACAATATTGTGCGGCGAGGTTTTCGACCTCGCCGGCAAGGACGACGGCGGCACGAAGGTTTGCGCCAACCGCGATGACGCCGTGATTCTCGAGTAGACACGCCCTGCGGCCGTTCAAGGCGGCAAGCGCCGCATTGGACAGCTCCTGCGTGCCGAAGGTGTGATACGGCGCGCAACGGATGTCGAGGCCGCCCGCGACCGCCACCATATAATGAAATGCGGGGATCCCTCGCGCGGTGCACGCGAGCGCCGTGGCATACCGGGAATGGGTGTGCACGATGGCGCCCACGTCATCGCGGGATTTGAGTATGTCGCGATGAAACCGCCATTCGCTCGACGGTCGGCGGCGGCCGAACCAGCGGCCATCCAGGTCCATGAGCGGCACATCGTCGGGCTCGAGTTCGTTGTAAGCCATGCCGGTAGGACTGACAAAAAAATGCTCCGGGTCACGGCGAACACTGATATTGCCGGAGGTGCCATAGGTCAAACCGCGACGCGCGAGCGCGCGACAGGCGGCAATTACCGCTTTGCGCAGTTTCTCGTCACCGATCGCGCCGTCGGATGAAGTCATGGTGCGGCTCGTCCATCGAGATAAAGGCTACGCAAAGCGGCAGGGTTCGCCGGACAAACGCCGCGCTCGGTGATCAATGCGGTCACCAGTCTCGCCGGCGTCACATCGAACGCCAGATTGAGCGCCGGGCTCGCCTCCGGTACCACTCTTACGGTCACGCTGGCGCCGGCCGAGGTTCGTCCGGTGATATGGGTGACCTCCGTCGCCGATCGCTCCTCGATCGGGATTTCACTGCCCCGATCAAGGGACCAGTCGATGGTGCTCGACGGCAGCGCCGCATAGAAAGGCACGCCGTTGTCGTGGGCGGCGAGCGCCTTGAGATACGTACCGACCTTATTGCACACGTCACCCGCCGCCGTGGTTCGATCGCTGCCGACGATAACCATATCCACCTCGCCGCGCTGCATCAGATGGCCGCCGAGATTATCCACAATCACCGTGTGCGGTACTCCGTGAGCTCCCAGCTCGAAGGCCGTCAGCGCGGTGCCCTGGTTGCGCGGCCGCGTTTCGTCCACCCATACATGGACATCGATCCCGGCGTCGTGTGCCATGTAGATAGGCGACAGCGCCGTGCCCCAATCGATGCATGCAAGCCAGCCCGCATTGCAATGGGTCAGGATATTCACTCTCCGTCCGGGCGTTTTGGCCAGCTCACGAATGAGCTTGAGGCCATGAACGCCAATGGCGCGGCATTGTTCCACGTAGGCATCGCAGATTATCTCCGCTTCTCGAAATGCCGCCTCGGCGCGCTTGTCCAGCTCGACCTCCGACAACGCTCGGCGCATTCTGTTCAAGGCCCAAGCCAAGTCGATGGCCGTCGGACGCGTCGCTTGCAGTATCCGGGCAGCGTCGTCGAGTTGCACATCCGACGCGTTCGAGCGCAGCGCGAGTGCCATGCCGTAGGCAGCAGTCGCACCGATCAGCGGCGCCCCTCGCACCACCATCGTCCGGATTGCTTGCGCGGCGTCGTCGAGAGTGTCGAGATCGATCGTCGCGAATTCAAACGGTAGCCGAGATTGGTCGATGACCCGGACGGCGCCGGCTGCCGTACGCCAAATAGCGCGGTAGTGCTTCCCTAAGATTTTCATCGATCAATTGGCAGTGGAATTGAACAGGAGTTCAGCATGGTCCCCAACATGAGTTTAATGTAGCACTTGTATCGGTCCGCACCAGCGCCGCTCACTCCCGCCCATCTTTCCTGTACTCTCAACCTATTGTAAATGCTTGAATTATTTATTCCAGGAAGAACGCCATGGAAAGCATCTGCGCGCCCCGTTCCAAACTGCCCGATATAGGCACCACGATCTTCACCGTGATCGGCCAGCTCGCGGCACAGCATGGCGCGCTGAACCTGTCGCAGGGCGCACCCAACTTCCCGTGCGATCCGAAGCTCATCGACGCCGCGGTGCGAGCCATGCGCGCCGGACACAACCAGTATGCGCCCATGGCCGGCATCGCCGCGTTGCGCGAAGCGCTCGCCCACCAGGTCGCGCAACTCTCAGGCGCCCGCTACGACGCCGCGGACGAAATCACCATCATCGCCAGCGCCAGCGAGGGGCTGTACGCGTCGATCAGCGCGCTAGTTCACCCGGGCGACGAAGTGATCTACTTCGAACCGGCGTTCGACAGTTATGCGCCGATCGTCCGACTGCAAGGTGCAACACCTGTCGCGATCAAGCTCTCGCAGCCCGGCTTCCGGGTCGACTGGGACGAAGTGGCCGCGGCATTCTCGCCGCGGACCCGGATGATCATCATCAATTCCCCGCACAACCCGACCGCGACCGTGCTCGGTGCCGGCGACATCGCACGGCTCACCGCGCTCACGCGCGACACCGGCATCGTGATCCTGTCCGACGAGGTCTATGAACACGTCGTATTCGACGGCGCCCTGCATCACAGCATGGCACGATATCCGGAGCTGGCCGAGCGCAGCGTGATCGTCTCGTCATTCGGCAAGTCGTACCATGTCACAGGCTGGCGGGTCGGCTATTGTCTTGCACCGGCCGCGCTGATGAGCGAGATCCGCAAGGTCCATCAGTTCATGGTGTTCGCCGCCGACACCCCGATGCAGTACGCGCTGGTCGAAGCCTTGGCCGACGAGCGCAGCTACCTAGGTCTGTCCGCGTTCTATCAGAGAAAACGCGACCTGCTGGCCGGCGCGCTCGCCGCGTCACGCTTCGAGTTGCTGCCGAGCGAAGGCAGCTTCTTCATGCTCGCGCGCTTTCGCGGCTTCTCCGACGAGAGCGACAGTGACTTCGTACTGCGCCTGATCCGGGACGCCGGCGTCGCGACGATACCGCTGTCGGCCTTCTACACCGACGGCACCGACCACGGCGTGATCCGTCTGAGCTTCGCGAAGGATGACGCGACCCTGGTGGAAGGCGCGCGCCGCCTGTGCTCGGTTTGAAGCGGCCCGCACAACGTGACCGCCATCATTGCGGTATTTCTTGGGGTGTTGTGGCAGCGCTGTATGACAATATCGGTCGAAATTATTCAGGCCAACGGCAAACTGATCCGCGGATTGGAGCAGCAATAGAGGAGGCGCTCGCGGGCTGTGGATCTGTACTCAACGTGGGTGCCGGGACAGGTTCATACGAACCTCCGTCTCACGCCGAGGTTGCGGAACGCGTCGGCTATAGCTCCGCAAGCACGTTCAGCGTCGCATTCACCCGTTATGTCGGACTGCCGCCGACGCGGTATGCCCGGGAGCAGATGGAATCTGCGACTCCCGTAGTGCGTGTGGCGTAAAGCAGGGATCGCCTGATCCCGCACCGACCAGGGGTTACTTCGCCTGCCGGCGGCGCGGCATGGGAGCGCGCGGGGGAATATCGCATCCGCAACCCCTTCAAGCGCAGTGTTGACTATTCAAGTGCGGTCACCTCAGCGTTTAACCGATCAGCACGCGCCGGCTCGGAGGGATGCGGTTCCGACCGGTCCGACTCGGCGGCGATAATGCTGCTAATTTCGCAGAGGCACGAGCCGCAATTGGTTCCGGCACGCAAATGTTGCCCAATCTGGGCCGTGGTGGTGAGCTTCAGATCCCTTACCGCGGAACAGATGGTCTTGCGACCCACGCTGAAACAGGAACAGACAACGTCGCCGGCGTCGGCGTTCGAGCGCGCCGGCTGGCCAGCCAGCAGTCCGAGACGATCTTCCCTAACTAGGATCGGCTTATTGAAAAGACTGGTCAGCCAAGCGCGCGACGGTAGATCCGGCCTGGGTGAAAGAAACACGCAGGCTTCCAAGCGTCCACCTACCAGATGCGCGGCTCGATAGACGCCGATGCTTCGATCCGAGTACTCGATCCAGTCGGGCGCCGAGTCGCGGGCGTCCAGCAGGCGTCTCGCCCACGGCGACCAGTCGCCGAACACACGCCGCCCTGCGAGTTCGTAGCGCAGGCAGCTGGTGCTCGGCGTCAAGGACCACGCCGTAGCGTCCCGGATGAGTACAGGCTTGCGGCTCAGCACAAACCCCTGCCACGCCACGACGAAGGGTGACACACGCGCCGGCGTGTGCTTGAACTCGGGTTCCCCGGACACCGGGTCCACCGCGGGGCTCATGAGAGACCCTACGCGCGCGTCTCCGGCGTACTGTGAATTCCAGTGCATCGGTGCGAAGACCATTCCCCGACCGATCTCGCCGCTGCAGCGCAAGCGCGCGACCATCGACCCCCAACGTGTCGAGACTTGCACCAATTCCCCGGGGCGCACGCCCGCGAGCAGCGCATCTTGCGCATGCAGGTCGACGAACGGTTCGGGCGCGTGTTGCATCAGTCGCGCGGACCGACCGGTGCGTGTCATCGTGTGCCATTGATCGCGAATGCGGCCGGTGTTGAGCACCAGGGGATATTCTCTATCGGTGCTGTGCTTGGGGGCACGCGGAACGGTGGCAACGAAGCGAGCGCGACCATCGGCGTGAAAGAAACGCCCGTCACTGAATATCTCACGTGACGGCTCGCGCAGCGTGATGCCCGCCGGGGCGCTCGTGAGCGCAGCGTTCGACGAAGTCGCGGCGCCCGGTGCGCTACCTGACAGTGGCCAACGCACCGGCGTCAGTGCGTCATACTCTGGGCGCGTCAGCGCCCCGAGGGCGCCGATATCGAATGCCCGCGTACCGTGATTGCCGGCGGCGGACAATTGCGCATGTTCGACGAAAATTTCATGCGACGACTGAAAGCGAAACCCATCCGAAAATCCCATGCGCATTGCCACCTGGCAGAAGATCCACCAATCGGGCTTGGCCTCGCCCGGCGAGGGCATGAAGGGGCGCTGCCGCGAAATGCAGCGCTCAGAATTGGTGACCGTGCCGTCTTTCTCTCCCCAGGCGGTGGCGGGTAGCAGCACGTGCGCGAGAGCGGTGGTATCGGTGTCGGCCACGCAATCGGATACGACCACGAGCTCGCAGCGGCTCAAGGCGGCACGCGCCCGATTGGCATTCGGCAAACTGACGACCGGGTTGGTGCCAGCGATCCAGATCGCCTTGACCCGGCGAGCGTGTATCGACTCGAACAGATCCACCGCCTTCAGCCCGGGAGCCGCCGCGATGACGGGACTGCGCCAAAAGCTCTGCACGATCTCTCGATGCTCGGCGCGACCCAGCTCCATATGGGCCGCGAGTGTCGTGGCGAGCCCTCCGACCTCCCGCCCCCCCATCGCATTGGGCTGCCCCGTGATCGAAAACGGCCCCGCACCAGGGCGACCGATGCGTCCCGTGAGCAAATGGCAATTGATGATGCTGTTGGCCTTGTCGGTGCCCGCCGAGGACTGATTGACGCCTTGAGAAAATAGCGTTATCACCCGCGGCGAACCGGCGAACAGCTCGTAGAATTCCTCCAAAGTGTCAGGCGAAACCCCGCAGAGTTTGGCCACGGCGGCAGTGCTGCCGGCCGTGTTGTCGGCGACCGTGAGCGCGCGGCCGGCCCCTTGAGTATGCGTCCGGATGAATTCAGGGTCCCCGAGGCCGTTTTGATGCAGGTAGCTCAATAGGCCGTTGAACAGCGCGACGTCGCTGCCAGCCTTCAGCGGCACATGCAGGTCGGCGCTCGCCGCGGTGGGCGTGCAGCGCGGATCGACGACTACGACCTTGAGATGGGGCCGCTTGCTCTTGGCGCTGACGATGCGCTGGTACAGCACGGGATGACACCAGGCGGTGTTGGATCCCACCAGGACGATCAGGTCTGCAACTTCCAAGTCCTCGTAGGACACCGGAACAATGTCCTCGCCGAACGCGCGGATGTGCGCGGCCACCGCCGAGGACATGCACAGCCGCGAGTTGGTGTCGATGTTGGCTGAACCGATGTATCCCTTCATCAGCTTGTTGGCAACGTAGTAGTCCTCCGTGAGTAGCTGACCCGAGACGTAGAACGCGACGGCATCCGGGCCATGCTGATCGATGATTCGGCGGAATCCATTGGCAACCGTGCCCAGGGCGGTATTCCAGTCGGTTTCCCGCCCGTGCAAGCGGGGTTGCAACAACCGGCCCTCCAAGCCGAGCGTCTCGGCGAGGGCTGATCCCTTGGAACACAGTCGTCCCGCATTGGCGGGATGCAGGGGATCGCCCGCTACGGAGGGGCCGCCTGTTTGCGCGATACCGGGCGCGCCCTGCAGCCCCGCGCCGGCGGGCACTGCAAGAACTCCGCAGCCGACCCCACAATACGGGCAGGTGGTGCGTACGACGGTATTCACGGCTTCAAGCGCCTCACGCCCGCGGCTCAGCGAAGTCTCGCCCAAACAGCAGATGATCGCGCAGCGGTCCGATGGATCGGCCTTTGCGCATCAGTTCCGCATACCAGGGTCCATCACTCGTATCGCCGTAGAGTACGGCGCCCCGCACTTGATCATTTTCGAGGATCAGATGCTTGTAGATGCCGTGCTGGGTGTCATGGAAAACCAGCGATTCGCTGCGCGGGCTCGATTGCAAGTTACCGGCGGAGAACACATTGATACCCGTCACCTTGAGATTCGTGGCCGTCAACGACCCCCGATAGCGAGCCATCCCGTGTTCGGCCAGATGCGTGGCGCAGACCCGGGCCTGTTCCCACAAGGGGGCGACTAGTCCATAAGTCGCATTGCGGTGTTGAACGCATTCACCGACCGCATAAATACTGGGATCAAATGTGAGCAGCGTGTCATCGACGAGTAAACCGCGCTCGCAGCACAATCCGGCGGCTCTCGCCAATTCAATGTTGGGTCGAATTCCCACGGCCATGACGACCAGATCTGTGGGCAATACCCAGCCGTCTTCGAAGCGCAGCGCCCTCACCCGGGATTCTCCGAGAATCGCCGCAGTGTTTACCGGCAGCCTGAATTCGATGCCGCGTTTCTCAAGAGACCGTTGCAGCAATCCCGCGGCCACAGCATCCAATTGTCGTTCCATCAGATTATCGGCAAGGTGCACGACCGTGACGTCCATGCCTTGACAACGCAAACCGTTGGCCGCCTCAAGACCCAGCAGGCCGCCGCCGATCACCGCCGCACGCCGGTGCTCACGGGCCGCTCGCAGCATCGCCTCCACGTCGTGCAGATCGCGGAACGTGACCACACCTGGTAAATCACTACCCGGAATAGGTAACACGATCGGATTCGAACCCGTGGCGATCAATAGCCGATCGTAAGTCACTGCGGCACCGCTTTTCGATTTGACGAGACGACGGATCCGATCGATCTCGAGGACGGGATCGCCGATATGCAGCCTTACCCCTCGTTCCGCGTACCAGCCGAGCGGGTGCAACATGATCTCCGCCACTGCTTTTTCACCCGAAAGCACGGGAGACAAGAGAATCCGGTTGTAGTTACCGAAAGGTTCGGCCCCGAAGATTTCAATCTCGTAGAACTCCGGTGCAATTTTCAGCAGTTCCTCGACGGTGCGCATCGCCGACATACCGTTGCCAATGACGACTAGTCGGCGCCTGCCCGTGGCGCTGCGTGCGGCCTGCGCGGCACTGCGCAGCCAAACCCTTCCGTCCAGCACACGGCACCGGTGAGTCCTCACCGAATACGCGGGCTCCTCGAGGCAACGACCGGTGAGCAGACTGTAGTGGTGCTTATAGATCGGCGAGGCGACGACGACCTCGCCGCCCAAATCCCCGACGATGCCGCGCGATAATACGTTGGCACCGCTCGCGGGATCCCGGTTGTCGATCGCATGGACCCCATCGTCGACGCGGAAGACAGCCACCTGCTGACCGTCCAGGCTCGCGCAGACCCCCGTATCGGGGATGATCTCCTCGAGATCGCAGATTGCTTGCCACCCGAAGCGCGCCATTACGCGGGTTCTCCGACGAGCCCCGCCTGATGCAGCTGTCGCTCCGCGGCATTCGCGGGACGCACTTGACCGCGCTCCTCAACGAACACCACGTTCGAATCGGCGGCATCGCTGTTGATGAAATGGCGAAAGCGCTTCAAGGTGACAGGGTCGTTCACCGCCTTTGCCCATTCGTCTTCGTAGGTGGCCACCACGCGCGCCATGTCGGCCTCGAGCTCGGCGCCGATCCCGAGGGCGTCCTCGCATACGACCGCTCGCAGATATTCCAATCCGCCTTCTAAGTGATCCAGCCAGTTGGCGGTGCGTTGTAGCCGATCGGCGGTGCGGATATAAAACATCAGGAAGCGATCGATGGTGCGAATGAGGGTCTCCCGATCGAGATCGGAGGCCAGCAGGCTCGCATGCCGTGGCTTCATGCCACCGTTGCCGCAGACATACAGGCCCCAGCCTTTCTCGGTCGCGATCACGCCGATGTCCTTGCTTTGCGCTTCCGCGCACTCCCGGGTGCAGCCCGACACGCCGAGCTTGATCTTGTGAGGGGCTCGCAAGCCCTTGTAACGGTGCTCGAGCGCGATGGCGAGCCCGACGCTGTCTTGCACTCCGTAGCGGCACCAGGTCGAACCGACACAGGATTTCACGGTCCGCATGGACTTACCATACGCGTGCCCCGATTCGAATCCGGCCGCGATCAGCTCGCGCCAGATCAGGGGTAACTGATGCACCTGGGCTCCCAGAAGATCGATGCGCTGACCCCCGGTGATTTTGGTGTAGAGCCCGAACTTTTGCGCGACCTCACCGATGGCGATGAGCTTCTGCGGGGTGATCTCGCCGCCGGGCACCCGTGGAATCACCGAATATGTGCCGTCCTTCTGGATGTTTGCCAGAAAATAGTCGTTCGTGTCCTGCAGCGGCGCATGACCCTTCTCCAGCACGAATTCGTTCCAGCAGGAGGCTAGGATCGAAGCGACGGCGGGCTTGCAGATATCGCAGCCGCGGCCCTTGCCATGCTTCTGGATCAGGGCATCGAAATAACGAATGCCGCCGATGCGCACCAGATGAAACAGCTGCTGCCGTGAATACGCAAAGTGCTCGCAGAGGTGGTCGCTCACCGCAACTCCCTGCCGCTTGAGCTCGGCCTTTAGCAGCTGTGTCACCAGCGGTGCGCAACCGCCGCAGGATGTGGCGGCGCGTGTCGACTTCTTGACGGCGCCCACAGTCGTGCAACCCGCGTCGACCGCCGCGCAGATGGCCTGCTTGGTAACGTTATTGCACGAGCATATCTGCGCGGTGTCGGGAAGGGCGGCCACGCCGAGGCCAGGGGTCGCCGCGCCCGGCCCTGAGGGCGTCAGCACCAAGGCCGCAGGGTCGGCCGGCAACGGCAAGCCGTTCTGCATGGTGGGCAGCCAGGTATCGTAATCATCGATGGCACCCACCAATATGCCCCCGAGGAGCTTCCGGCCATCCTCGCTGACCACGAGTTTCTTGTAGAGCTGTTTGCGTTCATCGATGAAGGTGTAGGCCCGGGCGCCGGGGAGCGCTCCATGCGCATCGCCGAGGGAGGCGACATCGACCCCCATGAGCTTGAGCTTGGTGCTCATATCGGCGCCCGTGAATTGGGTGGTCTCGTGACCCGCGAGCTGCGCCGCCGCGACGCCGGCCATCTGGTAGCCGGGAGCCACCAGTCCGAAACACTTGCCCTCCCAGGATGCGCATTCGCCGATCGCGTAGATGTCCGGGTCAGACGTCAGACACCGGTTATCGATCACAACCCCGGCGCGTTCGCCGATTCGCAGGCCGCCGCTGCGCGCTAGTTCATCGCGCGGCCGAATTCCAGCGGAAAACACCACCACATCCGCGTGAAGTTCGGTGCCGTCGGAGAATTGGAGCGTGTGGCGGTGGGTGCTGCTCGGTGCAATCGCCGCCGTGGTCTTGCCGGTGTGCACGCGAACGCCCAACTGCTCGATCTTGCCGCGGAGCATGCGGCCGCCGCCCTCATCCAGCTGCACAGCCATCAGCTGCGGCGCGAACTCGACGACATGCGTTTCGAGTCCCAGATCTTGCAACGCTTTGCCGGCCTCAAGACCCAAGAGCCCTCCGCCGATGACCACGCCCACGCGGCTCGTTGCGGCAGCCGCACGGATGGCGTTCAGATCCTCAATCGTACGATAAACCAAGCACTGCGACCGGTCGTTACCGGGGATCTTGGGCACGAACGGGTAGGAACCGGTCGCGAGGACCAGCTTGTCGTAGGCAAGCTCGCGGCCGCGCCGCGAGGTCACGCAACGGCGCGCCCGGTCGAGACGCACGGCGCTGTCCTCGACATGCACGGTGACGCCGTGCTCGCGGAAAAACGCCTCGTCGACCAGCGCGAGGTCCGCCGCGGTCTTTCCGGAAAAGTAGCTCGATAGATGCACCCGATCGTAAGCTAATCGGGGTTCTTCGCAGAGGACCTCGATTTCGAACCGCCCCGCGGCCTCGCGCACGAGTGTCTCGAGAAACCGCTGCCCGACCATCCCATTGCCGATGACGATTAGCTTCATCGTTGTGCCTCGCGCTATTCGGTGGGTGCGATCGCAAGATCCAACGCCAAACCCGCCGATTCTGGCGCCGACCAACCGAGCCACTGGCGATGCAGAATGACGACCATTGCGAACGCTGCCACCGCGAGGACGCCAAACGTCAAGAATGCCATCTGATAACTCCCGGTACTTTCCTTGGCAATACCCATGACGACTGGCAGATAAAATCCACCGATACCGCCTGCGGCGCCGATGATGCCCGCCATGAGTCCGGTCTTGCCCTTCCAGCGTTGCGGCACCAATTGAAATGTCGCGCCGTTACCGAGGCCAAAGCACAAATAAAGCGTCGTCAGCAGCGCTACGGCCCCCGCCAGCGGCGGCATCAAGATAGCGAACGCGATATTGCTGAGCGCGATTCCGAGCAGCAGCATTAGCAACACCCGGACTCCCGACAGGCGATCAGCTAGATGCCCGCCGACGGGGCGCACCATGGCTCCCAGGAAGGAAAGCGCCGCCATGACCATCCCCGCGTCGACCTTCGATAATTCGTATTGAGTCGTCAAGAGCAAGCTCACGTAGGAAGACATTCCGACGAAGCCGCCGAAGGTAATGCTGTAGACGAGCATGATGACCCATGCATCGCGCTCGGCGAGCACGAGCCAGTATTTGCGCGGCAGCACCGCGAGTGCCACCGCAGCGCCCAGGATCGGGAGCAAAAGCGGCCCCGTCTTTCCGTGTCCAAACAATCCGGCGTTTACCAACATCACGAGACCCGTCACGCTGAGCAATGACACGACGAACCCGCCGAGTGCCCGCGTGCCGCTGCCGCTCTTGCTGCTGCGATCCTCCGCCCACAGCAACACCATCACGGCTGTGAGCGCAAGCAGCGGCAGCGCGGCCGCCGTCGAGCGCTGCCATCCGTAATGCTGTGCGAGCGTCGGGAACAAAAAGCCGTCGACGACCGCGCCGATGTTGCCGGCGGCGGCGAGCCCCAATACCAGGCCTTGGACTCGCGGCGGATAGCTGCTCCCCGCCATTGGCAACGCGATGGCGAAGCTCGCGCCACCCAAGCCAAGTAGCACACCGAGCATAAGGAGCAAGGAATAGGTCGGCGTCACGGGAAACAGCAGGATCAGCGAGGGAATCGATGAGATCGCAATGCCGAGCAGCGCGAGCCGACGACCGTCTACGGATTGAAATAGATTGCCGAGTGTCACGCGCATGATTGAAGCGCTGAGCACCGGCACGGCAACCAGAAATCCCGCCTGAACCGCCGATAGTGACAGCTGCTTGGAAACATACGGCGCGAGTGGGCCGAACATCACCCACACGGTAAAGCCGGTATCAAAGTACAAAAAGCACGCCAGTAGGGCTTTCCAATTACCGTTTCGCAACGATGCGATCACATGTTTCATTGACTTCACCCCTGACTATGTTGGCTTCACCGACAGCATTTCGGGCAGGCAAAAAAAAACCGCCAACGGTACGCACCTTCCGGAAGATGCGTACGGGTTGGCGGCATTGCCTCTGCAAATTCCTCACGGAATCTGCCCCGTGCAAACAGCTTTTGGCTGCCTGCTGCATGATATGTAGCAACATGCGTGCCATCCATTTGCGCACATGCACACTCCATGCAGATCAGCTTGTTAGGCGATGCGGTGCGTCGAGCGTCGTTAGTAGAGGCCAATTACCGCATCAAATGAGGGCGCGGATCCGGCGCTCGCGCACGTAGTTAGTGCGGCGAAAATAAATTACGCGGCGCTTGAACGAGCACTGATGTTAATGGCAGAGTGGCTCGCGCCCGTGTGAGATCGTTGCGATCGATGATGCAAGCACTTCGTGGTCCGCAAGCGGCCGAAGCGGCTCCATATTCTTTATGAGCATCCAATGCTCAGGTGGTCGATGAGCCGACGCAAGAATCCGACTGATGCGCCCCAGACCGATACGCTCGCAGCCCGCTTCATGCGGTCTGCCAAGTTGTGCCGCGCTCGCGATCTCAAACATCTCGCGATCTTGGGTGATCTCGTCAAGGGTATCAGCGAGCTCGTTCATGTATTGCAAAAGGAGCGAGGCGCCTCAACCATTTACCTCGGCTCCAACGGCGCACGGTTCGCGCAGCGACTCATCGAGCGCGTCGCCGAAAGCGGTACCTTGGAGCAACAGGTACGCGACCATCTCGAGCATGTGACCAAGAATCTCGACCCGCTGAGCTGCAGCGCGCGATTCCACACACGCGTCGCGATCGCCGTATCCGCTCTCGACCGGCTGACGGACATGCGCACGCAGGTATCCGCACTGACGCTGACTCCACAAGATGCGGTCAAGGGATTCTCCGAAATCATCGCCCTTTTGCTCGGGGTGGGCTTTGAGGCAGCCGATGTTGCTGCCGACGCAGAAACATCTCGGGCGCTCATCGCCCTCGTGAATTTCGCTCAGGGTAAAGAATATGCGGGCCAAGAGCGGGCAACCGCCGGCGCTGCGATCTCGCGCGGCCATTTCGACACAGTGGATTGCGATCGCTTGCGCCATTTGGCGGCGGCCCAAGAACGCGCCTTCAAAGTCTTTACTGAATTTTCGGATCCGAGCCATACAGCCGTGTTCTTCGAGCTGAGCAGCAGCCCGCAAACGGCGGAGTTCAATCAAATGCGCGCAAGTATGGGCGAACACGCTCTAGGCGCCGCGCAACACGCGGCGACACCGGACGCATGGTACGAAGTGGCCACGCGGCGAATCGACGCGATGAAAGGTATCGAGGAGTTGATCGCAGCGGATCTCGGCCGACTCTGTGCTGACAAGCTCGCCGAAGACAACGGCACGGCAGAGCGCATCGATCCGATTGACAGCGAAATGCCGAGACTGACCGCGCCTCTTGCAATGCTGATCACCCAGGTAGATCCCGAGGTCGACACCTTAGGTCTAGTCGGGGGGCCGGAAGTCTACGGCGTGGGACATGGACTGCCGAAGCCAATGCGTTCAATCCTCGACGTAGTCGAAGCTCAATCCCGACGAATAGACGATATCAACTCTCAGCTCGAGTCTGCTCGTGTTGCGCTCGCGGAGCGCAAGACAGTCGAACGAGCGAAAGGGATATTGATGCGCACCCGCCGGCTATCCGAGAAGGATGCCTATTCGTTGTTGCGCCAAACGGCCATGAGTCAAAACAGGCGAATATTCGACGTCGCCGAGGCAATCATTAGCATGGCAGATAGCTTCCAATCGTGATCACGGCGATCTGAACCATTTCGCTGAAAGTGCCATCACGGGCCGATGAGGCGCGTGCGGGGGACCGATCCGTGTGCCCCTCCCTGATCACCTTCATGAGATCATGCATATGCGCGGGATCCTCCCTTTCGCCGGATCCTGGCGATCGTTATCATGACGCGCA
>Ga0209517_10006040_pt1 | contig 15135 bp, 10 predicted proteins | sample PeaSoiMetSII2010_FD_187695 | JGI IMG/M metagenome (GOLD analysis project Ga0209517, IMG submission 187695) | Peat soil microbial communities from Weissenstadt, Germany - SII-2010 (SPAdes) (version 2) | ecosystem: Environmental > Terrestrial > Soil > Wetlands > Peat | place: Germany... | reverse complement strand
TGGACCCGCCTGTGGATACTCGCAAAAATGGGCGGCAAGCGCCTGCCCCACAAGGCGTTCCGAATCAGTGGGCTGCCCCGAGCTTTCTGGAAAGTGTCGACGCTGCACGCTGATAGCGTGCGCCACGGTTGGATACGAGACGTATTTATGAAATGTACTAACCCTCGGGCGCTTTTGTGCCGATGAGGTTTCTGTGCAATGGAGTCAGATTCCAGCGGAGGATTGCGTCAGACGTTGGCGGCCGCCGAGCCCATCCGGAGTTGGTGGTGGGTCGCCATCGCGAAAAAGGTTGAATTGGCAGCCACGGGACGCATTATGAAACCGCTGTTTCTCTCTTGCGTGCTGGCAGTCCTGCCGGCATTCGGTCAGCAAGCTTCCATTGCTCTGTACACACAATTCCAGCATGAGCCGCCGCCGGCAGTCTGGGGTGCACTCCAGGACGAAGTCAATTCCATCATGGCGCGCAGCGACCTGCGCTTCGTTTGGCGCTCCCTGTCCGCCGCCAGCGGCGGCGAGGTCTGGGTCGAGTTGGCAGTCATTACCTTCAAAGGCAGATGCGACGTCGCCGGCCTCCGTCCCCACAGCCCCAATCCCGGCCCGCTCGGCTGGACCCACCTCAGTGATGGCGCCATCCTCCCCTTCGCCGATATCGATTGCGATGGCATCCGCAGCTTCATCCAGAAACTGCTCCTCACCGTGCCGGCCGAAAACCGTGAAGAAGCGTACGGCCGCGCCGTCGGCCGCGTCCTCGCGCACGAACTCTACCATATTTTCGCCGACACGACCAGGCACGGCTGCTGTGGCGTCGGAAAATCTCAATACACCGTCCAGGAGTTGCTATCCACTGTCTTCCATTTCGAAGCAAGCGAATCGCTGGCCCTGAAACGCGGCAAAGTCCACGCCGCGCTCGAAAGAGCTCTCGAAAGGGCCGCAATTTCGGGCGGCGCGACAGGCTTCAGCGAAGAACACTTCTAGAACCAATGCTCCTAACTTTGGGTTGCGAGAGCATACACGGCGTCAGAGGGCCGATTGACAATCGGCCAGCAGGTTGACAACCAGGTTGCCAACCTGCCACATTCCTACCATTTCGTCACCGTATTTTGCATTTTGCGGACCTCAGTAAGTGCGCCAGGCCTGTTCTTCGGCATCTGGCCGGCGCGGCTCATTCGCTGACGTTGTAAGCAGCGCGGCCGGCGATCTCCTGGAGGTCCCAGCCTTTCCGATATTCGCGGGAAAGATACTGGTTCGCCTCGCGGCAGTTGGTGATGCGGAACGCCAGCGGATCCCATTCGATCCGATGGCCCACGCGCAAGGCGATGTTACCCAGTTGGTAGGCCTCGGTAAAAGGACCGGCGTAGGCGAAGTTGCAGGGCGCCTGCTTGCCCGCTTTGACGGCCACCACCCAATCCTTGTGGACTTCTTCACGGCCCCAGTTTCTTACCGGAGGTATGGGATACGGTTCCTTCTGCTTGCCGTAGTAGGGGCCCTGGCCCTGGGGAAGGCTGCCTTTGGTGCCGATCCAGGTCACGCCTGCGCCGCCAGCGCGAGCCGGCGCCGCCCCACGGGTCACGGGCGGGCCGGTGATTTCCTCGGACGGGTGCTTGCCTCCGTCGTACCAATAGATCTTCAGCGGCGGGTGGACGCCGCGGGCGGCGTAGTCGAAGCGCATGACGGTCCAATCCGGGTACATATCCTTTTTCATGCCGGATGTATCAATCACTTCGACAGCCGAGGGCGCGCCCAGATCGAGCGCCATGAAGATCACGTTCATCTGATGGGGAGCGATATCGCCCAGAGCACCGCTGCCGAAGTCCGTGAAGCCCCGCCACACGAAGGGGTGGTAAACCACGCCCACTGGCGGAACCGGACTGAGACCCGCGACCTTGAAATCCAACTGGTGCTTCTTTTCAGCCGGCGGGTTGTAGACGGAGTGCCCCTGCGGATACATGCTCCTGTATGGCCGCAGCGGAGCGGTACCGAGCCATAGGTCCCAATCGAGGTCAGATGGAACCGGATCTGCTCCTTCCAGACGATCGAATCCTTGCGGCCAGATGGGGCGGTCCGTCGCCAGGTGGATCTCCGTGATCTCGCCCACCGCCCCGGACTGAATCATCTCGATCGTCCGCAGGACCGCGGGTTCCGCGCTGGTCTGGGTGCCCATCTGCGTGATGAGCTTGGTTTCGGCGGCCACTTTGGCCATCACCCTGGCTTCATGAACGGTCTTGCACAGCGGCTTCTGGCAGTAAGTATGGATGCCGTGCTTCATGGCCCACACGCTGATATAAGCGTGCATATGGTCGGGCACGGCGACAATCACACCGTCCAGTTTTTCATTGTCGATCATCTTCCGGAAGTCGGTGTACTTCTTGGCCTTCGGGTAGAGGGGCGCCCGCAGATCCACCATCTTGGAATCCACATCGCACAGCGCACTGATGTTCTCGCCCAAATCGTTCAGGGTCTTGGCATCGATCGCGCCCATTCCGGCAAGGCCGATGATCCCGAGGTTCAGCTTTTCGTTGGCCGCGTAACCACGCGCCAATCCAGCGGGCAGGATCATGAACGCACCGGCCGCCTTTTTCAAAGACTCGCGCCGCGTCATGCGGCTTGCTTCGTCGCTCTGGCTCAAAGTACACCTCCAGCTAGATCGTATTATCTTATTCTGCCACGGGAGTATACTATCGGGCGATTGCCGGAGTTCCCCAAAACCGGTGTTTGCCGAATTCGGGTTTCGGCGATTTTTTTCGGATCCGCCATACTTTCCGGCGCATTTCTCTTCTTTCAGGTGCAGCCACTGATCGCGAAGCTGATTCTCCCCTGGTTCGGGGGATCGGCGGCAGTGTGGACAAGCTGCATGCTTTTCTTCCAGTTGGTTCTGTTGGGCGGATATGCCTATGCCCACTGGCTGAGCCACCGGACACCGGTTACGCAGCGAGGCGTTCATCTGTCATTGCTCGCGCTGAGTTTCCTCTGGCTGCCGATACTGCCTTCGCCGGGGTGGAAACCGAATGGAGTGGAAGATCCGCTGTTCGGTATCCTCGGTCTGCTGGCGGCAACGGTCGGGTTGCCATTGTTGCTGCTCTCCTCCACCAGCCCGCTGCTGCAATCGTGGTACTCGCGCGCGAACGGCGACTCGACGCCATACCGCTTTTTTGCAGTTTCAAATGCCGGTTCGATGATCGGGCTGCTCACGTATCCGGTGCTCGTCGAACCCTATCTCACCAGCCATCGGCAGGCCTGGACATGGTCGATCTCCTACTGCGCCTTCGCCGCCGTGTGCACAGCCGTCGCGTGGCGTACGCACGGCGCGCGCAAGGAGCCTGCCAACCGCGAGACGGCTAAAATCGCGGCTCCGTTTGTCCGGGAACGTCTGCTGTGGGCCGGCCTGGCCGCGTGCCCGTCGGCTTTGCTGCTGGCCGTCACCAGCCACATGACCGAGAACGTTGCCGCTATCCCGTTCCTGTGGGTTTTGCCACTGAGCGTGTACCTGCTCAGCTTCATACTCTGTTTCCACAGCGACCGCTGGTATCGCCGTTGGCTCTTCGCTCCCTTGGCTGCCATTTCGTTGCCTGTGACCGCCTGGTTAATCTCGGGCAGCGAAAGGATTTCGGACCTCAGACTTCTGGACCTCAGATCGATTATTGCGCTCCTTTGCGCGGCCATGTTCGTGCTCTTCATGGTTTGCCATGGCGAACTGGCCCGGCACCGCCCCGCACCTGCGCATCTGACTTCGTTTTACCTGATGGTCGCGGCGGGCGGCGCAATCGGCGGCGTGTTCATTAGCGTCGCGGCGCCTTATTGTTTCAACGCGCTTTACGACTTGCCCATTGTGCTTTCTCTGACGGCATTCTTGTTCGTATTCCTGCTATGGATCGCACGCGCCAGGCGCCTGCCATCAAAGGCCCCGCCTGCCGTTTATGGCCCGGTGGCCTTCACTCTGGTTGGACTGACCATCGCGTATGTCGCCGCGCGCCTGATTGCCGGAGGGTTTGGCGAAACGCGTTTCCTTGACGCTCCCCATGACATGACCGTACTATTGTTGCTGACGGCCTCGCTTGCGGCACATCTGCTTTGGCGCAACCGCGGCTCGCCGGAAGCGGGCCTGGTGCTACTGACCGCCGTGGCCGGCCTGGCAGTTGGCTTCGCCGGCATTCTCGCGCGCGAAACCTGGAAGTCATTCGGCTATGCGCGCTTGCTGGCGCGAGATTTCTACGGATCGCTGGTGGTATACGACGACGAGACGCCGCGCCCGATGGGACCCGCGCGCGTGCTCCGCAACGGCGCCATCGATCATGGGGAGCAATTTCTTTGGCCGCAGAATCGGCGTTACGCGACCACTTACTACGCCCGCAAATCGGGCGTTGGCCGTGCAATCGAGACGCTCATGGAGCAGGGGCCGATCAACGTGGGCGTGATCGGCTTGGGCGCGGGTACACTGGCGGTCTACACGCAGCCGGACGATCGTTATTACCTGTACGAGATCAATCCGAATGTGGTGAAGATCGCGACCAGTCAGTTCACGTTCCTGCGCGACTGTCAGGCGCCGCACGAGATTATTCCGGGCGATGCCAGGCTCTCGCTTGAACGCGAGCCGCCCCGTCAGTTCGACCTGCTGGTCCTTGACGCGTTTTCGGGCGATTCCATCCCCGTGCATCTGCTCACGCACGAGGCCTTCCATCTGTACTGGCGCCACCTGAAGCCGGACGGAGTGCTGGCTGCGCATGTCTCGAACAAGTACCTCTCGCTCGGCCCGGTGATAGCAATGGCGGCCATCGAGAACCGGAAGGTTGCCATGATGTTTTCTTACGGTGGGAACGACCTCAACGAGGAGTCGTCATCGGATTGGGTGCTGGTGACTTCGCGCCCAAGCTTTTTCGATTTGCCGGATATCAGGCACGCCGAGAAGCCGATCGACCCGATTCCGGGATTGCGGATGTGGACGGACGACTACAGTAATCTCTACAGGATCCTTCGGTAGACCGAAGCCCGGATGGCTTCGCCGAAGCGGCGTTTGGGATATAATCGCTTCCGGACCCCTTAAACCCATGAATCACCGCATTTTGTTGCCCCTTGTTTTCCTGGGCGGGTCTCTGCTGGCGCAGGTGACCTACGACCGAATTCTGCACGCCGGCCGCGAGCCGCAGAACTGGCTCACTTACTCCGGGGACTATGAGAGCCACCGTTATAGCCCGCTCACCCAGATCAACCGCGACAATGTCAAAAATCTGCAGATGAAGTGGGTCTACCACCCCATCTACATGAAGACCGAGAAAAACCAATCCAAGATGGAGAACACGCCGCTGGTCGTGGACGGCATTATGTTCACCGGCACCGCTCTGGAAGCTGTAGCTCTGGATGCCGTTACGGGCCGGATGTTCTGGAAGCTCCCGCATCCTCTGGATCCCAAGGCGTACTACAACGCCTACGAGGTAAACAAGGGCATGGCGATCGCCGGGGACACGCTGTTCTGGGCGACGGTGGATTGCCATCTGCTGGCCATCGATACCAAGACCGGGCGCGTGATCTGGGACAAGCTGATGGCCGAGTGGCAAAAGGGATATCAGTTCAACGTGGCTCCGCTGGTTGTGAGAAACATGGTGATCCTGGGGCCGGCGACCAACGAGGCCGGCGCCAATTGCTGGGTGGCGGCCTACGATGTGAAAACAGGCAAAGAGCTGTGGAGGTTCTACACGGCGCCCACGTCGGCCGATCAGCCCGAGGCCAAGACCTGGTCGGGAGATTCCTGGAAGCACGGCGGCAGCCCGATCTGGAACGGAGGATCTTACGACCCGGAGACGAATCTTACCTACTGGGGGACAGGCAACCCCAACCCGGGCTGGAACGGCGATCCCCGTGCGCCTGGCGACAATCTGTACTCCGACTGCGTGATCGCGCTCGACGCCGACACAGGGAAACTGAAATGGTATTACCAGTTCACACCGGGCGACGAATACGACTGGGATGCCACGCAGGTACCGGTGCTGGTCGACGTGGACTGGAAAGGCCAGCCGCGCAAGGTGATGCTGTGGGCCAACCGCAACGGTTTCTTCTACGCGCTGGACCGGACGACGGGAAAGTTCCTTCTGGGCAAAAATTTCGTCAAGCAGAACTGGGCTATCGGCATCGATGAAAACGGCCGGCCGATCAAAGCTCCCGGTCTTTGGCCCAAACCCCTTGGAATGACGTATGTCGAACCCAGCACGGCGGGAGGAACGAACTGGTATCCGCCGTCGTTCAGCCCGCGAACCGGACTCATGTATGTTTCCGCGCGGGAAGGCGGCGGCAGGTCGGGCAAGGGCGACCCAGGTCCGTGGATCGAGGGCCAGCGCTACACCGGAAACGGACAGGACCGTGGACCCGCTCCTGCGCGCCTTCCTTTGACGGGAGGAGGACCAGGCCGCGGCAATGTCAACAACGCTTTCCGGACGGAGGCAGAGGGCTACAGTGCGATCCGCGCCCTCGACCCGAAAACCGGCGAGAAAAAATGGGACTTCAAGATGGTCGACAACACCGAGAGCGGCGTGCTCGCGACCGCATCGGACCTGGTGTTCGGAGGCGGGATGGAAGGGAACTTTGTGGCTCTCGACGCACGCACCGGCGAATTGCTGTGGCACGCGAACCTGGGCGGCCCCAACGCCAGTGGACCGATCAGTTATGCCGTGAATGGTAAGCAGTATGTCGTGGGCACGGGGGCCGGCACGATGTACGTTTTCGCGCTTCCGGATTAGGGCCCCGCCGGGGGCATAGCAGCGCACATTTTTGTGCTTACGTTTTTGTGAAGGAAGGCCAAGACGCCATGAAGATACGATTGCTTCTGCCAGCCTTATTAGCCGCGGGCATTCTGCCTGCGCAGGTCACGTACGACCGGATTCTGCACGCCGACCGCGAACCGCAGAACTGGCTCACCTATTCGGGAAACTACGCGGGCATTCGTTTCAGCCCGCTTACTCAGATCAATCGCGACAACGTGAAAAATCTGCAGATGAAGTGGGTCTACCACCCGATCTACGTGAAGACCGGTAATAACCAGTCCAAGATGGAAAACACGCCGATTGTCGTGGACGGCAGCATGTACACCGGTACGGCCCTCGAAGCGGTGGCTCTGGACGCCGTTACCGGACGCGTGTTCTGGAAGCTCCCACACCCGCTGGATCCCAAAGCGTACTACAACGCTTACGAAGTGAACAAAGGCATGGCGATCGCCGGGGACACGCTGTTCTGGGCGACGATCGATTGCCATCTCCTGGCCATCGATACCAAGACCGGGCGGGTGATCTGGGACAAGCTCATGGCGCAGTGGCAAAAAGGCTACCAGTACAACGTAGCGCCGCTGATTGTGAGAAACATGGTCATTCTCGGCCCGGCGACCAACGAGGCCGGCGCTAACTGCTGGATGGCGGCCTACGACGTAAACACCGGCAAAGAAATCTGGAGGTTCAACACAGCGCCCACTTCGGCCGATCAGCCCGAGGCTAAGACTTGGGCCGGCGACTCCTGGAAGCACGGGGGCGCACCCATTTGGAATGGAGGCGCCTACGACCCGGAAACCAATCTGACGTTCTGGGGGACCGGCAACCCGAACCCCGGCTGGAACGGCGACCCTCGCGTCCCCGGAGACAATCTGTATTCCAACTCCGTCATCGCCCTGGATGCCGATACCGGCAAGCTGAAATGGTATTACCAGTTCACGCCCGGCGACGAATACGACTGGGATGCCACGCAGGTTCCGGTGCTGGTCGACATCAACTGGCAAGGCCAACCGCGCAAAGTGATGCTTTGGGCCAACCGCAACGGCTTTTACTATGTGCTGGACCGGACCACGGGAAAGTTTCTGTTGGGCAAGAATTTCGTCAAGCAGAACTGGAACCTTGGGTTTGACGAAGTGGGCAGGCCGATCAAGGACCCAGCCCGGTGGCCGAAGCCCATGGGAGGCATCCTGATTGAGCCGGGCAACCAGGGTGGAACGAACTGGTATCCACCATCCTATAGCCCGCAAACGGGACTATTTTATATTCCGACGTGGGAGAATTCGGGTGGCAGATCTCCCAAGGGCGATCCCGGCACCTGGGTGGAAGGCCAGCGATACACCGGAACTGGACAAGGGAATGGTGGCGGCCGTGCTGCCCCGGCTGCCGGCGGCCGTGGCGCTGCCGCAGCGGGCCGCGGGGGGCGTGGCCCGGGCAGGGCTCTACCCAATTACAAGACGGAAGAAGAAGGGTATGGCGCAATCCGAGCCCTCGACCCCAAGACCGGCGAGAAGAAGTGGGACTTCAAGATGGTCAACTATACGGAGTCCGGCGTCCTTTCCACGGCGGGCGGCCTGGTGCTCGGCGGCGGGATGGAGGGAAACTTCGTGGCCCTGGATGCGCGCACCGGCGAACTTCTGTGGCACGTGAACCTCGGTGGTCCCGATGCCAGCGGCCCGATCAGTTACGCCGTGAATGGGAAGCAATACATCGTGGGCACGGGTGAAGGCACGCTGTATGTTTTCGCGCTGCCGGATTAGTCGAGGGTATCAAGGGCCCCGCCGCCGCAGCGGAAACTGACACGGCGAGCATCACGATCACAGAGTGCCCCGGGCTTCGCGAAGCCCGCGCCAAAATCGGTCCGGATAGCTCCTGTCACATTTACAGATATTCAGAGCTAAAATTCAGATAGCTATCTTGCTCGGTAAAGAAAGGATCGGATGCAGCGAACGATATCGTTTACGCTCAACGGAAAGCCCCAGCGCGTGACGGTGGACGACGAACGCATGCTGCTGTGGGTCTTGCGCGGCGACCTCGGCCTCACCGGCACCAAGTTCGGCTGCGGCGACGCCGTGTGCGGCGCCTGTACGGTCATCGTGGATAAGGAGCCCGTGCGTTCCTGTTCCATCCCGGTCAAGGAGGTTGCCGGTAAACGGGTGCTGACGATCGAGGGACTGGGCCAGGATGGCAAGCTCCACCCGATCCAGGAAGCCTTTGTGAAACACCATGCGTTTCAGTGCGGGTACTGCACGCCGGGCATGATCCTGAATGCCTACGCCTTGCTGCTGAAGACGCCGCGGCCGACGGAGGCCGAGATCGTCCGGCATATGGACGGCAATCTGTGCCGCTGCGGGTCGTACACTCGCATCGTGGCGGCTATCGAGGAGGCCGCGGCCGGGACGAAAGCAGGTGCGCGATGAGACCCGACGATCTGAACCGCCGCGATTTCATGGCCGCGGGAACGGGCCTGTTTGTATTCGCCCAGGCCGGACCGCTGGACGCCCAGCAGGCGCCGCCCGCCAGGCGGCCGTCGTACCCCACCGATTTCAATGCGTTTCTGCGCATCGGCGCCGATGGCCGTGTAACCGGTCTCGTCGGGAAGGTCGAGATGGGGCAAGGCGAGATGACGGCGCTGGCGCAATGCCTGGCCGACGAGCTCGACGTGGCATACGATTCGGTGGACATGGTGATGGGCGACACGGAACTCTGTCCGTGGGACTCGGGGACAGGGGGCTCGACAGGCATTCAGTTGTTCAGCCCGGTGTTACGGCGGGCGGCGGCGGAGGCCAGGGCCGTTTTGCTCGAAATGGCGGCCGAGCAGCTCCAGGCGCCGGTGGAGCGCCTCAAGGTCGTCGGCGGAGTGGTCATCGCCCCGGGCCCGGACAAGCGGATCACCTACGCGCAGATGGTCCAGGGCAAGCGCATCGAGCGCCACTTGGGAAATGTGCCGTTGAAATCCCCGGCGGAATTCCGCCTGATTGGCCGGTCACAACCGTGGAAGGGCGCGCTGGACATGGTCACCGGCAAGACAGAATACACGGGCGACATCTCCCTGCCGGGGATGCTCTGCGCACGAATCCTGAGGCCGCCGGTGCACGGCGCAACGTTGAAGGACGTGGATACCAGCGCCGCCGAGAAAGCGGGCGCCCGGGTGGTGCGGACGGACGGCCTGATCGCGGTGCTCCACGAGAGGCGCGACGTGGCGGACGCGGCGCTCCGGCTCGTCAAGGCGCAGTTCGACCAGCCGCCGGCAGGTGGCCCGGACGATCGGACCATATTCGACCATCTGCTCAAGAACGCACCGCCAGCCACACTGTTGGGGCAGAAAGGCGATCCGGCGGAAGGCGAGAAGCAGGCCGCCCACGTAGTCGAGGAGACGTACCTAAACAGCTACGTGGCGCACGCGCCCATTGAAACCCATTCCGCGGTGGCCAGGTTCGAAGATGGCAAATTCACGTTGTGGGTGACCACCCAGTGGCCGTTTCAGGTGAAGCAACAGTTGGCGGATGCGCTGGGCGTTTCGCCGGAAAGCGTGCACATTATTGCGCCGGTGGTGGGGGGTGGCTTCGGCGGAAAGAGCGCCACAACCCCTACGGGGGCGCGGCAGGCACATGAAGCGGCGCGATTGGCCAAGGCCGCGGGCAAGCCGGTGCAGGTGGTGTGGGACCGCGGCGAAGAGTTCTTCTATACCAACTTCCGGCCGGCGGCCGTAGTGAAGGTCCGCGCGGGCCTGAGCGACGCGGGCAAGATCGTTTCCTGGGTGTATCAGGTTTGCGCCGCCGGCCCCCGCGATGCCATCTCGGTTTACGACATTCCCAATCAGCGCACCACCTCGGCCGGCAACTATTCGGACTCGTCCCATCCTCCCGGCATGCACCCGTTTGGTGTCGGGCCCTGGCGCGGGCCGTCAGCCAACACCAACACGTTCGCCCGCGAATCGCACCTCGATATACTGGCGGCCAAGGCGGGCGTGGACCCGGTGGAGTTCCGGCTGAATCACCTGACCGACCCGCGCTTGCGTCGCGTACTGGAGACCGCTTCTGCGAAGTTCGGCTGGAAGCCGGCCAAAGCGCCCAGCGGGCGCGGCGTGGGCATCGCCTGTGGCACATACAAGAACGAAAGCCGCATGGTGACCATGGCCGAGGCGGCCGTGGATAAGGCGACAGGGCACGTGCAGGTGAAGCGCGTGGTTTGCGTGATGGACCAGGGCCTAACGGTCAGTCCCGAAGGCTCGCAAGTTCAACTGGAGGGCGGAATCATCATGGGGATGGGGTACACCTTGACCGAGGAGATTCGCTTCAAGGGCGGCGATATCCTGGACCGCGACTTCGGCACCTACCAGATTCCGCGCTTTTCGTGGACACCCAAGATCGAAACGTTCCTGATTGACAACCCGACGACCCCCTCGGCCGGATGCGGCGAACCGCCGGCCATCACCATGGGCGCGGTAATCGCCAACGCCATCTTCGATGCGGTAGGCGTCAGGCTATTCCAATTGCCGATGACGCCGGAGCGGGTCCGAGCGGCGATCCAAAAATCATAAGGGCGAGAAGGCGCCTATTTCTTTTGCGCCGGCGGCCTCGGTGTTTCCCAAGGTATGTGCGAGGGATACGTCTCCCGCTCCGGGAGGTAATTCTTCCCGCGGCCTCTGCTTGGATAGCCTTTGTTGAAGAAGATGTACAGACCGGTCTTGCAGGCGACCACAATATCCGTTCTTCCATCGCCATCCATGTCCCCTGCACTGAGTCTCATACCCGTGCCGACGACATAATTCGGCGGCGGCTCCTTATTCCCCTCCAGCGGGAAGTACGGAGCGACATAGCTATAAGTCAGAATATGCCGCTCGAAGTGACCTTTGTCGAACTTGTAATAGAAGATGAACTGCGGATCGAAGGAGCCGACATCCAGGCCGTTGTGCGCAAACATCTGCTTCCCGGTGATCAGCTCCGGCTTGCCGTCGCCATCCAGGTCGGCCAGGATCATCGTGTGGATGGTCGGATAGTCCGTCTCGATCCAGTGTTGAGTAAACGTCCGCTTGCCGTTTTCCATCTTCTGCTCGAACCAGGCTAGCCCGTAGCCGTGGTCGGAGCCCATGATGATGTCGTTCAGCCCGTCGCCGTTCACGTCGACAACCAGGATCGGCAGTCCGGCTCCGGAGACTGCGCCGCCGACTGACGTGAACTGGTAGTCGGGGTGCCAGATCCAGGGATCTTCGGTGGGATGCGCCGGCGCTTCGAACCATCCGCTGGTGGTGACTATATCCTGGCGGCCATCGCCATTGATGTCGCCGATGCCGTTGCCGTGGCTGACTCCCACGTTCTCGGGACCGAGTGAGTGCTTCTTGAACCAGGGAGCCTGGTCGAGATGCTCGAACCAGACCAGGCTGCGGCCCGGCTTCTTCGCGAAAAAGTTCACCAGAACGTCTTTGGGGCCGTGTCCGGAAAGATTTCCGATGACCATTCCTTCCAGCCCGTCCTCGTGAAGCAACTCATGGTCGGCCCACTTCTGGCCGGTCTTGCCCGGGTTTTCGTACCACCAGATGCCCTGTCTCCGCATCCAGCCCGAGCTGATGACATCCGGACGGCCGTCATTGTTGACGTCCAGCGTTCCTTCATAGTTGTCGTCGACGTCCGGTCCGTTGGTCTCCGCACCATTGCGATAGTCCGGGTACTTCTTCCAGTCGGGTGCTAAGTAGTAGTTCCGCCCGGCGGCAATGTCGAGCTTCCCGTCGCCGTTGATATCCAGGACCGAGGAGCACTCCGCAAACGGCCCGAACCAGTAAGTGTGTTTGGCGGGGTCGTGAACCGGCCCGTCGATCTTCAGGGGCACAAACAACAGCTCTTTCGGCGCCTCGTCGCCCGCAGCCAACCAGGCGCCAATGCCGACCACCGATACGAACAGCAGCCACTTCTTCATACGATTCGCCTCCTCCGGAATGAACCGGCCGCGAGAGCCTACAGCGATCGCGGATCCACCGGCCGTTTTTGCTCGGCGGAGAGTTGGCCGGCAAAGAAAATCCGCAGTGACTCGAGATTGTCGCGCGCATTGGTCAGCGCGGGACGCTTCTCGTGGATCGACTGCATGAACTCGCCCATCGACCCCACAAAGCCGGCGATGGAGCCGCACATGTCATAACTGGGCTTGACAAAGATATCGCGGTTAGTTACTTCATCGGGAAGGTTATAGGTAACCCAGCCGATCTCTTTGGGCCAATCGTATCCGCGAACTTCTACCAGGTCCCGCTGCCAGCGCGAGCCGGGGTTCCAGCGGTGATTGGCGCGGACCGCGCCCTTCTCCGCCCACACCCGGAACGGCGTCTCGTTATGAAAGCTCTCGTCGTTGTGGTATTCAAAGTAGTTCGCCACCGCGCCGCTCGAGAACTCCAACTGCCACATGGATACGTTGTTGCGATTGGTGCAATACACCGAGACCGGCGCGCCCCCCGAAAGCCAGCGGACGGAGTCAATGGCGTGGATCTGCCACTCCAGAATGACGCCGTTGGGGCCGAAATCGAACTTCGGACCTTCGTGCGAAATGTTCGCGAAGTGAATGAACGCCGGCTTTCCAAATCGTTCCGGCGTCAGGAACTGCCTGGTCGTGTAGATCGCCGGATCGAAGCGCAGATTCTGATTGACGGCGAACGGAGTCCCGTGTTCTTCGGCAATATCGACCATCTCCTCCGCGGTCTTGAGATCCATCGCCATCGGCTTCTGCATCAGGACCGCTTTGCCGGCCTGGGCAGCATCTTTCAGGATCTGGATTCGAGCCGCCATGTGCAAGTGATCGACCGCGCAGTCGATGATCTGGACGTCATCGCGCTTCATGATCTCGCGGTGATCCTCGTACACGTGCGGAATTCCATCCAGCTTGGCCAGTTCCCTGCGGCCGGCGTTGATGTCCGCCGCGGCCACCACACGATACCCGGCCAGGCGGTATGCGGGCAAATGTTGAGCGCGTACGATGTTGGCATAGCCGACGATCGCGATGCCATAGTCGAGCTTGTAGGTTTCGAGCGGCGCTCTGAAGGAGGGCCACTCAAAACCGGCGAATGAGTTGATAGACATAGAACCTTTCACTTCCCGGAGGTTGCCAGAACGACACCGCCGATCATGACCAGGACCCCCAGCACTTTGAGGAAGGTGACGGGCTGCACCGGCGACCCGAGCCACCCGAAATGAGACATCAGCAGTCCGCCGATCACCTGCCCGGCCAGTAAGGTGATCATGACCGATCCCGCACCGACTTGCGGAATGAGCCACGCAATCGCGAACACCAGGGAGGCGCCGAGAGCGCCGGCGAGCAGCAGCACGGGATGCACCTGTTTCAGAGGACTCAGTGCGCCGGACTGCCAGCCGGTCAGCCCGATCAACACCGCCCACAGCGCCCCGATGCACCAGAAGAGCGCGTTGGCCACACGGGTGTTGTTGATCACGCTTCCCACCTTCCCATTCATCGCCAGATGGACGGCGAGAACTACTCCCAAGAACATTGTGAAGATGTAGAGCGGTAGTTTCATGGCCTTTTCCCTCAGGCCGCATCGTATCCCAGCGCACCAAGCCTGTCAACCGTGGAACGTTCCGGGACCCGGAACCGGGTTCCAGTGACGAACGCAGCGTGCGATGCCGGAGAGGTTTTTTTTTGCGAAACGAATCCATTTCTCGAGTTTTCCCGCCAGGCTCATTAAGTTGGACTGTGGAAAACTGGCAGTTTTTTGGGGCCAGACCCGGGTTGGGGGTCTGACTTCGAGGCTTCGAGGGACGTTGGGATGTGTAGGAACTCCAAGAAAAAACGCCAGCACGCTTGCTCGAACTCAGGGTCCAGTCATGCACGCAGCGTGGGATGCCGGAGGTATTTTGACGAAACGAACCCATTTGTCGAGTTTTGCGTGCAGGTTCATCTGGTTGGACTGTGGAAAACTGGCGGTCTTTGGGGCCAGACCCCGGTTGGGGACCCGACTTCCGGGCGGGTGCGGTGTGGGCTTCGAGGCTTCGAGGGATGTTGGGATGCATAGGATCTCCAGGAAAAAACGCAGGCGTTCTTCCCCTCCTGATTTAAGCTTACGCCCTTCCGATTTGCGACCTCTGATTTTCGAGAACTAAAGAGCTGAAAATAAAGAATCAATATTCTCCAAGAATTTGTGAACGGGTTTTGGGGGAGGGGTAAATTTAGGGGTGTTTTCGGGGTTGGGGGGATGGGAACGCTGTGCACAGGCTTTAAAATAGGGGAATTCCGGCTTCTGAGTGGCTGTAAGGACTTGCGCGAGGGTGCGAGGAGGGCGGCATCCAGGCGTAATGCGCAAGCAAATGCCTGCGGCAGCAAGGAAGTTTGATCTCCCCCTTTCCCGTTTCCCCCTCCGGGGGAAAGCCGGGGCGGGAGGGTTCCCCCCACGCCG
>Ga0209517_10006039_pt1 | contig 15136 bp, 11 predicted proteins | sample PeaSoiMetSII2010_FD_187695 | JGI IMG/M metagenome (GOLD analysis project Ga0209517, IMG submission 187695) | Peat soil microbial communities from Weissenstadt, Germany - SII-2010 (SPAdes) (version 2) | ecosystem: Environmental > Terrestrial > Soil > Wetlands > Peat | place: Germany... | reverse complement strand
CGATTTTACGGCGCATGAACATACGATCCTCGGGTTTCAGGTGGCGGATGTCGAGTCGACGGTAAGGGTTCTGCGCGATAAGGGCGTGACGTTCAACATTTATCCGAAGTTCAGGCAGGATGAGCTGGGGATTTTGAATGTGCCGGGAGGGTCGATTCGGGTGGCGTGGTTTAAGGACCCGGACGGCAATGTGTTGAGCGTGAGCAATAGTTGAGGGCTGGGCCGGTGAGTGGGTGCCGAGTCGGGAAGGAGTCGAAGCACGGGTCGCGCGTCTAAAGCGAGGAGTGCTCAACCAGTCGCGGAATGTTCATTTTGCCCAGGTGCTTTCGCGCTTGCGCGAGATCATATGCGGCCTGCATCCGCAACCACATGTCGGCGCTGCCGCCGAAAGCCTTTTCAAAGCGCAGCGCCATCCCAGGCGAGACGGCGCTTCTACCTTGGATCACGTTGTAAAGCTGTTGACGAGTAATCCTCATCGTTTTCGCTGCCTGGGCCACACTCAAATTCAGTTCGTCAAGGTTCGCCTTCGCAAGCGCGCCGGGGTGAATGGGATTTTTCATCGGCATAGCATCATTCCTCATAGTGTCCTGGGTCAGAAAATCGCAACTACTTCTCCGTCTTTCCGCGCATCACCATGATGGTCTGCTGCATCAGGGCGCATAGAGTTTCGCGGCCATCTTTGACAGCGAATACTTCTGCCCTGGTCACGATCAGCGTCCTGCCAGGGCGGACGACCTCGCCTCGGGCGATGAGTTTCTCGCCGTCGGCGGGGGCAACCAAGTTTAGCTTATATTCGACGGTCAGGACCGAAGAACTGGCGGCCACCATGCTCATGGCCGCATAGCCGGCGGCGGAATCGGCAATCATCCCTACTACGCCTCCGTGGACGAAGCCGTGCTGCTGTTCGATTCCGTCCCAGTGCGGCACGTGGATTTCGGTGCGGCCGTGTTCGATCACCGGCATCGTGGCGCGAATCAGGTGCATGGCGTTTTGCCTGGAGAAGCTGGCCGCGACGTATTCGGCGAAGTCGGCATTGGCGGGATGGGTTTGCATCTGTACTTGATTATCGCGGGTAGGGGAATCCGGCTCCGTTGGCCGCGGGTCATTTACCATAGGGAAATGCGGTTTCTTCTTGGCCTGCTGTTGACTATCGCGCCCTTGTTTGCGGATGGGATTTCGGCGGATGAGTATAAATCCCGGCGGGCGGAGCTGCGGAAATCGCTGGACGGGGTGATGGTGCTGTTCGCGGCGAATGAGCCTGAGGATCTGCACGTCAGCTTTTTTCAGGACACCAATTTCCTGTATCTCTCCGGCTGGCGCGAGCCGGGCGCGGCCATGATGCTCACCAAGAACGACGAAATTCTGTTTCTGCCGGAGCGCAATCCGCGGCAGGAGATTTTCACCGGCCGCAAATTGGGAGCCGATGATGCCGATGCTCCGCAGCGGACAGGATTCGCCAAGGTTTTGCCGAGACATGCGATCGAGGTGACGTTCCTGCATTTGCTGGAATCATCGACGCATGTGTACACGATGCCGGGGGATCCGCAGGCGCAGAAACTGGCGCAGTTTGCTCCGTTTCACGACGAATCGTCCGCGGCGCCGGTAATCGCGAAATTGAGGATGGTCAAATCGCCGGCGGAGATCGAATTGTTGACGAAAGCCGCCGATGCTTCCGTAGCGGCTCATTTCGCCGCGTGGAAGATGATCAAGCCGGGGATCTACGAATACTCGGTGGCGGCGAAGATGGTGGAGACTTATGAGCAGCTCGGGTGCGAGCGCAGCGCTTATGCTCCCATCGTCGGCAGCGGGCCGAACAGCACGGTGCTGCATTACATGGCGAACCGGCGGCGGATGGATTCGGGCGAAGTCGTGGTGATGGATGTGGGCGCGGAATGCTCGGATTACGCGAGCGATGTGACGCGCACGGTTCCTGCGAACGGAAAATTCACGGCGCGGCAGCGCGAGATTTATGAGATCGTGCTGGGGGCGCAGAAAGCCGCGATGGCAGCGGTGAAGCCGGGGGTGAAGATGCGCGGCGAAAAATCATTGCAGCAGATCGCGTACGACTATATCAATTCACATGGGCAGGATCTGCATGGCGAATCGCTGGGGAAATATTTCACGCACGGACTGGGGCATCACGTCGGCCTGGATGTGCACGATGAGAGCGATGGCAACGCTCCGCTGAAGGCGGGGATGGTGATCACCATCGAGCCGGGGATTTATATTCCGGAAGAAAATATCGGCGTCCGGATTGAGGATACCGTGCTGGTGACGGAGACGGGCGCGAAGAATCTGAGCGCCGCGCTGCCGCGTGAAGTGAATGAAATCGAAAAGCTGGTTGGCAAGTAGAGCGAAACGAACCGCGGCGTATATCGCCGTGATCGCGGTCTGCTTTGTCACCGGCATGCTCGCGGCGTGGCCGGGTGTTTCGCCGGCGGCGATCCGGATCGATCATTACGCCTACGACGTGCTGCTGACCCGGCAGCCGGCGGAAGCGTGGGAGCCCCGGTCAGTGGTGGTGGCGATCGACGAACGCACGCTGGGCGCACTCGGGGGCGTTCCCAATATGCGGACGATCATCGCCGGGGCGCTGGACCAGATCGCGAACGCGGGTCCCAAGGCCGTGGCGCTGGATGTGACGCTGCACGATGCGACTAACGCGGCGGCGGACGCGAGACTTGAGGCCGCGCTACGCGCCACGCGGAACCTGGTTCTTCCCTGCCAGTCGATTATCGTAGGCAATGCCAAGCAGTGGGAAGATCCGCTGCCGCGTTTCGGGGTGCTGGCGCGGGGGGCGGTGGGGCACGTCGACCACCGGAGGGATGCGGACGGAGTAAATCGCGAGATTCCGCTGGCGGAGGTGGAGGGTCACGATCAGAGATGGGCGCTCGCGCTGGTGGCTTTTCGCGTGGCGCAGGGACAGGAAATTATCGAATCGCCGGACGATGTTGAGGTGGGCGATCTGAGCATCCCTGCGCCGAGGAGCTCCGACGGGCGGCCGATGCTAATCCGTTATCTGCCGACGGGGATTCCGACCATTTCCGTGATGGATTTGCCGCAAAGCGCAGCACTGTTGCGCGGCAAGACGGTTTTCGTCGGGGTGACGGCGCTGTCGGCGGCTTACGACCGGCTGGTAAATCCTTATTTGCAGGAAGTGGCGGGCGTGACGGTGCACGCGCAGGCATTCGAGACCATCGCGCGCGGAAAATTTCTTACGCCGGCGCGTCCGTTTCTGGTGCCGGTGCTATGCGTATTTTTTTCGATCGCGGCGGGGTTGATTTTCAGTCTGCGATTCGGATGGCAGGCGTGGGTGCTGGCGGTTTTGCTGTTGATCGCGGCGCACTGGGCTCCGGTGACATTCTTCCGGTACGGCATCGTGTTTCCGTATTTCGCGCCGGTGAGCGTCGCGTGGCTCTCGATCGTGGGAGCGGCGAGCTTCCAATATTTCTTCGTACAACGGCAATTGGGGCGATCGGAGTCTGAAAAATCGCGCTATCAACAGGCGATTCATTGGGCGGCTCACGAAATGCGGACGCCGCTGACGACGATACAGGGGTCGAGCGAGATTATGACTCGCTACACGCTGCCGGATGAGAAGCGGCTTCAGTTGAGCGAGATGATCAACTCGGAATCGAAACGACTCGCGCGGATGATTCAGACTTTTTTGGACGTCGAGCGGCTTGCCGATGGTCACATGGAATTGAAGCGCGAACCGTTCGCAGCGGCGGATTTCGTGGATGCTTGTCTGCGGCGCGCGATTCCCATTGGAGAGAAAAAACAAATTTCCGTCACGCTCGATCGCGCGGTGGAGGGGACCATTACCGGCGATCGGGAATTGATGGAATATGCGCTATACAATTTGCTCACCAATGCCATCAAGTATTCGCCCGCGGGTACCGAAGTACACGTATGGAGCGAACTGCGCGGAGGCGAGCTGCGGCTGTCGATTCGCGACCAGGGTATCGGCATGGATTCGAAGGAGCTGAAAAGCATCTTCAAGAAGTTCTACCGGACCAAGCGCGCGGAGGCGTCGGGCGAAGCGGGAACCGGCATCGGGCTGTCGATTGTGGAGCAGATCGTCACGCACCATGGCGGACGGATGGAAGTGACCAGCGAGCCGGGAAAAGGATCATGCTTTACCATGGTTATTACGGCGGTTATTACGGCAGCCACTTCTGGCGCAGCTTCTGAAAATGCAAAGACTTCTGATCGTCGAGGATGACCAGTCCGTCCGGAACACCATGGTGATGTGTCTGGAGCTGGAAGGCTACGCCGTGGATGCGGTAGCGTCCACGCGCGAGGCGATCGAACGGCTGCGCGCGCAGGCTTACCCGATCGTCATCTCCGATATTTACCTGGACGAGCACACCGGCATCGATGTGCTGCGCACCGCGCGCCAGCAGAATCCAGACTGCGCGGTGATTCTGATGACGGGGCGCGGCAGCATGGAAACAGTGATGCAAGCGACCGAAGGCGGCGCGTTCGAGTACCTGGCCAAGCCGTTCGAGATGGCGCATATGATCGAGACGATCCGGCGCGCCGAGAAAACAATCAATGGCGTCGAGGAACAAGACGAGGCCGAGGCGATTGAGGATCTGCCGGATTCGGAAATGATCGGCAGCTCGCCGCGGATGATCGAGATTTACAAGACGCTTTCCAAAGTGGCTCCCACGGATGCGACGGTGGTGATCGAAGGCGAGACGGGGACGGGCAAGGAGCTGATCGCGCGCATGATTCATCGCAACAGCAAGCGCGCGCAGCAGCCGTTCGTGCCGGTGGATTGCGGGGCGATTGCTCCATCGCTGCTCGAAAGCGAATTGTTCGGGACGTTGAAGGGCGCCTACACGGGGGCGGATCGCGATCGCATGGGCGTGTTCGAAGCGGCGGCGAATGGGACCGTGTTTTTGGACGAAATCGGCGATATTGAAGTCGGTTTCCAGTTAAAACTGCTGCGTTTTCTGGAAGAGCGCGAGATTCGTCCGCTGGGGTCCGCACGGGCGAAAAAAGTGGACGTGCGGGTGATCGCGGCCACCAATCGCGACATGCAGAAGCTGGTCGACGAAGGGAAATTCCGCGAAGATTTGTGGTATCGGCTGAACACGGTTCGCTTGACGCTGCCTCCGCTGTGCGAACGGCCTAGCGATATTCCGCTGCTGGTCCATTATTTTCTGAAGCGGTATAACGAGCGGTACAAGCTGAATACGCGGCTGACGGATTCGGGGCTGAAGGCGATGTCGCAGTACAGTTGGCCGGGCAACGTCCGGCAGCTTCAGCGCATGATGGAGCGGCTGACGATTCTGGCGCCGTCGGGATGGATCGACGATGTGGCGGTGCGGCAGGCGATCGAGCAAATGGATTCGCGCGAAGGCGCGAGCGAGACGCTGGCGGATACGGAAGCGGATCAGATTCGCAGAGTGCTGGCGGCGACCAACGGAAACAAGAGCCGCGCGGCAAAGATCCTGGGGATCGAGCGGAAGACGCTGTATCGCAAGCTGGAACGGATGGGGCTGTAGGTCAAAACGCCGCGCCCGCGTATAGCTGGAACGGTCCCCAATAGAAAGGTTTCCGATAGGCGCCTTTCGATCGGATGAGATGCAGCTTGGCTTCGCGCAGGGCTTCCGCGGTGGGGACGTGGTTCGCGAGCTGCGAGTAGAAATCGGACATGAGGGATGCGGTGGAGAGGTCGGTGACGTCCCACAGGCCTGCGACCACGCTTTTCGCGCCGGCTCTTAGAAAGGCCCAGGAGAGGCCGACCAGTCCTTCGCCCGAAAAGGTTTTCGCGCCAGCGCTGCGGCAGGCCGATAGCGTGACCAGGTCGGCGTTCAGCGGGACGTTCATCACGTCGCGAGCCGATAGAGCGTATCCGCCGTCGTGGCGCGAGAGAATCAGCGCGGAATCGAGCGGGCTTTCGCGATTCGCGGTGGCGTGCGCGGCAAAGTGGATCCACGAGAATTGCGCGGGTCCGGCTTCGCGATACGCGGCCGGATTGGCGCGCGAGCCTTGCAGGACTACCGAGGTGCGGGAGTCGAATTTCTGCTCGATCAGCGACATTTCCCGGGAGGCGTAGGGCAGGCGCGGATATTCTTCGACCGCGGGCTCGGGGTCGCCAATCAGAAGCATGGATGCCTGCGCGGGCGAGCTATGGCGCGATTCCGTCAGGATTCCAAGCGACGGCGCGATCTCTAAGGTGGCACGTTCGATCACGTAGCGCGATGGCTGGTCGGGATCGGGGAGGGTTTCGAGGTTCAAGGAATGGAGCGCACGGTCGGGCACCACGATCAGCTGCGCGCCGGGCTTCAGCAGATCGTGAACCGGCCCCAGCAGAATTTTCGAAAGCTCTCGGCCGGCGGGAAATTCGGCATCCAGCGGGTCGCGCAGATTTTCGATGAAGCTCCGGTACGATTCGACCAGCTCTGCGATGTGTTTTTCAGGCGGCAGAATGTGGAGGTCGACGCGGTCGGGCGTGACGGTCCACAGAAACGACCGGTTGGGAGCCAGCCAGAAAGAAAGCAACGTGGCGCCGGTGGATTTCGAGAGGCGCTGGAGCTGGGCAGCCGTCACTGCCTGAGATTTTGCGTTCGAGCGGAGGCGCTCATCGAGAAGGCGGGCGCGGCTGGATTCGGCGACTTCCATGGCTTTGGCGTTTTCGCCCCGGGTGACGAGGAAGTCGACGTAGTGCTGATAATACTCGATCAAGCTGGAAAGGTAAGTCAGCTTGTTGTCGTCGCGGCGGAGGCCGGAGCGCTGGCGCTCCACGCGGTCGATGCCGGCACGGAACTGCGCGTCGGCCCGATCGAGCTGGCCGGTTTCTACCAGCAACTGCGCGAGCCCGAGCTCGGCCTGGAGCATGGAAGCGGAATCGTCAGAGGGGGTCGAGAGGATGGCGCGAAACTGCTTTTCGGCGTTGGGATAATCCTTGCGGCCGAGCGCGATGCGAGCCTGGTCGACCTGGGCGAAGAGCTCGGAGGGGTCCTTCGACTCCTGCTTAAGGCGCAGGGCTTCGCTGGTGTATTTCTCGGCGGCGTCGTAGTCGCCGAGCTCGATGTCGGTGAGGGCGAGGTTGGCAAGCCACTCGCCGGTCCAGTAGGCGTCAGGGATGGCGCGGGCGATGGCAAGGGCGGCCTGATAGCTGGTCAAGGCTTTGGAATACTCCTTGCGATCGTAGTACACGTTGCCGATTCCGCCGAGCCAGCCTTGCTGGCCGCGCCGGTCGCCAACCTGTTTCGATAGAGGCTCGGCTTGATTCAGAAACTGAAGAGCGGCGTCGTAATCGCCCAAGCGGTAATAGGCCGATCCGAGATTGCCGAGAGCGTTGGCGAGATGGTAGGGGAGGTTCAAACGGCCGGCGGCTTCGCGCTCGCGCTCGAACCAGTAGGTGGCTTCCTCGGGCCGGTGGGTGAACAGGAGAAACCAGCCCATGATTCCGAGGGCGCGGGTGTGAAGGCGCGGGGACTCCTGTTCGGTGACGTCCTGAACGGCGGCACGCAGGTGTTCATCGGCGGCGTCGGTCTTGCCCTCCTGCGCGAGCACGGTCCCGAGGTCGACGCTGATCTGGGCGTGCAGCAGCGGGTCGTCGAGGGGCGCGGCGATTTCGGCGGCGCGCGTCAGAGAGGCTTCGGCGTCGGCGTAATGGGACAGGAGCTCGGCGGCCCAGCCGCGGTCCATCTCCAGGCGCGCGCGCAGGGTGGGGGTATCGGGAAGGTCCGCGGTGTTGAGCGCCTCGATCGCCTTTTGGGGGTCGAGCTCGGTTAGGATTTCGGCGCGGAGCAGGCGGAAGCGCCAGCTCGGCTCAGCGCGATACCCGGCGTCGGCCGCGGCGAGCGCGGCGTCGCGTTTACTATCGAGCAAAAGAGCCTGGGCGTCGCGGTAGGCGGCATCGGGCGAGGGACGGGAGCAGGAAGCGCTCCACAGAATCGCCAGCGCGATGGAAACAGCACGCACTTAGTTGGACGGCGGAACTCCGTTTCCTCCGGCGCCGCCGATGCCGAAGCAGCCTTCTACCGAGCATCCGAGGTCCACGTGCAGCATTAGCAGGCGGTGATAGCTCTCGGTCAGGTAATACTCGGCCAGATAGATGGTTCCGAAATGCTCGACGTGAATCCCGCGACCGTTCCAGGTGAGACCGCGCGGCAGGTCCTCGGGATTGCTGTAGAGCGTGTAGACGGCCATTCCGTTGGATTCCGGAAATCCTCCGTTCTTCGGCTTCAGGTGCGAAAGCTTCTTTAGCTCGTCGCGATCCTTTTCGTTTTCCACGTGCGCCGCCCCGAGTTTCCGCCAGTTATTGTGCTCCGCGAACATACCCGTGGCGAGCTTCACGTCGATCAGGTGCCCGGCGATGCGCAGATTCTCAAAACGCGAGCCGAGCGCGACGAAGCTCTTTTCCCGTTTGTCCGGCGGATGGGTTTTGTCTGGATGTTTGGTGGTGATGCGGGCCACAATGCGGTCGCACGTCACCATGTCCATGATGTTCAGGCCCTCGACAGTGGTGGTGGCGAGCGTGCCGTGCGCGTGATCGTGGTCGCTAAAACTTCCCACTACGTGCGATTCGGCGCGGCGGAAAGATAAGTAATGGCGATGATGGAAGTTTTCGGCGCGCACGGATCCGTGACCACCGATGACGGGCAGGGCGATGGACGCCTGGATCTCCATGGATTCTTTGATCGGCAGCGTCAGATGCCCGGACGCAGCAACAGCTTCAGCGTGGTAAAGAAAGTCTATTTTCATGCCGTAGCTTGTAGCTTACTCGAACCGGAGGGCGAATGGATAGCGGGCCACTTCGGTATCTTTACTCGCGTCTTCTTCCACATCGTTGAGCCCGTAAATCACCAGCACGTAGCGCCCGGCGGGGAGGGCGCGCGTCGGAACCAGGACATGGACTTCGCGTCCCGGAGCCGGCGCAGGCAGCGACATCGCAAAGCGGACCGGCTTGTTGGGAGCTCCATCGTCTAGAAACACGGCGCGATAATGCCCATACTCGTGTTCCCAGGTCCGATCCATGTAGAGTGTATAAAACTGCGCTCCCGCCGGTGGAGCGATCACGGTCTGTTCGCCTCGCGACGCGGCATATAACGCGTATTCGGAAACGGGCTGCGGAACGGCGTTATGAAACCGCACGCCGGATTCGTAGCCGGCCAGCAGGGCCAGGACGATCGCGCCCAGCGCCGGCGCCAGCACGCGCGGCATGCTCCAGGCGCGCGTGAAGGCTGCCCACCAGCCTGCTCGGTCGATCTCTGCCTCGCGCACGGGCAGGCTGGGAGCCAAGGGACTGGAACCATGCTCGAGAAAGGCGGCGCGAGCATTGTCCTGAAGAACCATCAGCATCCTCAGCTCCTCCGAGCACTGAGGACAGTCGAAGAAATGCCGCTCGAATTCCTCAACTTCGGAAACGGAGAGGTCGCCGAGCGCATACCGCTCGGTCGCCCCTAGTTTGATCGCTTCCTGGTGATCCATTCAATCGCCCTCGCTGTTATCGTGCATTTTTTGCTAATTTCGTTTCAAGCTGGCTTGAAACTTTCTTAGTACTAGAACTCACGGTTTAGAAGTTTGGTATCGAAGAAAGAGGGGACAGACCGCTTTGTCCGCCGGGACATAAGTCGTCTGTCCCCTTTTTTCCCATTTTTCAAGGCTTTGACAGGCCACTCTTTTCCATCGCTTCCCGGAACCGGATTTTGGCGCGGTGCACCAGGACGCGCAGATAATCGCGATCGACGCTAAAGCGTTTGCAAATCTCGGTTTTGTCCACTTCTTCGAGGAACACGGCGCGCAGAATCTGCTGATCCTTTTCCGCCATGGTCGCCAGCACGTCGCGAACCAGTTCCTTGCGTTCGCGCGTGACCAGGCTCCCTTCGGTGTTCATGCGGCGGTCGGCGACGGCCTCGGCATCTTCAGGCATCGGCGGATGGCGCGTGGAGGCACGGAGGAGTTCCATCATCACGTTGATGCAGACGGAGTGAACGTAGGCTCCCAGACGCTCGGGATGGTCCAGGCTGCGGTCGGACCGGACGAAGTTCAGGACGCGCAGAAACGTTTCCTGGCGGATGTCCTCGATCAGTTCCCAGGAGCGCAGGCGGTAACGAAGCGAGATGCGGATGACGTTGGTGAAGTGCGTGACAAAGTGCGTCTCGGTTTCGTGATCTCCATCGCGGAGACGGTCGAGGTATGCGCGGTCGAAAGGCGGTGAGGTCAATAGTTTAGGATACTGAATAACGCTAAACGTTACAGCAAGGACTTGACGGCGTGAGCCAAAATAAGAGTATACGATGTTGGCCCTATCCGATCCCCTGGTCCAGGACTGGTTCAACGCCCGGTTCGCGACCGTAACCGAGCCGCAGCGGCTGGGATGGCCTGAAATTCGCGCAGGTCATGACGTTCTGATTTCGGCGCCGACCGGTTCGGGCAAGACTCTGGCTGCGTTTCTGACGGCGATTGACCGGCTGATCCGGCAGGCTCGCGAGGATGCGCTGCCCGAGGGGACGGAGATTCTATACGTTTCGCCGCTGAAGGCGCTGAGCAACGACGTTCACAAGAATCTCGACATGCCGCTGCTGGGGATCGCGGAGCTGGCGGCGGAACGCGGGATCGCGCTGGCGCCGATCCGGACGGCGGTGCGGACGGGCGATACACCTGCGAACGAACGGCTGCACATGGGCAAGCATCCGCCCCATATTCTGGTGACCACGCCCGAATCGCTGTATATCATGCTGACGGCGGAACGGCCGCGCGAGATGCTGCGGTCAGTGCGGACGCTGATCGTGGATGAAATTCATGCGCTGGCCGACGATAAACGCGGCTCGCACCTGGCGCTGTCGATTGCGCGGCTGGAGGCTTTGACTGGGCGTCGGCTACAGAAGATCGGACTTTCGGCGACGGTGAGCCCGATTGAAGAGGTCGCGAAATTCCTGAGTCCCGATGCGCACATCGTGCAAGTAGGGCATAAGCGCACGATGGAACTGTCGGTGGAGGTTCCCCGTAGCGAACTGGGTCCGGTGGCGAGCACCGAAATGTGGGGCGAAATTTACGATCGCGTGGCGGAGCTGACGCGCGAGAATCGGACCACGCTGGTTTTCGTCAATACGCGGCGCTTGGCGGAGCGCGTGGCGCATCACCTAGGGGAACGCTTGGGGGCGAACGCGGTGCTGCCGCATCACGGGAGCCTGTCGCGCGCGCTGCGCCTGGAAGCCGAACAACGCCTGAAATCGGGCGAACTGCGCGCGGTGGTGGCGACGGCGTCGCTTGAGCTGGGAATCGATATCGGGTCAGTGGACATGGTGTGCCAGATCGGATCGCCGCGATCGATCGCGGTCGCGCTGCAACGCGTGGGACGCGCGGGACACTGGATCGGCGCGGTGCCGAAGGGACGCCTGTTCGCGACCACACGCGATGAGTTGATCGAATGCGCGGCGCTGGTGCGCGCGATTCGGTCGGGCGAGCTGGATCGGATCGAGATTCCTCGCGCGCCGCTGGATATTCTGGCGCAGCAGATTGTCGCGGCGTGCGCGGCTGACGATTGGAATGAAGACGAGCTGTTCGAGTTGATCCGACGGAGCTATCCGTATCGCGATCTGGACCGGCGCGAGTTCGAAGCGGTGGTCGAGATGCTTTCCGAGGGGATCGCGACTTCGCATGGACGGCGCGGGGCGTTTCTGCATCGCGACCGGGTGAATCATCGCGTGCGGGGACGGCGAGGGGCGAGGCTTTCGGCGATTACCAGCGGCGGCGCGATTCCGGATACATCGCAATACCAGGTTGTGGCGGAGCCCGAGGGGACGGTGGTCGGGTCGCTGGATGAGGATTTCGCGGTGGAGAGCCTGGTGGGCGATATTTTCCTGCTGGGGACCACTTCATGGCGGATTCGCCGCGTGGAGCCCGGGCGGGTGCGCGTGGAAGACGCTCGCGGGGCGGCGCCGTCGGTTCCTTTCTGGCGCGGGGAGGCTCCAGGGAGAACTCGGGAATTGTCGCTGGAAGTGGCGGGGGTGCGGGAGTTGATTGCGGCGTCTTCGGATCCGGTCGCGTTTCTGCAAAATGAGTGTGGGCTCGACCGGTTGGGAACTGAGCAAGCCGTGGAATACGTTCGCGCGGGCGCCCGGGCGCTGGGCGCGATGCCATCGCAGGATGTGGTGGTCGCAGAGCGATTTTTCGACGAAGGCGGCGGCATGCAGATGATCATTCATGCGCCGTTCGGGTCGCGCATCAACCGGGCATGGGGGCTCGCGCTGCGGAAACGGTTTTGCCGGACGTTCAATTTCGAATTGCAAGCCGCGGCGACGGATAACGGGCTGTTGCTTTCATTGAGCGATCAACATTCGTTTCCGCTGGAATCGGTGTTCAGTTTCTTGCGGCCGCATTCGCTGAAGCATGTGCTGACACAGGCGCTGCTCGATTCGCCGATGTTCGGGGCGCGGTGGAAATGGAATGCGTCGCGGGCCCTGGCGGTGCCGCGATTCATGGGCGGGAAGAAAGTTCCTCCGCCGATTCAGCGGATGCGCTCGGACGATCTGCTGGCCGCGGTGTTTCCCGATCAGGCGGCGTGCGCGGAAAATCTTACGGGGGAGATTCGCATTCCGGATCACCCGCTGGTGAACGAAACCATCGCGAATTGTTTGCATGAGGCCATGGACCTGGACGGCCTGACGCGCATCCTGGAGCGGATGGATGAAGGCTCGCTGCGCACGGTCGCGGTGGATACGCCGGAGCCTTCGCCCTTCAGCCACGAAATTCTGAATGCGAATCCGTATGCGTATCTGGACGATGCTCCGCTGGAAGAACGGCGGGCGCGCGCGGTGCAGCTTCGGCGCACGCTTTCAACCGAAGACGCGGGCGGGATCGGGGCGTTGGATCCGGCGGCGATCGCGCAGGTGGCCGAGGAGTCCTGGCCGGTGGTGCGCGACGCGGATGAATTGCATGACGCTCTGCTGACGCTGATCGTGCTGCCGCCGGTTGCTGAATGGCAGGCCCTTTTTGATGAGCTGCGCGGTTCTGGAAGAGCTTCGACGGTGGGTGCTTGGTGGGTCGCGACGGAGCGGCTCGAACGAGTTGGCGATGTAACCGCGATCCTGCGCGGGTGGATGGATTCGATCGGGCCGGCGAAACCGGCGGAGCTCGCCAAGCGGTTGGGGTTGCCGTTGAGCGATGTCGAGATCGGGCTGGGCCAGCTTGAATCGGAAGGACAGATTCTGCGCGGGCAGTTTTCGTCGACCGAAACGCAGTTCTGCCACCGGCGCATTCTGGCGCGGATTCACCGGCTGACGCTGGGCCGATTGCGGCGCGAGATCGAGCCGGTGCCGACGGCGGGGTTCATGCGATTCCTGTGCCGGTGGCAACATCTGACGCCGGGCTCGCAACTGCACGGCGTGGATGGGCTATTCCAGCTTTTACGCCAGCTTCAGGGATATGAGATGTCGGCGGCGGCGTGGGAATCGGTGGTGCTGCCGCGGCGGCTGGTCAATTACGATCCGGAGTGGCTGGACCGGTTGTGTCTTTCGGGTGAGGCGATGTGGGGCCGCTTGTCGCCGCATCCGGCGCTGGAGAATGAGGGCGCGCGCCGGGTGCGTCCTACGCGAGTCGCGCCGCTCGCGATTTTCTTGCGTGAAGATGCCGCGCGGTTGTTGCCTGCGGCGATGGCTCCGGTTCCACTTTCGCCCGCGGCGCAGGAGGTGTTCGCCGCGCTCGAAACACGGGGGGCATCGTTCTTTAACGACCTGGTTCGCGCGACCGGGCGGTTGGCCAGCGAAGTGGAGGATGCGGTCTGGGAGCTGGTAGCGGCGGGGCGCATCACGGCCGACGGATTCGAGAATTTGCGGGCGCTGATCGATCCGAAGCGGCGGCGCGGCGAAGGTCGAGGACGATTTTCGCGTCCCAGGCACGCGGCGGGGAGATGGGCGCTACTGGAACGCGGCACCGGCGACGTGGATGCGGAGTTTTTCGCGAAGCAATTGCTGGACCGCTGGGGGGTGGTGTTTCGCGATGTTCTGGCTCGCGAAACGTTGGCTCCGGCGTGGCGCGATCTGCTGGTGGCTTTGCGGAGGATGGAGGCTCGCGGCGACATTCGGGGAGGGCGCTTCGTATCGGGCTTTGTCGGCGAACAGTTCGCGCGGCCGGAGGCGGTGGATCTGCTGCGGCACATTCGGCGGTCGGGGGGAGCCGAGGAGGAAATCGAAATCGCGCTGGCGGATCCGCTGAATTTGACGGGGATCGTGCTGCCGGGGCCTCGGACCAGCGCGCTCGCGCAGGGATCGCTGCGATTGCGGGATGGTGTTCCGCAGGTGGCTGCTTAAAATGGCCACAGATTAACGCCGATGACCGCCGATTACCACCACTTCGGCAAGGGCAGCCAGCCTCGGCTGAGGTAGTCGCTCAGGATGAAGGTCAGCAGGATCGCCATCCAGAAGAATCCCGCGCAGACGAAGAGCTTGGTCATCGAACTCGACCGGCGGACGTCCATGAAGAACCACACGACCAATGTTCCCTTGATGACGGCGATGGTCATCGCGCAGATGAAGTTGTACTCGCCGAGCTCGAGTTTCGAGACGGCGACAGTCGTGATGGTGAGGGCAATCAGCGCGAGGAATACGAAGAAGTACGTGCGAACGGGAACAACCTGATGGGTCATGATGTGTGTCCGATTAAATACAGCAGCGGGAACAGGAATATCCACACAATATCGACGAAATGCCAGTATAACCCGATCATTTCTACGGGAGTGTACCATTCCGCGCTGAAACGGTTGCGCGACGCCATGATAATTAACGTGGTGAGCAGGCCCGCACCCACAATCATGTGGATGGCGTGCATGCCGGTCATGGCGAAATACAGAAAGAATAGAATCTGCGCCTGATGGAAATATTGCGGCTCGGCGTAGCGGAACGTGGGGCCGGGAACGTGGTGGTCCACCCACTTTTCGTGATACTCGACGTACTTGAGCGCGAGGAATACGCAGCCCAGAATCAACGTGAACACCAGGAACATGATCAGGGCTTTCTTTTGCCCCAATTGCGAGGCGCGGACCGCCAGCACCATGGTGAAGCTGCTGCAAATCAGCACGCCGGTGTTGATGGCGCCGATGGTGACGTTCATGAAATGGCTGGTGGACGCGAACGCGTCCGGGTACAGGTTGCGATAGACCGTGTAGGCGCCG
>Ga0209517_10006038_pt1 | contig 15136 bp, 16 predicted proteins | sample PeaSoiMetSII2010_FD_187695 | JGI IMG/M metagenome (GOLD analysis project Ga0209517, IMG submission 187695) | Peat soil microbial communities from Weissenstadt, Germany - SII-2010 (SPAdes) (version 2) | ecosystem: Environmental > Terrestrial > Soil > Wetlands > Peat | place: Germany... | reverse complement strand
TCACTGTCGCGGCTCGGTAAGTCGCTGTAAACACAGACCACCGATTCCGAGCCGCGAGAGTCATCGAGCGGATAATTGTGTTTTTCAGCAACCTCTTCAGCCTGCAACGGAGGCTTTAGCCTCCGATTCGGGTGCTGAAGCACCCGTTGCACGCTAAAGCGTGCTCCACAAACGAAAAAGGCAGGCCATCCGTCAGGACGACCTGCCTCTTGTTTAGATCTGCGATCTACCGGGCCAGCGGATTGGGACGAAGCTGGAACTTCACGATCTTGCCTTTAGTTCCCTTTCCGCCTTCAACCTGCCAGACGAAGTGCGTGCCGTAATTGGAGTACAGCGCGCGGCCCTTCCATCCGGCATTGGCATCGTCGATACGCCCGTCCATTCCGCGAGCGTAGAAGCCCAGCGGATACGGGATGGTGAAGTAAGTCCACTTGTTGGTTTGCGGATTTAGCGCAATCAGCGAGTCGGAGTCCGAACCGGTCAGGAATGGAGTGTTTTTCCCGAGCAGCATGATATTCTGTGAGTCCGTCCAATTGAAATAGTGGAAGTCGGCGGGAACGTTCGTGCCCGCAAGCTTGGGGCCGGGGGTTTGATACAGCGTCCAGCCTTCCGGGCAGTCGCTGCCGTCCACCTTCATCTTGCCAGTCAAGTTCTTGCACTTGCGAACGTCGAACGCGGCTAAGTGGCTGGTCGCCGCCAGACCGGTCCACACGACGCCGTTACTATCGACGTCGATGCCGCGAGGATCGTAGCCCGGCACGGGCACCTTGAAGACTTGGGTCTTGCAGCTAACCGGCGGATTGTTCCCGCGCTGCAGACGAATCAGATAGCCAGGGTAATCTTCCGCGACACCCCATACGGAGTCGTCTACCGGGCTCGCCATGGTGGAGTACAGGTTGAAATGGACCATTGTGTCGAGCTTAGGATCGTAGGGCGCCTGAGGCTGGTCTTTGCCGCCTTTGCCTGCTCGTCCGCCGCCGCCGCCCCCGATGGGTGTCGCTGCCGCCGTGTCCGTCCCGTATAGAGCCGCGAGATCCGCGATCCGCCGGATGTCGTTCCAGGGTTTGGTGATCTTGCCATCGCCGTTGGTGTCCACGGTCTGATCGCACCAGCCGACCGCGGCCTGCTCGGCTTTGCTCTCGTCGTGGGTAGCAGCGAGCGTCTGGTCGTACACCTTGGAATCGATCCAGCCAAAAGTAGGACCGCTCAGTTCGTTGAAGTATATGGTCTCATCCGGATCGTTGTCGATCACCACATGGTGCGTGGAGTAGCACGTCTCGATCAACTGGAACTGCTTGGTTTTCGGATCGAAGATGGACGCCTGCCGGGCGCCCCCGCGCTTGGGGTACCACTCGGCGTACTTGTTGCTCGGATCGCTGCACCAGGCCGGCGCAGTGTTGCCGCGAATCTTCGAGGTCAGCCATACGCGGCCCTTGCTGTCGATCATCGGATTGTGCGGGTCGGCCGGATCGTAGGGAGGATTGGACCACAAATGCTCATTGCCCCAGAAGAAGGACGGACGATTCGGCGCCGGGAAACGCGACGGGACTTTGTCCTTGGACTCGCGCGTCGGAATGTCGATCGCGTAGGTGCTGTTATCCGCCTGATCCAGTATCACGAGTTGCCCGTGCCCCGCGTTCACCGCGTAGACTGGCCCGCCGCCGTTGACCGTTGGGTCATATTTATACGTCGAAATCTGATCGTGCATGAAGGAGTGGTCGTCGCCCACATCCCATTGGGTGGACACAATGTTGCGCTCGATTCCCGACGGGCGTGGCGGCACCGGCGGCACTGCGCCTTTTTCGATGGCTTCGGTCCAGTCGGCAAGCACCTTCACCGTTTCGGTCTTGCCCATCCCGGTCAATGTGCCGTACATGTTGGTTCCGCGAACTCCCACACCCAGACGCCATTCCCACGCGTCCGCATGGGTTTTGGGAAGGTCGGGCTTGGCCGCGAACACGTGCTGAACGTCGCGATCGAGGGGATTGCCAAGCTGGTGGCAGAAGTTGCAGCCGGATTTCAGGCGATTAATCCATTCGTCCTGGGTGGCCATGGCATTGTTAAGGCCGTTTCCGTTCGGGTTGGTCTCGGATTTTTCACCCGTTCCCGGAAACATGTTCTTGGGCGGCGGGGCCAGCAGCGACAGCCAGTAGTCGCCAGGATAAACTTTCGCGGCTTCCTGGGGAGTCTTGGCGGTCGCCACTTTGATCGCCACCGAGTTCGTCGTCGGCTTCGAATCGATCGGCGTGGAGTCCAGGATGCCGTACCCTCTGGCCCAAACTTTATAACTGACCGCCGGCAGATCGGGCAGCACGTAGCGCCCTTGATCGTCCGTCACGACGGTCTTGATCATCTTGGTCTGAAGATCGTTGGTCTCGGCAATGACCCACACGCCGGCTTCGGGACCTTTTTCACTCGTGACGGTTCCGCTGATGTAGCCGGGGTAGCTGATGCGGGGATTGGCCGTCACTTTCGCGTCGGCCTTGCCCTTGCCTTTGGTCTGCTGGGCGCTGGTTGAGTATGTCGAGAATAGAGCGATCAGGCAAATCACGCCCACCGACAGCAGGACGTTCATCACCTTGGAACGGGAAGTCTTCATGGAACTCCTCCTCATGGAGCTATGCGCGCACGACGTGCCACTGTGCTCACGCAATCAACAAGTATAGTGAACGCGGCGGAGTTGTGGCAAGGGTTGACCGACGATAGCGAAGTACTCTATTATATAGAGTACTTAACGAAACGCACTACGACCCGACACCCGATCCGCGGATATGCCGCTGGACGTTCTGCTGCAACCCGGCGAATCGGTCGCGGCCAAGCGGAGCTTCAGGGTACCCGCGAACATCCGCGAGCTGGGCCTGGTAACCGGTATGAGCGGCCCGCCGTGCGGTTTCATGAACCTGGCCATCATCGGCAGTGGCGGCTGTCTGTTTCACAAGCAGACCATGATCCGGCTACCGTTAGAATAGTGTCGAGATGAGTCTCGACACGGCACGCAGAGTGCGTGCGCCACGTGGTGGCGCGAACTTTAGTTTGCCGCGTCGGCACTCGTGCCGACGCCCGGTGCTGAAGGGCTGTGCCACATTCTTGCTGCTCGCGATTCCCTTACTCGCTCACCATTCCACCGCCGCATTCGATATGACTCGCGACTTCACAATCTCCGGCACAGTCACGAAATTCCTTTGGGCGAATCCGCATTCCTATATCGATCTGGATTCAGATGGGCAACACTGGCGTCTCGAGATCGAAGCCGTGAACTTGCTCCGCCGCTACGGCTGGACGAAAGACAGCTTGAAAACCGGCGACAAAATCAGCTGCATCGGCGCACGCGCCAAGGACCCGGCTACGCTGGCGCTGAAGTGTTTTGCGGTCGAGTTCCCCGACGGCCGAAAACTAACCGCTACGCCCATTGGAGATCCGCCCCGCTAACGCTGCTTCCGGCGCGCCTCGATAGAATCGATGATCCGCTGGAAATTGGGATCCTTACGGATACTCGCCAGCCGCGGGTTTTTCCGGAACCATTCAACGCGCTGATCGCCGTTGCGGACGGCACGGCCGAGCCAATCAATGGCATTAGTGGTATCTCCCAATGCCGCATAAAACTCCGCGGCATGCAGCGTCCCCGTGAAATTGGTGTCCGCCCATTTCAGCGTCTCGCCGTCCATCGCCTGTAAGGCTTCTTGGTGTTTGCCCTCCGAGGCCAGCAGCAGAGCCCATATCTCGCGCCATAGGTAATTGTTGCCCAGAACAGCTCGTTTGGCGGCCAGAAGACTCCGCGCGTGGTCCAGCTCACCTGTAGCCATGTACACCAGGCTCAGGCTGGTTATCGAATTGGGTGCTTGTTCTGCGACCGTCTGTGCCTGGCGAAGCGCGCCCGCAAGGTCGCCTTCGGTCAGAAGGATATCGGTGAGGACGATCCGCGGAGGGGGGAACAGAGGGTTACGCTCCAGGATGCCTAGCGCGAGTGCCTTGGCCGCGGCGTTTTCTTCCGCGAGGTAGTCCAGATTCAGCCGCCATTGGCGCGCGTTTTGGGAGAGTGGATCCTGGGCCAGGCTCTGAGTGACTTCGGCCAGCGCGCGCTGCTTGTCGCCCAGCAGGAAGGCAACGCCCGCCAACTCCGCGTGAATGTCGGCCTGCGATGGATCTTCCTGAACGGCGCGGCGGAAATCCTCATCGGCTTTGTAGAGCAGACTCGCATCGTTCGATTCGCCCTGCAGAATCTGCACCATGTAAGTGGTCCCGAGAAGCTGGCGTGCTGCGGCAAAGTGGAGGTCCAGGGACACGGCACGTTGCAATAGTTCTTGGGCTCGCGGCGTGTTTCCTTGCTGGAGCTGAACGATCGCCAGCTCGAATGCCTCGTTGGCTTCCCGGTTGGTCGAGGAAGGCGCGCCCGTGCTGAGCGTACGCGCCGCGCCGCGGGGTTGCTGGTGCTGCCAAGCGTACACTCCGGCGGCTGCCAGTACCGCGGCCGCGACCGCAGCCAGCCACCAGCGTTTCTTGCCCGGCGTCGCCGCCACCGGGACTTTCCCTGTTTGCAGTGTTTCCAGTGCCGCCCGCACTTCGCCGGCGTTCTGATACCGCTCTTCGGGCCGTTTCTCCAGACACCGCTCGACAATCGTTCGCAGCCCGGAAGGTACGCCCGCCGGAAGCGGGGGCGGGGCCTGGTTCAGGATCGCCGAGCTCACTTCAAATGCCGTCGAACCCTGGAACGGCAAACGCCCAGCGAGCATCTCGTGGAGCACCACACCCAGCGCCCACAGGTCGCTGCGGGCGTCGGCGGGCTTGCCTTGCAAAAGCTCGGGCGCCATGTAGTGCGGCGTCCCCATCACCGTCCCCGCCGCCGTCAGCGATTGCATTGTCCGCGTGTCGTCGGCCTGGGCGGCGGCGGCAGCGTATTTCGCGAGGCCGAAGTCCAGCACCTTCACGTGACGCCGGCCGGTCACCATGATGTTGCCAGCCTTGATATCGCGATGGATGATGCCCTTGGCGTGCGCCGCCTCCAGCGCATCGGCGATCTGCGCCCCTAGCGCGATCGCCGCTGTTGGCTCTGTGGGCATCTTGCCGGTATAGTCGCGGAGAGTCTGGCCCTCCAGCAACTCCATCACCAGGTACGGCCGGCCGTCGGCTTCGCCGACGTCGTAAACCGCGCAGATGTTGGGATGGTTCAACGCAGAGGCTGCGCGTGCTTCTCGTTCGAAGCGTTCCCAGGCGGTACCGCCCGCGAGCGATTCCTGCAAGACCTTGACCGCCACGTCCCGGCCTAAGCGCGTGTCGCGCGCGCGATACACTTCGCCCATGCCGCCGGCGCCGAGCAGCGATACGATCTCATAGGGTCCCAGCTTGGTCCCCGCTGCTAATGACATGCTGTGTTGATTCTAGCCGACGCGGGTCCCGCGGGAGGGTTGTGAGCTGGGGTTACGCTTGCGCGCCGCGCAAAGCGGCCAGAGCCTTCCGCTCCTCGCCGTTCGGATCATTGACCACCTTGCACTCGTTGTTCAAGATCATGGTGGCGCGTTTCGTGGAATCGAACTTCGGCCAGTTAGGCAGACCCTTGTGGTTGGGATTCCCGGTGCGCGCGAAGGCGGTCCAAGCCGCGCTCATCTTATCCTGCAAAGCGTAGCGATCCTGGCCCGTTCCCGTCATGGACGTGCCGTTGTCCACATTGTCCGTAACGAACGGAATCTCGAGCGTGTGGAAGGTCTTCAGCTTCCCGTCGTGCACGGGCGAGCGCCAGGTGAAGTAATACATGTACACCGGAGCCTTCTGCGCCGACTTCAGCTCGGCTTCGGTCACCACGCCCGGACGAAAACGTGTGTCCGATTCGAGGATCAGCGCCACGTCAATGTTCGAAACGCCCGGACGGCCCTGGCGATACAGATCGATCAAGTGCTTCGCCTGGGCGTCATCCGCGCGCGCGGCCTGCTTCACCCGCGCCAGCAGCGCGGCATCATCAATGGGATCCATCTGCGTGCCGGGAAAAAACGTGACTTCGGTTTCGACCGTTCCTAGCAGCACGGGAACATCGGCCGACATCGAGGGTGCGTCGGGCGAAAACGGATCGCGCGGAAGGCTCGGGCCCAGCACGGGAGAAAGACGCAAGCCCTGGGTGCCGGTGGTGGCCGCGATCAACTGGTCCATGGGAACTTTTTGCAGCTCGTCCGCGGTCTTCACGTTGAGCTTGGCCATCAGCGCTCGTGCGGATTTGGTGGCGTCGTCCGCCGGCACGCCCTTCAAATTCGATCCGCTCTGAATGATCGCCCGATGGAACAGACCCTTAGCTCCGGGCATCGCCAGCAGCGTGCTGACCTTCCCTGCGCCGCCGGATTGCCCGAAGATGGTGACGTTGTTCGGGTCGCCACCAAAATTCGCAATGTTGTCGTGGACCCATTGAAGCGCGGCGATCGCGTCCAGCATCCCCACGTTCGATGCCTGGGCGAATTTCGCGCCGCCGATCTCAGGCAGGTGCAGAAAACCGAACGAATTCAGCCGGTGGTTGATGGTCACCGTAACGACGTCGCGCTTGCGGGCAAGATTGGCCCCGTCATAAATGGTGTAGCTGCCGTTTCCGCTGGCGAATCCGCCGCCATGCAGCCACAGCATTACTGGAAGGCGCCTTCCGGCGCCCATTTCCCGCGACCAAACGTTTAAGCGCAGGCAATCCTCGCTCATCCCGGTCACGGGAATAGTGGCGCGCACCTCCGGAATTTCGGTATGCGGGCTGACTTGCGGAGCTTCCGGGCCCCACTCGACGGTGTCCTTGATTCCAGTCCACGCTTCGGGCTTCACCGGCGGCAGAAAGCGGCGATCGCCTGCCGTGGAGGCGCCGTAAGGAATGCCCTTGAACGCGTTGACCTTGTCGATCACCAGGCCACGAATCTTCCCGGTCGAGGTCTCAACGACGGCCCCCGATTTCGGCTCACTCCCGAATGCCTTCGTCAGACCGCCCGCGACAACACCGGCCGCCGCCGTTCCGTAGGTAAGGAATTTCCTGCGATTCATTTTATAGATCGCGCACAACGCAGCGCGTCCTTATCTCCTTTACAGCTTGTTTGTGAACGCCGCGCGCTGTGCGCTCCGGACATTTATTTCCCCCCGGTCTTCCGGGGCCCGCCGTCGTCCTTGGTATAGTGCGCCAGATCGCGCTCGCCTTCCCAGCAGGCGAATTCGAGGACCTCGTAGCCCGGCTTGGTTTCGCGCCGGATATTGAAGGCCATGGTCCAGGGCCGCGTGTACAACGCCGGATCGTCGAGCGTGGCCTCGTAGTGCAGCGTCCCGTCGGCGATGCGCGTGTAGCGCTCGACCACGTGCAGCGTATCGGTGGTGAAGTTGGCAGCCATGTCGAGCCACGTCCGGCCGTTCTGATTGGTGACGTCTACGACCAGCGTCTCTCCGTCCCAGTGGCCGCGCGATTCGCCATTGAACAGCTTCATGGCGGCGGGCATGCGCGGGCTGTTGTCGTTGGTCGGGATGATCCGGTACATGTGGAAGTTTTCGGGCATCATCACGACAACTCCGGGGGCCTGCGTGATCTCGAACCCGAACGGGGCGTAGGCCACGCGCGGGATGCCCGAGGGATAACAGTGCGCCTGCGGATCGTCGAAAGCGTGGTTCTCGATCAGGTCTTTGCGCTTGGCCGGACCCCATGCCTGGTAAGGAATTTTCTTGTCGGGCGGATCTACGATGATGCTCGGACCGCCGACAATGTTGGGAACGGTGGGATGCTCCTCGATATCCCAGGCGGCCGCGAAGGCTTGCGTAAACCAGATTCCCGAGAGATCGGGCTTGCCTTCGGAGGTGCGCGGGGCCTTGTAGGCAGTCTGTCCAACAGCCGATACTGCTACGGCGAAAACGCACAGCCAGGGTTTCATTCTGACTCCTGTCTCCTGACTCCTGAATTCTCTTTACTGCGTTCGCGGACCGACGTTCTTAGCTTTTCCGCCCTTGTCTTCGGTGTAATGCTGAACGTCCTGGTTCCCTTCGATGCAGGCGAACTCCATCTGTTCGTAATTCGGGTCGTTGGCGTTGGCGCGCGTCTGGCGGCCCTTGACGATCATGGGCTGCGTGAACTCGGCGGAGGTGATGTCGGCCTCGTACTCGATCGTGTTCGAATCCGTCATGGTAAAGCGCTCAACAACGTGCACGTCCGCGGGCTTATAGTGCCCAGAAGTATCGAACCAGGTTTTGTCGTTCTGGTTGGTGGTGTCGACCACCAGTGTGTCGCCGTCCCAGTGCCCGACGGATTCGCCCTGGAACAACTTCACGGCAGGCGATGTGATTTGATGCGGGCGATTGTCGAGCGGAATGATGCGGCGACTGTGCATGAACTCCCAGGTGAACACCACGTAGTCCTTGGTCTGGATGGTCTGCTGGCCGAATTGGACCCACATGTTATGGGGAACGCTGGACATGAAGCAGTGCAGCTCCGGCTCATGGTACATCCCGTTGGCAATCAGGTCGTCGGATTTCGCGCGAGCAGCCACCGTATAGGGAACTTTGCCATCCGCGGGATCGACGATGGAATTCGCACGACCACCGCCGCCACCAGGACCGCCAGGCGCTCCGCCCGGTCCGCCACCGCCAGGACCTCGACCAGGACCGCCCGGTCCTGCTCCAGGGGGTCCGCCTCCAGGAGCTCCGCCCGCAACAGCCGGACCACCGCCCCCAGGACCGCCAGGTCCAGCTCCAGGAGGACCGCCAGGTCCAGCTCCAGGCGCACCGCCTCCAGGAGGTCCGCCCTTACCTCTGCCTCCGCCGCCACCGCCGCCTCTGGCAGGGGCCGGCTCGATGCTGGTAACCCCGCCAGGCTGTACGCCGCCCCAGAAACCGGACATATCGGGCTTACCTTCGGCCGTGCGTGGAACAGGGCCAGCCGGGACGGCTTGCTTTCCGCCGCCTTTGCCGCCGAACCCGCCGCCGCCCTTACCACCGGGCGCTGGCGCCGGAGCGTCCTGACCGGTAACGGAGACCGGCGCGATCACGAAGACCGCAGCAACGGCACCGGCAGCCAGTAACGCCACAGCGGAACTCATGAATCCGTTGTTCTTCTTCATTTCAGAGTCTCCTTCGACTAGCGGCTACCAAGCCGGATGGCATCGTCCTCAAAGTAGGAATGGCATTCGTATTCGAGGAGCGTCGGATATTGATCTGTGTTGCGATGCAGATCCATGCGGATGGTCCAGGGTCTGGAAAACGTCTGCGGATCGGTCATGGTGGCCTCGTACTGCATCACGTCGTTCCCGGTGCGCGTGTAGCGCTCCACCACCTTCAGCGCGGTGCTGTGATGATCGCCGGAAGCGTCGAACCAAGTCTGATCGTTGAAATCGGCAACGTCCACGACGAGAGTATCGCCGTCCCAGTGGCCGCGGGAATCGCCGTTCCAGAACTCGAGATCGCCGAAGTGGGTCTGCTTCCCCATGTAAATGGTGCGGACCATGTGGGCGTACTCGGAAATGAACTGGATGTATTTCTCGGTCTGGAAAATCTGGAAGGGAAAGTGGATGTAGGTGAAGCGCGGGACACCCGTCATGTAGCAATGATTCATGGTGTCCAACTGTTCCCGCTTGTTGAGATTGTCCAACTGCTTCTGGCGGGCCGCGGGAAGATACGGGATCATGCCATCGGCTGGATCGACCACGAAGCTCTTGCCGGCGCGAATACCGGTGGAAGCGTTGTGGGCTTCCAACCCGTCCGCAGCGGTGTTCCAGGCTTCCCAGATCCCTTGGATATCGGCCTTGCCGTCCCCGGCGCGAGGGGCCACGTAGGCTCCCTTGGCGCCGCCCTTGCCCCCGCCTTTACCCTGACCGGCCGCCGGCACCGGTGCGAGCCATAAGGCCGCTACACAAAGTCCCGCGGCTGCCAGCAAGCCCGCGTAGGAAACACCTGCGAACGAAGTTTTCATGTTAACGTTGCACTCCCTACAGCGCACGGCGCGCCCCAACTGAGGCGCGCCCGTACCGCTTCAACCCGCGTATCTGCAGGCTATCTTCAAGAATTTCGATTACTTAGCTTCGGACGGACCTTCGTTGGGAGGCCGGGAACCCATGGTGAACTTCACTCCAGTGGATAGAATGGTGACGCCATTCGACCACATGTGGGGGGTACCGTCTTTGGCGGCCACACCGGTCACCTCGATCATCTCGCCCTCTTTGAACATGTCCTTGCGCCAGCCGTTCCGGTACAAGCCATTCGGAGGGGGCGTTTCCGCCGCCCAGCTGGTCACTTTTCCGTCCGGACCGACCACGTCAAAGTGTACCCAGGAATGGGGGTTAACCCAATCCAGTTTGGTGAACTTACCCTTGAGCGTCAGGGGCTTGGACTGATCATATTCCGCCGAGAACGAGTGATGGGCCAGGATCGGCACCGCAGCGAGAAGCAGCGCACCCATAGCAGCGGCAGCAAATTTCATCTTCATCAGGAGACCTCCCGCATTCAAATCTAACATAAGAAGAGACTACCGATCGGATACCTTTGGTTACAAAGGTCCACCGTCAAGTATACCGCTCCATAACTGTCGCGGCTCTGAAGGCGTTTCCGAGCGGTCAGTGCTTCCAGCCAATGAGGCGGTCGACGCTTATCGGGCCGGCGCCCGCGGAGCACAGCCACAGATAAGTGAAGCAGTACAGGACCGTGATCTCGCCCTGGTTGAGTAACGGCCAGAAGCTGATCCAGATGTGCACCCGGAAATACGCCACCGCCATCTGCCCGCACAAAATGAACGCGGTAGGCCGGGTGAACAAGCCCAGAATAATAAGCGCCCCGCCGAAGGTTTCGAGCACTCCCGCTGCGCCCATCATGGAGACCAGCTCAGCCTTCTGGCCGCCGAGCCCTCCGAGCGCTCCGAAGAATTTCTGATATCCGTGCAGCGAGAAGGTGAACCCAACGACGATCCGGAGCAGCGAACGCAGGTACGGCTCGAACGAGGAGACGGTATTGGAGAGAGGCATCTCAAAAGGCATCGGTGCAACAATATCACATGCTCGCGGGATATGACTCACATTAGGGGATTGCTGAAAGGACCGAAGTTCAACGGGCGGCACTCGACCGTCATTCCGAGCGCGATCGTGGCCGTCGAGGCCGCTCGCGATTGCCAGCACGTCACCAAGATCGGTTTAGGCGTCATCACGCCGATCCGTTCCGGGCCGGAGCATCTGAAATTCACGCCTGTCAGTGGCGGGCTGAAGATGCAAGTTCGCGGCGCCCATGCCGTTCAAGTGTTCTGGCTATACACGACGCAGCCCAAGGACGTGATCGAAGAGATCACTCGGAAGTGGCAGGAGCGTTGATTTCGCTAACGGGCGCGAGCACCGCGTCCGCCATGGCTCGCTTGAGCGCCGCGAGACCTTCACCGGTGACGCTCGAAATCTTGAAGAACGGGAGACCGCGGTCGCGAGCCAGCTTTTCGATCGACGCAACGCGCGCCGGATCCTGAGCCGCATCGATCTTGGTGGCGACCACGATCATCGGCTTGTGCGCCAGCTCCTCCGAGAAACTCGCGAGCTCAGCCATCACCACTTCGAAATCGTGCACCGGATCGCGGCCGGTGGCCTCGGAAACATCCACCAGGTGGGCCAGCAGGCGCGTGCGCTCGACATGGCGCAGAAACTGGATGCCCAGGCCGTGTCCGGTATGCGCGCCTTCAATCAAGCCGGGAATATCGGCGACGACAAAGGTCCGATGGTTGCCGTCATCGGCCGTAACGACGCCCAGATGCGGCTCGAGCGTCGTGAAGGGATAATCGGCGATCTTGGGTTTCGCGGCGGAAATGCGCGAGATCAGCGTGGACTTGCCCGCGTTCGGGAAACCGACCAATCCGACATCGGCCAGCAGTTTCAGTTCGAGGCGAAGTTTGCGTTCTTCGCCGGGTTTGCCGTCCTCATGCTCGGTCGGCGCCTGATGCGTCGATGTAGCGAAGCGCGCGTTGCCTTTGCCGCCGCGTCCGCCTTTCGCGACGACGAAACGATCGCCGGGCGTGGTGAAATCGTGCAGCACTTCGCCGGTTTCCCAGTCGTAGACGATAGTGCCGACGGGCGTAGCAACGTCGATCGAAGCGCCTTCGCGGCCTTTCTTGTTGCTGCCTTCGCCGTGACGGCCGCGCTCGGCTTTGTGTTCGGGGTTGAAGCGGAAGTGCAGCAGCGTGTTGTAGTGCTGGCTGGCGACCAGGATCACATCGCCGCCATTGCCTCCGTCGCCGCCGCTGGGCCCGCCGCGAGGAACGAATTTTTCGCGCCGGAACGCGAGGCAGCCGTTACCGCCGTCGCCGGCTTTCACGGTGATAATAACTTCGTCTATAAACACTGGGAAGAAACCGCTCCATTACTGTCGCGGCTCGGAATTTGGATCGGGAGACCGTCCAGCTTACTCGGCAGCTTTGATGCTGACGAACTTGCCCGCCCGGCCGCGGTCGCGGAATTCGATGATGCCCGGGATCTTGGCGAACAGCGTGTCGTCCTTGCCCAGGCCGACATTGACGCCCGGCTTGATGCGGGTGCCGCGCTGCCGGACGATGATGGTCCCGCCGGAGACCAACTGGCCACCGAAGGCCTTCACGCCCAGCCGCTGCGCATTCGAATCGCGGCCGTTTTTGGAACTGCCTAAACCTTTTTTATGTGCCATAAATATCTCTCTTGCTGGCCGCTCTCTGACGGTCGCGGTTCTGTGGGCTGCACCGAACCGCGCGCGCCAGCAAGCGGCTGGCTACGCCAAAATCTCATTCACCTGCACGCGCGTGTAATTCTGGCGATGCCCGATGGTGCGCTTGTACTGCTTCTTGCGCTTGAACTTGAAGACGATGGTCTTCTCGCCGCGGCCTTGCGCGGCAATGGTGCCTTTCACGCGCGCGCTGCTAAGCGATGAACCTGCCTTGACCGAATCGCCATCGACCACAGCGACCACCCGGTCGAATTCAACGTCTGCGCCTACGTCGCCGGTCAGAGTCTCGACTTCGATCGACTCGCCTGGTGCAACGCGATACTGTTTACCGCCGGTTTCAATGACTGCGTACATACGGGTCCTCTTAAAGATTTTGGCTGGAAACCTTAGGTTACTACAGTCTAGGGCTTATCCGCCAGTACGAGTCCAACGGGCCCGCCGGGCTCGATTTTGCGCGGGTTCACCAGGCCGGCTTCCTTGAGCCAGCCGCTGATTTCCTCGAACGAGAACGTATCGCCGTTGTCGGTGTGAGCCAGCATGTTCACGGCGAAAATCAGGCCCATCGGGGGACCGGAGCGGTCCTGGTTCACCAGGAATTCGCTGATCACCACGGTTCCCTTGGGAGCCAGCGCGGCGGCAGTCTTTTTCAGGAGCTGGCGGTTCTGCTCGACCGATTCCATGTGCAGGATGTGGCCGATGGTGACCAGATTGTAGCCGGTTCCGAAGTCGATATTGTGAAAGTCGCCCGGCAGGTAGGAAAAGCGGTCAGCGAGGTTGAAGCGCTTGACCATTTGGCGAGTCACATCGAGGACGTTCGGCAGGTCCTGGGCGGTGACCGTGACCTGTGGCGATTGCTGCGCCAGACCGATCCCCCACACACCCGAACCGGTTCCGATATCGAGCACCTTCACCGGGCTCTTCGCGTCCGCCAATCCCAACGCTTGCCCCGCGATCTGCGTGGCCGGATAACTCATGGCGAAAATCGGTTCGACCAGCTCCTGGAAAAAAGCCGCTCCAGCATCGGATTGGTTTACCGAAGCAGAGGGTTTTCCGGTCCGCACGATTTCGGGCATCGGCAGCCAGGTATGGATCATCTTGAGGCCGCTGAACTCGGCGAACTTGCCGAGATAGCCCGGCTTCGAGCTCACCAGGAATGCGGCGCTCTCAGGCGTCAGGGCGTAGCGTCCGTCGGCGCTCCTGGTCAGGAACTGGAATCCGACGAGCGCATTCATGATCGCGCGCAATCCTCGGGCGGAGTTGCCGGAAGCTTGGGCCAGTTCCTCAACGGTCTTGGGCGCGCCGTCGAGCAGATCGAAGACGCGGCATTGAATCGCGGTGCCCAGGATAATGGGCGGCGCGTAGCCCCAGACCATTTCCATGATGCGGTCGGGACGGACGGCGGGGTTGGATGAAGCAGACATTGAAGCACCTCGGATTTAGATTATGGCACGATGAATTCGTCGCCACACAGACTGACACGCTTGGGGACGGGCTGGACGAGACGTGATCGAAACTGCGCTAGCCTGTAAAACGTCGCGGGTTTCAAGTGGGGCAGGTCTCCAGACCTGCGGCGGGCTTTCCAAGCCCGCGTACAGCGAAGTGATCAAGGATGAGTTCGACGCCCTGGAACGTGAGGCTCTAACCCTCGCACGAGCGAAGCCAGAAGAGGCCGATTTGTAAATCGGCCGCAGGTCTGGAGACCTGCCCCACAAGACGAAGCTGGTAGCATAGGAAGTTGTCAGGCTCCGGGCTTCGTGCAACGGGCGGCTGCAAACCCCGCCAGGTCCGGAAGGAAGCAACGGTAGCGGCTTAACCCGTGTGCCGCGGATCACCCGGGGTCTGGCATATACTCGCGACTTTCCCGCCGCATGTACCAGGTCATCGCTCGCAAATACCGGCCGCAGACGTTCTCCGAGCTGATCAGCCAGGAGCACGTCCGCACCACGCTCGAAAACGCGATCTCGCAAAACCGCATCGCGCACGGCTACATTTTTTCGGGCCAGCGCGGCACCGGGAAAACCACCGTCGCGCGCATCATGGCGCGCTGCCTGAACTGCATCAAAGGCCCGACCATCACCCCCTGCGGCGTGTGCGCGAGTTGCACCGAAATCGCTGCCGGATCGGGCATGGACGTGATCGAGATCGACGCGGCATCCAATCGCGGCATCAACGAAATGCGCGAGCTGCGCGAGAACGTCCGCTTCCGCCCGGCGCGCGACCGCTATAAGGTCTTCATCGTCGACGAAGCGCACCAGATCACCAGCGAAGCCTTTAACGCGCTGCTCAAGACGCTGGAGGAGCCGCCCGAGTGGGTGGTGTTCATCCTGTGCACCACCGAGACGCACAAGATTCCGTCCACCATCGCCTCGCGCTGCCAGCAGTTCAGCTTCCGCTCGGTCGATTTCGCGGAACTCGTCGCGCGCATGGAATGGATCATCCAGCAGGAAGGCATCCAGGCCGATCCGGAAGTATTGAGCGTGCTGGCTCA
>Ga0209517_10006037_pt1 | contig 15139 bp, 13 predicted proteins | sample PeaSoiMetSII2010_FD_187695 | JGI IMG/M metagenome (GOLD analysis project Ga0209517, IMG submission 187695) | Peat soil microbial communities from Weissenstadt, Germany - SII-2010 (SPAdes) (version 2) | ecosystem: Environmental > Terrestrial > Soil > Wetlands > Peat | place: Germany... | reverse complement strand
CATTGACGCCGCCGAGGTGGACATCCGCGTGTCGGTTATTCCGATGCTTCACGGGGAGGCCGTGGTCATGCGCTTGCTCCGTCAGAACGCAACGTTGCGCGGCATGGCGCAGTTGGGCATGGACACTCGCGAACTCGAGGCCTTCCAGCGCGTGCTCCAACTCCCACACGGCATCATCCTCGTCACCGGCCCCACCGGCAGCGGCAAAACCTCCACCCTTTATACCGCCTTAAACGAGATCAATGACGCCGTCCGCAAAATCATTACCATTGAAGATCCCGTCGAATACCAGCTCAAGGGTGTCAACCAGATCCAGGTCTCTGAAAAAGCCGGCCTCACGTTTGCGCGCGGGCTGCGCTCAATTTTGCGCCACGACCCGGACGTGATTCTTATTGGCGAAATTCGCGATCAGGAAACGGCCCAGATCGCCGTCCAGGCTTCGTTGACCGGCCACCTCGTCTTCTCCACGCTGCACACCAACGACGCCCCCGGCGCGCTGACCCGCTTGGTGGATATGGGCGTCGAGCCGTACCTGGTCGCCTCTTCCCTCGAGGCCGTCCTGGCGCAGAGACTCGTGCGCGTGCTTTGCAAAGCCTGCAAAGCAGAGGACCATTCGCCCGCGGCTCAGGCTTTCAAGGCCCAAGTAGGCATTCCGCTCAACACTACCATCTACCGCTCCGTCGGCTGCCGCGAATGCCGCCAGACCGGCTTCCTGGGCCGCCACGCCATTTTCGAGTGGATGGACACCGATAACGAAATCCGCCAGTTGATCCTCAAGAACAGTTCTAGCGACCTCATCCGCGATGCCGCTCGGCGGGCGGGAATGCGCACCTTGGCCGACGACGGCTGGCGCCTGGTGCGCATGGGCATCACCACGGTCGAAGAAGTCCTCAGCGTAACCACCGCCAAGGAAGTGGCGCGCACCACTCAAGGCCAGACGCCGGTCGAGCACACGGTCAAGGAAGTTGCGACGTCGCCACCAGCAGTGGCGCGCCGCTAACACTTAGAGCTTATCGCCTATGCCGGTTTTTCAATACAAGGGTCTGCAAACCAACGGAGCTGTGGCTGAGGGTCAACTCGAAGCAGCGGGCCGCCAGGAGGCCTTCGCCCAAATGGCCGGCTTGGGCCTGCGGCCGGTTAGCCTCGCCGAGACAGCCGGCGACACCAAAAAAGGCGCCGCCCTGCCGGCGGCGTTCTCCTCCTCCCTCTTCAAGAAATCCGATAAGGTTTCCCCCCGCGCGTTGGAGAACTTCACCCGGCTGCTCTCCAGCTTGCTCGCCGCGGGAGTCCCTTTGAGCCGCGCCTTGGTAATCCTCTACAAAGAGGCCTCCACTCCCGGCGCCAAGGCCAAATGGAAAGAAATCCACGACTTGGTCGTCGATGGCATGGCTCTGGCCGACGCCATGGCCAAATCACCCGACACCTTCCCCCGCGTCTATACCGCGATGGTGCAGGCCGGAGAGACCGGAGGGTTTTTGGATCTGGTCCTGGCCCAGATCGCCGATTTTCAAACCCGCGAGAAGGAACTGCGCTCCAAGGTCATGGCGGCCATGCTCTACCCGTGCATTCTCCTGGTGCTGGCCATCGGCGTCCTTATTTTTCTATTGACTTTCTTCATACCCAAGTTTCAGACGATCTTCTCGGGCCTGGGAGCCGCCCTGCCCGTGCCCACCCAAATCGTGCTCGCTGTCAGTCACGTGCTGCGTGCGTACGGCCTGCTCGTGGCCGTGGGCGTGGCCCTCGGCCTTTTCTTTCTGCGCACTTGGGTGACCTCGGAGAAGGGGCACCGAGTTTGGGAAGCCCTGGTGCTCCGCGTCCCGATGGTCGGCCCGCTGGTGGCTCAGTTTGCCATGGCACGATTCTGCCGTATGCTGGGCACCCTCCTCGGCGCGGGTGTGCCTCTGGTCCAAGGGCTCAACGTCGCCCGCAAATCCATGGGCAATCAAATCCTCGTTGATGCCGTCGAACGGTCCATCGACCGCGTCCAACAGGGCGGTCAATTGGGCGCCAGCCTGGCGGATTGCCGCGGCCTGTTCCCCAGCTCGGTGTTGGAGATGATCGCGGTGGCTGAGGAGAGCGGTAAACTCGACCAGGAACTCGTCCGCATTGCCAACGTCACCGAAGGCGATTTGGACCGGGAACTCAAAACCGCCGTGGCCTTCGCCGAACCGCTCATGCTCTTCTTCATCGCTGGCTTCATCGGCACCATCTTCATCAGCATGGTGCTCCCCATCTTTACCATGCAGGAACACATTAAATGAGCCTGAACTAACAAGATTCATTAACAAATATGAAAACACGACAACTGATCGGAAACCATAAAACCGGGCGCAAGCAGCAAGGCTTCACTTTGGTCGAGATGCTGTTAGTGCTAGTCATCCTGGCTACCCTGGCGGCCATCGTATACCCCAAAGTCATGGGCCGCAGCGAACAAGCCCGCGTCACGGCCGCGCAAACCCAAATCGCCGCGTTCAAGACTGCGCTCGACGCGTTCGAGGTGGATACCGGCCACTATCCCGCCGGCCGCAGTGGCTTGCAGGATTTAGTCATCCAGCCGCGCGACGCCACCGGTTGGCACGGCCCTTATGTCGAAAACATCCCCAAGGACCCCTGGGGTGGCATATATGTTTACGAGTTCCCGGGTAAACACAACCCGAACGGCTACGACATTTATTCCCCCGGCTCGCCCGGAGCCAATACCCCGATTGGCAATTGGCAGGTGCAACAGCGGTGAACGCTTGTGCGGGTACTCACTTACATCATTTTGCTCGCCCTCTGCGCCGCCGCTTGGTTCCTCCTTCGGCCCGTCGCTCGAAATCGAGCCGGACAAGTCAATGACGCTCAGGCGCAGATGGCCGCTATGAATGACGCTCTCGCCGCCTTTTACCGGGATACCGGCCATTACCCCCAAGGCACCAACGGTTTGCTCGAGCTCTTGCGCCAGCCCCCCGATGCCACCAATTGGCACGGGCCTTACCTCCAGGATATTCCACAGGACCCTTGGGGTAACGATTACCTCTACGAGTGCCCCGGCAAACTCAACGGGAACTCCTACGACTTGATTCTTGCCGGGCCGCCAGGCCGCGGCGTCCATCCTGCCGTCACCAACTGGGCCCTTCATCCTTGAGCAGCGCGTTATGACCAGCCAGTCCCCGTGCAACATTCCTCAGGATTCCGCCGGCTGCACTCCAACCGGGAAGGGCCGCCGGCCATTTGGAGTGCGGTGGCAGAGCGGAGCGACGACACCGCTTTGGGCGGAGCGGAGCGACAGGGGAATCCCACGCCCCCCTCAGCCCAAGCCGTGCAAACTGCACCGTTCGCTCGCGATGCTTCTCCCTCTCCTCTTCGCAACGGGAAAGGGTCGGGGAGAGAGGTCCCTTCTCTCTGGGTGCTCCGGCGAGGGTTGCGTCCACAGCCCGGGCGATCCGTCTCCGATCCTTCAGCATGAAAACATCGAACCACGCTCGAACTGCGCGCGCACTCGCGGCTTCACTTTGATCGAGCTGATCCTGGTAATGGCCATCTTGACCATCGCCGTCTCCTTGGCCGCGCCCACGCTAAGCCATTTCTTCGCCGGACGCGCTCTCGATTCCGAAGCGCGCCGCTTGCTGGCGCTCACCCGCTTGGGCCAGAGCCGCGCCGTCGCCGAGGGCCTGCCGATGGAGCTCTGGGTGGACCCGCAGAGCCGCACCTATGGCTTGGAAGCCGAAGTCAGTTCGCGAACCAGCGCCGACCAGAGCGATCCCAAGGCGGTGACCTATACGCTGGATCGGGACGTCAAGATGGAAATCCCCGCCCGGCTGGTCACCAAACCCGCCGTTATCCGCAGCAGTTTGGCTCCCATCAGCATCGCCAGCGTCCCCGTCGTCGTGCCCCGCCACGGCAACCTGCCCACGATCCGCTTTCTGCCGGACGGCTCCGTGGCCGAGAACAGTCCGCAGATGCTGCATTTGATCGATCGCGAGAACGCCTCTCTGTTCCTGGCCCTGGCAACCTCCCGCTTGTCCTATGAAATTCGCACCGACGTCGCCCAATAGTCCCGCGCGGCATGGCTCGGGTGCTTGTCACTGGCCTGAAGCCTCGGGCAGCGCGGAAAGCGCCGCCGGAGCCCCCGCCCGTGACGCCCGCGGATTCCGACCTCGAACTCGGGGCTTGTCTTCGTCCTTCTTAGGATTTCGTCATTCGGATTTCTTTCGGATTTCGCCATTGGTCATTCGTCATTCCTTTCGGGGCTCCCGCGGTTTCACTCTTGCTGAAGTGCTGGCCGCCTTGCTCTTCCTGGCCATTGTCATCCCGGTGGCCTTACAGGCGATGCACATCGCCAGCCGCGCCGGCAGTGTATCGGTGCGCAAGGCCGAGGCGGCGCGCGTCGCTGAGCGCATTCTCAACGAAAACTTGGTAACCACCAATTGGAACAACGGCGGCAACCAGAGCGGCACGCTCAACGAGGGCCTCCGCCAGTTCCGTTGGACCCTCCAAAACGACCCTTGGACTTTCGACCCCAACCTGTCCACGATGCGCCAACTCTCCGTCCAAGTGACCTACACCGCCCAAGGCCAGGACTATTTCGTCCGTCTGAGCACCCTTGTGGATAGTCTGCCCCCAACCAGCTCCACCAATTCTGCGCGATGAAAACCGGAGACAAAATTCAACCTTCGGACAAGATCGCCCGAGTCTCCGGCTTTACGCTGATCGAAGTCATCCTCGCCTTGGCTATCTCCGCCATCGTGTTGGCCGCCGTTTGTGGGGTCTTCGCCAGCGCCGTGCGCCTCCGCGAGAAAACCTCACAAGCTGTGGACGCCTCTCTCCCTCTGACCCAGGCTCTGGCCACCCTGCGCCGTGATTTGCAGGGTGCCGTCGGCCCGAGTAACGTCCTGGCTGGGGACTTCAAATGCGGCGGCGCGACCATGGGCGAGGGCATGGGCCTCAGCTCCGCCCAGGGCATCGGCTTGGATTTCTTCACCACAACTGGCATCATCAACGACGACGAGCCCTGGGGTGATGTCCAGGAGGTTTATTACGAGTTGATGGCCCCTCTTAACCGGGACCTGCCAGGCAAAGACTTGGTGCGCTACGTCAACCGCAACCTGCTTGCTACCGCCACCCCTACCCCCGAAATGCAGCGCCTGGCTGGCAACATTGAAAGCGTTCAATTTGAGTGCTATGACGGCGCGCAATGGCGTCCCACCTGGGACACCAGCATGGGCGACACGAATCTACCCCTAGCGGTGCGCATCAGTTTCCTGATGGCCGGGGACACTATCCGTCTCCCCCCACTGCAGATGATCGTGCCGATCTTCTCTCAGACCCGCACTAACTCCGTTCCCACCGCCGTCACCGGAGGTCTGCCGTGACCCCGGCAAACCGCAACGTGCGCTTGGGACGCTTCTCCCTCTCCCTGGGGGAGAGGGCTGGGGTGAGGGCGAGCGTACCTCTGCCTTTTCTCCCTGCCAAAGCGGCGCCCGCAATGACCCAAGCGGTATCCGAATTCTCAAGACCATCGAATCGTTTCTCCCTCTCCCCTTTGGAAGGGGAGAGGGTCGGGGTGAGGGGTCCGTCCGCTCGTCCAGGTTCATGGTCCCAACTCACCCACAAACGCGAAAGTGGGCCTGCCATGAGCCCAAACCGCACATCGGAACGCGGTTCCACTCTGGTCATTGTCCTCTGGATCGCCTTCGGCTTGATCAGCTTGGCAGTTTACTTCGCCGATTCCATGACCTTCGAATTGCGCGCCTCCGATAATCGCGTGTCCGCCCAGGCGGCCGACGCGGCCATCGACGGCGCCGCCCGCTATCTCATTTCTGTTCTGGGCAACACGGGCACCAATGGCGTGATGCCCTGCCAAATCTGCTACTCGAATGCCGCCGTACCCGTTGGCGATGCGCATTTCTGGGTCATCGGGCGGGACACCAACCTTCCCGTCGGGCCCGGCATCTTGTCCTTTGGCCTCATCGATGAAGCCTCCAAGCTCAATTTAAACTACGTCACCAGCAATCAGCTCATTTGCCTCCCCAACATCACGCAAGACCTTGTCAATGGCATCCTTGATTGGCGGGGCACTAATGGCCCTAACTCCACCGTCACCTACTATGAAATGATGCAGCCCGCCTACCAGTGCAAAGGCGCGCATTTCGAGACGGTGGATGAATTGCGCTTGGTGTACGGCGCCAACATGGACATGCTGGTCGGCGAAGACGCCAACCGCAATGGCGTGCTCGATGCCAATGAAAACGACGCCAACCAAAACGGGATGCTCGACCCGGGCATTCTCGAATACGCCACCGTGTACAGCCGCGAGCCCAACACCAACAGCAGCGGCGGGATGATCAATATCAGCAGCCTGAGCACCGCCAACAGTAGCCGCCTAAACGGCCTCTTGCAGACCAACTTTGGCGCCACGCGCGCCAGTCAAATCATGCGCAGCCTCGGCCTGACGACCCAGCCGGCGGCGGCAACGCCGGGACGCGGCGGAACCGGCGCGACCGCTCCGGCTGCCGCCGTCACGACTGTTGTTACGTTCACCAGCCCCCTGCAGTTCTATTCGCGCAGCGGAATGACCTCCGCCGAGTTCGCTCAAATCTTCACCAACCTGACGATGACCACTAATGCGTTCATCGAAGGGCGCGTAAACGTAAACACGGCTCCCGCCCCCGTTTTGACCTGCCTGCTCGGCGGCGATACCTCCGCCGCCCAGCAATTGGTGAACTACCGCCTCGCTAATCCCACCGTCCTGACCTCGATCGCCTGGGTCATCGATGCCCTGGGTCAAAACTTTGCCAGCGACCTGTCTGCCCTCGAAGCCGGCGATTATCTTACCACTCAAAGCTACCAATTCACCGCCGATATCGCCGCGTTGGGGCCTTTTGGCCGAGGCTATCGCCGCGTCAAATTCGTTTTCGATACCAGCAACGGCACGCCTCAAATCATCTACCGCCAGGACTTGACCCATCTCGGGTGGGCGCTCGGCGATGATGTGCGCCGAACCTGGGTGTTAGGAAAAGGAACGTCATGATTGATCTGTCGAAATTGGATTTGCTCAAACGCAAGCGCTTGTCCGGCCTGCTGGGCTTGACTCTCGACGGCAGCCGCCTGGACGGCGTCGTCCTCCGGCGCACGAACGGCTCCCTGCAAGTCCAGCAGTCCTTCTCTGTCTCGCTCTCGCTGGATCCCCTCACCAACGACCCGGCCCTGGTCGGCCGTGAAATTCGCAACCACTTGAACGCCGCCGGCGTGCAGGAGCGCCGCTGCGTTGTCGGCCTGCCCTTGAAATGGGCGCTGACCATGCATACTAAGCTGCCCGATTTGCCCGACGCCGACGTGGCCAGCTTTTTGCAAATCGAGGCCGAGCGCGGCTTCCCGTGCGACGTCGCAACCCTGATGCTGGCCACCTCGCGCGGGCAGGCTTCCTCAAAAGAGAAGCACGCCACGTTGGTGGGGATCCCACGCAACCACGTGACGGTGCTCGAAAGTGTTTTGCGCGCCGCCCAACTTAAGCCGATGAGCTTCTCGCTCGGCATTACCGCTCTCCAGCCCGCCCCGGCCGAAACCTCCAACGGCGTGCTGGTCCTCGCCATCGGCGAAACCCACGTGGGCTTGCAGATCACCTGCGGCGGCGGCGTGGTGGCTCTGCGCGCCCTGGAAGGCGCCCTCCTGACCGAAGGTAGCCAGCGGCAGTTGGTTGCCGATTTGGTCGGCCGCGAGGCCCGCATCACCCTGGGCCAATTGCCCCCTGAATTCCGCGAAGCTGTGCGCCGGGTCCGCATCTTCGGCCCCGGCGATCTTGCCCAACAACTGGCCGACGAGATGGAGTTAAGACTCGAGTCGATGGCCTTGAAGGTCGAACTGGTCAAACGCTATGAGCCCAACGAGCTCGGCCTCCATCTTCCTTCCTCCGCGCCGGTGTCGGCCGCCCTGAGCTTGGCCGCGGAGAAACTAGCCGGACGCGCCACGCCTTTTGAATTCTTGCCACCCAAGGTCAGCGCCTGGCAACAAATGACCAGCCGCTATGCTTCCGGCAACATGCGCACCGCTCTCACTACCGCGGGCGCGGTCGCCTTGGTCGCCGGCGGCTTGTTCCTCTACCAACAAATCCAGCTCTGGCGCTTGGGCGCCCGCTGGCAAAGCATGCAAGCCAAAGTCGAGGAGTTGCACGGCCTGCAGGACAAAATCCACCAGTACAGCCCTTGGTTTGACGAATCCATCAGCGGCTTGACCATCCTGCGGCGCCTCACCGAGTCGTTCCCTGAGGACGGTAGCGTCACCGCCAAAACCCTCGAAATCCGCGACCTCAACCAAGTCATTTGCAACGGAACCGCTCGCGATAATCAGGCCCTCCTCAAAACCCTCGAACACCTCCGCTCCTTCCCGGGCGTCCAAGATGTGAATATCGGCATGACGCGCGGTCAGGCCCCCACGGTTCAGTTTACCTTCAATTTCAAATGGAACGAAGCTGCCAGTCATGCAAATTAAGAATCGACAACAATTACTGGTCATCGTAGCGATTTGCGCCGTCGGCCTCTTCGCTGGCGATAAACTGATCGTCGAGCCGCTCATCGGCGCCTGGACCGCCCGCGCCCAGCGCATCGCCGACCTGAGCAAGCGAGTCAAAGATGGTGAACGCGTCCTCAAATGGGAGGCCGACTTGCGCACCCGCTGGGACCGCATGCGCCTCAATACCCTTTCCAACAATACTTCCTCGGCAGAGCAGAAAGTTTTTCGCGCGCTCGATTCCTGGGAGGCGGACAGCCGGGTCATCATTACCGCCAGGACCCCACAATGGAAGCACGACTCCGACGATTATATGACTTACGAATGCCGCTTGGACGCCACCGGCAATCTCCCGTCCCTCAGCCGCTTCCTCTACAATGTCGAAAGCGACCCCATGGCCCTCCGCCTCGAATCGATTGAACTCGGCGCTAAAGACAAGGACGGCCAACTCGTCAACATGGGCCTGCAATTCAGCGGCCTCGCCCTGAATCCCCAACCGCAATGAACCTTCTCTTAATCTCAATGCCAGCGCTAATCGCTCTCCCGTGGTGCAAGCCGAAGGACCTTGCCTTGTGCCACCCTGCGCGCCTTGGACTGTGCCGCGCGAAGCGTTTGGAGTGCGCGCAGCTTGCTGCCGCTTTCGTACGCGCCCACGTGCCCGCACCTCACAGAAGTCTGCTCCGTCTCTGGCCCCACCGCATCTCCACCTGCCTGTTGGCCTGCTTGCTCGTCCCATTGTCGCTTCTCACCGGCCGGCACGCGAATGCCCAGCAACCAGTCCCCGCGGACCAAACCAACGAAACCATGCAAGCTGACGACAACGGACAGGGCGATGACCTGACCCAAACCAACGACATTATTTCCCCGGAGAACGAAACCAATGCCGCCAACCTCAGCGGGGGGCCCCAGACCAACGGCGCCCCCACCGCGAATAATCGCGGTTTACGCCGTCGCGGCCGCCGTCGGCCAGATCCGGGCAGTGCCGCCGTCTCCTTTAGCCAAACCGCCACCAATGCTTCCGGCCGGCCCGCCTTCTCGACCTTCAAGATTGTCGCCGATCGCAATATCTTCGATCCAACCCGGCACGCCGGCTATAAGCCTGGTCCTCAGCCCATTGTCCGTAAAAGTGATATCTTCGCCTACAAAGGCACCTTGAGTTACGAGAAGGGCTCCTTCGCCATCTTTGACGGTTCCAGCGCCGAATACCAGAAGGCCCTGAAAGTGTCCGACACCATCGCGGGCTATCAACTCCTCAGTGTTTCGCGGAACTCAGTCAAACTGGCCTCGGGAACCAACGAAGTCGAGCTGAGGATCGGCATGCAAATGAGCCGGCAGGAACAAGGACCCTGGACCCCCTCGGAAGCAGCCGAGTCCTACGCCTCAGTAACGCCCGCTTCCCCAGCCGCCTCACCCGATCCCTCGAACAAGCCACCGGGGAACGACCCCGCCCTCAGCGGTCCCGCCGCCGATATTTTGAAAAAATTAATGCAACGAAGAGCACAGGAATAATTCTATGAACACAAACCAAACCATACCCACCGGACGGTTCTTCAGGCTGCTGATTTGCGCCGGCCCCGTAGCCGCTCTCCTCCTATTGGGCCTACTCGGCACTCCGCCCCTCCGAGCGCAGGACGCCTCCCCGCCAAAACCGGCAACCCAAGCCACCTCGAGCGCCGAGAACGCGGACAAGCTCGCCACGCTCAAGCTCCAACTGCAGGATATCCTCTCGCAGACCGGCACCAACGCCGCGGCCGACCCTCATGCCCTGGACCGAATCAAGATGCAACTCTTCGAGGTCCTCGCGCAAACTGCCAAAGAAGCGCCTTCGGAGCAGCCCACCAACCAAACGCCCACTGCCGCACCGGCCACCGACGCAGTACCCACGGCAGCAAAAGATTTAGCTGAGTCTGCCGCTCCAGCGACCACCGCGCCGCCCGCCGGACAGGCTCCCAGCTCGGCCCCCTCCGTCGCCTCGCCCCCAGCCGCTGAAACGGCTCACAACTCTGAGTCTGCCTCTACCCCCTCCGCAGGCAGCGCCACCAACCAAAGCCCCGCGCCCCTGGTCGCCGAAAACGGCACTAACGGCCTGCGGATTAATCTCCACAATGCTCCTTTAAATGTTGTCCTCGATTACCTGACCGATGCTGCCGGGTTCATTGTCGATAAGGAAACCGAGGTGAGGGGCACGATTGACGTCTCCAGCAAAGGCCCGGTGACCCGTGACGAAGCCATTAGCCTAATCGGCTCGAACTTGAGGAAAAACGGGTACGCCCTGGTCCGCGAAGGACGCATTCTGCACATTGAAGCTGGCGATTCTGCCAAGTACAACACCCCTATCGAAGTCGCCAAAACCGCCGATGCCGTGGAGCCCTCCGACGAAATGGTTACCGAAATCATCCCCGTGCATTACGCCAGCGTCACCCAATTGATCAACAATCTTAATCTCCTGCTGCCAACCAGCGCCACCCTCTCGGCCAATGAAAGCGCCAATTCGCTCATCCTTGTCGCTACCAAATCTGATGTCCACCGCATGCTCAACATCATCACCGCGCTGGACACCTCCATTGCCAGTGTCTCCTCCATCCGCGTTTTCCCGTTGCGCTATGAGGATGCCAAGGACCTCGCCACGCTGATCACCCAACTGTTTGCTCCTCCTACCTCGAACCAAACTGGCGGCGGCGGTGGCGTCCGAGGCGCATTATTCAATATGTTCCGCGGGGGTGGCGGCCCCGGCGGGGGTGGGGGCGGAGGCGGCACCAGCACCAGCGCCAGCGGCGCAGGCGCAGCGGCCAATCGCGTCGTGGCTGTCGGTGATGACCGCTCAAATTCATTGATCGTCAGTGCTCCCCACGACCTCCTCGTTACCATTGAACAGATGGTCAAAGAAATTGACCAACCCGTCGAAGACGTCAGCGAGCTGCGCGTATTCACACTCAAGAACGCCGATCCCACCGACCTTGCCAACCAGATCAGTGCGCTTTATCCCGATGAGACGACGGCGAACAATGCCAATCAGGGCCCATTCCCGTTTTTCGTCCGCGGCGGCGGAGCACGGGGCGCTACTGCCAATACTACCGAGAGCGAGCGCGCCCGGAGAATGGGCCGCGTTGTAGCTGTGCCGGAGCCGCGTACCAAACGGCTGCTCGTCACTGCCTCCCGCCTCATCATGCCCCAAATCGCCGCCATGGTCACTGACCTGGATATCCCGGGCCAAAGAGAGAAGGTCGGCTTTTATGAATTGTCCAATGCCGATCCGCAGGATGTTGCTCAGGCGCTCACCGACCTCTTCAACCGCAACAACGTCCGCATGAACTCGACTGCGGCTAGCAGCCGATCCCTGCTCGGCCAAAATAACCCCTTGACGCAGCGCTCCACCGCGACGATCCAGAACCCCACCACCGGCACAACGTTCGGCAGCTCAAGCTCGGGCGGCCGTGTCGGCCTGGGCCAGTAGCCCATTTAGTCCTTGCATTGAAACCCACCAAAATGAACAAGGTCAAAATGAACACAAAACCCTCCCGAGCGTACAACCTCTTGGCCCCCGGATCTGCCGAACGCCCCACCGCTCTCCTTAGCCTCTTGTCCATCTGCGCGTTGACCCTCTGCCTCTGCGCAACCCCCAACGTCCTGGCCCAGCAAAGAGCCGGCGGCGCGACGGGCGGCGGCGGTTTCGGAGCAGGCGGCTTCGGCGGCGGCGCCGCAGGCGCTCGCGGCGGTGCCACAGGCGCCAGCAGCACCGCCAGCTCCCGAACCTATCCTGCCAACGGCACCATCCCGGATGTTTACTTCAGTATCGATCCCGAGTCGCGCCGCGTCGTGTTCATTGCCCCCGAGGAGGCCATCCCTTACGTCATGCAGGTGCTGACCAACCTGGACCGCCCCAAGCCTCAGGTTCTCATCAAATGCGTCTTCCTCGAAATTACCCATAACAATGCCTCGGACATCGGCATCGAAGGAGGCTGGAGTAAGGGAATCGGCGATTCGGCGACCGCCAATGCGGCCAACGTCTTCGGGCTCAGCGGCATCGGCTCTGCCGTCGGCACTAACAGCTCCGCAACCGTCAACAATGTCTTTGGCCAACCCATCTCGAGTTTTCAGTCCACCGCCTCCTCCGTGGCCAGCGGCAATGCCGGCCTGTACCAGATTCTCGGAGCCAATTACCAAGCCACTCTGCGGGCCATCGCCCAGGCTGGTAGCGCGAAGGTCCTCTCCCGGCCCTCCATCCTGGCTCGCAACAATCAACCCGCCACCATCACCGTAGGTCAATCGGTCCCGCTCATCACCAGCGTTTCCTACAATGGCCTCAATGGCACCCCCATCAACGCCGTAAGCTACCAAAACGTCGGCGTCATTCTCGAAGTGACTCCTTTCATCACCTCGGACGGGTTGGTCGAAATGATCGTCGCCCCGCAGGTCTCCTCCATCGATGCTACCACCTCGATCCCGATTTCCCAGGGCGTTTCTGCGCCTGTCATCGATATCCGTTCGGCCAACACCGTTGCAGTTACACCCAACGGCCAAACCATCATCCTCGGCGGCCTGATGCAAACCTCCAAGTCAAAGACCGACACTAAGATTCCCTTCCTCGGCGACATTCCGCTCCTGGGCACTCTTTTTAAACGAACCGTGCAAACCGACGCCAACACCGAATTGCTGATCTTCCTCACCCCCTACATCGTCGAACAGCCCTCGCAACTGGCCGCCTTGTCCGCCACCGAAAGGTCCAAGGCCGACTTGCCTAAATCCCTGACCGAATGGGAGTTGAATAAATTTCTCGACGAGCTCCCAAAAAAGCAGCCAGCCAAAGGCTCCAAATGACCCATTCGCCACTTTGCCCGGAATGGTCTATTATAAAATAGCATGGAAATGACCCGTCGCAGCGTGTTGGTGTACGGCCTCCTGGCAGCCGTCTGGACGCTGGTCGTACTCTGGCAGGTCGAAGAGCATAACCGGGTCAAGGATGCTTCCAAAGCCGACCTGAGAAACCGGGCCAAGGTCACGGCCAACACCTTGAGCGCACTCATCCGGGGCATGCGCCATTGGGGGGCCATTCCCCAGGAGCGTCTCGAACTCGTCATTGGCGAAATGGTCAATGGCACCAATGAGCTGGTCAAATCCAGCGAATTACTCTCGGTTATCCTCCTCAACGCCGCTAATGTCCAAATCGCCTCGGCGGGCCGGCCAATCGATCTCAGCCAGGAGGAAATCGTTCAGGAGGGAGAGCGCTGGGGCCGCCATACCGTGACGTTCGTCAACCCGGTGGACCTCGGCACGAACACCATCCTGCTTCCGCCCCGCACCAATAACCCCTCGAACGGAGAATTTCACGGACCCGGGTTTCCGCCTCCGCCGCCCGAGCACGGATCCGAGCCACCACCGCCGGCTTTGGCCGAGGCCTCGAACACCGCCGCGGGCGCCACCTTGCCCACCAACGCCCAGGCTCGCGCCGACCGCGGGGGTCCCTCGCACCCGCCTGAGGGCCCCTTCCGGCCCCGCCGACCGCCGCGTTTGTGGGGGATGACCGACCAGGAGTATCAGGACCTCGTCCGCACTCACGCCCTTCACGGCCTGGTCCTCTCCATGTCCACCGAGTCCTATGAAGCCGCGCTCGTCCATGACCTTTGGTTGCGTTGGATCATTGGGGTGCTCGCCACCGTCTCGGCCTTCGGCTCCGGCCTGGCCTGGCGCAACCTGGCCAAATCTTCCGATCTCGAAATTCGCTTGGTCCGCGCCAGCGAGCTCAATTCGCATCTGAAGGAGATGAATCTCGCCGCCGCCGGGCTCGCTCATGAAACCCGCAACCCGCTTAACATCATCCGCGGCCTGGCCCAAATGATCGCCAAACAACCGGCTACTGCTCCGGAAGTTCAGAAAAAATCCACGGAGATCATTTCCGAGGCCGACAAAGTGGCCGCCCAGTTGAACGAGTTTATTAACTACTCCCGCCCGCGCGAGGTCCGCCGCTCCGTGTTGCCGCTCGGCTCGGTCATCAATGAGGTCGCTCGCGCCTTAAGCTACGATCTCGAGGAAAAGAAAATCCACCTCGAGATCAAGGGCGAGCAGATCAACATCGAGGCCGACGAACAACTCCTGCGTCAAGCGCTTTTTAACTTGTTGCTTAATGCTGTCCAAGCCGTCAATGGCAACGGCCAAATCCAAGTGCTGGCCCAGCGTTGTGCCGCCTCCGAAGCGCTGCTCGAAGTGCGCGACAATGGACCGGGCGTCCCGCCGGAACGCCGTACCGAGATTTTTAAGCCTTACTTCACCACGCAAAAAAACGGCACCGGCCTCGGTTTGGCCGTTGTCCAGCAAATTGTCTTGGCCCACGGCTGGGAAATCGGCTGCCTCCCCAACGAGCCCAAAGGCGCCGTCTTCCGCATCACCCACCTCAAAGTCGCCGGTTGAATCCCATCGCGGCGCAGCCTCAGACCAAGGGTAGGGCGGGCAGTCCCCTGCCCCCCGCCTGATGGAGTAGACACCGGTACGTTCGGAGGCGCGCAAAGGTTCCATAAGGAGTGACCCACCACACCCGACGACTCACCCGCAGCTCGGCCTCAGACCAGGGTAGGGCGGGCAGTCCCCTGCCCGCCGCCTGATGGGGTAGACACCGGTACGTTCGGAGGCGCGCAAAGGTCGCGTAAGGAGTGACCCG
>Ga0209517_10006035_pt1 | contig 15142 bp, 17 predicted proteins | sample PeaSoiMetSII2010_FD_187695 | JGI IMG/M metagenome (GOLD analysis project Ga0209517, IMG submission 187695) | Peat soil microbial communities from Weissenstadt, Germany - SII-2010 (SPAdes) (version 2) | ecosystem: Environmental > Terrestrial > Soil > Wetlands > Peat | place: Germany... | reverse complement strand
CGCTGAGCCCGTCCTCTTCCACCAGCCGCTTCAGCTCTCCCGAAGTGATCAGGTTGCGGCGGATGTAGTCCAGCCAGATGGATTGCCCATGGGCATGCAGTTCCAGCAGATGATTCCGGGTAGGATTGCTCGGACGTTCCGCAAGCGTGCTCATCTTTCAGACTCCTCTTCTTATCCTTTGTTGGCGGGAGCGGCCGCGTATCGTTCCTCGATGGCTCGTATCTTTCCCAGGCGGCGAACGTGCCGGGGTTCCCGGGTGAACACCGCGCCCAGGAAGGCGCGCACCAGTTCGCGCGCCAGTTCCACGCCGATCACCCGCGCGCCCAGCACCAGCACGTTCATGTCGTCATGCTCGACGCCCTGGTGCGCCGAGTAGGTATCGTGGCACAGCCCGGCGCGGATTCCCGGGACCTTGTTGGCCGCCACCGATGCACCTACGCCACTGCCACAGATCAGGACGCCGCGGGCGGCTTGGCCTGCCAGCACCGCCTGCGCAACCGCATCGGCGTAGTCGGGATAGTCCACCGGCTCGGTGCTGTTCGTGCCCAGATCGATGACCTCGTGCCCCGAGCTGCGCAGCCACGGCGCCAGTTCCTGTTTGAGCGGAAATCCAGCGTGATCGGCGGCGATGGCGACTCGCACGGTTCACCTCCCGGCAAGGCGCAACGCGTGTTGCACCACGTTGTCCACGTTGAGGCCGAGCTTTTCCATCACGATTTTTCCCGGCGCCGACGCGCCAAAGCGGTCGATCCCGATCACCGCACCCTTTTCGCCGACGTATTTGTACCAGCCCAGCGTCGCGCCGGCTTCAACGGCAAGCCTGGGAACATTCTTGAGAAGGACCTGTTCCCGATACTCAGCCGATTGTTCCTCGAACAGCTCCCAGCTCGGCATCGACACCACGCGCGCCGCTATCTTCCGTTCGGCCAGCTTGTCCCGCGCCGCCAGCACGAGCTGCACTTCCGACCCGCTGGCGATGAGGATCACGTCGGCGTTTTCCTGTCCGCCTGCGAGGATATAAGCGCCGCGCGCCACACCCTCGGGTGTCGGGTACTTATCTAAATCCATGATGGGCAGGTTCTGCCGCGTCAGCACCAGGCACACCGGCCGGCGGCGCTCGATGGCGATGCGCCAGGCGACCGTGGTCTCGTTGGCATCGCCTGGGCGCAGCACCGTCATGTGGGGCATGGCTCGCAGGCTCATCAGGTGCTCGACCGGCTCGTGCGTGGGCCCGTCCTCGCCGAGCCCAATGCTATCGTGCGTGAACACGAAGATGGAATGGCTCTCCATCAGCGCCGCGAGGCGCAACGACGGCCGCATGTAGTCGGTAAAGACGAAGAAGGTCGCGCCGTAGGGGATCAGGCCTCCGTGCATTGCCATGCCGTTTACGATGGTGCCCATGGCGTGCTCGCGCACGCCAAAGTGAACATTGCGGCCACCGTCGTTGCTGATCCCGAAATCGCCATAACCTGCGAGGTAGGTCTTGGTAGACGGATTCAGGTCGGCGGAACCGCCGATGAGTTCCGGCAGACGCTTGGCGATGGCGTTCATCACCTTGCTCGAGGCGACACGTGTCGCGAGGCCGGCAGGATCCGCCTTGAACCAGGGCAGATCCGCAGACCAGTTTTTCGGAAGCTCACCACGGATCATGCGGTCCAGTTGCGCGGCATCGTCGGGATGCTGCTGGCGGTAGTTGTCAAAAAAATCCTTCCACTGCGATTCCAGTTGTGCTCCACGCTCGACGGCCTGGCGGAAATGCGCGCGGGCGTCATCGGGAATGAGGAACGCCGGCTCGGTGGGCCAGCCCAGCTTCTGCTTGGTGGCGCGGGTGGCTTCGGGGCCGAGCGGCTCGCCGTGGGCTTCAAAGCTGTCCTGCTTGGGGCTGCCGTAGCCGATGTGGTTGCGCACTACCAGGAGCGACGGCCGGTCCTTATCCGCCTGCGCCAATCGGATGGCGGCGTCTACCGCGTCCAGCTTGTTGCCATCGGGAACATTCAATACCTGCCAGCCATAGCTGCGGAACCTGCGGCAGACGTCCTCCGTGAACGCCAGTGCGGTAGGGCCTTCGAGCGAGACGTGGTTGTTGTCGTACAAGCAGATCAGCTTTCCCAGCTTGAGCGTGCCCGCGAGCGAGGCTGCTTCCGACGCGACCCCCTCCATCAGATCGCCATCGGTGGCGATGGCGTACGTGTAGTGGTCCACGATGGGGAAGCCCGGACGATTGAAGCAGCTCGCCAGATGCGCTTCGGCGACTGCCATGCCCACACCCATACCGAACCCTTGGCCCAGCGGCCCGGTCGTCACCTCGACTCCGGGTGTCAGGCCGGCTTCCGGATGGCCCGGCGTCTTGCTGTCCCACTGGCGGAAGCGTTGGATCTCGCTGAGCGGCAGGTCGTAGCCGGTGAGGTGGAGCAGCGAGTAGAGCAGCATGGAACCGTGCCCGCCGGAGAGAATGAAACGGTCGCGATTGAACCAGTGCGGATTGCGGGGATGGTGGCGCAGAAAGCGGTCCCACAGCACGTAGGCCATGGCCGCCGCGCCCAGCGGCAATCCAGGATGCCCCGAATGCGCCTGTTCGACCGCGTCCACCGACAGGAATCGGATGGTGTTGATACAGAGCTGGTCCAGTTCCTCGGCGGTTTTGAGCGAACGCTCGGCGCGATTGAGTTCCAGGCGCCCGCTCGACGGTGGTTCGGAAATCGTGGAAGAGAGAGACTCAGACTTGGAACTCATGCGCGATCACCTGGCAGCACCGGGGCTGCGGTTAGGAGACGAGTTCGCCAACGAAGGAAACCAGACCTATAGGATGCGACGGACAGCGTGAGGATACAGATTCAAACCGAATTATCAGCGCTGGTCAAGCGGCGGCGCTCAGCAACTGCCCGGCAGTAACGATCCGGCCGCCTCGCCGGCGGACTTCTTCGAGGAAGGCGCGCCCTTTTCCTGTGTCCAGGTGCCGGATCGCGTCTTCCACCACGGTCACACGGTAGCCACGGTCGAGCAGGCCTCTCGTGGCAGCCGAGACGCAAATCTCCGTGACCACGCCGTAAAGCACGATCTCCGGCTTGCCGAGTTTGGCCAACAAAGAGTCCGTATTCGGATTGCTGAACACATCTAACTCCTGTTTTTCGACGACGATTTGCCGGTAACGCTCAGCATCGGGGAGCTCCGCGCCGTGGCGGTTAGGGATCGTGAACTGCGGTGTGAGCGAGGTCTCCGCGATCTTCTTCTGTCCCGGCGTGCCGGCCAGGCAGTGCGGAGGATACAGGCTGAACTCCTTGTCGCCGGGCTGGTGCGCATCGGCCGAGGCGATTACAAGCACCCGGTGTTGCGCCGCCCAATTGGTGAGCTTGGCCAGTATTGGAATAAGTTGCTCCGCCCCGGGAACGTACAGCTTGCCTTCCGGCAGCATGAAGTCCGCCTGGGTGTCCACATCCCAGAACATGAGACCAAGGTTCATCCTTAATATTGTAGGCTGGGCCGGGGTCATGTGGATGAGGTGTAGAATTTTTCGCCGTCCGCGGAGGCTCGCCCATGCCGATGAACTACCCGTACATCGCCATCCCTGATGCCCAGGTTCCACGCGCGTCGTCGCCTGTCTTTCAGCACTTGCTGGATACCTATGCTAGCGAGACCAACAAGGTCATTTCCGTGTGGCGCTGCTTCTCCGCGGCCGACATGGGCTACAAACCCCATCCGCGATCGCGCCCGGTCTTGGAGATCTTCAAGCACCAGTTGCTCTCCGAGCGCCGCTTCTTCGGGGAATTTCTGGGAGTGCCCGAACCGCTTCCGGCGGAAGCACTCCCCAAGTCTGAAACGCCCGCGGACTATACCCACCGAATGTGCGAACTGGCAGTGCCGCGGCTGGCGTTCTTTGCGGGGCAGAACGAGGCTTGGTGGCTCGAGCCGGTGCCCTTCTTCGACGTTACCCGCCAGCGCATATGGATCTTCTGGCGGCGGGTGTTGCACACCTGCCATCACCGCACCCAGTTGACCGCGTACCTGCGCATGATGGAGCGGCCTGTGCCCGCGACTTACGGCCCCACTGCAGACGCTACCTGGACCGGCGCCGATCCCACCCAGAGCGTCGAAGCTGCCGGCCGGAGGTGACGTTTCAGCTTGATTTCTTCTCGCTCTCCTGCTCGGCGAACGGCAGGCCCGGATACGTGACTTCGGTCCCGAACACATGCGCAAACGGCGTCAGCCGGTGCGGCTGGGTGCTGGTCAAACTGAAGATATCCTCCACTCGCACGCCGCGTGCCAGCAGCGCATCGGCGATCAGAGAACGGTGACAACGCCAAGGTACCGCCTCGGCGCACATGATGGCCACCCGCTCTTTCTCCGCCATCGTGATCAGGTCCTTCAACGCGCTTTCGAACTCGGGCGTCTGCATATAGTCGGCGAAGCCGCGGAAACCGGCGTTGCGCCATCCCAGGTTGCGGGAATCCTTGCGCGGGTGGCGAAGCCCTCCCAGGCTCGGCATGTGGGTGTAGGCGATCCCCGCGTGATCGAGTTCGTGGGGAAGCGCGTCTTGGTTGAATTGCGGGTTGTGACGGGAACGCGGCACCGTGCGGACATCCACCAGCCGCTGCACCCCGTGCGCATCCAGCAAGTGAACGAATTCCTCGATGGGTCGCGTGGAATGGCCGACCGTCAGGATGATCGTAGGCATGGTCAGCACGGTCCTCTTTGCCCTAGCGGAGGGTCTGGCCGCCGCCCGGCGGTGCTGTTGGGATGGGCTCGCACGCCGCATTGCTTCCCCTCAAGTTAATGATACAGACCCCAGGCGGAATGCCGCCAGTCACTACCGTGTTTTCCCGAGTTAGGCTACAACGGAAGGTCGTATGACCCACGCCCAGTTGGTCTCGAAAGCGGTGGAGTGGCTGCGCCAATACGGCTGCGGCATTGTGCTTGCCGAACAAGCCTGCGCCAGCGGCGAGGTGCCGGACGCCATCGGATGGAAAGGCGCGTGCCGTTCCGTGGTGGTGGAGTGCAAGCTGTCGCGCTCCGACTTCCTTGCCGATCGCGCCAAGCCGTTCCGTCAGAACTCCGAACTCGGCCTGGGATGCGAGCGTTGGTACCTGACCCCGGCGGGCCTGCTCTCGGCCGAGGATCTGCCGCGATCCTGGGGCCTTCTGGAATCGAAAGCCGGGAAGCTGCACGTCGCCGTGAAGGCCAGTCGCCATAATCAGCGGACGCCGGCGGGACTGCTCTACGAAATGAACCTGCTGCTGGTGAGCTTGCGCCGGGTGGAGGTCCGGATCGAGCCGCAGACCATCACAGAATTTCTGAAGTGGAAGAACCGCATGGCCGAATACAACGGCGGCGGCTACCCAGCCGGCCTTCTGCCTCCCGAGCAGGAGAGCAATCCGCACCTCAGCACCGAAGCCGCCGACCTGCCGTGAGCGCCGCAGTAAAAGTCGTGTTTTTCACATTGCACTGATTTTCGGGTATTGACCGTCGTTGGCAGGGGCGCTACCTTCGCTACACGCTAGCTGGCGCCGCCCCGCTATCGGCGCCGTTCCTTTCACTTTCTCTAGCCGACGAAAGGAGAGACGGGATGTTCACCCGCGTTGTCGAAGTGCAAGCCAAACCTGGCAGAGCCAAGGATCTGTGCAACACCATCGCCGAGAGGGCACTGCCGATCCTCCGCAACCAGCCGGGATTCGTGGACGAGCTCGTCCTGGTGTCCAACTCGCAAGCGGACCGCGTCCTTGCCATCAGCGTGTGGAGGACGCAGGAAGATGCGGAGCGTTACAACCGCGAGCAGTACCCGACCATCAATGAACTGATCCAGAACCAGGTCGCCTCCGCCCCCAAGGTTCAGACCTTCACGGTAGACCTCTCCACCACCCACCGGATCGCATCGGGCAAGGCTGCCTGAGAACAAACTTGCCGCCGGGGCAGGCCCACACGGGCCTGCCCTTTTCCACGAACACTCCAGATGTTCCTTCCGTGCCGTACATCGTGTGCAACTTGATCGAATCGGAATTGTTGCTTATATTTCGGCAGAGGCTGCGAAAGTTGGTGCTGACTCTGTCTCTGAAGCCAGGCTCGATTCAGGTGCTCTCTTCTGATACGCATTTTCGCTCGGGCGCTACAGCATGAGCGGAATCGTTGGCGTGCTGGGTGTTCAGGGTGAAACCCCGGACAGTTCTCTCCTTCAGGCGCTGACGAAGTTCATGGCATTTCGCGGACCGGACGCCCAGCGGACCTGGGTGGGCGACGGCGTCGCTTTCGGTCACGCCCTGCTCGGCATAGCGCCTCCATCCGCCAACCAACAGCAACCCTTAAGCCTCGACGGTGAGGTTTGGATCGTCGCGGACGCAAGGCTGGATGCCCGCGCTGACCTCCTCTCCGAGCTGCACAGTGCCGGTCATCGCTGTCCCAGAGGCGCCGGCGATGCTGAGTTGATTCTTCGCGCCTACGCCGCCTGGGGCCAAGCTTGCCTCGAACACTTGCTGGGAGACTTTTGCTTCGCCATCTGGGATGGGAAGCGCAAGTCTCTCTTCTGCGCGCATGACCAGGTTGGGATCAAGCCTTTTTACTATGCCGAGACCAAGCGGTGGCTGGTCTTCAGCAACACGCTGGATTGCGTCCGCATGCAGCCAGAGGCCGCGGCCGGCCTGCACGAGCTGTCGGTAGCTGATTTCCTGCTTTTTGGCTCCGTCCAGGACCCCTCGGCCACGATTTTTGCGGGCATCCGCCGTCTACCGCCAGCACATGCTTTGACCTGGTGTGGGGGCAATCTGTCCGTCAAGCGGTACTGGACGCCCCCCCTGGATGAGGAAGTCCATTACCAGCACTCCACCGATTACGAGGAGCACTTTCACCAACTGCTGCACACCGCGGTCAAGGACAGATTGCGCACGGATCGTGCCGCGATTTCCTTGAGTGGCGGGCTTGATTCCACATCCGTTGCGGCTTTTGCGCGTCGCGCCGGGTGCGGCGAGCTGCGCGCCTTCACCATGGTGTTCGATAAAGTCATGCCCGATGAGGAGCGGCATTATTCACGCCTGGTTGCGGAGGCACTGGGTATTCCCATCGAGCACCTCGCGGGGGACCGTTACCTCACAGCGGTGCAGCCTGACTTTCCAGACGTACGGTCCTCGCAACCGGACGAGAATGTCCTCGCGGCGCTCGATACGGATTTTCACAAGCTGGCCAGCAACACCTCACGCATTTTGCTCACCGGACAAGGCGGTGATGTCGGGCTGTTCCCCTCGAACTCCCACTTTCGCCGCCTCCTGCGTGCCAGGCATTTTGGCCGTTTCGTGCGTGACGGCGTGGGGTACGCGCTCGCACAACGCGGGCTGCCTCCGATGGGGGTCCGAACTTTGCTCCAGCGCCGGTTCGGCATCTGTGACCCCTGGCGTGTGGATTATCCCAAGTGGCTGAACCCGGATTTCGAGCATCACTTGCGGCTGCAGGAGCGCTGGAAGGAGAAGAGTGTGCCCGAGGCGCCACACCCGCACCGGCCGGAAGCGATCGGGGCGTTGCTGGCTCCGTACTGGCAAAATTCCTTTGAAAGTTGTGATCCGGGAGACACGCGAGTATGTCTGGAGCATGCGCACCCGTACTTCGATCTGCGGTTGCTCCGGTTCCTGTTTTCGATTCCGCCCGTCCCGTGGACGCTGGATAAGCGCCTGACGCGGTCTGCCATGCGGAACATCCTGCCGGAAGCCGTGCGGCTCCGACCGAAGACCCCACTGGCCGCTGACCCCTGTTTGATTTTCGTGCGCAACAATCGCGGCGCGTTTTCGAAGGTGCCGTCGAATGTTGCGGCCTACGTGGACAGTCTCAAGTGCGAAGCTTTCCTGAGGTCGCCGGCGGCGTTTAGCCCGAACAGCTACCAATTTACCGTCCGACCGGCAATGCTGGGTGCATGGCTGAGCGGCGCCGCCGGTTTTGACAGGAATTGAACTTTACAACCCCTGATGCTTTACACACGAAGATGAAAGATGGCAGAATATGCCTAAGTTGTTCTGGCAGGGTGCGGATTCCCTAAACTGTGGGCGCAGGACGGGAAGAACGCCAAGAAGGAGTGTGTGCATGTCGCAAAGCGGCCAGGAGCCGACCAAGAAACCGTACACAACGCCAATGCTGACGATTTATGGTGACGTCCGGAAGATCACGGAAAATGTGGGACATACAGGGATGTTTGACTCCGTGTTCCCGCAGAGAACATCGCTGCCGTAAGCTCGTCGCAGAAAGTGGATTCTCAATCAACCCCTGAGAAGGGGGCCTATTTCTACTCCGTATTTGGGTTACGGGTCTGCGCAAATCGCCCTGTTTGCGCGTTCCTGCCGTCTGCTCCCGGCCCGGCCGACGTTTCGCTGCACTTGGACGGAGCCAGTCCCAACCCATTCGGCAAGCTTGACCGAAGAGAGTGGTATCAGAGCCTCGACACAGATGACTTCGGCCAGCCGCTCTTGCGCGGTTGGAAGCTGAATGGGGGCGATTATTTTCACTTCCACTACTCCGATGGGCCCGAGTTCATTCTGGACAGGGCAGGAGAGTCTGTGTGGTCGTTCTGGCCCGAACACCTGGACCTGGATTACGTGCTCGTTTATCTCGCGGGGCCCATATTCGCTTGCCTGCTGTTCGTGCGCGGCATCACTCTCCTGCACGCCAGCGCGGTCGCAGTCGGGAACAAGGCGATCGCGCTGCTCGGGCCCAAGGGTGCGGGTAAGTCCACCACGGCCGCTGCCTTCGCCCTGTCGAAATTCCCGGTGCTCACAGACGACATTGTCGCGGTGAGAGAACACCAGGGAGAGTTTCTGGTGCAGCCGGCATTCCTTCGGCTTTGCCTTTGGCCTGATTCCGTCGAGGCTTTGTATGGCTCTCCGGAAGTTCTTCCCCGGCTGACGGAAAATTGGGAAAAGCTGGGCTTGGAACTTGGGGGAGGCGGCTGTCGGTTTCAAGAGCGAGCCCTTCCCCTGGCCGCCGTCTACGTGCTTGGCGAGCGCACCTCGCAAAACCCCTGTGGGACGATTTCGCAGCTTGCCCCACGTGAGTTTCTGATCACCTTGGTCGGCAATACCTATGCCAACCGGCTACCAAACCACATGCGAGCCCAGGAGTTCGACGAACTGGCCCGTTTAGTGAACCGCGTACCCGGACGGTGTGTAGCTCCCCACCCATCGCCCAGTCACATCCGAGGATTGTGCGGCGCGATCATCGAGGATCTTGAGCGCTTAGATCGTTGACGACCGGAAAGGATTGCCGGTGTACGACATCCTAGCCTACGGTCGAATGACCAAGGATCCGATCCGTTTTCATGCCTTCGCTGAGGCGTTGCGTCGGACCGTAAAGCCGGGGGCGGTGGTGTTGGATATCGGAACCGGGCCCGGGATCATGGCGCTGCTGGCCTGCCGATTTGGGGCGCGCAAGGTCTACGCTATCGAGCCGGACCCCATTATCCAGGTGGCACGGGAGATTGCCATCAGCAACGGCTTTGCTCGACAGATTGAGTTCATCGACGGGTTCTCCACCCAGGTCAGTCTGCCGGAACGCGTGGATGTCATTGTGTCGGATCTGAATGGAACCCTCCCCTGGTACCAGCAGCACCTCCGCGCGGTCGCCGATGCTCGCCAGCGGTTCCTGGCTCCCGGCGGAGCGATGATCCCGAAGAAGGAAACCGTGTGGCTGGGGGTGGTCGAATCCCCGCAAGCGTATTCCGAACATGCGCAACCCTGGGAAACCGGCCATGGGTTCGAAATGCACGCCGCCCGAGACCTCGCGATCAACACCCGGCAACTGGTGCGGCTCCGATCCGAAGACCTGCTGGCCGCTCCACAATGTGGGGTGGTGCTGGACTTCATGCAGGTGGAGGGGCCGGATTCCAGGGCGGACGCGACCTTCGTCATAACCCGCCCGGGAGTTGGCCACGGCCTGCTGGTGTGGTTCGATTGTGTGCTCACCGACGAGGTTTTTTTCTCCAACACTCCCGGCTACAACCGAAGCGGCTACGGGCAGACCTTTTTCCCCTGGACCAGACCTGTCAGCCTCCAGGCCGGAGATGTGGTCCGGTTGAAAGTACGCTGCAATTTGGTGGCGGACGATTACGTCTATCGATGGACTACGGAGGTTCTGGGCAAAGGGGAGAAAGCGGACGTGAAGGCCAGTTTCGATCAGTCGGATTTTCGTTCTTTCCCGATTTCGCCGGCATCTCTGCGGAAGGGAAGCGAGGCCTACGTCCCGCGATGTGCTGGGGAGGGCTCGATCGATCGCTTTATTTTGACCTCGATGGACGGCAAGGCGTCCGTGGGCGAGATTGCCGCCTGCCTTAGCGAGCGTTTCCCCGCTCGGTTCAAGGAGCGGTCAGAAGCACTGGACCGTGTTGCCAGAGTTTCGCGAGCGTATAGTGAATGACTGGAGATGTGAAGCTGGCATGAGCAAACTATCCCTCTCTCTGCAGGTCAAGCCAAGTGAGGACGTGGTGTGGCGCAATCTTCAGGGGGAAAGCGTTCTCCTGGATTTGAAAAGTGGTGTGTACTTCGGGTTGGATGCCGTGGGAACCCGCATCTGGACCCTCCTGCAGGATCACAGTGATCTGCAAGCGGTGCTGCAAGAACTGCTGTGCGAATACGAGGTAAACGAAGAAACTTGCGCCCGCGACCTCATGGATCTGGTCAGCGCCATGGCCGAGAAGGGCCTGGTACAAACGGCAAGTCAGTGAGGCTGCACTCCGCCGCCTACAACCTTGCTCTTGATCAGCCGGGACGCTGTGTTACCGGCCAGTGACATTGCCTTTCCCAATCCCCGCAGCACACGCAGGAAGCGGTACAGGACAGAAAGCGATGGCGGCAGATTGACCATCGCCCATTCCACGGGCGTGGCCGTGCACGTGAATCGGAAGACGTATCGCAACCTATCCTGCCAGCGCTCACGCACTCGCAAGAGGTAGAGCTGCGATTTTACGTAGGTTGGAAGCCCACCACGGACAAGGTCGCGGCCAATGCCGTCGGCGATTCGCTCCACCGTCCGGTCGCGAGCGAGCGACTGCTCGAGGTCAGGTGGAATCGCGGTTCCGAGCAGCCTGTTCGCCAGAACAACTCCGAGCAGCAGCATCCTCAAACCGCCGGCCCGCCGGGACTGATCGAGGACGTACTCCCAATCCAAGTGCGGGTGGGACACCACAAGCTCGGCCACGTCCGCCAGCCAGATTAACTTTTCCCAGCCGTGTTTGCCGCCGTGAAAGCAGAGAAGCAGAAGCAGGTCTTCGCGGGAAAGCGAATTCATCTCCCGGCCGCATACCGTGAGCGGCTGAATCCGGCTCCAGTACTGCTCTTCGCTCAGGGGAAGAGAGAAGTACCGGGGAACGATTCGCCACTGCAGTTCCACCAGGATCCCCGACGGACTCAGGAACGGGTATTCATACTGGGTGGCTAAGAAGGCGTTCTGCTGGGCCGGTGTCAGTTGCTTTCCGTCCGCGTATCCGGCGGAAACAAGGGTTCGGATGGCTTCCGGAACGTCACGGCGGCGTATGAGGATGTCGAGATCGACGCACTCGCGCAAAGCGGCGTTGCCGTAGAGACTCTCGGCGAGTGCCGGTCCCTTGAAAGGGACAACGGGAATGCCGTGCCTGCCGAGCAAGTCGACAATGTCGGCGAGATCGCGAACCAGGAGCAGGCTGCGCGCCACGTTGGCCCGAAACCTGTCGTCGAGTTCGTGCGCAATCTCGGCGGGAAAGCTGAGCCTAAGGCTCCTCTTCCAATGCCAGTACAGAAGGGGCAAAAGACGATGGGCTCGAGCCTGCTCCAGCAACAGGCCCCAGTCGAGGGGACCGTCCAGGAGTTCTAGCGCGCGCCGGGTGTGGTCCGCGCTCATTTCCCGGCGCGCGCACGCGAGCAGGAGTTCGAGCTCTGGCGAGTTATGCAGTCCGGCGATTCGAGCGGGGCGAGGCCCCGCTAAGGCTGGATGCGTTGCCAAGGCGCTCACGGTCGGTATTCCTGACTGGCGCCGATCAGTGGCGCATAGGCGGCGGTGTCACCACCGATGACGGTCTGGCCCTCTACCTCCACCCAGGCGTGAGCGCTCAGCCAGTTTTTGGAATCCTTAGCCACGCCGATGTGGATTGCGCCGGGAAAGCCGTAGCTCGCCAGTAGATTTCGACCGGCAATCGCCTGCACCAGGCACTTGGATCCGGGAATGTACCGGGCGGCGACGGCAATCGCCCAGCCGATGCGCCCGGCGGTTTGCGGCTGGCGCGGCGACAGAAGAGTAATGTCCTCGGAAATTTTGCTTAGAACCACGGATGGCGGTAACAATCGCACTGTGAGCCAGGCACTCCCGACGGCCACAAAGGCCCTCAAGAGCAGCCAGCGATCACCGCGGTTCAGCCTAAGGACCTTGCCCAGGGCGCCCATTCCCGATCTATGCAAAAGTACGGAGGGAATTGCCAACAGCGTAACACACTCACCGACGGCCCGGCCCCTTTCGCAAACTCACTGAATCGATCACGTAAACTGATGTCAGTTTGCGATTAGCCGGCTAGCCAGGAGTTAGCCCGTCTCTTCTACTGCGAGTATCGTTGCCGGTTTCTGCGCTCGCGTCGTCGTGATCACCACCACGCTGATCAGAACAAACACGGTTCCCAGAATCGTTCGCAGGCCAAGCGCTTCGCCGCCCAGGAAATACCCAAGCAGCACGGCCACAAGCGGATTCACGTATGCGTGGGTCCCGACTTTTGTCGGCGATTCATGATGAATCAGCCACAAGTAGGCGGTAAACGCGAGAATAGAGCCTGCGACAATCAGGTAGAGCAACGAGAGCCACGCTCCTCGTGAGATGGCCCACGGATGAAAGTTACTGAATTCGCCCCGCGCGGCCGCCGTGAGAGCCAGCAACACTCCCCCAGCGAGCATCTGCGACCCCGAGCTCATGGCTTTGGATGGCGGAAGGGGCAGCATGCGCGTAAGCGCCGACGCTACCGCCCAGCTCATCGAGGCAACGATCAACGCCATGGCGCCCGCCATGTCGATGGCCGCCCCGCCAAGGTCGAGCGAGTGGCTCATCAGGACTGCCACTCCCCCCATGCCGATCAAAAGCGCCAAGGCCAGGCGGAAAGTGAGCTTCTGGGTTCGCAGGAAAATGATTTCCGATAGCGCCATAAACGCGGGGATGGTGGCCATCATGACCGCGGCAATGCCGGAAGGCACGCGCTCTTCCGCCCAGAACAACAGCCCGTAGTCGAGCACGAAGATCAGGATCGCGAGCAAAGATGCTGAAGTCCATTGGCGCAGGCTGGGCGAGCGCTCGCCGCGCGCGATCATCCAGCCATAGAGAACAAGTCCCGCAACCAGGAAACGCATCGCGGCCAGAAGAAACGGCGGAACTTCGCGCACGCCAACACGGATCGCAAGAAACGTGGATCCCCACACAAGATAGATGATGGCGAAAGCCAACAGCGTCTTCCACCTTGTGCGAAGCGTTTGGGATTCCATAGCGGATTCCTGCCAACAACCTACCAGTTTACCCGCCGGATCGCGCATTCATCCCGGATCACGGGCTATAGCTTCTTCTCCCGCAAGAACTCCGCGACCACCTGTGTGGCATCCCGATGCTCGCCGTCCACCGCGTAGTTCATCCGCCGCATGTCTTCTTCCGTGATCTTCCCGGCGAGAGCGGCAAGCGCCGTCCTCACTTCAGGATGCTCTCGTAACACCTGCTCGCGAACGATCGGCACGGCGTCGTACGGGGGGAAATAATGACGGTCGTCCTCCAGCACCACAAACCCCAAGGCGCTGATCAGGCCGTCGGTCGCCGAGCCGGCCACGATGTCCACCTCTTTTCCCTGCAGCGTGCGATAGAGCAGACCGAGGTCCATGATGCGCGACGGCGCGGCGAAGCGCAGGCCGTAGGTGCGGGCCAGGCCTTCGTACCCGTCGGGCCGCTCCATGAACTCGTAGCCGAAGCCCGGACGCCACTGCGGCGCGTATTGCGCGGCTTGGGAAATGGTGTGCAGATTCAGTCGCCGCGCGTCCTCTCCGCGAATCACGATGGCGAAGGTGTTGTCGAACCCAAGCGGCTCGCCCACCGCCAGCCCGAACTGCTGCGCGTACCCGTGCCGGACGCGTTCGTAGACCTCCTTATGATTGCTCGAAGGTTTCTCGTTGAGGATCGCGGTCAGCGCTGTCCCCGTGTACTCGACATACATATCGATGCGGCTGGCGAGCAGCGCCTGCTGGCAGATGTACGTGCCCGCGAGGTAGAAGCGGCGTTCGACGGGCAGCCCAGTCTTGTGCTCCAGTTGCTGCGCCAGCAACTCGCCGAGGATGAGCTGTTCCGTGAAATTCTTGGACCCGATCACGATGCGGCTTCGCCGCGAGCCGCAAGACGTGGTAAGCAGCGCCAATCCGCAGCACAGAACGATGGCGAAGCGTCTCATGCGCGTGGCGGACGCAGGCGCGCCTCCAGCCACCCAAGCCCCAGGTCGGCCGCCAGGGCCAGGAGCGCCGCCGGGATCGCGCCCGCCAGGATGAGCGAATCGTTCACCATCGCCAATCCGCGGAAGATGAACTCTCCAAGTCCCCCGGCGCCGATCGCCGCCGCGATGGTCGCGATGCCGATGCAGAGCACGGTGGCGGTGCGGACTCCGGCGAGGATCACGCTCATCGACAAAGGCAGCTCCACCTGCCACAGCATCTGCCGGCTGGTCAAACCCATGCCGCGCGCCGCCTCGCGCACGCCAGGATCGACTCCGGTAATGCCCACATACGTGTTCCGGATGATTGGCAGCAGCGCGTACAGGGCCAGCGCGGTGATCGCGATGCGGTCAGCACGGGCGCCCAGCCAGGGCGCGGGCAGCAGGAACCCGAACAGCGCCAGGCTGGGGATAGTTTCGATGATGTTGGCACCACCGATCACCGGCTCGCGCAGCCTGGGCTTGCGCGTCAGCAGGATGCCCGCCGGCACTCCTATCAGCACCGCGATCCCCATCGAGGCGGCCACCAGCCAGACGTGTTCCAGTGTGAGAGTAGCGATCTCGACGCGATGAATCCTAAGAAATTCCGCCATGGCGATCCTCTCCAGGGAATTGCAGGTTCCCGCTCCACGCCGCGCGGTAGGTCGCGACGGTTGCGTCGGAGCTCTCGAGAAACTCCGACCGCGAATAAATCCCCATCAGCTTCCCGCCCTC
>Ga0209517_10006033_pt1 | contig 15145 bp, 12 predicted proteins | sample PeaSoiMetSII2010_FD_187695 | JGI IMG/M metagenome (GOLD analysis project Ga0209517, IMG submission 187695) | Peat soil microbial communities from Weissenstadt, Germany - SII-2010 (SPAdes) (version 2) | ecosystem: Environmental > Terrestrial > Soil > Wetlands > Peat | place: Germany... | reverse complement strand
CCCGGGCACCAGCCCGCCACCGCCGCAGTGACAGGCCGACGGCCTCGCTCCGAACCGCAAACCGCCACTCGAGGACGCAGGTCATGACGCCTCCGGAGTCCCGGGGAAGTGTCGAGCGCCTCCTCACGGTCGCCGACGTCGCCGAGATCTTGCGGCTCAGCGTCCGAACGGTCCGCCGGCTCATCGCTGAGGACGAGCTCAAGGTAATCCGCGTCGGTCGGTCGGTGCGGGTGCAGGCCGAGGACCTCAGGTCCTTCATCGACGCAAGTCGCCAGGAGCGGCCAGGAGGTGCAGTAAATGACCAATGTGAGGGTAAATAAATACACTCGTTATTACTTCACATCGTAAATCGCGATGCTTCTTTTATTGACATTATAACGAATGGATACAATATTCACCTCCTGTCATCACGAGGCATCTCATGGCACCTGACCCGGCTTCACGAGCCCCCGCCGGCACCCTCGCCGCGGTGCTGGAGGCGATCGCCGCCGTGCCCGACCTCACGCCGCAGCGCCGGCAGAACATGGCATCCGCTCTGCGGACGGTGGCGCGGATGCTCGGGCGGACGCTTGAGGCGATCCCCGCCGATCCCAGGCAGCTGGCTCGCCGACTGGTAGAGGTCGCACCGGAGGCCGCCGGCATCACGAGGGCGCACTGGGCCAATACCCGCTCGCGGTTGCGCGCAGCGCTTGAGCTGACGCGACCGATGCTGCCCGGGCGCCAGCTCCAGCCGCTGTCGCCGGTCTGGCAGGCGCTCTACGAGCGCCTCCCCAGCACCAACAGGCAGATGCAGCTCTCGCGGCTCCTCCGGTATTTGAGTGCGCGGGGGATCGAGCCTGGGATGGTGACCGAGGCGCATAGCGAGGCGTTCGTGACGGCGCTCAAGGAGGAGACGCTCCTGCGGGATCCCGAGGCGACTTGGCGCGATATCGTCTGGGCCTGGAACCGCTCCCGGCAGGAGGTCGCCGGCTGGCCCGAGGTCACCTTCGCCTTCGCGAGCCGGCGAAAGACCTACAGCCTTCCCTGGACGAGCTTCCCGCCGAGCCTCAAGGCAGACATCGACAGGTATCTGGACCGCCTTACCGGCTGCGATCTCACCGAGGACATGCCCTTCCGTCCGGTTGGGCCGGCAACGCGCCATCTCCGTGAGCGACAACTCCACACCTTCGCCTCCGCCCTCGTCCAGCGTGGTCGCGATCCCTCGACAATCTGCACGCTCGCCGACTTGGTCGCCCCAGATGCATTCAAGGATGCGCTCCGGTTCTTCCTGGACCGGCGCGGCGGTAAATCCTCCAGGGGCATCGAGGAGATCGCCCGCACCCTCAAGTCCGTCGCAAAGTACTGGGTGAAGCTTGACGTGGCGACGCTCGATTCCATGAGCAGACTCGTTCGCCAACTTTCGGTCAAGCACCGGGGAATGACGGCAAAGAACCGCGAGCGGCTGCGTCCCATCGGGGATCCAGCAATTCGGCATGCCTTCCTCGATCTGCCGCGCAAGCTCACGCGCATGGCTGAGTCGGGGAAACTGCGGCCAACACGGGCGGCGTTGCTGGCCCAGACCGCGGTTGCCATCGAGATCCTGCAGCAGGCACCGATGCGGATCCACAATCTCATCAACCTGGACATCGACCGCCATCTGGTCCGTCCGGCTCGAATCCGCGGCGATCTGCACATTGTGATCCCAGGCCACGAGGTGAAGAACAACCAGGAGCTCGACTACCCCCTGCCCGAAGAGTCAGCAGCCCTCATTGGGCGGTACATCGAGCATCATCGCCCGCTTCTCACCACTGCAGAGAATCGGGCCCTCTTTCCTGGACCTCGCGGCGGAGCGAAGTCGGAGCACACGCTGGCCCTTCAGATCACGAAGGCCATATTCCGGTTCGTTGGGATCAGGGTGAACCCGCACCTCTTTCGGCATATCGCCGCCATGCTGCATCTGCTTCAAAACCCCGGTGAGTACGCAGTGGTCACCCGGGTCCTTGGCAATCGTTCGATCGATGTCACCGCTGCCCACTACACCGGTCTCGAGACCACGGCCGCGGTCCGCCACTACGACCAGACCATCCTCTCGTTACGGCGGCGGGGTCCCAGGCCATGAGCGGCGCCTATTACGGTCGCGGCCGGTCGCCGGAGCGGGCCTGCCGCAAACTCGAGGATTGGCCCGAGATGGACCGCCGCCTTTGGCTCACCGCACAGGAGCCTGGTGACCTGCTCGAGGCCGGTGGCAGTCGCAGCCGGTATCGGCCGATCTCCAACCGCAAGACCGAACGGGGTTACGGCCGCTGGCTGACGTTCCTCGACCGGCAAGGAATGCTCAACCCTGCGCCTGCCGACCGGATCACGCCTACGACCGTCGCGCAGTACGTCGCGGAGCTCCGGTCCCTGGGCAATGGCTCGTACACCATCCTCGCGCGCCTGCAAGAGCTCTACGAAGTGGCCGTCGTGATGGATGCACCGCGCGATTGGTCATGGATCCGCCGCATCGCTGGTCGAGTCCGCGCCCGCCATGTGCCCGTCCGCGACAAGAGCCGGAAGCTCGTCGGAGCCGATGACGTTTTCGATCTCGGACTGCGCCTGGTCGCAGACGCAAGCGCGCTACCGACCGATCGCCGGCGCGCCATTGTGTTTCGGGATGGACTCATCCTGGCATTTCTGGCTCTCCGGCCACTCCGCCTCAAGAACCTCGCTGGGCTGACACTCGATCGGCATCTTCAGATGGTCGGCGCCACATGGCTCGTGCTCATTCCCGCAGACGAGACCAAGACCGGGGCTCCTCTGGATTTTCCCTGGCCGGAGGCCCTGGTCACGGCGCTCGAGTTGTGGCTGGGACGGTGGCGGCCCGTCCTTTGCTCGCGCACCGGGCGCTGGTCACGCTCGGCTGAGACAGCGCTCTGGGTATCCAGCGACGGCTCACCCATGACCATGAGGGCAATCTACGACCGCGTCGTCGAGCGCACACGCGAGGCGTTCGGCACGGCCATCAACCCGCATTTCTTCCGGGACATTGCGGCAACGACCGTTGCTCACATTGACCCCGCGCACATCCGCATCTCCGCACAGCTCCTGGGTCACTGCAGCTTCGCCACCACGGAGAAGTATTATGTCCGCGCCAACATGGTCGCGGCCAGCCGGCGCCACCAGGCCGGCATACTTCGTCTACGCCATACGTCGCCGAAGCCAATCGATTGAGAAGGGGTCCACTATGCGCGCCGTCATTTACGCTCGCTATTCCTCCGACCTCCAGCGCGACGCTTCCATCGAGGATCAGGTGCGCCTTTGTAGGGCCAGGATAGAGGCCGAAGGCTGGATGCTCTCCGCCACCTACACCGACCGCGCGCAGAGCGGCGCCAGCCGGCTCCGGCCGGGCTATCAGAGCCTGCTCGAGGACGCGCGCAAGGGGCAGTTCGACGTCGTCGTTGCCGAGGCACTCGACCGCCTCTCGCGTGACCAGGAGGACGTTGCCTCCCTCTACAAGCAGCTCTCCTTCGCGAGCGTGAAGCTCACCACCATCGCCGAGGGCGAGATCAGCGAGCTGCACGTGGGCTTGAAGGGCACGATGAACGCGCTCTTCTTGAAGGATCTTGGACAGAAGGTACGGCGCGGACTGGAGGGGCGCGTGCGCCAGGGCCGCTCCGGCGGCGGGCGCTGCTACGGCTATCAGGTCGCGCTGGAGCACGATGCGCGCGGAGAGCCGATCCGCGGCGGGCGGCAGATAAACCAGGCCGAAGCCGCGATCGTCCATCGCATCTTCGCCGAGTTCGCCGCCGGCAACTCGCCCAAGGCGATCGCCCGCCGGCTTAATGCCGACAACATTCCCGGTCCCTTCGGCAAGGTATGGCGCGACACCACCATTCGTGGCCACCACGATCGCCGCACCGGCATCCTGCGCAACGACCTCTATGCAGGCCAGCTCGTCTGGAACAAGCAGCACTACGTCAAGGAGCCGACGACCCTCAAACGCCTCGCCCGGCCCAATCCTCAATCCCAATGGATCGTGGAGGAGGTGCCGGAGCTCCGGGTCATCGACGGCGAGCTCTGGTCAAGGGTCCAGGCGCGCCTCGAGGCCATCCACGAGAGTCCTGCTGTCCAGGCGATACGGGCAACCCAGTTCTGGAAGCACCGCCGCGCCCAGCACGTGCTGACCGGCAAAGTATTCTGCGGAGTCTGCGACAGCCCGGCGGCCGCGGTCGGGCGTGACTATCTCGCCTGCGGCCGCGCCCGGCATGACCGCGCCTGCTCAAACACGCAGGGCATCCGGCGACACATGCTGGAGGGTGTGATCTTGGACGCCCTGCGGCAGAAGCTGATGGCCCCTGACCTCGTCAAGGAGTTCGCGGACGCCTTCATCAAGGAAGTGAATCAGCAGAGCCGGGAGCAGGAGCACGAGATCGGGCGGAAGCATCGGGAGCTCGCGGACGTCTCGCGCAACCTCGATGGCCTCGTCGACGCGATCGCAAGCGGGTTGCGTGGCGCGAGCTTGCAGCAGCGCCTCGACGAGCTCGAGCGTCGCAAGGTCGAGCTGCAGCACGAGCTCAATTCCGCTGTGGCACCTCCACCCCTGCTCCACCCCAACCTCGCCGAGATCTACCGGGATCGGGTGGCGCGCCTGCATGAGGCATTCACGGACGAGACGACGCGCACCGAGGCGACAGACCTGCTGCGCGGTCTCATCGATCGCGTGCTGCTGCATCCCGGCGAGCACGGCCCCGAATTCGAGCTGGTGGGCGACATCGCCGCCATGGTGGAGATCACGCTGCCCAAAAACGGAAACGCCGCCCGGGAGAGGGCGGCGGTTTCCGAGACGTTCCGTCGTTCGGTGAAGGTGGTTGCGGGGAGAGGATTTGAACCTCTGACCTTCAGGTTATGAGACTGGGGATAGTGCAAGTCCAAGCACCTGATCGGACTCGCAAATCCCCGAGCAGTCGCGAATAAGCGCAATAAACATGGACATTCTCGACAGTCCCGCAGGCACTGGCGGACGCTGACGGACACTCTGAGCCGTTAGGCCGTCGGACTTCCATCGGACATTCAATTCTGAGATGATCAGCCGGCGTGAGGATAGCCCGACACGCTGGAGCAGGTTTCATGCCCCGCCGCGCCATTGTTCGCCTGACAGATAAAGTCGTGGACGCCCTCCCCGTCCCGGCCACGGGCGCCGTCATTACCTATGATAAGGACATCCCGGGTTTCGGGGTCCGCGTGACAGCCAGAGGCGCCCGCTCGTTCGTCCTTAATTATGTCGTCAACGGGATCGAGCGCCGGATGACGATCGGCAAGTACGTGGTCCCTGGCGTTGAGCGCGGCGCAGGACACTCGATCTGGTCGAGCACCGCCGCACGGGAGGAAGCGCGAGAGCTCCGGCGTAAAGTCGATCGCGGGATTGATCCGCTTGCTGAAAAGAAGGACCAAGAGGCCGCCGCTGCCGCTGAGCGGGACGCCCCCACGGTTCAGGACCTCTTCGAGCGCTACGATAAAGAGCACCTACCGCACAAATCTGTGCGTGCTGCAGCAGACGACCGGAGCATCTGGAACCAGCTCGTCCTACCCCGGCTCGGAAATGCGACGAGCTCAAAGCACTGCGCGCACGCTTACGTGAACAACAGTCCCGTACGAACGACAGTGGCATGTCGGAGCGCGAGCGAGAGGATCTCGAACTTGAGATCGGCAGGCTGACGGACGTTTACGAGCACACTACGGGCTTGGGCCACGCTCGGATGTGGTTCCTACTTCAGGACTACTGTCCGCCGAGGCCGGAGGGACCAAGTTTCCTGTCGATACCGGCCGACCGGCTTCGCGAATTTAAGAACCACGTGCAGGCGGAAATTCTTCAAGCACTGGAGAGCGCAAAACATCCTGTAAACGACCCCCTGCTTCCGACCGACAAGAAGGAGCTCGAAAAGCTCGTCCGCGACACTCTCGCAGAAGTTAGACAGCGACTGCACGGCGACCACTTCGCGTCGCAAGCGCTGAGGGGCCTGTCACGAGACGGGACTGTGAATGGCGTTGCTGAGGTGGACTTGCCGACCGCGCTGCGCCGTCTGTTGGACGAGCGCGACAACCTTCCCCCTATTCCGGCTGCCAACGATGGAAGTTACGAAAAGAAGAAGCTTGGGCATATGCCGGTGTTCAGTACCGCGCCACGGAACTTCGACCCTAGAACCCTGGCGAGATTCGAGTGGGTGCTGGGTCGTACCGCGCTCGTTGGCGCCGTCGTGGCGATCGTCGGCCCATCGAGCGCTTCCAAGTCCACCTATGCGCTCGAAAGAGCGATCTCGATCATTACGGGACGCGAACTCACCGGCGAGGCCGTTCACAGACGGGGACCGGTGGTGGTCTACAACGCCGAAGATTCCGTGGAGGTAATTCAGAAGCGACGAGCACCTTCCGTCTTCGGGTGGCAGGCATCTTCTGAGCGGCGAGGGTCAGCTCGCGGTCCGATTCCGGGAATTGGATGCAGGAGACGGGCGCGCTTTTGTGGAAATGGCCGATGCAGGCCTGGTCGCAGCCGATGCAGGCTCTGATGTCATTCGTCCGCCCTGCGCGCGCCTTGGCGGGCATCTCGGGGTCGCAGATCATCGCACGCGTCATGCCGCAGAGATCGGCTTGGCCGCCGGCAAGGATCGCCTCAGCGATCTGCGGTTGGTTGATCCGTCCCGTGACGATCACGGGCTTTCCGACCAGGCGCTTCACCGACGCCGCGATCGGCGCCGTGTAGCCGGGCGCGAGATGCATGGCCGGGGCGATGTGCGCGGCGCCTTCCATCGACGCGGAGGTACCGGCGATGACGTGGAAGCAGTCGACCACGCCCTCCCGATTGATCAGGCGGCACGCCTCGAGGATCTCAGCCGGGTCCATGGCCTCGGCATCTTTCTCCTCCCCGCTGATGCGCAGACTGATCGCGAAATCGGGCTGGGTCGCGTCGCGGATCGCGGCAGCGGTCTCGTTGATGAAGCGGGTGCGGTTGACGAGGCTGCCACCGTATTCGTCGTCGCGCAGATTGAGGGAGGGGTTGAGGAACTGGGCTGGCAGGTAGCCATGGCTGGCAACGATCTCGCAGCCGTCGAGCCCCGCCGCCATGAGCCGCCGCGCTGCACACGCGTAACCGTCGACGATCTCCGCGATGAGTCCGCGCGTCAGCGGGACCGGCATGACGCGAAAGCGCGAAGTCGGCACGGCCGAGGGTGCGTAGCCCACCGCTGCTGTGCCGTCCTCCGTATCGAAGATCTCTCGTCCAGGATGGAAGAGCTGGCCAAAGACCTTGGTGCCGAAGCCGTGCAACCGCTCGGCGAGCCGGGCATAACCGGGAATCGCATGGTCGTCCGTCAGCATCAACAAGTGGGCGGAGTAACGCGCCGTCTCGTGGATGCCGGCCGCCTGGACGATGATGAGCCCAGCGCCACCGCGCGCCCGTGCCTCGTGATACGCGATCATCCGATCAGAGATTAGCCCGCGCTCTCCCATGGTCGTCTCGTGACCGGTCGAGACGATCCGGTTCGCAATCTCGACGCCGCCGATGTGGACGGGAGAGAAGAGGTTGGGGAACTTCGGCATCGGCGCCTCGTTACCCGACGAATGCAAATCAATCCATCACACGAGGTGTGAGATCGCAATGCGACCGGCTGAGAAATTGTAGCACACAGTTCGGCGAGATTGCCGGTTGACAATGCCCCCATGGGGAGCTCGCGCAATAAGGTATCTACTGCTGGCCACGCGATCAGTTTGTTTGGTTGAGTCGTTCGCGCAGTTGCTTGCCGGTCTTGAAGAATAGAACGTGTTTCTCTGCGACATCCACGTGCGCGCCCGTGCGTGGATTGCGCGCGACGCGTGCCTCCCGCCGCTTCGCCGCGAAGGCGCCGAAGCCGCGCAATTCCACTCGCTCCCCACGTAATAGCGCTCTCGAGATCTCATCAAAGATCAGGTTCGCGTCGACAGCGAAGCCTTCACCGCCAACCAGGCCGGCCTCGATGCAGGTTTCCACGACGCGCTCGAACACCTGCCGGAAGATGTCGCTCTCGCGGAAGCGCTCATTGCGGGCACGGGAGAAGGCCGAGTGATCCGGGATGGCGTCTTCCAGCCCCAGGTCGCAGAACCAGCGGTACGCCAAGTTTACCTGGACCTCCCGGCAGATCTGCCGCTCCGATCGGATGGCGAACACGTAGCCGATCATCAACATCCGGATCATTAGCTCCGGATCGATCGAGGGGCGACCGATCTCCGAGTAGTAAGGGGCGAGCTCCGCATAGACCCACGAAAGGTCCAACAGCGCCTTGATCTTCCGCACCAGATGATCTTCGGGAACCGCCTCTTCGAGGCGAAACTCGTAGAAAAGCTGTCCCTGACCCTGGTCGCGACGCCCCATTATGGTCCGCCCCTCGCCAATCGCGCGCGGGAAACGGAATCACGCTCGCCGTCGAGCTTCAATACCCTTCTGCAACACTATCTGCCAGGAGCGGACAATGGCCACGATCGCGGCCGAGTACCCACGAACAGGGGCTAGGGGAAATTGACTTTTGCTCGGCCAGATCATTGCGCACTGGAAGCGCTCCGTTTCGTGTCCGTCCTGAGCGGAAGCAGCATCCCAGATGAAGGCCTGTGTTCCGCAGCCCGCAGGAGCTCCGGATAATCGAGAGCTCTGAGCTCCATCCTGTCTTGAGCTTTCCATCCCAGAAATCTCAGCAACGGCCGCGTAGAAGCACCACTCTGCTCAGGCGAAGCCGTGCTCTTTTTCCGCGATGGTCAGGCTCTCGTCGACGATCCCCACCATGCGGTCGATCTCCTCGCGCGTGACGACGAGGGGCGGGCAGAGATGCACCGACATGAAGACGCGGGTGAGGAGCCCGCGCTGCTCCATCAGCTCGACCACGCGTCGGCTGAAAGGATGGGCCGCCGCGGCTGGGCCCAGGCCGAACGGATCCTTCGTTGCCTTGTCCTTGACCAACTCCGCGGCGCACATGAGACCCCGGCCACGCACGTCGCCGACCGTTGGGTGGGCCAGCAGCCGCTGCATTCGGTCGAGCAGATAGGCGCCGTTCTTGGCGCTGCGCTGCGGCAGCTCCTCGCGCTGCAGGATCTCGATGTTCTTGAGCGCCGCTGCGCAGGAGGTTGCCTGGCCCCCGAACGTCAGGAGATGTGCCAGGGCCACGTCCTGCTTCTTGAACTCGTCGTAGATCTTCTCGCCGACCGCGACAGCCGCGATCGGCGCATATCCAGACGACAGCCCCTTGGCCATGGTCATGAGGTCGGGCACGACGCCGAACTGCTCGGTCGCGAACATCGTACCCGTGCGGCCGAAGCCGTTGATCACCTCGTCGAGGATGAGCAGGACGCCGTGCTTGTCGCAGATCTCGCGCACGCGCTGCCAGTATTTCGGTGAGGGAACATGACTGTTGTTGGCCGTCGAGATCGGCTCGCCGATCACCGCCGCGACCGTGTCCGGGCCTTGCGCCAGGATCTCCTGCTCGATGGCGTTGGCGCAGGCGATGTCGCCCGCCTCGCCCTCGAGGCCGAAATCGTTGCGATAGCGGTTCGGCGAGGCGACGAAGCTGACCCCGTACATGAAGGGACCGAAGAACTTCTCGTTGCGCGACGACGTGATGCTCATCGCCCCCATGGTGGCGCCGTGATAGCCGCCGCGCCGGGCGATGATCTTGTAGCGCTTGGGAAAGCCACGCATCGCCTGCACCTGCTTCGCGATCTTCATCGCGCTCTCGACCGCCTCGGAGCCGCCCGAGCAGAAGAAGAAGCGATTAAGGTCGCCCGGCGTCAGCCCGGCCAGCACCTCGCCAAGTTGCACCGCTGCGGCGTTCGTGTAGCTCGACGAGGAGACATAGGCGAGCTCGCCTGCCTGCTTCGCCATCGCCTCGCCGATCTCCTTGCGGCCGTGCCCGACATTGACGACGTAGAGGCCCGATAGCCCATCGAGGAACGCGCGTCCGTGGGCGTCGTAGAGCGTCGAGCCCTCGCCGCGAACGATGACGTGCAGCCCGTCACGCTCGGCAAGATCGAGCCAGCGCGCCGTATGGATCCAGACACGATCGAGCGCCTGCCGCTCGATCCGTGCGAGCTCACGAGCCTTTAGTTCGTCTGCCATGCGATCCTCCTCAGAGCTGTTGCTGTCCACCCAGGACCAGCCGATCCGAGACCGTCCGTGACATTGACAGCAAGATCGATGTTGGGCATACCATGTGGTATACCACGAGGTCTCGATGAGCGCTCGTTCAAAATTTCTGCAAGCGCGCCGTCGTATACAGTCTAGACCTGCTCCGCACCGATCTTGTTGCTCGAAGGTCACGGGTTTCTGTGGGATCGCTGCGCAAGGAATTTCCTGATGTCGGCGCGAGGATCTGTGGAAGTTGTCCAGGGGTCCGGTTTGAAGCGCCTAGTCGCCGTGGCGCATCCGAGCCGCGGCTGGAGCTGGGCTGGACGGAGTCTAGCGGGGAATGGACAGGGCAATTGGCCGCGTGCGAATCGAGCGCCCGGCGCCGCCGGCGTGCTGAGCCTTAAGAACGTGCACGGAGCCGTTCCTCGAGCGTCGCACGTGTCGCTGCGCGACCTTCGCGGCACGCTCGGCGTCGTGCGCGAGCACCGCGGCGACGAGCGCCCGGTGCTCTCTGCGGGTCGTCGACCAGGTGTCGAACCAGAGGACGTCGATCCAGGTCAACAGACGCACGCGGTCGTAGATCTGATAGAGCGCGTCGGCGATCAGCGCGTTGCCGCTCTCGCGGGCGATCACCTCATGGATGCGCAGCCCGAGGTTCACCTCCTCGCGAAGCTCGTCCATGCTGAGCTTCTTCTTTTGCTCGAAGCGTGCGAGCTGGCGCATGATGTCGCGGAGGTCCCGGGCGCCGGTCTCGCCGATCCGGCGCGCTGCGAGACGGCTCGCCTGCACCTCCAAGATCTCGCGGAATTCGTAGAGCTCCTCCAAGAGCGCGGGATCGAATTCGGTGGCGAAATAGCCGAGGCCCGGCTTGCTGACCGCGAGACCATCGCGCTCGAGACGCCCCAAGGCCTCACGGAGCGGTGTCCGGCTCACCTGGACGCGCCGCGCGAGCTCCCGCTCGCTCAGGCGCTCGCCGGGCTTGACCTCGCCCGATAGGATCATGGACCGGAGCGCATCATACGCGATCTGGCTCAGCGGCCTCGAGCCGTCGCCGGTGCCGTTCATGGTGGAGCGCCCCATGGCTTTTCGTAGGGTGCCGATGGAAGCGGTGTCAAGTGTAGTGGCCTCGTCATGAACGAGGCCGCGGTCCAGCCCCGCGCAGCGCCGGCGGCCACGGCCTCGGCGATGCCATCCTCGCAGTGGGCCGCGGCCGCGCCGCCCGGGCCGCCGCTCGAGCGGCTCGCGGGCTCGCTCAGCACCGAGGTCGCCGTGATCGGTGCGGGATACACCGGGCTCTCGACCGCGCTCCATCTCGCGTCCGCCGGTATCGAATGTACCGTGATCGACCGCCACGAGCCCGGATGGGGTGCGTCCGGCCGCAACGGCGGGCAGGTGCTGCCGGGACTGCGGCTGCAGCGCGTGGAGCTCCAGCGGGTTTTCGGCAGCGACGTAGGCAACCGGACCTACGAGACAGTCGAGACCGCAGCGGATTTCCTGTTCGGGCTGGTGGAGCGCCACGGCATCGACTGCGACCTCGTCAAGGGCGGCAGCATCAGGCTTGCGCACACGGAGCGGGGGATGGCGCTGCTTCGTCAGAACCATGCCGTGCTCGTCTCTGAAGGCGTTCGCTCGCGATTGCTGGACGCGGACGCGGTGGCTCGCGAGGTCGGAACTCGCGCCTATGTCGGCGGCCGCTTCGATCCGAGGAGCGGCACGCTCCATCCCCTGAAATATGCCCGCGGCCTTGCGAGCGCGGCGCTCGGCGCCGGCGCCACCCTCTACCGTGACTCGCCGGCGACGGCGCTGCGGCGCGACGGCGCGCGCTGGCGCGTGACGACGGAGGTCGGCGAGATCCTCGCCTCCAAGGTGGTGATCGCGACCAACGGCTACACGGACCATCTCTGGCCCGGGCTTGCTGAGACCATGTTGCCGCTCAATAGCTTCCAGGTCGCGACGGCGCCGCTCACGGAAGCGCAGCAAGCTGCGATATTGCCGGGCGGGGCGTGCTTCTCCGACACGCGCCGGCTCATCCTCTATGCGCAGCGCACGCGGGATCATAGGCTCGTTCTCGGAGGTCGGGCGTCGTTCACCCTCGCCGACCGTGCCGCCGACTACGACGTGCTGCGACGTGTCTTGACCGGGCTCTTTCCGCAGCTTCGCGACACGCCGATCGAGTATCGCTGGGTCGGGCGATTGGCGTTGACACGGGATTTCCTCCCTCACCTTCACGCGCCCGCGCCCGGGCTCCTGATCGCCGTGGGCTTCAATGGCAAAGGCGTGGCGATGACCACCTTGATGGGCAACATCCTCGCCGACCACATCCGCGCGCCCGCCGACCCTCCGGCCTACCCGGTCACGGATGTCAGGCCGATTCCCTTCCACGCCTTCAGGCAGCCGGCGCTGCACCTCGCGATGTACTACCAGACCCTCATGGACAGGCTTGGTCGATGAGCGCGTCCGGCACCAACCCCGCGAGCTCCAACGTCACCAGGCTCGCCGTGGCGCGGCCGGATGCGGCACCGGCCGCCAGAGCCGAGACGGCGACCGTCGCGGTCGACTGCCAGAGCATCACCAAGACCTTCGGCGCCGGCGCGGTGCGCGCCCTCGATGGCGTCTCGCTCGCCATCCGCTCGAACGAGTTTTTCACGCTGCTGGGGCCGAGCGGCTGCGGGAAGACCACCCTGCTCCGGCTCATCGCGGGGTTTGAGATCCAGGACGCCGGAACCATCCTGCTCGACGGCCGACCGCTGGACGGCTTGCCGCCCTACCGGCGGCCGGTGAATACCGTGTTCCAAAGCTACGCCGTCTTTCCGCACCTCAACGTTGCGGAGAACGTCGCCTTCGGGCTCGAGATGAAGCGCCGGCCGCGCGCCGAGATCGACGCGCGGGTCAAGGAGATGCTCGGCCTGGTGAAGCTCGAGGGCCTGGAATCCCGCAAGCCCGCGCAGCTCTCGGGCGGTCAGCAGCAGCGCGTCGCGCTCGCGCGGGCACTCGCCAACAAGCCGCGGGTGCTTCTGCTCGACGAGCCGCTCTCGGCCCTCGATCTCAAGCTGCGGACGGAGATGCAGCTCGAGCTCAAGCGGCTGCAGCATGAGGTCGGTATCACATTCGTCTTCGTGACTCACGACCAGCACGAGGCGCTCACCATGTCGGACCGCATCGCGGTGATGCGGGCGGGGCACATCCTGCAGGTCGGCACGCCCGAGGAGATCTACGAGCACCCGAGCGCGCGCTTCGTGGCCGATTTCATCGGCGAGACCAATCTCCTCGATGCCACGCGCATCGGCACCGCCCGGTTCCGCCTCGCGTCCGGCGTCGAGCTCGAGACCGCTGAGCCGGGCCCGCCCCATTCCAATGTGACGCTGGTCATCCGGCCAGAGCGCGCGCTCCTGGCGCCGATCGGCGGCTCGGCGCTGCCAGCGCGAGTCGAGCAGGTCGTCTACATCGGCAGCGACACGATCTACCTGGTCGTGCTCGAGGGAGGCCTGCGGTTCCGGATCCGAGAGCAGAACCGCGACGGTCCGAGGTCGCGGGCCCGCGCGGGCGACGCGGTCGGCATTGTCCTGCCGCCGGCCGCGATCCGGGTGCTCGCGCAATGATGGCGAGCCTCCGACGCTCGGGCCTGTTGGCGCCGTCGGTGCTGACCATTGGCGCGCTCCTGATCCTTCCCCTCGGGCTCATGGCCTACGTCTCGACCTTGGAGCGCGGGCCGACCGGCGGCGTGATCTGGAGCCAGCATACCACCGACGCCTACGTGCAATTCCTGTTCGAGCGCGATCTGACGGATCGGCTTGTCGTCAATACCGACTACCTGCACATCTTCGGCCGCTCGATCGTCGTGGCCGCGATCACCACTGCGATCACGCTGATCGTGGCGTTCCCGATGGCGCTCTGGATGGCCTTCCAGCCGCCGCGGCGGCGGCTGTTGCTGGTCTTCATCGTGACCGTCCCGTTCTGGACCAACATCCTCGTGCGCAACTACGCCTGGATCCTGCTGCTCCGGAACGATGGCGTCATCGATTGGGTGCTGGGTCGACTTGGCCTCACCGGCGAGCACATCAACGTGCTCTATACGCCGCTCGCGACCACGATCGGCCTCACCTACTCGTTCCTGCCCTACATGGTGCTGCCGATCTACGTGAGTCTCGAAAAGCTCGATCGGCGGCTGATAGAGGCCGCCTTCGACCTCGGCGCCAATCGCTGGCTCGCCTTCCGGCGGGTGATCCTGCCGCTCTCCATGCCGGGCGTGGTGGGCGGCGCGATCCTGGTGTTCGTGCCCGGCCTCGGCGCCTTCATCAGCCCGGAGCTCCTGGGCGGCGCCAAGTCCATGATGATCGGTAGCCTGATCCAGCAGCAGTTCGGCCAGTCGCGGAACTGGCCGTTCGGCGCGGCGCTGTCTTTCGTGCTGCTGGTCCTCGTGCTGCTGGCGCTCTCTGCGCATGCCGCGCGCTATCGACGCGAGCCCAAGCCATGACGGACGCCACGCTCACGCGGAGCTTCACGCTCCGCCGCTTCGAGCTCTGGCGCTTCCCCGGCACGCGGGCGGTCGCGATCGCGGCGCTCCTCTATCTTTATGTGCCGATCGTGGCGCTGGTGATCCTCTCGTTCAGCGCGGGCGATTCCTCGCTCGCGCGCTGGCAGGGGTTCAGCGTCCATTGGTACGCCGACGTGCTCGCGAATTCCGACATGCTGCGCGCGATCCGGAACTCGCTGCTGGTCGCCAGCGTCGCCACCACCACGGGCACTGTCATCGCAACGATGGCGGCGCTCGCGACCTCGGGCCCTCGCTTCCGCCTGCAAACGGGATTCGAGGCGATGATCGGCCTGCCGCTCATCGTGCCCGACATCGTCGCGGGCATCGCGACGCTGCTCTTCTTCGTGATGATCGGCGTGCCGCTCGGCATCGTCAGCATCATGCTGGCGCACACGGTGTTCGCCATTCCGTTCGCCTACCTGCCGATCCGGGCGCGGCTCCAGGGCCTCGATCCCGCGCTCGCCGAGGCGGCGGCCGATCTCTATGCAACGCCCTGGCAGGGCTTCCGACGC
>Ga0209517_10006032_pt1 | contig 15146 bp, 11 predicted proteins | sample PeaSoiMetSII2010_FD_187695 | JGI IMG/M metagenome (GOLD analysis project Ga0209517, IMG submission 187695) | Peat soil microbial communities from Weissenstadt, Germany - SII-2010 (SPAdes) (version 2) | ecosystem: Environmental > Terrestrial > Soil > Wetlands > Peat | place: Germany... | reverse complement strand
TCGGTGTGGCAGTCCACGCAGGTGAACATGCTGCCGTGAATGGAATCTTTGAAGGCCTGCGGGTCGACGTGCAGGCTGACCGTCTTGCCGTTTTCGTCGTGCGACAGGGAAGAGTCGCTATGGCAGGCCAGGCATTCTTCGGCGGCCGGTTTTGCAGGCTGCTTGGGGGAGGGCTGCTTGCCAGCCGCGAACACGCTGCCCGCGGTTAAAAGCAGGGTGAGGGCAACTCCAGGCGCAAAAATATTCCGTATTGTTCGCGTGGACATGCTCTCACCCGCCATTCTTTCAGATTGAATTTCTGTTGGGCCGCCTTGCAGCCGCCCTGGTTGTGACTACTTGGCGAAAGTGCGAATGTAGCCGACCAAGCCCTTGATATCCGCATCGCTCAACTTGCCGGTGTAGGCCGGCATCTTGTTTTTGCCCTTGTTGATGATGTCGGTCAGCTGCGCATCCGTCTCGGCTTTAACTTCTGCCGAGGCGAAGTCGCGGGCGCCCATCTTCGTTCCCATAGCCGAGCCCTTGCCGTCCGGACCATGGCACATGGCGCATTTCGCTTTGTAGGTTGCGGCCGCGTCTTGCGCGACAGCCGAGGTAGAGCAGACTGCGATCAGTCCGCCAGCCAGCAGAGTTATCAGGCCCATTCGAACAGAGATCAGTTTCACGTTTTCCTCCTGAGGAAAATTTTCTTGCACGATATCATGGAGCGGGGGTGGCCCGTCGACAAATCGACCACATCCGGGAGCGCGTTTGTGATCTCCGATCGCGCCCTCCCACTTCGTGGGAACTCGCTCGCAGTCGTAGGATCACATGCCCGCCAAACTGGACCTATGGCGGAAGTCACCCTGCCCTGTGATAGAAATCACCGGTACTTTTCACCCCCATTGTGACGGTCGTCACTCGCCGCGGTGCCATCCCGCACTGCATCCACGCCCTCTCCTCCCTACCATTCCGCCATGCTCACTCTGTTGGATCCGCAAGCTGCCACTGCCCGGGCCCCATCGGCCGCGGAGGCAAGTTCTCCTTCTTCGCAGGCCGCGACCGGATCCAGTCCGTCTACGAATTTACCGGCAGTTCTGCGGCGTCCTCTGCAAGTGACCTGGGAGATGACCCAGGCGTGTGACTGGAAGTCCAAACCAGTGCGTGGCGCCGCGCGGGCGCGCCGCGACCGCGATCAGTTTTCCGCCGCCGAGGCGTTTCATCTGGTCGAGCAAGTCGCTGCCATGCGCGTGCCGCTGCTCACTCTGACCGGCGGAGATCCGCTGCTGCGCCCCGACCTGCTCCCAGTCATCGAATTTGCCGCAGCCCGGTCGGTTCGCACTTCGCTGACTCTGCTGCCCACACCCAAGCTGGGCGCAGCGACCATCGCCGAACTCAAGGCCAGCGGCCTGATGCGCGTTGCCTTCTGGCTGCACGGTTCCTCGGCCGCGCTCGACGACGCTTACTGGGCTGTCTCTGGGTGCCACCAGCGCACGCTCGCCGTCATCGGAGCTTGCCATGAGGTGCAACTCCCGGTGCAGATCAACACCCTGCTGACCCGCCGCAACGTGCACGACCTCGATCCCATGATCGAGTTGCTGACGCGCCTCGACGTGGATTTGTGGAATGTCTTCTTCTTAGTTCCCACCAGCCCGGAACAGGCTGACCAACTGCTCACCGCCGACGAACACGAAAAGGTCTTCGCCAAGCTTTATGCGGCTTCCAAGCTGGTTCATTTCCAGATCAAGACCACCGAGGGCCAGCATTACCAGCGCTATGTCCTGCAGCAGCGCGCGCGGGCCTCACGGGGCCGCATCAGCGAATGCGATGCCTTCGCCGCTGCCGCCAACGCGCCCAAGGGAGTAAACGACGGCAAGGGATTCGTCTTCATCAACCACCACGGCGAGGTTTACCCCAGCCGCTTTCTGCCGCTTTCCGCGGGCAACGTCACCACCCAGCCGCTGGCCGAAATCTACGGCGATTCGCCGCTGTTTGTCTCGCTGCGCGATCCTTCCCAACTGAAAGGCAAGTGTGGCCGCTGTTCCGCCCGCGCCGTCTGCGGCGGATCGCGCGCCCGCGCCTACGCCCTGACCGGCGACCTGTTCGCCGCCGATCCCTGCTGCGCTTACCAACCAGAAAAAGCCTAAACCACGAAGGCCACGAAGGTTCACGAAGGACTTCAAAGCCTGTGTGTTTCCTTCGTGCACCTTCGTGCCCTTTGTGGTTAATGATCTTCAGGCTGTGCATGTCTCAGAATCACAGGAGATTGTGATGGTCGTCACACGCGTCATTCCAGGGATCTCCCAAAACCACCACAATTCAAGCCGCGTTTCGGAAAACTCCGCTTTCTCTATGTGATCTCAATCACTAATTCTCGTGATCATGTGCACGGTGTCCCGCCAGCGCTTTTGGCATCCTTACCTCCAATCGAGGTGCCTTATGGCTCAAGACGGTCGTGACATTTTGGAACTGCTCCGGTTCGAACTGAGCTTTCTGCAGGACGGAGGCTACGGACGCTCTCCTCACGCGCCCTGGCGGGCGCCTGCGATTTTCGAGGATTCCCCCAGCTGTCCGAATTTCTGCGATCCTTCGCGGCAGGTTCCGTGCGAGAGTTGCCGGTTCGAGCAGTTTGTCCCGGCCGAGCGCCGCGGCGAGGCATCGCCTTGCCGCTTCATCCAACTCACGCCCGAGGGCCAGTCGGTTGAGGATTTTTATCGCACCGGCACCCAGACTGACATGGAAGAGGCCCTGGCCGGGTGGTTGCGCGCACAGATCCAGAAAATCGAGCAGGAGCGCGGGATCGCGCCCAAGCAGGGAGTGGCCTAGACGCCGGCTCCGCAGCTGCGCAGAAAATGTGATTAGCCCCGCCGCTTCACGTTTCTTGCGCAATTACAAAGCAACAAATCTTTCTTCCAAGGAGTAGCGAAGACCATGAGTGAAGAGCACGCATATCGAGTCGCAGCCTGGTGGACGTCCGGCCGCACCGGTTTAGCCAAATCGGATTCCGCTCCCAACGCCATCCACTTCACCGCTCCCACCGAATTTGGCGGCCTCGAAGGCCGCTGGACGCCGGAGGAGCTTCTGCTCGCCGCCGTCGCCGGCTGCTACACCACAACCTTGCGGGCGATTGCGGGCAGCGCTCAATTCGACTTTACCGACCTGCAGGTGGAAGCCTGCGGCACGGTGCGCAAGGCCGAGTCCGGTTACACCTTCACCCAGATTGTGGTGCGCCCGAACCTCAAGATCGCGTCCGGCGACGAACGCGATCGCGCCCTCGACCTGCTGAAACGCGCCGAGAAGCTCTGCCTGGTCTCTCGTGCGCTGGGCACGAATGTGAAGTTCGAGCCCCAGCTCGAAATCAACAAGCCCGCCACCGTCGCGTGAACATGATCGCGTGAACAGGGTTGCTTGAGCTAGCTGTTAGAGTTAGCGAAGCTCTGACTAAACCTCTGTGTCCTCGGTGTCCTCTGTGGTTTACGTTTTTTGTTGGGACCTTAGGCAGAACTTCCTTAGCTTGCGCGACGCAATCGGGCCGTTGCGGTCGTTCAGAGTTCCAGCACCGCGGACACGGACGAGGGATCGTCCTCCATCGCCCGCAGCTTGAATCCGACCTTCTTGAAGATGGCCTGCGTGGCTAAATTGTCGCGCAGGATTTCTCCCGCGAGTTTCTGGAATTTTTCTTCGCGGGCGACCCGGGCCACGCTGGCCAGCAGTTCGGTTCCCAGCCCGCGCCCGTGCCAGCGATCGGAAACCAGCACCGCCGCCTCGGCCTCCACGCGATTGATGGCGCTGAACCGGCCCACGCCCAGCACTTCGTGTTGCCCCGTCTCGGGATTCTTGCGATCGGCCACCAGCGCGAATCCGCGATCGTAGCTGCCAAAACAAATGCGCACCAGCCGCTCATGCTCGACGCGCGTGCTCAGACTCAGCGAACAGAAATACCGCAGGTAGACGCTGCGCTCCGACAGCGTGTGGTGAAACTGAACTATCAGCGGCTCGTCTTCCGGGCGTATAGGACGAATCGTCACCGGCGTGCCATCTTTCAATTTCCATTCCCACACATATTGCAGTGGGTAGGGCCGGATCGTGGCCCGCGGCAACTGCCCCGCCTGCACCGTCGAATCATGCACCACCACGCGCGCATCGAGCGCCAGCAACTGCTCTGGTGTTGCCAGCAGCGGATTGATGTCGATCTCCTTGATCCACGGCTGCTCCATCACCAGCTGGCTAAAACGCACCAGCAGCGCTTCCAGTGCGGTCAGGTCCACGGGCTTGCGTCCGCGCACGCCCTGCAGCGCCGCGTAGATTTTTGTCTGCTCCATCATGCGTTGCGCCAGCGTGGTGTTGAGCGGCGGCAGCGCCAGGGCGCGGTCGCGGTAAACTTCGACCATCACGCCGCCGGATCCAAATAGGATGACGGGTCCAAACTGCGCATCGATGGCGCTGCCCAGAATCAATTCGTAGCCGTCGCGTCGCACCATCGGCTGCACCGTCACGCCGGAAAAATGTTCGGCCCCGGCCTTTTCGGTCACCGAAGTCTGGATCGCCCGATAAGCGCCGCGCACGTCCTCCGGCGTCTGCAGTCGCAGGCGCACTCCATCCACATCCGTCTTGTGCGCGATGGTGTTCGACAACAGCTTCAATACCACCGGATAGCCGATCTCCGCCGCACAAGCCACCGCCTGCTCTTCGTTCTCGGCCGCGCGCGTTTCCACCACCGGAATTCCGTAGTGAGAGAGCAGCCGCTTGGCTTCAAACTCGTTGAGCATGCTCCGCCCTGTGGCGCGAACCTGCTGCACCATTTCGCTGACCTTGTTGCGCGCGCTGGCCGCTTCCGCCGCTTCCACCAGCGCCGGAGTTTCATACAGCCCGCGCAGGTTGTAGGTGTATCGCCACATGTAGGTGAAGGCGCGCGCCGCGGTGTCAGGATAGGAAAACGTCGGAATGCCGGCCGCGTTGAGCACCGCCGTTCCTTCCGCCACGCCGTCACCGCCCATCCAACTGGCCAGCAGCGGCTTGCCGGTCGAGTGCGCGAGTGGCTTCATGCGCTCCGCCACTTGCGTGGGATTCGCCAGTCCCTGCGGCGCGATGATGGCCAGCAATCCGTCGCTCGCCGGATCTTTCGACGCGATCTCGACCGCTTTCACGAAACGTTCGGCGTCGGCATCCGCCAGCACATCCACCGGATTGCTGTGGCTCCAGTGCGGCGAAAGAAACGTGTCCAGCTCATGCAGCGATTCGGACGAGAGCACGGTCAGTTCTCCTCCGGTCGCCATCAGAGAGTCGGTCGCCAGCACTCCCGGCCCGCCCGCGTTGGTTACGACGGTAAGCCGCGGACCACGCGGCCGCGGCTGCTTGCTCAACACCTCCGCCATATAAAAAAGGTCAGCAATGTTCTGCACGCGCAGCACGCCGCCACGACGGAAGGCCGCTTCCAGCACGTCGTCACTGCCCGTCAACGCTCCCGTGTGCGATGCGGCCGCCCGCGACGCCGCATCCGATCGCCCCGCTTTGATCACAATGATGGGCTTGCTCAATCCGATTTCCCGCGCCGCGGAAAGAAACGCGCGCGCGTCCCCCACCGACTCCATGTAGAGCAGAATGCTCTTGGTGTGCGGGTCGTCGCCGAAGTGATAAATTAGATCGCCCCAGCCCACGTCGAGCATCGAACCCGTCGAAACGCATGCGCTGAAGCCCACGTGCTCATGCAGGCTCCAGTCGAGGATCGCCGTCATCAGCGCTCCGCTCTGGCTCAAGAATGCGACGCTGCCTTTCTGCGGCATCGCCTTGGCAAACGTCGCGTTCAGGCCAATCGTCGGATTCATGAACCCCATGCAGTTGGGTCCAATCAGGCGCAGACCGCCGCGAGCCTGTCGAGGTGAAGTGCCGCCGCGCCGTAGATGCTTCTGAATTTCTTCCTCCAGCCGCGCACCATCCTGCCCCTGCTCGCGAAATCCCGCCGAGATCACGACTGCCGATCTCACCCCCGCGTCGACACACTCTCCAATAATTTCGGGCACGGTCTGCGCCGGCGTCACCACCAGCGCCAGGTCCACTCCTCCCGCAATGTCACCAATGTGCTTATATGTTTTGAGGCCGAGGACTTCGCCGTGACTGGGATTCACCGCATAAACTTTGAGGGGAAACTTGCTCTCCAGCAGATTCGAAACTACGCTGCGACCCACGGTTCCAGGACGATCCGTGGCTCCGATCACCGCCGCCGAGCGCGGCCGAAACAGGGAATCGAGTCCCGCTTGGGCCGGTGGCGCTGTGTAGAGCTTGCCGACCGGTGACGGCACGATGGGGGGAGATACTTCGCTCACTGCATTCCTCTCTGCGGCTAAATGTATTTTTTCACAAATCTAGCGAACCCCGGAACCAGGCTTTCGGCGCACACCTCACCCATCTTGGCACAGTTTCTTCCACGCGTCAGTGATCGCACTGTACCCCCGATCACGTGCCCTGGTGATGACGATCACAACCCTAAATGCGGTGCTACAATTCTTTCAGAAAGAGGTGCTCCAGTGCGCGCCCCTTATGGACTAAATATTCTTGATAATTGCCTCACTTGTCCGGTGAGGGAAGAACATCTATTCTGCAATCTTTCGGTCCACGCCGGACAACGTCTCAACGAAATTAAATCCACCGCCGTCTATCCCAAGGGAGCGATGCTCTTCATCGAAGGGCAGCAACCCCGTGGCGTTTTTGTACTCTGCGCCGGGAAGGCAAAACTTTCCACCTCGTCCCGCGAAGGCAAAACCATCATCACCAAAATCTCCGAGGCCGGCGATGTTCTTGGCCTGAACTCGGTGGTTTCCAACCGTCCCTACGAAGTGACGGCCGAGATGATGGAGCCCGGCCAGGCCAACTTTATTCCCCGCGAGTCTTTAATTCAATTTCTGAAGGACAACGGGGAAGTGGCCTTGCGCGTCGCCGAACAGTTGAGCCGCAACTACTACACCGCCTACGAGGAGATCCGCACGCTCGGTCTCAGCACCTCGCCGTCGGAAAAGTTTGCCAAGCTCCTGCTGTCCTGGTCGACCAAGGCGCCGAATGGAGATGGGACTTCGCAGGTCAAGCTCACGCTGACCCACGAAGAGATTGCGGAGATCATTGGGACCACCCGCGAAACCGTCAGCCGCCTGTTTTCCGAGTTCAAGAAAAAACAGCTGCTGCAACTCAAGGGATCGACCCTGATCATCCGCAACCGGCCGGCGTTGGAAAAAATCGTCCAGTCCTGATTGAACGACGACACGACGAGACGACGAGACGACGAGAACATGTGGGGACGGACGCATTCGTCCGTCCACCGAACGCAGTGAGGCGTTCGACTCCGTCGCCGAGAGACTCCTCTCTTCCGGGCGAGCGTCCTCTTTTATCCGCAAACTGTGAGCACCGCGCACGGTGCATGCCGTATCACCTCGTGCACCGAGGTCCACGGAGTATGAGCCGCCATTCTCGCCGACTTGGCGTGGTTCGCTCCCATCACGATCAGATCGATCCCGTAGGTGATGCTGGCTGTCAGGATGCCCTCGGCCAGAAAGTCCGTTCCCACCACGTACCGGGGTTCCTGCTCCAGGCCCGTTTCCGCGGGCAAACAATCTTTCAGCTCTTGTACGGCCCGCTTGCGGGATGTGGCCTCCCACTGTTCAAACTCGCTGGCCGCCTCCGCTGCCGGCACGTACGCCGACAGAGCCGTCGACGTCGTGGGCATGGGCATCATGTGCAGCAGCGTAAGCTTGGCGTGCCCCGCACGGGCCAGCGCCAGTGCGAGCGGCAGCGCCTTCCTGGATCCCTTGCCAAAATCAGTTGCGAACAGAACATTGTGAAATCCAGCTCCGTGATGAGCCGCGGGACTCTCTGCCATCGGCCCCAGCGTCGTCACCGGGCACGGTGAAACCCGTAACAACTCTTCCGCGACCGAGCCCAGGGCCAGCTTCTGCAGGCCTCCGCGGCCGTGCGTTCCGATGACCAGCAGGTCGATGGCCTGCTCCTCGATTACCGACCTCACCTGCTCCGCCACCGGCCCACGCCGCACGAACACGGAATCAATCTTTTGTAGCGGCCCCAATTCTTCCACCAGCGCCTGGATTCGCTTCTTCGCCGCGATCCAGTCCCGCTCAACTTCAGGCAGATTCTCCTGTGCCGCATGCTTGCCACTTCCATGCAGCACGTGGACGATCGACAACCGGGCATGGTTCTCCTCCGCCAACACCAGGGCGTCGCATAGCGCCCGCCGCGATGGCTCCGAAAAATCGATGGCCACAAGAATGTTCTGGAAAGCCGCACTTGTTTCTTGCGTTTCCATGGGGATTCTTACTTCTGAAACTGACATACTTACCTCCTTGCCGCTTTGCCTTTCATCGATCTTTCTTCATCGATCTTCGCGGCCGGCGGACGCGGCCCGGGCCCGCAGCCGTCTTAACCCTCCGCTCTTCTTAACCTTCGGCGCAGGCGGCATCAGCGCCGGCACCTTTACCGGCACGGGCACCAGCCTCACCTGCGTTCCGTTCCAAACCAATGTGATTTTCTTGGCGCAGCCAGTGCACAGCCAGAATCGCTCCTGCAACTCCAGCCGGTGCATTCCCGTAGCAATTTGGATTTCAGGGGTGGGAGACAGGCGAAAAATCTTCCCCTGATGGAGATATCGGAAGGTCTCGGAACATTCGGGATTGGCGCATTTCGACAGCATGGCGCACTCCTGCCAGCCGTACAGTCAAAATACTATGCGGGTTCTGCCAGAAACGAGGTGACCGCAGACACAAAATCAGGTGACCTTCATCACTATCCTTATCCTTCCTCCATGAACCAGCAGGACGACATCCCTCTCATTTTCATCGACGTGCTCGCCAACTGAAACTTCCGATCATGCAGAACCTCGTTCCAACGGCCCGAGGTACTCCAGGCATGCAGCGCTCCGCGACGCGTTCTGCATTGCAGAGAACTCCCGCGTTACCTTCCCGCAAGACTCGAGGCGCAATAATCACGCCGCCTGCGAGTATTTCCGGGTTTTCGAGAGGCAAAGGCGGACTGATGCCACGCTTCGCTTCCCGGGCCGCGTATCAGTTGCCTGGGGGCAGACTGGCTGCGTACGCCTGATCGAGCAGATCCTGCGTTTGGCCGTCGTAGTCAGCATCAATCGACCACATGAACACTCCGCCCAGATTCCACTGCCAGTCGGAGTACCACACGCGGGTATAAGTCGAAACCTCGTCGTCGTATGTGATGAACCCCGGCTTGCCATCCACGCGCAGCATATACGGCACCAGCGCAATCGGGTCGTAATAGGTATGCCAGCCCTCTTTATTGATTCGCTGTTTGAAAAACGTTCCGTAGTTGTGAGCTGAAATGCCCTTGCAACCTCCGTCCTTCGTCAGGTCAGCGGGCGTGCAGTCGCCAAACAATTCCGACACATTGGCATAGACGTAACCGTAGAAAGGGGTGCCCATGTTGAGCTGTGAGGGCGCGACCCCTTCCTGGAGGAAAATGTTGACTGCCTCGTTGGCGGAGCCTCCCGGCTGGCACTCCCATGGGTCGGGATTGCTCGGATCCCAAAAGATCTCTGCATTCAGCTGCCCATCCGGCTCCCCGTTCGTAGCGCACTCGTACATCATAATGTTGAAGAAATCGACGAACTGGTCCACCTGGGGGATGGCATACCCGTTGCCGCCGTTTCCCCAAGGGGGAACATCCGCGGAAATCAAGTAGGTCGGGGAAGGAAGTGCCGCCCGTAAACCCGCCATCAGATTGTAGAAGTTATTGGCCTCCGCCATTGTGGGATATTCCCAATCGATGTCCACGCCATCGTATCCGTGCTCGTGGACAAACATCTCCACGTTGCCAATGAGCGTGGCCATCCCACTGGGATTGTCATCAAAGTCATTAAAGGGGCCGCAGACGCCTATCTGAACTTTGACGCCGTTCGCATGTGCCTTGGTGAGGAGATTGGGCTCGAGAAGGCCATTGGGGCTGGGGGCAATGTAGAGCGAGCCGTCGGAATAAAAGCCGAGGCAGAAGTGAATAATGTGCGTCAATTTGGCGTAGGGAATCTGCTCCGAGGTGTAAGGCGGTGTCTGAGTCCGACTCGAATAGCTGTAATCGCCAATGAGACGCTTTGCTGGTCTGGGGATGGCCGCTTTTGACAACTCCTGGACCTGCCCGCTAGCCCGTAAGCCGGTGGGAACGGTCACCTTCGTGTCGGAGTCCACGGTGAGGTCAGACGCCGCCACCCCGTTAAAACTCACCGCGGTAGTCTGCGCGAGACTGGCCCCGGTGATCTGCACCTGCGTTTCCACTGGGTCTTCGACCGGGGTGAGACTCATAAGCTTCGGCGTCACGAAAAATATCCCGCTGCTGAGCGTTCCGCCGGGCGTGGTGACAGCCACGGCTCCTGTAGTCGCATCCGAGGGAACCTTGGTCGTAATCTCGGTCGCCGAGATCACTTTGTAGGCCGCATCTATGCCGTTGAAGCTTACCTTGCTGGTGCCCCCCAAATTGTTACCCAGGATCGTCACAGCGGTACCCACTACGCCCATGCTTGGACGGGTCTGCACGAACGGAGCGAGGCCCATCGACAGACTGAACACTGTGCCATAGCCGGTCCCACCTGACCAACTTGTCCCGTAGAAAGTGCCGTTTGTGGCTTGCGTCAGCCCTGAGTCCGCGCCGCAGCCGTCGGTGTAGTAGAAGTTGTGGAGCGTGGCCAGCGTTCCCCCGGGAGTGATTTCATAGATGGTGCCACAGTCGTAGTTACTGGATGTCTGAACTGTTCCGTAAAAGTTCCCATCGGTGCCTTGTGCCAGTCCCTCTGAGTATGGCATGGCGCCGTCAGACCAGTTGAAGCTCTGCAGTGTGGTCAGCGCGCCTGCAGGCGTCATTTCGAAAACCGTGCCGTAGCCGTCGGCTCCGCCCTCCCAAGTGGTTCCGTAGAAGTTCCCATCGCTGGCTACCAAGTTCGCGTTCGGGGTGGCGCCGTCGGTATAGTCGAAGCTGTGCAGCGTGGTTAGCGTACCTGTGGGAGTAATCTCGAAGACCGTGCCATAGTTGTAGGTCCCGCCATTGTCGGTTGTTCCATAGAAGTTTCCGTTCGTGGCTTGCACCAATCCCGCATTCGGGAAAGCGCCATCCGTGGAACTGAAACTGTGCAGCGTGGTCAGCTTGCCCGAGCGCGTGATTTTGAAAACAGTCCCATAGTTATTGGCCCCGCCTTCGTAAGTGGTTCCGTAGAACTGCCCGTCCCTGCCCTGCACCAGCCCTGCCCACGGGTGGGCTCCGTCGGAGGAACTGAAGCTGTACAACGTAGTCACCGCGCCTGACGAGGTGATTTCGAAAACCGTGCCATAGCCGTTGGCCCCGCCACCGTAAGTTGTTCCGTAGAACTTCCCGTTGGAAGCCTGCACCAGGCTTCCATTCGGGAAGGCGCCGTCACTGGATTCGAAACTGTGCAGCGGGGTAACTGTTCCCGAGTCGATTACAAAAACAATGCCATAACCGTGACCGCCGGCCCAGGTTGTCCCGTAGAGATTCCCGTCAGTACCTTGCACCAGCGCCCCGTTCGGGTTGGCACCCTCGGTGTAATTGAAGGTGAATATATTGGTGAAGGTCTGCGCGGGTGAGGGGATTGCCGTTGCTGCAAAAAGTGCAAAGAAGATCCATACCTTAGTTAGTAAGCCGTATTTCTCCATGTTGCTGCCCTTTCCGGTCTCGCGTCGATGGTGAAGCTGAGGAACTCAAAGAGTCCAGGATTGGTTTAAGGACTCCATCTCGGATGGATCTTTCCCACGCAATTTTCACGCTGGATAGTCGCAAACGCATGATAGTCGCACTACAACTCGTGAAGACAGCACACTTCTTGCGGGGAGGCTCATACGAGTCGACTCGACTCCTGGGAGGTGAGCGTATTCTCGGGGAGGCGAGAGAAACCGCGCCCCGATTGTACTCGCGGCCGATGGAGGGCCCAAGAAGAATCGCGGAAAACATGCTATCCATGTGCAGGGATTTGCCCCAAAAGTGCAAGATCATCGTCCCGCGCGTCGACTGTCGGGCTCCGTCCCGCAGGAATGGGGAGGGCGGGTAACGCAAGATCGGGAACTACCTGGGCACGGCGAGAACCCAGGGGTTCATTCGGAGGGCTGCCGCTAATGAGGTCCGAAATTCGAAGTGGCCCACTGCCCGTTGTTGGCGAAAAATCTCGATTTCACTCATCGACCACCACGGCCCCGGTTACCCTCTAGTTTACAATCGCTGTCACACTGCCATGAGAACCCTGCATCTGTCGACGTTGTTGTCTCTTTGTCTGGTCGTTGCATTGCATCCTTTGAGCGCAGCCCAGACCACGCCGGCAACCTCCGCTCCCGCAACGCCGCCAGCGCCTCCACAGTCCATGTCGGCGAGCATGGCGGCCACCTCCGAACTTCCAACCGATGCTCTGCCCAGCGACGCCGAGATGGCGGAACGCGTTCGCCAGGAATTCCGCCACGCCTGGAGTGGCTACAAGCAATATGCCTGGGGTCACGACGCCCTCAAGCCGCTGAGTAAGAGCTACCACGACTGGTATGGCGTGCCCCTGCTCATGTCGCCCGTCGACGGCCTGGACACGATGATCCTGATGGGCATGACCGACGAGGCCGCCACTACCCGCGAGTACATCGACAAGAACCTGTCGTTCGATCGCGACATCTACGTCAAGAATTTTGAAATCACCATCCGCCTGCTCGGCGGACTGCTCAGCAGCTATCAACTCAGCGGCGACAAGCGTTTGCTCGCGCTGGCCGACGATCTGGGCACGCGCCTGCTGCCAGCCTTCAATTCTCCGACGGGCATGCCCTACGTCTACGTCAACCTGAAAACCGGCGCGGTGCGCGGCGAATCGACCAATCCCGCCGAGGTGGGCACGCTCCTCCTCGAGTTCGGCACGCTCAGCAAGCTGACCGGAAAAACAATTTATTACGAGAAAGCCAAGCGCGCCGTGGTCGAACTGTACAACCGGCGTTCACCCATCGGACTGGTCGGCTCGTCCATCAACGTCAAGACCGGCAAATGGACCGATCCCGTCAGCCACATCAGCGGCGGCATCGACTCGTATTACGAATATCTGCTGAAGGCGTGGCTGCTGTTCGACGACAAAGATTGTGAGCGCATGTGGAAGTCGAGCATCGAAGCGGTGAACAAATATCTCGCCGACCAGGCGCCCACCGGCTTCTGGTACGGCCAGGCCAACATGAACACCGGAGCCCGCACCGGCACTGACTTCGGCTCGCTGGACGCGTTCTTCCCCGGCACGCTCGCCCTCTCCGGCGACCTCGATCGCGCGCGGAAGCTGGAAGACTCGGCCTACAAAATGTGGACCACCTTCGGCATCGAGCCCGAAGAAATGAATTACATGACGATGAAGATTACTTACGAGGGATACGAGTTGCGTCCTGAGATCATCGAGTCGGCGTATTATCTCCGCCACTTCACGGGCGACCCCCGTTACCGCGAAATGGGCAAGACATTTTTCGACAGCCTCGTAAAATACTGCCGCACCGACTCCGGCTACGCCGCCCTGAGCAGCGTTGCGAACAAAACCAAGAAGGACGAAATGGAAAGCTTCTTCTTCGCAGAAACTCTCAAATATTTATTTCTGCTCTACGCCCCGCCCGACACCATTGACCTGAGCAAAACCGTTTTCAACACCGAGGCTCACCCCATCCGCCGGACCTGGTAGAGAAGAATTGTTTCTGATCCGATGACCGACATATGATCGAAATCCACTGCGCCGCCCTCCTCTTCGATCTCGACGGAGTCCTCATCAACTCCACTCCCGCCGTGGCCCGCGTCTGGCGCGGCTGGGCCGTCGAGCACGGCTTCAATCCCGACGAAGTCGTCGCCCGGGCTCACGGCCGGCCCAGTCTCACCACGGTCCGCGAGTACCTCCCGAACTCCGATCACGAAGCGGAGAACCTCGAAGTCGAACGCCGCGAGATCGCTGACCTCGAAGGCGTAGTCCCGCTGCCCGGCGCACTCGACCTGCTGGCCAGCCTTCCCCCCGATCGCTGGACCATCGTTACTTCCTGCACGCGCCCGCTTGCCGAAGTCCGCATCCGGGCTGCCGGCCTGCCGCTGCCGACAACAATGATCACCTCCAGCGACATCACCCACGGCAAGCCCCATCCCGAGCCCTATCTGAAAGGCGCGTCCCTGCTCGGCTTTCCTCCGCGGGAATGCATCGTCCTCGAAGACGTCCCCGCCGGAGTCCGCGCGGGCAAGGCCGCCGGAGCCAAAGTAATCGCTTTCCAAACCACCGTGCGGGAATCAGCGTTACGGGAAGCGGGCGCCGACTGGATCCTGAACAACTGCGCCGGCATCCGCCTGCTCAATCGTAACCTCGCGCGTAACCAGTCTCTGAAATTAGCGCTCACGGGAGCCTGAAACGTGAAGCAAGACCCGGCGAGACTGCTTCGAAAAACCTCCGTGCCCTCTGTGTCCTCTGCGGTTGCCTTAGTTTTCTCTGAAGTTACCGAAATCAGGTCGTCCGCCTAAAGTTCGTCCCGCCCCTGCCGATCAATCCTCCAGCGCCGAATTACATCATTAGGAGATACTCATGTCGACCGCAGCCGTTTCCACAAGTTCGATTTACCAGCAACTTCAGTCCTACTTTCAGCAGCGCCAATCCGATCTGCAGCAACTTGGCCAGTCGCTTCAATCCGGCGACCTCGCGGGCGCGCAGAAGGAATTCAGCGCGCTGCAGGCGTTAGGCCAGAGCGGCCCATTCGCCAACGGCAACGATTTCAAGAACAGCCAGCGCCAGCAGGATTTCAACGCCATCGGTCAGGCCCTCCAGTCCGGCGACCTGGCGGGCGCGCAGCAGGCCTTCGAGCAACTACAGAGTACGTTCCAGCCGCAGCAGCAACAGCAGGGCAATCAATCGCAGCCGGCCGTCGTCGTCAACCTGAGCGGATTGCTAGCCTCAGCGTCTTCCGCATCGGCTTCTGGCAGTTCCGCCGCGCCGCCCGCAGCCGCCAGTTCGACCGCCTCGGCCAGCGGATCGGAAATCGTGCTGAATCTCGGCACTCTGACTCCGGGCGAGCAGATCTCGATCGGATTGAGCAACGGCGCCAATGGCAGCGAGCAGGTCACCATCGGCGTGAACCAGCCCAACCAGTCCCCCGAGCAGATCACCCTCAACC
>Ga0209517_10006030_pt1 | contig 15153 bp, 10 predicted proteins | sample PeaSoiMetSII2010_FD_187695 | JGI IMG/M metagenome (GOLD analysis project Ga0209517, IMG submission 187695) | Peat soil microbial communities from Weissenstadt, Germany - SII-2010 (SPAdes) (version 2) | ecosystem: Environmental > Terrestrial > Soil > Wetlands > Peat | place: Germany... | reverse complement strand
CGGCGTAGTCAGCAAGCAGGATCTCGACCAGGCGCGCGCGACTCTCGACGCTGCCCAAGCCCAACTGCACTCGCTCGATGCCCAGGTCCGCGAGCAGCAGGTCCAGTTGCACTACTACCAGGTGGTCGCCCCGCGTGCCGGCATCGTCGGGGATATTCCCGTCCGCGTTGGCGACCGCGTCCTCACCACCACCACACTCGCCACCGTCGATCGTCCCGGCAGCCTCGAAGCTTACATCTATATTCCCATCGAGAAGTCCGCCCAGCTCAAAATGAATCTGCCCGTTCAGATCGTCGATGCTTCGGGCGCGCCCTTGGCGACCAGCCGAATCACCTTCATCTCGCCACAGGTGGACACCGCCACGCAAACCGTGCTCGCCAAAGCCCAAATCGCTAACTCGAACGATACCCTGCGCACCGCCCAGTTCATTCGCGCCCGTGTGGTGTGGGGCAGCCAGGAAAGGCCGGTTGTGCCCGTCATAGCTGTGTCGCGAATCGGCGGTCTCTATTTCGCTTTCGTCGCCGAGTCTGACCAGAAGGGTGGATACGTGGTCCACCAGAAGCCGCTCCAGATCGGCCAAATCGTCGGCAATGACTATGTAGTCCTCGATGGCATAAAGCCTGGAGACAAAGTGGTTGTTTCCGGCACCCAGTTTCTAATCGATGGCGTACCCGTAGTCCCGCAAGAAAGCAGCAGCTAGTTCTAGCGTCCCGATTTTGCGGCATAGAAGCAAGACTTGTCATCCTGAGCGAAGCGAAGGACCTGCTTTCTTGGCATTGCGCGAGACAGCAGATCCTTCGCTTCGCTCAGGATGACAAACGAATTCTTATGGTCGACTTTTTTATTCATCGCCCCGTCTTCTCCACCGTCTGCGCTCTGCTGATTATTCTCGCCGGCGCGGTTTGTATTCCCACGCTGCCCATCGCGCAATTTCCAGACCTCGCGCCTCCGCAGGTGGGCGTCAACGCCGTCTATACCGGAGCCAGCGCCCAAACCGTCGAATCCGCCGTTACCACGCCCCTCGAGCAGCAGATCAACGGCGCTGAGGGCATGAAGTACCTCACCTCTTCCAGCGGCAACGACGGCGTCAGCCAGATCACCGCCACCTTCGACCTCAGCCGCGATCCCGACCTCGCTTCCGTCGACATCCAGAACCGGGTCAACACCGCCCTGGGACGCCTTCCCAACGCCGTCAAGCAGGTCGGCATCACCGTCCAGAAGAGCTCGCAGAACTGGGTTTTCGGAGCCGCGGTGTTTTCGCCCGACGGCCGCTACTCCACGCTCTTCATGAGCAACTACCTCGACGTCTATGTGCGAGACGCCCTGAAGCGCGTTCCCGGCGTGGCCGACGTCATGACCTTCGGCGCAGGCAAGTACTCCATGCGCCTCTGGCTCGATCCCGTGCGCATGGCCAGCCGCGCCCTGACTGCCGACGACGTGGTTAACGCTCTTCAGGAGCAGAACGTCGAAGTCGCCGCCGGACAAGTCGGTTCCCAGCCCTCGATTCCTGGCCAGCAATTCCAGATCAGCGTGCGTGCCGTAGGCCGTCTTTCGGAATCCGCTCAATTCGATAACATCATCCTCAAGAGCAACGCCGATGGAACGCTGGTCCGCTTGAGGGACGTCGGTCACGCCGAGCTCGGCTCCGAAGACTACAGCTCCAACGTGAACTACAACGGGCGCGACTCCGTTGGCATCGGCATCACGCAGCTTTCCACCGCCAATGCCCTCGACGTAGACCGCCGCTGCATCGCTGAACTCGAGCGCCTTTCCAAGCGCTTTCCGCCGGGCATGAAGTATGAGCTCGCCTTCGACACTACCGACGCGGTCGGCGAATCCATCCGCGACGTGGTCTCGACCCTGGGCCAGGCCATCTTCCTCGTCATTCTCGTCATCTTCATTTTCCTCGAAGACTGGCGCTCCACCATCATCCCGGCAGTCACCATCCCGGTCTCGCTCATCGGCACTTTCACTTTCGTCAAACTGCTCGGCTTCTCCATCAACACGCTGACCTTGTTCGGCGTCACGCTCGCCACTGGCCTGGTGGTCGACGACGCCATTGTGGTCATCGAAAACATTGAACGCCATCTGCAGGAAGGCGAACACGATCCCACCAAAGCTTCATCCGACGCCATGAAGGAAGTCACCGGCGCCGTCATCGCCACCTCGCTGGTGCTGGTTGCCGTCTTCGTGCCGGTTGCCTTCTTCCCCGGCACCACCGGAATCCTGTTCCGCCAGTTCGCGCTGACCATCGCCTTCTCGATTTCCATCTCTGCCTTCAACGCGCTTACGCTCACGCCCTCGCTCTCCGCCCTCCTGCTCGGCCGCGAGCACGGCGAAAAAAATTGGTTCTTCCAGCGCGTTGACCGTGTCCTGACCGCGGTTACCCATGGCTACGTTCGCGCACTCCGCGCATTCCTGCGCTTCGAGGCCGTCGCGCTCATCCTGTTTGTCACCGGACTCGGTCTCGCTTATTTCGTATTCCGGCACGTGCCCCAAGCCTTCGTCCCCAACGAAGATCAGGGATGGCTCATCATCGCCATCCAGGCGCCCACGGGAGCTTCACTGGAATACACGGAAAAGATCGGCGATCAGATCACCGCCATCACCAGGAACTTCCCTGAAATCGAGGGTACCTTCTCCGTTGCCGGCTTCAGCTTCGGAGGCAGCGCGCCCAACGCCGGTCTGGTTTTCCTGAGCCTGCGGCCGTACGCGCAGCGCAAGGGGCGCGACCACACCGCCGCCGCCATCATCAATCGGCTGCGCGGCCCATTGTTCGGAATTTCCGGCGCCATCGTGATCCCCTTCGAACCGCCCGCCATCAACGGGCTTGGTCAGTTCGGCGGATTTCAGTTCGAACTCCTCGATCAGGGCAATCACACTCTTCAGGATCTCGACAAAACCACCCACGACCTCACTCGCGCCGGCGGCGAGCGCAAAGAACAAGACCTCGCCGGACTGTTCACCACCTACACGGCCAGCGATCCGCAGTACGTCATCACCATCGATCGCGAAAAGGCCAAGAGCCTGCATATCCCGCTTAGCCAAATCACCGACACCTTGAGCGTCTACATGGGTTCGGCCTACATCAACGATTTCGATTTCAATAACCGTTCCTATCGTGTGTATGTGCAGGCCGACAAACAATTCCGCTCACATCCGCAGGACATCGGCCAGTATTACGTGCGTTCCGATTCCGGCGCCATGATCCCGCTCGAGAATCTAGTCACCATCACCCAGACCGCGGCGCCGCAAGTCATCAGTCATTACAACCTCTTCCGCTCCACGGAAATCAACGGCTCTGCTGCCCCCGGCTTCAGTTCCGGACAGGCCATCGCCGCCATGCAGCAGCTCTCCGCGAAAGTTTTGCCCCAGGGCTACACCTACGAATGGTCGGGAATTTCGCTCGAAGAGCTGGCGTCTGGATCGACCACGCTCATCCTGTTCGGCCTGGGAACGCTGGTCGTCTATCTCACACTTTCGGCGCAATATGAAAGCTTCGTTCTCCCCTTCATTATTCTCCTCGCCGTGCCCATGGCGTTGCTCGGCGCGCTTTCCGCCCAATGGATCCGCAACCAGCAGAATGACGTTTACTGCCAGGTCGGCCTCGTCATGCTCGTCGGCCTGGCCTCCAAAAACGCCATCCTGATCGTTGAGTTCGCCGAGCAGCTGCGCGAACGCGGCATGACCATTCTCGACGCCGCCGTCGAAGCCGCCCGCATCCGCCTGCGCCCGATTCTCATGACGTCGTTCGCCTTCATCCTCGGCGTTGTCCCCCTGGTTACCGCCAGTGGCGCGGGAGAGAACGGACGTCACTCCGTAGGCACCACCGTCTTCGGCGGCATGATCATGAGCACCATCCTCAACTTATTCTTTATCCCCGTGCTCTATCTCCTGATCGAAGGCTTCCGAGATCGCCGCAGAAAGACGTCCAGGGTTGTGTAGGGACAGCCGCCCTCGGCTGTCCAGCCGAGCGCAGCTCGGCAGTTGCCTGCAGTCACAACACGCTGAATTCGCTGTAGAATAGGCGGACAGTGTGCTGGTTCCCCAGGTGCAACTCCCGGCTCTTTCAGTTTTGACAAGTGTGAAGAAGTTCACGGGCTCTCACCATGTCGTAAAACATTTTGCGTGAGGTCAAACCAATGAAGAAATTGCCGCTCGCAGCTCTCACTCTCCTGATTTTCTCGATGGTCGCCCTCGCCAGCGCCGCCATCCAGGACAACCCACCCGCTGGCGCCCTCAGTCAGAAGAGCATCGACCGTATCATTCGTGAAGTCCATCACGAACTGGTGATGCTTCCTTTCTACGGCGTGTTTGACAACCTCGCCTACAAGGTCGACCCGGATGGTTCGGTGACCCTGCTCGGCCAGGTCGCGCGTCCCACGCTTAAGTCCGACGCCGAAAATGTGGTCAAGCGCATTGAAGGGGTCGAGAAAGTCGTCAACAACATCGAGGTCCTCCCCACCTCCGGCAACGACGACCGGATCCGCCGCGCTGCCTACCGCGCCATCTACGGCAACAGTGTCCTAAGTCAGTACCAGTTGCGTGCCGTTCCGCCCATTCACATCATCGTCAAGAACGGACACGTCACACTCGAAGGCGCAGTCGCCCGCCAGATGGATAAGCAAATCGCCGGCATGCAGGCCAACGGCGTCCACGGCGCATTCTCAGTGACCAACAACCTGGTAGTGGACGAACCGGAGAAGAAAGAAGACAAGAAGAAGTAGAAGCCTTCGGGGAGGGGCACGCGGAGGTCACTTCGGATGTTACTTTTGTCATTTGGGTTCCCTCTGAATAACAGGTTGTAATGCCCATAGCGTGTTGATAAACAAGCTTTGGCGGGTCGCGGTTTCGGCCGAGTAGGGTACCATTCCTGGGGCCCAAAGCTGTTCTTGAACCACGCTCTACGAATGGGGGGTTAGTGCGTCTTCGATCGATCTCGAAGATTTGGGCAATCGCCGTTGTCTGTCTGGTGATCGCGCAGGCGGTCGCGTCGATGCTCCTCCCGAAGTGCTATCGCCTCACCGCCATCACCGACTGGATCAGCTTAGCCCTGATGCTCTCCGCCGCACTGGCCTTTGCCAGGAACGCGTTCGGCAGTAACCGCCGTCAACGCCTGGTGTGGATCCTTTTGGGTGTCGGTTATGCGGTCGAGGCGTGCGGCCAGATTCTGTGGATGCATTGGGATCTGGTAGTGAAGCAAACCCCCGCCATGAGTCTGGGGGACGCCTGCATTTTTCTCGCTTGGACGGCCGTGATTATGGGCTTTGCGCTGCGCCCTCACGTGGAGCCGACTCCGCAACATCAGCGCCTGGGGACCTTTGACCTGCTCTTGCTTTTGTTGGCGGGGCTGTACCTGTATCTGTTTCTCGTGATCCCGTGGCAGTACCTGGCTCCTGAGCCCCAGTCTTATAACCCGGCCTACACGTTTCTCGCGCTGGCCGAGGACGTGATCTTGCTTTCCATCGTCGTGCTCGGCTGGCGGCACAGTTCGGGACGATGGCGGCATTTCTACGCTCTGCTCTCGGCCATCGTCGCCTTCGACACCGTCATGGAATACGCCACGGACACGCTCCCCGCTGCCGTTTCCTTTAGCGGCAGTTGGTACGATGCCGCGACGTCGGCCGGTATCGCCGGCATGACGCTGGCGGCTCTGATGGTGTACCGCCTGGAACCCATGTCGGAGCGCGAAGATCCCGACAGCGAACGATACTGGCGGTGGGCTTCGCGTCTGGCCGCTCCCTTCACGCTCATCCTGCCCCTGCTGGCGGCGTGGTCGTTCCTGGATCGCACCCTGCCAGTCCCGGTGTGGCAATTCCGCGTTTTCCTGTCGCTGGCCGCGGTGGTGGTGTTCGCTTCTGTTGGCATCGTGAAACAGGCCCGCCTGGAAAAGGAATTGGCCAATGCCAATCGTGAGTTGCTCGACGCTTCCCTCACCGACCTGCTCACCGGTGTTCGAAACCGGCGGTTCTTCACCAGTTCGATCGAGGCCGACGTGCAGCAGGTGCTGCGCTCGTTTGCCGACTATTCAGCCAGCGACGTTCGCAATCGCGATCTGGTTTTCTATCTGATCGACATCGACCACTTCAAGAAGGTCAATGACCAGTTCGGCCACAAGATTGGAGATCAGGTGCTGGCCGAGGTCGCGCGCCGTATCAACTCTGCCGCGCGCCTTTCCGATGCGGTCATCCGCTGGGGCGGCGAGGAATTTCTCCTTCTATCGCGCTATACCGACCGTGGGGAGGCCCACATTCTCGCCAATCGCATTCTCGATTCGGTCGGATCGAAGCCTTATCGGGTGGAAGCCAGCAAAGCGGACCTGCGCATCACCTGTTCTCTCGGTTGGGCGGTCTTTCCATGGACCGCGAGCGATCCCAAGCTCCTGTCTCACGACCAGATACTCGTGTTAGCCGACTTTGCCCTTTACCAGGCCAAGGGTTCGGGAAGAAATCGGGCGGTGGGTCTGCTGCCCGCGGGCCAAACCGTCCGGGCCGGAACCGTCGCCCCCACCATCTACATCAACGGAATTCCAGCCTCTCCCGTAACCACCCCGGGCCCGTCCCTCGATTCCATCTCCACCCCCAGCCCAACCACACCTTCCGCCAACACCGCTGCCGCCTCCGCCACCTGATTTCCTCACAACGCACTCTGTCTTCCTGAGCGAACCGGGGTGGAGAAGCGAAGGACCCATGCATTCCTCTTTGAGGCAATAGGACGTCCGCACCTTACCCGCACTCTCCCGGCACCCGCACCCGAATCGTATGCGGCACGCTCCGCAACTTCTCCAGCAATTCCTCGTCGCAAGCTCGATTGATGTCGTAAATCGCATATCCCAGCTGCCCGCGAGTATCCAGCACTTGCCGGTCGATGTTGATCCCGCGATCCGCCAGAATGTCGTTAATCGCCCGCAAGATTCCCGGCACATTGCGGTGGATGTGCGTCAGCCGGTGCGATCCCGGCACAGAGTCACCGTTCGTGTCCTGGCTCGGGGCATGGTCCGGATCGGTGTCCAGATGACAATTCGGCAGGTTCACGCTCAGCAGCGAATTCCCGGTCTTGAAGTAATCGATCATCCGCGCCGAAACAAAATGCCCGATATTCTCCTGCGCCTCCTCCGTGCTCCCGCCAATATGAGGAGTCAAAATCACATTGGGCAGCCCTTTGAGCGGGCTTGAAAACACGCCGCCACTCTCCGGTTCCTGCGGAAACACATCGATCGCCGCTCCCGCCAGCTTTCCGCTCTTCAAATGCCGGGCCAAAGCCTCGTGATCCACCACAAACCCGCGGCTAAGATTAATCAGGCAAGCCCCATCCTTCATCAGGCGGAACTGGTCTTCCGCAAACAAATTCTTGTTCTGCGCCTTCCCATCGACATGCAAAGTGATGACGTCGGAAGTCTCCAGCAATTCGCGAAAGCTGACTGGCCGGGCATTTCCCCGAGCCAAAACGTGCGCCACATCGTGGAACACCACCCGCATGCCCAACGCTTCGGCCAGATCCGACACCTGCGACCCAATCTTCCCGTACCCCACAATTCCCAAAGTCAGCCCGCGCACCTCATGCGATCCCGCCGACGATTTATTCCACACCCCGCCGTGCAGCCGGGTGCTCGCCTCAAACGTCCGCCGCCGCAGCAGGATGATCTCCCCGATCGCCAACTCCGCCACCGACCGGCTGTTCGAGTGCGGATCGTTAAACACCGCAATCCCCCGGTCGCTCGAGGCCGCGCGGTCGATCTTGTCGACGCCAATGCAGAACGCCCCCACCGACACCAGTTCCGGAGCCGCATCCAGAACCGCCGCCGTGATCCGCGTCCTTGACCGGACGCCTAAAATCGAGGTTCCGCGCACCTTCGCAAGCAGTTCGCGTTCGTCCAGCGCCTCCTTGAGCGCTTCCACCTCGAACCCCGCTTCCTCAAACTGAGAAGCCGCCACCCCGCTGATGTTCTCCAGCAATAAGACCTTCAAAGAACCTCCCCGACTTCGGCACAATCGATGAACGAGAATTATAACGGCGTAGGTTTCGTATCGGGGAATCGCTTTAGCGATACCATAGATTAAAAAAACAAACGCCCCTTTAGGGGCTGGGCGCTGGATGAAGACTTCCTTCGCAGCCGTCTCGGGATATGGGTGTCGGGACTGCCGCCATCCGCCCTCTTTGAATCTTTCGCCCGCACCCGGTCATCTCTAAAGGTCAAGACTTTGGAAGAAATGAAAATGGCACAAACTATTGGAGGAAGTAAAAATGGCGCATGAACTACCCCCCTTGCCGTACCATTACACGGCGCTCGAACCCACCATCGACGAAAAGACGATGCACCTGCATCACGATATGCATCACGCCGCCTACGTCAAGAACCTGAACGCGGCGCTCGACAAGCATCCCGATCTGCACAACAAAGCCGCGGAAGATCTCCTGCGCGACCTGAACGCCATTCCCGAAGACATCCGCGGCGCTGTCCGCAACAATGGCGGAGGCCACGTCAACCACACCATGTTCTGGAACATCATGAAGCCCCACGGCGGCGGCGATCCCACCGGCCCCATCGCCGACGTGATCAAGAAAACCTTTGGCGACTTCAAAACCTTCCAGGAAAAATTCAACGCCGCCGGCGCAGGCCAGTTCGGCAGCGGATGGGTCTGGCTGGCCGGCGACTCCAAGGGCGAAGTGAAAATCCTGAGCACCCCGAACCAGGACAACCCAATTTCCCAAGGTCTCCATCCGATCTTCGGCAACGACGTCTGGGAGCACGCCTACTATCTCAAATACAACAACCGCCGTCCCGAATATTTGCAGGCATGGTGGAACGTAGTGAACTGGGAAGAAATCAACAAGCGCTACCAGTCGTCAATCAAGAAGTAATCGTGAATTAGCTCGTGTGGGGACGGGCGCCTCGCCCGTCCAGCCGAGCAACGCTCGGCAGTTGTGGCGCGGACGCCGCTGTCCGCGCCCCTTGCCTCCCAGCGTAAGATACACTGCAGAAGGGGTACGGGTTCTCAATCGTTGGAGGTCGCCATGCGTCTGCCTGCGCTTGCTCTCAGCCTGTTCGTCGTGATTCCATTCTTCTCCTCGGCGCAAGAAACCAAGCCAGCTCCCAAGACCGCCTACTACCCGGTTCCCGTCAAGGCCGCCCGCGAGCCGAACCCGGTGAAGCCCACGCCCGAATCCATCGCGCAAGGCAAGAAGATCTACAGCTACGACTGCGCTTCATGCCACGGTGTCACCGGAGACGCCAAGACCGAGGTTGCCAAGGATCTGAGAGTCCCCGACCTCACCGATCCGGCGCGGCTCAAAGACCGCACCGACGGCGAACTCTTCTATATCATCAAGACCGGCCACGGCGATATGCCTCCCGAAGGCAATCGCGTCAAGCCCGAGCAACTCTGGGATCTGGTCAACTACATCCGATCATTAGCCAGAAAGCAGCCTGCCCCCGAAGCGAAGCCATCCAACTAAGGCATTTCCCGAGTTACCGTATGGGGAAGCCGCGAACGGGAAGGGCACGGCCGAGGTCCCCATCAAGCCCGCATCTGGCTTGATGGAGTGGAGGGCTTCAGCGGCGCCGCCATGAGTCGCAATGGGTTCCGGCTTCAGCCGCTGGGGGCGATTACACTCAATGAACGTGGGTCAATGAGTGTTAACGTGATTGCGTCAACCTGCGCCGCCACAAGCGGCATTCGCATCGCTCCCTAACTACTGCTGCAGCAGGATTGATACCGTGCCATCCGTTGCGTTCGCCACGGCGAGATCGAGCTTGCCATCTCCGTTGAAGTCTGCCGTGGCGATTCCGATTGGGCCCTGCCCCACCGCAAATGGCGAACCCGATGCCTGTGTGAACGTCCCATCGCCGTTCCCCAGCAGCAGCGTGACTGTTCCGTCTTCATTGTTTGCGATGGCGAGGTCCAACTTCCCGTCGTTATTGAAATCTCCCGCGACAATCGCCTGAGGCTGACGTCCAACCGCAATGGGCGAACCTGGAGCAGTCGCAAAATTTCCCGAGCCATCTCCGAGGAAAATCGTCACGTTGTTTTCGTAGTTGCAGACGGCAAGGTCAAGCTTGCCGTCACCATTGAAGTCACCCACCGTGACAAATCCAGCCACACTCAGAGAAGCCCCTTGTGTGAACGTCCCATCGCCATTTCCCAGCAGGATGCTTGAACCATCGACCGCCAGATCGGGTTTCCCGTCCCCATTAAAGTCCCCGGCGCCGACTGATTCCACTTGAAACTCGAGGTTCGGAAAAATGGCATTGCCATTGAAGGCACCGTGGCCGTAACCCAGCAAGATGACCGGCGAAATGCCGCTCCCGAGAGGGGCGTTCCCAGCAACCAGGTCCAGATTCCCATCTCCGTTGAAGTCCGCAGCGGTCAAGGACAAGGTAGGCTGCGAGAATGTATTTGCCAGCGTGTCGGAATAAGTGAAGGTTCCGTCTCCCTTACCGAATAGGATGGCTACGGCTTGATTCTGTACCAGCCCAATCGCCAGTCCTAAATGACCGCTGTTGTCGAAATCGCCCGCGACTACTGGTTGGACGTAGGGCGAAGGAAAGTCATCATACGGTGGGCTTGGCACGGGCAGGGGGGAACCGGCTGCCGGACTAAATGTGCCATCGCCATTCCCCAAAAATACAAAAACGCGGGTTCCCGCCGTAATCGCTAGATCGGGCTTGCCATCCTCATTGAAATCGCCCGCCGTGATCCCAACCGGCTCGAGGATTTGTAGCGGCGAGTTCGCTGCGGGCGCAAAAGATACCGTCGTTTCGGGCGCAGCCACCTGGAAGCAGACCGCATTCGAGGAGCCGCCGCCCGGCCCGGGATTCACCACCGTGACCATAGCCGTCTTTGCATTCTCGACGTCCGCCGCCGGAACCGTCGCGCTGAGATGCTCGCTGTCCACAAACGTTGTCGCCAGCGCCGTGCGGTTGAAGTTCACCGTCGCGTTGCTAACAAATCCCGTTCCGCTCACGTTCAGCGTGAACTCGGAACTCCCCGGCGAAACTGCCGTCGGCACGAGCGTCTGGTTCAGGAATGGGATGGGATTCTCCGCGGTTGTGCCGGGATTGATCTGGATGCTCAAAAAGCCGTTGTCCACGGTCACGCCAGTCGCATCCGTTACCGTCGCCTCGAAATACCACGTGCCACCCCCTGTCGGGGTCCCGCTGATCGTCCCGCTACGGGCATTCAGCGTCAAACCGTCCGGCACCGCCCCGCCCACCTCCCATCCGGTGCCAATGGGCCCGTCGTACACACTCCATTGAAACGGAGGCGTGCCCCCGCTCAACGCGATCATTTGGCTGTACGCCGTCCCCTCCGATCCCCGCGGTATGTTCTGAACTGGAATTGTCGGGTACGGGTTCACCGTAATCTGCACGGAAGCGCTCTTCGTCTGGTCCGCTTGGGAGGTTGCCGTCACCGTCACCTGCTGTGCGCTGGTGATACTGGTCGTCGGAGAGATATAGCTGACAGATAGCCCTGTCGAACCACTAAGAGAACCCGGGCCAGTCAGGCTCCACGAGACCCCCTTCCCAGACGTGTCATTCGTCACCGTAGCGTTGATCGCGACCGTCTGACTTTGATCGATCGCTTGCGGAGACGAAGGAGAAAGGCTCACCGAGATCGGCGGCGAACTTGAACAGCCATTCGTCACCATCGCCACTGCGATGAAGAACATCGCGGCCAAGCAAGAGCACACCCGGTACATGGGGACCTCCGTCAGTGTTCTATTCGCGAGGAATCCAGCGCACAGTGTCGCGATGCCTTCCAGGTACTACGTCATAGTTGTCGCCAAAGTCTAGTCTAACCGTCAGCTGTTGATAAATCGCGATAACGCTCAAAACCCCCGACTGCGTCGGTTACTCCGCGCGTCGGGCAGAAGGGGGCAGCCGGGAGGCAGGGACGGGATGCCTTTGTCCGATGCACGGAACCTCGCCACCGGCGTCCGCAAGGTCGAGTTCAAGCTGGCACAGATCAGTACACCCCCAAATCCTTAGCCGACACCCACTCCCCCGAATACTCCTTCCGAATCTGCTCCACCAGGTCCGCCTCCGGCAATTTCTCCAGCGACTGGTGATACACCACCAGCAACTTCGGCCGAGCCCGCCGCGCAATCTCTCCCAACTCCGCCGGAGAAGTGTGAAACGTCCGAAAATATTCCTTCCAATGTTCTTCCTTCAGTTCGTCGCCATGAGGGTTGAAAACTTCATGCAGCAAAACATCGCAACCATCGCAAGCCTTCACCACTTCCTCGGTCGGCGCCGTATCGCCGGAAATCACAATTTTCCGGTCCCGAGTCTCGAACTTATATCCATAAGCCTCTTTCCATGTCCCATGCTTCACCGGAAACGCGGTGACCGTAACGTTCTCGTCGCGATACACCACTCCCGCCTGAATCTCATGCACGTTGACCTGGTATCCGGTAGCATTCGCCTGTTCCAGCCCGCGCCGCCGAACCCGCACATCTTCCTCCCACGCTTTCTCGATGTGCGAAGTCATATTCTTCAGTCCCCGTGGGCCGTACGCCTCCAGCGCCTCGGTTCGCCCCAGCACCCAGGGCGAAAAAATCAAGTCCGGATACCCCAACGTGTGATCGGAATGCAAGTGCGTGATGAAAACGATCTTCAGTTCTTTCGCCTTCAGGGCCGCAATCCCATCCCGCTCCGCCGCCGCCGCCCGCCGCACCACGCCCGGACCGCAGTCGATCAGATACGCCCGACCGTTCACCACCACCGCCACCGCCGGCCCCCACCGCTCCGGGTCCGCACTAGGATTGCCCGTTCCCAACACCACCACGCGAGTAAGCGGCGCGGCATGTTCCTCAGCGAACCCGATTGCACAAGAAGCAATCGCCGCCATCGATACCAATACAAGGAAGAGTTTCTTCACTCGAAACCTCCGCGTCCTCGGCTAAAGTTTACCGGCCAACGGGCAACTGGGTACTGGCGAACTGTTCCTTTTCTGTGCGCCCCTTGTGCAAATTCCGGCTGCTCTGCGCGGAATCGTCCAACGCAATTTCCTCCCCGCCCCTCAAACCCCGCCACTCGTACGCCCGCCGCCGTTCACCTCGACCGATGCTTGATCCCGATTCATCCCGTCCCATTCGCGAACCGAAATTCCACCGTTGCACAATTCTTATGGTATTGACCCGCCCTCTCTGTGCGCGTACATTCGCTCCACTCGAAGCAAGCATCCGCTTCGAGCAGGGACCGTGCCCGGTCAAAGCCAGAAACCAGAAAGCCAGAAACGACCAAGCCCTGCCGAAGGGTGAAAGAAAGCGCCATGAATCTTGAATGCCACTGGACCGTCTATCGCACCCGTTTCCTGGTGCGTGCTCGTCAACTCAGTCAACCACTCGTTTTTACCGACGCTCTCGGCCGCGAACAATCCGGCCGCCCCGGCGACTACCTCGTCGAGTCCTCTGATGGTATAAAACGCATCACTACCCAAGCCATCTTCGAAGACATCTACGTGCCACTCACCGACACCGACGGAGCCCCAGGCGTCCTCGTCCGGCCCGTAACCCGAGCCTCCCCAGAGCAGCGCCCCCGTGCCACCGCCTAAGGCCAGATTGCTTTTCTGTAGAGACGGGGCTTGCCCCGTCTCCCCACCCGGGACGCGGCGTTGGCGATCGGCCAACTTTTCCAGTTCGGTACCCTTAGCACTTTCAGGCTACAATATGTTGTGTTTCCCTCTTGACAGACCCCATATACGGGAGTACGTTAAGCATCCCAGAGCACTTTTGGCTGACCTCCTCGAAAGGAGGCTGCAACCGTAAATACAAGGGCGAGACTCAAAGTCGAGGTGACTTCGCGTCTTCCCCTTTACGGGAAACCATCCCTCCGAAGTGGATGGAAAAGCAGAAGGAACTAAGCGGTGGCTTCCCCTGGTCTGGCCTGGCCAGACACTTCCCCCAGGGGGAATCCATCGACGGAATTAGGGCGATTTCAGCGCTGCCGTAGCCCGCTCGTGTAGAGACGGGGCTTGCCCCGTCTCCTCAGCGCCATTTAGGAGCCCCCGATGGAAAGTTTGATCGAACTCGTTGCTGCCTCTTTTGCCCGTCACGGCATCGAATGCCCGGCCAACGGTTCTCAGTTTGTGCGGGGACGGATGCCCTCGCCCGCCCACGCAGGGACAGCCGCCCCCAACTGTCCACCCGAGCGTAGCTCGGCGGTTGCCGGCCCCGCTGAGTCGCCCCTTACCACCGCGCTCCCTGAGCACAACTATCGAAAAAGCTCGCAGGGTGATCCCGCTCCATAAGGTTCGTGTCGTGGTATCGCTTCAGCGATACCGCAAGCTTCTTGACAATAGAATGCCCCATCAGGGGCCGGGCATCGTCGCCCGATTTTTCCCGCAGTTTTTTGGCTGCGCTCATTCTTAAGAATGGATAAGGAACTTAGAACCTGTTATTTCGACCGGATGCTGTTTGCCATCATCTAATTAGGAGAAGGAAATGCCCGAAGTGAGCGATCAATTAAAGACTCCAACCGCCGTCAGCAACGCGAATAAGAAGAAGGCCCCCGGCCTCACCTTCCGTCGCTTTTTCACCAAGCCCGGCGTCTCTCCCTACTCCGAAGTCGAGTGGGAACTTCGCACCGCTCAGATCACCGACTCCCAGGGAGGCATGATCTTCGAGCAGAAGAATGTCGAAGTCCCGAAAGACTGGTCGATGACCGCGACCAACATTGTCGCCTCGAAATATCTCCACGGACAGATCGGCACCGATGAGCGCGAAACCGGAGTCCGTCAACTGATAGCTCGCGTCGCCGAAACTATTCGCGACTGGGGCATGAAAGATGGATACTTCCGTTCCTCCGAAGACGCCGCCACCTTCCACGACGAGTTAGTCCACCTGCTCATCCGCCAGCACGTGGCCTTCAACTCGCCCGTCTGGTTCAACGTAGGCTGCGAACGCGTCGAGCCGAAATCCGACGCCACCAACTGGCACTGGAACTACACCACGCAGCAAGTCGAGTTCGGCGCCACCGGATACACGCGCCCGCAGTGCTCCGCCTGCTTCATCAATTCGGTGAAAGACTCGCTCGATTCCATCCTCACGTTGGCCAAGACCGAAGGCATGCTCTTCAAGTGGGGCTCCGGCACCGGCACCAATCTTTCGCCGCTGCGTTCCTCCACCGAAGTTCTAAGCGGAGGCGGCACC
>Ga0209517_10006026_pt1 | contig 15164 bp, 14 predicted proteins | sample PeaSoiMetSII2010_FD_187695 | JGI IMG/M metagenome (GOLD analysis project Ga0209517, IMG submission 187695) | Peat soil microbial communities from Weissenstadt, Germany - SII-2010 (SPAdes) (version 2) | ecosystem: Environmental > Terrestrial > Soil > Wetlands > Peat | place: Germany... | reverse complement strand
AGACGGAACTGGAGGACCTGTACCTTCCGTACAAGCCCAAGCGGCGGACCAAGGCGTCGATCGCCCGCGAGCGTGGCCTCGAACCGCTGGCCCAGTACCTGTGGAATCAGCAGGAGGGCGAGATGCGGATCGAGGCCCTCGCGGCCACCTTCGTCGATCCGGAAAAGGGCGTGGCATCGGAAGAGGACGCGCTGGAAGGGGCGCGCCACATCGTGGCGGAGTGGATCAGCGAGAACGCCGAGTTCCGCAAAGCGGTGCGCGGCATGATGATGGCGGAAGGTATGGTGGTGAGCAGCGCCATCAAAGGCGCGCCCGATCCGGAAGGCAAGTTCAAAATGTACGCGGAGTACTGCGAGGCCGCCGGCAAGATTCCCTCGCACCGCATGCTGGCCATCCGTCGCGGCGCCAAGGAAGGCGTGCTGACCTTCGAGATCGAGCTGGAAAAGCAAAAGCCGCTAGCCTGGCTGCGCTCGCACGCGATTCGCGCCCAGGGCCAGTGGGTTCCGCACCTGGAAGAGGCCATCGAAGATTCCTACGACCGCCTGCTCAATCCCTCCATCCAGACCGAAGTGCGGCTCGAGTTGAAAGACCGCTCCGACGAGGAAGCCATCAAGGTCTTTCGCGAAAACCTGGAAAACCTGTTGCTGTCTCCGCCCGCCGGAATGCTCACGGTCCTGGCGCTCGACCCGGGAATCCGCACCGGCTGCAAGATCGCGGTGGTGGACGATACCGGCAAGTTCCTGGAAAGCTCCGTCATGTACCCGTTCGAGCCGAAGAACGACCTGGCCGGCGCGGTGAAGACGCTGGCCTCTCTGATCGCGCGGCACAACGTGCAGGCTATCGCCATCGGCAACGGAACGGCCTCGCGCGAGACCGCGGCCTTTGTGCAGGATTTTTTGCGCCAGGCGAACCTGGCGAAAATCTTCAGCGTGACGGTGAGCGAATCGGGCGCGTCGGTCTATTCCGCGTCGGAGATTGCGCGGCAGGAGTTTCCCGATCTCGATCTCACCATCCGCGGCGCAATTTCGATCGCGCGCCGCTTGCAGGACCCGCTCTCCGAGTTGGTGAAGGTGGATCCGAAGTCCATCGGCGTGGGCCAATACCAGCACGACGTCGACCAGCGCCGCCTGAAGCAAAGCCTGGAAGCCACGGTGGAATCGTGCGTGAACCGCGTGGGCGTGGACCTCAATACGGCATCGTGGGCCCTGCTGCGGTACGTCGCCGGCATCAACGAGCGCACCGCGCAGAAGATCATGGAGTATCGCAACGTCCACGGCAAGTTCCGCTCGCGAGTGCAATTGACCGCAGTCCCGGGCTTCGGACCGAAGACTTTCGAACAGGCCGCCGGATTCCTGCGCATCCGCGGCGGCGACCATCCGCTGGACATGACCGCCGTCCATCCCGAGTCCTACCCCGTGGTGGAGAAAATCGCCGCATCGCTCGGCGCCACGGTCAGCGATCTGATCGCCAAACCCGAGCTCATCGAGCAGGTCCGTCTCGAAGGCTTCGCCACCGAATCGGTGGGCATGTACACCTTGGGCGATATCCGCGAGGAATTGCGCAAACCGGGGCGCGACCCGCGCGAGAAGTTCGTGGCGCCGAAGTGGCGCGAGGACGTCAAGGACATCGCCGACCTCAAGCCGGGGATGACGCTCGAGGGCGTGGTCACCAACGTTACGCGCTTCGGCGCGTTCGTGGATGTGGGGGTGCACCACGATGGCCTGGTCCATGTGAGCGAGTTGGCAAATCGCTTCGTGAAGGATGCAAGCGAAGTGGTGAAGGTGGGGCAGATCGTGAAGGTGCAGGTGCTGAGCGCCGACCCCAAGGCCAAGCGCATCGCGCTCTCCATGAAGGCGCTGGACGCGGCGCCGGCGGCGCGCAAAGAGAAGAGGCCGGCGTCCTTGCAGGATCAACTCTCCAGCCTCTCCTCGAAGTTCAAGGTGCGGTAACGCCGGCGGTCTTCGCCGCCGGCCGTCCGTACACCGCTCCTCAGTGGTGCCCCCAACCCCCGTAAATTCCGTCCTCTAACTTGCATTCCCTATCCACCTAGGTGTACACTAAATTTTCGATGTCCTTTCCCTGCGCCAGCTCGTTTAGATTCCGGTTCTGGTTCTTCCGGATCCGGTAGAGTGGCGTTGGCGGAAACGGCATTGCGCAATCGATTTTTACCAACCCACTCGCCAGAGTGGGTTTTTTATTGGGAGGGAGACGGCAATGATCATTTCCATGCGGCAGCACGCGACTCGGGAGGAGATCGACCACGTGTGCGAACGAATTCGCGAGTTCGGTTATAAAGTGCATTCCATCGAAGGAGAGGAGCGGGTCGTGATCGGAGTGGTAGGGGTTGGAGACGTCACGGCCTGCCTGGAATCGCTCGAAGCCACTCCCGGAGTGGAGAGTGCCATGCGCATCTCGGCGCCCTACAAATTCGTCAGCCGGGAATTCAAAAAAGATCACTCGGTGATCCGGGTAAACGGCCTGGATATCGGCGGCGACGAGTTTATCGTGATGGCCGGCCCCTGCTCGGTGGAAAGCGAGAAGCAGATCATGGAAACCGCCGAGGGCGTGGCCCAGGCCGGGGCCCGCATGCTGCGCGGCGGCGCCTTCAAGCCGCGCACCTCGCCCTACGATTTCCAGGGCCTGGAACACGAGGGCCTCAAGCTGCTGCGCAAGGCCAAGCAAGCCACCGGCCTGGGCATCATCACCGAAATCATGAGCGACCGCGACGTGGAGCTGGTGGCCGAGTACACCGACTGCATGCAGGTGGGCGCGCGCAACATGCAGAATTTCGCGCTCCTCAAGTCGCTGGGCGGTTGCGGGCGCCCGGTGCTGCTCAAACGCGGGATGAGCTCCACCATCAAGGAACTGCTGATGTCGGCCGAGTACATCGTGGCGCACGGCAACCCCAACGTGATCCTTTGCGAGCGCGGCATCCGCACCTTCGAGACGGCCACGCGCAATACCTGCGACATCGCGGCCATCCCGGTGTTGAACGAGCTGACGCACCTGCCGGTGATTCTGGATCCGAGCCATGCCACCGGCAAGCGCAGCCTGGTGCCAGCGCTTTCGCGAGCCGGCGTCGCCATCGGCGCCGACGGCCTGATTCTGGAGGTCCACCCCTGCCCCGAAAAGGCCGTCAGCGACGGCGCGCAGTCGCTCACCATCCCCGACTTCCGCCAGATGATGGAGGACCTGAAGCCCTACATCCGCCTCTGGCGGGAAGCGCGCGTGCCGGAAGCCCAGGCGGTAGCATAGGCCGCTCCGCGTTCCACTCGGAAGCACTCTGCTGCCGAGCACTTCCGAGTATAATGCAGAGTAGTGGATCTGCTGGAACTGCTGCGGCGGCCGGAAGGCAAGACGGTCGAATACAAGCGCGACCTCTCCTCGCCCGAAGGCGCGTTGAAGACGCTCGTCGCCTTCGCCAACACCGCCGGCGGCGTGCTCGCGATCGGGATTGAAAACGCCACGCGCCGCGTGCTCGGCGTGCCTGACATTCTGACTGCCGAAGAACGCCTAGCCAACCTCGTGTCGGATTCCATCCGTCCGCGCCTGGTGCCCGACATCGAGATCCTACCGTGGCGTAAGAAGCAGGTGCTGGCGGCGCGGGTCTATCCCAGTGGGGCGCGCCCGCACTACCTCGCGCGGCTCGGACCCGACGAGGGCGTTTTCGTGCGTGTCGGCTCGACCAACCGCCGCGCCGACGCGGCCCAGATGCAGGAGATGCGCCGCTTTGCCGATCTCGGCTCCTTCGACGAGCAGCCCATCCCGGAGCTGAGCGCTGAAGCACTCGACTTCCGAGTTGCTTCCGAGTTGTTCGCACCCCTGCGAAAGCTTACGCCCTCGGCGTTCCGGACCCTCCGGGTGACTACCAGGTACCAGGAGCATGAGGTGCCCACCGTGGGTGGATATATTCTCTTCGCCAAGGATCGTTTCGACCGCTTTCCGGATGCCTGGATCCAGGCGGGCCGATTTGCCGGCAAGGACCGATCCCGGATCGTGGACAGCGCCGAGATCCGCAGCCACCTGCCCCGAGCTCTCGAGGAGGCCATTGCATTCGTTCAAAAGCACACGTCGCGGGAAGCGGTGATCGGGCCGGTGCGGCGCACCGATCGCTGGAACGTTCCTCCCGCCGCTCTCCGCGAAGTGGTCGTCAACGCGGTCGTCCATGCCGACTATGCCGAGCGGGGAGCGCCCATTCGCGTCGCTGTTTACGACGATCGCATCGAGATCGAAAATCCCGGTATTCTTCCGACTCGGCCTGACGCTCGAGGATATCCACAAGGGCGTCTCCAAGCTCAGGAACCGCGTCATTGGCCGCGTGTTCCACGAGCTGGGCCTGATCGAACAGTGGGGCAGCGGCATCCAGAGAATGACGGCGGCCTGCACCCATGCCGGGCTGCCCGCACCCGTCCTGGAAGAGATCGGCAGCCGCTTCCGTGCCACCCTCTCCATGATCGCGTCCGGGCCGGTTCGACTCGACAAAAAAGACCAGGCTATTCTCCGTCTCCTCGCAGACGGACGCGGCCGCTCGACCGCCCGCATCGCCAAGGCCGCTTCCCTCTCCGTGCGCGCGACCAGAACCAGGCTGAAGGCGCTGGTCGAGCGGGGACTTGTCATTGAAGTAGGAAGCAGCCCGCAGGACCCCAACCGGCTGTACTTCCGCACTCAGCCGCCGGGCTGATCCCGATCGCCTTACCGGTTTCTCCATGCCGCTCGGAGCCTCCACCCAGCCGGATGACGAAATCGCCCCCAGGAAATCTCGCCGTCCGGCATCTCGCCGGATGATGGAAAACTGAAGCCCTACATCCGTCCGTGGCGGGAATCGCGGGTGCCGAAGGCCCAGGCCGCATCGGGCCACTTCACCTTACTCGGAAGCACTCTGCTGCCGAGTACTTCCGAGTATAATGCAGAGTCAATGGACCTCCGGGAACCGGCCTGATTCCGGAGGTCCGCCCCCGCTCCGAAAAAGCCTCTATCGTTTGGACAACTGCATCGCCTGACGCTATAGTTGTGGACACTAGAGGAGGGACAGCCGCTGCCCCCCCGCCCATGTCCGACGCTGCAAGCCGCGCGCCTGGACCGTCAATGGACCGTGCCGTAGGTTAGCAACCCATTCGGCGACCGCTGATACACCCACCTCAAGGTTGTGCCCGCCCTGGAAGTAGTCCCTACAAATATTAAAACTGTTGCCTCCGGAAGCCGGCAGTGATAAAGTGAAATTGACGTGGATTGATTTAGGGCGTTTCAGGCCCAGCTAATTGCAACCACGAAAAAAAGTGCTAAAGGTGAGTCGGTCTGTTCGAGAACATTCGACCCTGGCGCTTTTAGGCTCCAGGGTTTTTTGTTGTCGGCGACCCCCTTCGCCGGATGCTGGAGGATGTGATGCGCGTCTGGCCCGATACCCTGCCGTCGGGCTCTTCGCTGTCGGGTAGCGAAGGAGCCTTGGTTTCCCTTTCGATCGCCGTTGACCCGCGCCGCCTGGAGTCCCTGCTGGAATCCCTGGCGCAGGTCGGCTTTCCCATCAACCCGCAGATCTATCACGATGCACTCGTGGTATACGTCTACCCCGACCGGCACGAGGAGACGGAAGCCACTACCCTGGTGGAATTTCCGGCCTACGCGGACCGGATCGAGGAGGTCCGGCACGCCCTGGAAGTGAACGGATTCGATCCGGCGGCGATTCAGGTGACCAGCATGTTGGACGAAATCCATTCGGCGTCTCCGCCCGAGCCGGCTCCTTCCGGGGCGGCCTACGTATCGCGGTACCGGGTGAAGCGCCGGACGGCGACGGCGGCTCAGTAGCCGTACCTTTCCTGCTTCCAGGGGTCGCCGCGCTTGTGGTACCCGTTCTTCTCCCAAAAGCCGGGCCGGTCCTTCTCCATCAGTTCCACCCCGGCGACCCACTTGGCGCTCTTCCACGCGTACAGTTGAGGGACGATCAAGCGCGCCGGACCGCCGTGTTCGGTCGATATGGACTCACCGTCGTGGTGAATTGCCACGAGAGCGTCTTCCGCCAGGAAGTCTTCGAGCGGCAGGTTGGTGGCCCAGCCCCGGTCGTATCCGTATGCCATCACATAGTGGGCGTCGGGCCGCGCGCCTCCCGCCATCCGGATCAGTTCGCGGGTGGACACGCCCTCCCACAGGTTGCCCAAGCGGGACCACCGCGTCACGCAATGGAAGTCCGCAAACACCCGGGCGCGCGGCAGACCGAGGAATTCCTGCCAGTTCCAGGAGACTTCTTTGCCGACCAGCCCCGCGATTCGAAACAGCCATTTGCCGGGATCGATTGCCGGCGGGCCGCTGGCGTCCAGCACCGGCCACTTGCGCGTGCGCGACTGTCCCGGTGGAATCCGCACGTCGCGGCGGGTATCCGGGCTGACGATTACTTCGGCCGGAAGCCCTTGGGGTGATGGAATATCGTCGCCTTGTGTTTTGCCGCAGTCCATCCAGAGCATAAGCCAGCCTCCCGTGCCTACCCTAATTCTAACGTGCAAGAACTGTCGACCGTCCGCACATGAATGTTGCCAATAGTTGGGAACAACAGCAACGTTATTTACAGATTCCGGCGGTTTTCCCGTTGCAGACCTGGAAGATTGCGACCATAATACGAAGAACGAGACTGTTCACAGAACGTTGGTACTACAGGTGCTCAGGTAATGGCAATGTCCAGGCCGGTGTTTGGGTGTGATCTTTTCGGGAAGGTACACCACCGCGTATGTGTGCTGGTGTTGGCCGCAGGGGCTGTTTCCGCTCAGGTGCTTATGCCGGTTTCCGGTCCCGGAGGCTCGGTGCAGTTGTTCACATCGGATGCCGCCACTCTGGAAACCCAGGAAGTTCGCAAAGACCTGCCGTGCACCGTTACCCCCAACAAGCCGGCGCTGGGGTTCGATCTCAAGTATCATTCCGGGTACGAGGTGAGCGTTCCGCTCAAGGAACTGGCGGGTGCGGATAATCAGCTCACCATGGTCTTCCGCGTGACGCCGGAAGGGCATCCCGACGAACCGGTCTACTTCTCGCAGCACGTCCCGGTTCCCGCGATCGAGGAGGATGCTGGCGGCCCGGCCTATCTGACCGGCACGTTCGATGTCGGCGAGGGGAAGTATCACGTCGACTGGCTGATGCGCGACCGGGCGGAACGCATCTGTTCCTTCTACTGGGACATCGAAGCCAGCCTGCCGTCAAAGGACAAACAGATGGCGCTCGACATCGCGCCGGCGGCGGTGCGGCCGCTCGACACCGAGCCGTTCAAACAGGAAGCTCCGGTGGCGCGGCAGCAGGAAGAGCCGCTGAACGTGAAGGTAGTGGTCAATTTTGCCCCCCAGGATTCGGATTCGGCCACGCTGCAGCCGCTGGACACCAACGCGCTGATCTCGATCCTGCGAAATATCGCGCGCGAGCCGCGAATCGGCAAGTTTTCGATTATTGCGTACAACATGCAGCAGCAGCGCGTCATCTACCGCCAGGAAGGGGCATCGCAAATCGACTTTCCAGCCTTGGGCAAGGCGCTTACCTCTCTGAATCTCGGGACCGTGGATCTCAAGAAACTGAGCCAGAAGCACGGCGACAGCGAGTTCCTCGCCAACCTCATCACCAAGGAATTGAAGGGCGAAAAACAGCCGGATGCGGTGATTTTCGCCGGGCCGAAGGTGATAGTCGACGATGGGTTATCGCCCGACGCGCTGAAGCAGCTTGCGGACGTCAAACTCCCCGTCTTTTACATGAATTACAACCTGAATCCACAGGTGAATCCCTGGCGGGACGCGATCGGCACTACGGTCCGCTATCTCAAGGGCCTGGAGTTTACGATCACGCGTCCCCGCGACCTGTTTTTTTCCTGGACCGAAATCATGGGCCGTATAGTAAAATCAAAGTTCGGGAGGACGGGAAGCGGCAGCACTGCTTCGCAATAACCTCATGCGGGTTTTCCCTGTTGCTCTGCTCCTGGCATCGGCCGCCTGGCCGGCAGCCGCGCAAAAATTTGGCGCAGCCGAGAACCTGGCGCCGTACATCCCCACGCCCCAGATCGTGGTTGAGAAAATGCTCGAGGCGGGGCGCGTCAAGCCTGGCGATATGGTCTACGATCTGGGCTCGGGCGATGGGCGCGTCGTGATCACCGCCGCTCAGAAGTTCGGAGCCCGGGCGGTGGGCGTGGAGATCCTCCCGGATCTGTGCCAGAAGGCCATCGACAAGATCAAGTCGCTGGGTCTGGAGGATCGGGTCAGCATGGTGGAGGGCAGCGCGTTGCGCGTGGACCTCAGCCCCGCCGACGTAGTGACCATGTTTTTCCTCACCAGTTCCAACGAGCGTCTGAAACCCAACCTGGAGAAGTACTTGAAACCGGGCGCCCGGGTGGTTTCGAACGAATTTCCCGTCAAGGGCTGGAAGTCGTCGGAAGTGGTCCATGTGAAGACCGGGTCGATGGACCACGTGATCTACGTCTACGAGATCGGGCGGACGAAGTAGGCCGAGTCCCCTAATGGCCATCGCCAGAATCTATTGACACCGTACAAGAAAATCGCTTGACCGCCGGTCCAGCCCGTCCTATACTTACGTCAAAATAAAGACTGTCGCTTGAGCAGGCTGGGGTATCAACAGCCGGGGGGATACAGCGATAGCGAAGATTGAAGGACACCCTATCGGGAGTGTATATCCATGCTCAGTTCACGATCCACCAACACTATTTCCCATTGGCTCGCGATTCTCGCCGCGGCGATTGCGATCGCCGGTCCGGCCATCGCCCAGACTACGGGCGACGCTGAAATCACCGGCTTGGTCAAGGACCCGTCCGGCCTGGCTATTCCGGGCGCGACAGCCAGTCTCACCAACCAGGACACCGGCGTCACCAGAACCTTCAAATCCGGTGCGGATGGGCGCTATCGGTTCGCGGCGGTCCTGCCGGGCCGCTATTCGCTGAAGGTGGAAGGCACTGGTTTTGTCACAGCGACCATCTCCGGCATCGTCCTGAACATCGGCGCTTTCGTCGATCACGATGTTTCCCTGACTGTGGGCGCGGTGCAGGAGTCGATCACCATCGAGGGCGTGATTCCGCCTATCGATGTGACCAAGGACGACGTCTCGGGAGTGGTTACCAACCAGCAGATCGATACGCTTCCCATCAACACGCGCCAGTTCATTAACCTGGCCCTGCTGGAGCCAGGCACGGCGCAGGATTCTTCCCGGACCTTCTACAACAGCGTCCAGATGGGCGGCGCCAGCCATTACTGGTCCAACGGGTTCTCGGTGGATGGCGTGACCAACACCTGGGCCGAGATGGGCGAGCCGCGGCAGAATTTCCCGATGGGCGCCATTCAGGAATTCAAGGTCAACACCATTCAGTACAAAGCCGACCAGGGCCTGTCGGCCGGCGGGGTGGTCAACATCGTCACCAGGAGCGGCACCAACGAGCTTCACGGCGAGGCCTTCGAGTACGCTCGCGACCAGATCTTCAATCGTGACGATCGATTTACCCAGGCCGCCGACGCCAACGTCGGGCTGACCAAGGCGCCGTTCCGCCGTGACCAATTCGGCGGCGACGCGGGTGGGCCGATCGTGCGGAACAAATTGCACTTCTATGCCGCCTTCGAGCGCACCCAGACCGCTACGGCGTATACCATCTTCATCCCCGGCGCCGCCAGCCAGTTCTACTCTTCCTTCCAGGGCGTGCATGACCGGCCCATCCGCGACCAGATGTTCAACGCGCGGGTCGACTATCAGCTCAGCAACAACCAGCACCTGTTCGCGCGCTATTCGCAGGAGTGGAACTTCATCACCTGGAACGGCTGCGGCGGAACTGCCATGAGCAACTGCTACGACGGCCAGATTCCGCGGCACTCGCTGGTGGCCGGGCACACCTGGACCCCGACCACCAACGTGGTCAACGAAGTGCGGTTTCAATATGCATTCTCCTCCTACCTGCTGGGCCCTTCGGGCGTTCCCGTTTTCACCCAGTTGGGAACCTACCCGGCGGCGCGTATCAACGCTCTCCAGACGACCCTGGTTTTCCCCAGCTTCAGTTGGGGCGACGACTACGCGGACAACGGGGTGGAGAAGCGCTGGCAGGGCAAGGATGACGTCAGCATTGCGAAGGGCTCGCATACGCTGAAGCTCGGCATCGACGTGAGCCGCGTCCCCTTTGAGGACGATGCTCCCAACGGTTACGCGGGCCAGTACACATTCGCGCACGATCACTACTTCAATCCCAGCGACCCGGCGTCCCTGGCCGCGCTGGCCGCTTCGAATGACGCGACCGTGTTCACCGCGACGCGCCCGCCGATTGACACCAAAGATCCGACCACCGAGCTGGGCTTCTACTTCCAGGACGACTGGAGGGTGCGCAGGAATTTCACCCTGAGCCTGGGGGTTCGCTACGACCGCGAGTTTGGCGCGCTGAACGAATCCCTCAACCCCAGCTCGCTGGCCGGGCGGCCTTACAACGCGATTGTGCCGATTCCCGGGATGGGCGATCCGAGCAAGAGGAGCTCGAACAAGAACTTCGGCCCGCGCTTCGGCTTCGCGTGGGACGTCCGCGGCAACAGCAAGGACGTGGTCCGCGGGGGCTACGGCATCTACTATCAGAACCTGCAGACGCTCCAGAATTTCGCCGAGCTGCGCAACTATGCGCAGTGCTCCGTGCTGATCAACAACCCGGCATATCCGGATCCGTTTGGCGGCCAGGACTGGCAGACGTTCTGCTCGCATGCCGCTCCCTCACCCACCATCCTCGACCCCAACTATCGCAATCCCTATACGCAGCAGTTCAACCTGGGCTACTCGCGCGAGCTGACGCACGATTTTTCGATCCATTTCGATGGCGCGTACAGCCACTCGCTCCACGATTACCGCACGGTGGATCTCAATTATCCGGTCAACGGCGTGCGGCCCTATCCGCAGTTCGCCCGCATCCTGGACCACAGCTCTATCGGAGCGGCGGAGTACAAAGCGCTTTATGTCCGGGCAGAGAAGCGTTTCGCCCAGCGGTACCAGTTCATGGTCTCGTACTCACTCTCCAGCAACCGGGATAATAACCCGGAGGCGCAGGTGACCGTGCCGTCCAACTACGGCTTGGACTGGGGGCCTGCCAACGCCGACCGGCGGCACAACCTGATCGCCAGCGCCTCGGTCCAGTTGCCCTTGAGGTTCACGCTGGGCGCTATTTGGACGGTTCGCTCTTCGTTGCCGTTCAGCGCCATCGTGGCCACCACCGACGCGGATGGCATACGCGCCTACGTGCCCGGGACCTCGCGCAACCAGGGCAACCGCGATTTGAGTCTGGCTGCGGTGAATGCTTACCGGGCGACGCTCGGGTTGGCCGCGCTTACATCCTCCAATATCGACAGCAGCCGGTACAACGGCTTCGACATCAAGCTTTCGCGGGCGTTCGCCCTGAAGTCGGAGAGGCGCCGGATCGAGCTCGGCCTGCAGGTGTTCGACCTGTTCGGAACCGAGAACCTGGGTGTGCCGAGCGGCCAGATGACGGCCGGCGGCAACACCACGACCGCCAATTCGCCGAACTTCGGCAGGATTCTCGGGGTGCTGAACAACTGCTACCAGCAGGCGGAGCTATCCGCGCGGTTCGTGTTCTGATCCCGCTCGATTGCGTCTCGGATGGCTGCTGGATGGGCGTCATCCCCGCCGCAGAGGGTTGGTGACCCTCAGAAAGTCGAATTGCAGGAAGTCGGTATCGGCGGTAACGATTTCCCGGACGCCATGCTCGCGCATGAGAGCTGCAGTGTGAATATCGTGGAAGAGATTTCCGGCGGGATGGCCGAGTCCGCCGGCGACTGCCTCCAACACTTCCATGTGGCGGCCCGTCGCCACCAGGATCGCCACTTCTTCCCGTGACGCCAGACTGGCGATGAAATCCAGCGCCTGGCCCGGCTTGAGCGGCTTCGGGAAAACCCGGCTGTGTGTGGACACGCGAAGAAACTCATACAGGATCGGCCAAGTGGTGCACCAGGGATTTCGAGATTGGAGCTGCTCCAGCAGGAATCCATACGCCACGCGGTGCTCGGGACTTCCCGAATTCGCTGCATGCAGCAGGATGTTGGTGTCGATGAGGAACCTCACTCCCGCTCCATGGCGTCCCACAACTGGTCGCGATCCGCGAGATTCACGCGCGGCGCTCCCATATCGAAAACCGGAAGGGAACGGCCCCGCTTCCGGGGAGTGGAGGCGCGCCGGATGCCCTCCGCCAGAAACTGGTCCACGACAGCGGAGATGGTTTCGCCACGCTCGGCGGCCAGCCGCTTCAATTCGATCAACCTCCGGTCGTCCAGTATTAAAGTCGTACGCTTCATATGATTTATCATACAGCGGGGGAATAGCCGCCAAGACAGGGGGGCCCGGCAGCCTGTCCTACTTACCCTTGCCGGCGTTCTCCACGATGCCGCCGGCCAGGTAGTTTTCGATCTTCGCCTGGTCGCGCGCCACCTCGATATACGCGGATTGCAGGAGCTGGGTCTTACGATTCAACAGCATCTTGCGGATGTTCTGTTGCACGCGTGGGTCGTCGAGCTCACGCTGTCCGGCCGGTTCGCGCGAAATGACTTTCAGGATCTGGTAACCGTACTGCGTCTGGATCGGCTTACCGTAAGCACCAACGGCACGGGCGGAAATAAGCGCTGCGAGTTCCGGGCATTGGATCTGGCCACCAGCCGCCTGGCCCACACTGGCGAGTTTCCCTGCCGGTCGCGTACAGTTTCGGGATGTCCGCCGACGGAAAGAAGCTCTATATTTACGGCGCTGGTTTCGAAATCGAGGTGTACGATGCGGTCACGTTCCAGCACGAAGCGAGCTGGGACCTGGGCAACGATATGACGGGCGGCGGCCTGGTCGTGGTGCCCTGAGTCCCTGATGACGGTCGCGGCTTTGGGCGCCGGTCTGAGCGTTGCTTCGAACCGCCCAGATGGTTGTTCCCGGCGCCCACGGCCGCCACATCGGCGGGACAGACCGCACTCCGCTCCGTTCAGGGCTTGCGGATTGCGAGATGCTGAAATAACAGCTTGCGGGCGCTTTCAGATGCCGGCATTGGCGCGATTCGCGCTTCCGCGGACATCTCCTCCTGGCCATTTCCACCGTCGTTGGGGCTGGCCAGAAACCCGTGAACTGCGCCGTCGGGGGTTTGCCCGAAGCCCGTGATCTCCCCGCTGGCATTGATCGAAAACGCGAGTTGCAGATAGAGAGGCGCATTGGCCTTAACCAGGCTGTTCAGGTCGACCCCCACGCCCTTCTGCCACAGCATCGCGCGCAGATTGAATTGTCCATCGATCGATCCGCCAACAACCTGCCCTGGATCGTTGATACCGATCGCCAGGCTCGCAAAATCTCCCGGGAACGGTAAAAGCGCAACGGTCCCGGTCTCTTTGCTCCAGATGAAACCGTGAAAAGTCGCGTCTCCCGTCACGTCCGAATGGCCAACCACTTGACCGAGGTTATTGACCGCGCAGGCGTGGTTGCCCCCGAATCCTCCATCGCCGCCGAGGCCCGGGACCCGCCTGACTGCGGAAATCGCACGCGAGATCTGCCAGCGGACCGCGAGCGCCGCCGTGATCGAGAGTTCGCTATCCAACGCCGGCTCCGACTATTTGCTTACCCTCCGCGCCCGCAACTGCACCTCCGGAGACATGGTGGATGAGGAACAATCGCGGGCAGCCGGCAAGGACGACATCATCAAGGAGCTGGGCCGGTTGACGGCGAGGCTCCAGTCGAAATCGACCGCAAAGTTCACCGCTCTGCAAAAGAACGCGGCCCCGCTGGAGGCGGCCACTACGTCCTCTCTCGAGGCGTTGAAGTCATTCAATGCCGCACGGCGGCAGTCATACGCCGCCCCCGCCGATAGCCTGCTGCTTTTCAAAAGGGCTGTCGAAATCGACCCCGAATTCGCCCTGGCGCATGCTTTCCTTGGCAGGGCCCTCGCCGACTCCGGCGAGCAGAACCTGGCTTCGGAGAGTATCCGCCGAGCCTATCTCCTGCGCGGACTGGTCACCGATAAAGAGAACTATTTCATCACCTACAGCTATAACCGGGAGGTGTTAAGAAATCTCGAAATCTGCCGCCAGATTTGCGAGTCATGGATCGCGAAATACCCGCAGGACCTGCAGCCTCACGGTCTCCTGTCTGGATTGACCTCCAAAGGCACAGCTCAGTACGAAAAGTCGATCGAAGAGGGGGAAAAGGCCATTGGCTTGGACCCGTACTTCACCGTCGGATATGTCAATATTGCCGAGTCGTATCTTTTCCTCAACCGGCCTGAAGAGGCCAACGCCATGCGGGAACGCGCTGTCCAACGAAAACTCTCGTGGAAGGAAGGTCAACCCGCGCAGTTTCTTGCCGCGTTCTTGCGTCGCGACCGGAGCGCGATGGACAAGACCGCCGCTCAAATGGCCACGGATTCGCCTCATGGCGATTCCGAGTTTTTCCAATCTCTGGTATCCGCTTATGAAGGCCGATTGCAGCAGTCCAGGCAGCAATCCATACAGGCAGTCACCCTGGCTCGCCAGGCCCACCTTGCGGAGCGCGCTACGCTCTTCGAGGGAGCATCCGCCATGCGGGAGGCGCTCTATGGCTATGCCGATGAGTCTTCGCGGCACGCCTCCGCCGCGGGGCAGCTCGTTGAGGGGCGGGACACCGACTTTCCCCGCGCGTTCGCGCTCGCGCTTTCCCGCAATTCGTCGGCGGCTCTTTCCATCGTCATCCGTCTGGAAAAAGACTACCCGGAAGATACCTGTGTGCGCTTCACCTACTCGCCGGCGCTACGCGCGCTGCTGGCGATCAATCAAGGCAGCCCCGCAAAGGCAATTGACCTTCTGACCGTGTCGAAGGCTTATGAATTCGCGTCAACGGGGGTCAGCTTGTACGCATTCTATGGCGCGATGTACCCTACCTACGTCCGCGGCCTGGCTTACCAGCAACTCCACAAGTACCGCGAAGCCGCCGCGGAGTTTCAAAGAATGCTCGATCATCCCGGACTCCTGCTGGCCGACCCGATTGGCCCGGCCGCCCGCCTCCAACTGGCCCGCGCCCTGCGCGATGCCGGCGAGACTGCCAATGCCCGGACCGCCTATCAGGATTTCCTCACGCTCTGGAAAGACGCCGATCCGGACATCCCCCTTCTTCAGCAGGCCAAGGCGGAGTTCGCCCGCTTGTAACTTCCGTGGACGGATTTC
>Ga0209517_10006025_pt1 | contig 15164 bp, 13 predicted proteins | sample PeaSoiMetSII2010_FD_187695 | JGI IMG/M metagenome (GOLD analysis project Ga0209517, IMG submission 187695) | Peat soil microbial communities from Weissenstadt, Germany - SII-2010 (SPAdes) (version 2) | ecosystem: Environmental > Terrestrial > Soil > Wetlands > Peat | place: Germany... | reverse complement strand
CGGCGCCGCGAACTTCGATTTCGATGGTGCGCTGGGCGCCTTCGCCATCCTCGATGATCGCAAGCGCGAGCGATTTGCAGATGCTTTCGAGCGCGGCCTGGAAACTCTTGTAACCAGCGCCGGCCGCGCCCTTGATTTCCCGCGCTCCGGAGTGGCCGTTGGCAAGGACGGCGACCGTATCGTTTGTCGAGGTATCGCCATCCACGGTGATGGAATTGAAGGTGCGCTGGACGGAAGCGCGCAAGGCGCGGTCGAGCAGCACGGGCGCGATGGCCGCGTCCGTGGCGATGAATGCGAGCATGGTCGCCATGTTGGGCTCAATCATTCCCGAGCCCTTGGCGCAGCCGAGGAGGCGAACCTGTTTGCCGCCGACGCGGCACTTGGCGGCCGCCCATTTCGGGCGGGTGTCCGTGGTCATAATCGAGCGCGCAAATTCCTCGAACGCGCCGGGTTCGGCGCTGCGGGCGAGCACGACGTGCGGCACGGCGGCCAGGATTTTTTCCACGCGCAGAGGAGCGCCAATCACGCCCGTCGAGCAGACGAGAATCTGTGAAGGGTCGATCCCGCCGAGTTCCGACGCGAAAGATTCGGTCGTGGCGATGGAGGCGGGATAGCCATCCTCCTTCGTGCAACAGTTGGCATTTCCAGAATTCACAATGATGCCGCGCATTAGGCCGCGCGACTTGCGCAAGTGCTCGCGCGAGGCGATCACCGGCGCGGCCACAATCTGATTGGTGGTGAACATCGCGGCCGTGGTGGCCGGCGTATCGCTGACGAGGATGCCGAGGTCGAGCCGGGAACGCTTGAGGCCGCAATGCGTGGCCGCAAAAGTGAAGCCGGCGGGAATGTCCGAGGCGGAAAGGTGCGGGTTCAAGGCTTTTCCTCGAGCTTCGCGATTCGCGCGGTGAAATCCTCCAGCGCGGCGCGAACCGCTCCGGGAGCCGTGCCGCCCGCAACGCCTCGCCGGGCGAGCGCGGATTCGAGCGTAAGCACGGTGCTGAGGTCGCGGCCGAACGCGGGAGAAAATGCCGCGAGTTTTTCAAGCGGCATCTCGCGGATCGATTTCCCTTCCTGCTCCGCCGCGCGCAGCGCCTTGCCAACAATTTCATGCGCCTCGCGAAACGGAACGCCCTGCGCGGCAAGATAATCGGCGACTTCGGTGGCGACGAGCGCCGGGTCCTGTGATGCCTGGCGGAGGCGCGCCTCGCGGAATTTCGTGGCGGCCAAGGCTGCCGCGGCGATTTTCACCATGGCCAGCGCCTGATCGTGAGCCGCGAAAAGCGGTTCTTTATCCTCCTGCAAGTCGCGTTGATAACTCGAGGGCAGGCCCTTGCAGGTGGTGAGAAGCGCGAAGAGAGCGCCGTAGATGCGGCCCGTCTTGCCGCGGATCAGCTCCCAGGCATCGGGATTTTTCTTTTGCGGCATGAGGCTGCTGCCGGTGGAGTATTCGTCAGGCAGCTCGACGAACGCGAATTCGGGCGTGGCGAACAGGATCATGTCTTCCGAGAGCCGCGAAAGGTGCATGGCGAGCGTGGCCAGCGCAAACAATGTTTCGAGCGCAAAGTCGCGATCGCTGACGGCGTCCAAGCTGTTGGCGGTGATGCGCGAAAAGCCCAGATCGCGCGCGAGCGCCTTGCGGTCCAGCGGAAACGCGCAACCGGCGAGCGCGCCGGAGCCGAGCGGGCAAACGTCCGCGCTGGCCGCAGCGGCTGCCAGGCGTTCGGCGTCGCGATGAAAAGCTTCGCCGTGCGCGAGGAGCCAGTGCGAAAGCAGCAGCGGCTGGGCATGCTGCATGTGCGTGGTGCCCGGCATGGGAACGCCGAGATTTTGCTTGGCCTGGACGGCAATCGCCCGGGCGAGCGAGCCAAGGGCGCTGCGAAGCTCGCGCGCGGCGTGCTTCACGTACATGCGGAATTCGGTCGCGACCATTTCGTTGCGGCTGCGGCCAGTGTGGAGCTTGGCGCCCAGCGGGCCGAGTTTCTCGATGAGCGCGGATTCGGCGAAATGGTGGACGTCCTCGGCCTGCGAAGCATCGAGCCAGGCGGCGTCGGATTTCGCGCGTGCTTCGATCTGATCGAGCGCGGCGACGATGCGCTGGCCCTCTTCGTCGGTGAGGATTCCCGCAGCGGCGATGGCGCGGGCCCAGGCGCGGTCGAGCGCAAGTTCCTGGGGCAGCATCCGGCGATCGAACGCCCAGGAGCGCTCGAATTCGTAGAAGGAAGCGTCGGGCGCGCGCTCGAACATGCCGCCCCACATTTTCTGGCCGTCGGGAGCGGTCATCTCACCGCAGCCTCGAGCGGAACGGTGATGGGCAGGGCGAAGAGATTGATGAAGCCCTCGGCGTCCTTGGGGTTGTAACCGGTCATGCTGAAACTCGCCAGGCCCGGGCGGTAGAGCGAATAGGGCGAGCGGCGCGAAATCGCGTTCAGGTTGCCCTTGAAGAGTGAGAGCCCGACGGAGCCGGTAACGCGGCGCTGCGAACTGGAAAAGAACGCATCGAGAGCCTCGCGCAGCGGAGTGAACCACATGCCGTAGTAAACCATTTCAGCGTAGCGCAGCGAGAGAATCTGCTGGTAGTGCAGCGTCTCGCGGTCGAGGCACAGCGATTCGAGCTCGCGATGCGCGGTGACGAGCAGAGTGCCGCCGGGCGTTTCATACGCGCCACGCGACTTCATGCCGACGAGACGGTTTTCGACGATGTCCATGCGGCCGACGCCATTGGCTGCGGCGATTTCGTTCAGTTGGTCGAGCAGCGCGAGCGGCGCGAGCTTTTCACCGTTGACGGACACAGGATTGCCGGCTTCGAAGCCGATCTCGACCTCAGTTGGTTTGTCCGGCGCCTTGGCGGGAGAGACGATCCATTGCCACATGTCCTCCGCGGGCGCGTTGGCGGGATCTTCGAGAACGCCGCCTTCGTGGCTCAAATGCCAGACGTTGCGGTCGCGGCTGTAGATGTTCTTTTTCGTCTGGTCCACGGGAATGTTGTGTGAGCGCGCGTATTCGATCGCTTCTTCCCGGGAGTTGATCTTCCATTCGCGCCATGGCGCGATGATTTCCAATTCGGGGCCGAGCGCCTTGGCCGCCAGCTCGAAACGGACCTGGTCGTTGCCTTTGCCGGTGCAGCCGTGGGCCAGCGCGTCCGCGCCGACTTTTTTGGCGAGCTCGACTTGCCTTTTCGCGAGGAGTGGGCGGGCGAACGAAGTGCCCAGCAGATACTTGTGCTCGTACACGGCTCCGGCGCGGAGCGTGGGCCAGATGTAGCCGGTGATGAATTCCTCGCGCAGATCCTCGACGTACGCCGCGCTCGCTCCGGTGGCGAGGGCTTTCTTGCGCGCGGCCTCGAGATCCTCGCGCTGGCCGAGATCGCCGATCATGGCGATGACTTCGCAGCCGCCGTAGGTCTCCTTGAGCCACGGAATGATGATGGAGGTATCGAGTCCTCCGGAATACGCCAAAACAACCTTCTTAGGCAACGGATTCTCCTTAGGTGAGCAGCGTGTGCAGGATCGCCTTCTGGACGTGCAGGCGATTTTCCGCCTGATCGTAAATAATGGAGCGCGGGGAATCGATGACGCCTTCGGTGACCTCAAGACCGCGGTGGGCGGGCAGGCAGTGCAGGAAGACAGCGTCCGGCGCGGCTTGCGCGAAGAGCGCTTCGTTCACTTGATATGCCGCGAATGTTTTTTCGCGCGCAGCCGCTTCAGCTTCCTGGCCCATGCTCGCCCAGACATCGGTGTAGACGGCCTGGGCTCCGGCGACGGCGTCCTCGGGCGCGCGCAGGATTTCGATCTTGCCGCGAGTTTCGCGGGCGACGCGTTTGGATTCAGCGACGATGGTGGCGTCGGGCTCGTATCCGGCAGGCGTCGCGACGCGGATGTGCGCTCCGGCGCGGGCGCCGATGGTGAGGAGCGAGTGGCACATGTTGTTGCCGTCGCCGACGTACGCGAGTTTCAGGCCGCGCAATCCGCCGAAGCGCTCCTCAAGCGTGAAGAAATCGGCCAGCGCCTGGCACGGATGATATTTATCCGAGAGCGCGTTGATCACGGGAACATTCGCGTTGGCAGCGAGTTCTTCAAGAGTTTCCTGCGCGAAGACGCGCGCGACGATTCCCTGCACCCAACGCTCGAGATTCTTGGCAATGTCGCGGACGGGCTCGCGCTCGCTGAGGCGGGCGGCAGTGTGATCGAGAAACGTGGATGTTCCGCCGAGATTGGCGATGCCGACCTCGAAAGTGACGCGCGTGCGCAGCGAGGGCTTCTCGAAGATCAGCACGAAGACGCTGCCGGCCAGCACGGTCCGGTAGCGATCCGGGTGTGCCTTCATTTCCGTGGCGAGGCGGAAGAAATCGCGCAATTGCGCCGGACTCCACTCGGTTCCCGTGAGGAGATCCCTTTTCAGTGCAAGCGGTGAAGCGACGGCGTTCATATTCACCTCGTCGCAGCCAGAACCAGCGGCTGCGTCTGAGATTCCGATTTCGAGGCCGCGGCGGCGGGCTTGTTCGAGGACTTATTCACGAACTTCGCCGCGCGGGCCAGGACGGTTTCGAACTTCTTGAGGAACTCGGCGACGTCGCGCTTACTGATCACGAACGGCGGAAGCAGGCGAAGGATGTGATCGTGAGTGCAATTGATCAGCAGCCCCATCCGCAGCGCCTCGGCGACGAAAGGAGCGCCCTCGACCGAGAGGTCCAAGCCGAGAATCAGCCCTTCGCCACGCACCTCGCGGATGAAATCAAAACGCGCCGCGAGCTTTTCCAAACCGGCGCGGAGTTCCGCGCCGCGCTCGCGGACATTGGCAAGGAGATCTTCCTCCTCGACGATGGTGAGAAATTCAAGCGCCGCCGCGCAAACCAGCGGGCCGCCGCCAAAAGTCGATCCGTGCATTCCGGGGCTCAGCGCGGATGCGAATTCCTCGCTGGCGATAAAGGCGCCGAGCGGCAGGCCGCCCGCCAACGGCTTCGCGACTGTGACGATATCCGGAAGCGAGCTGAACTTCTGGTAAGCGAAGCGCCGGCCGGTGCGGCCCAGGCCGGATTGGATTTCATCGGCGATCAGCGCGGCGCCGTGCTGCGCGGTCAGCTGGCGCGCGCGATTCCAGAATTCTTCGCTGACGACGTGAACGCCGCCCTCGCCCTGAATTGGCTCGATGACCACGGCACAAACCGTGTCATCGAACTTTGCGTCGAGATCCGCCACGTCGTTGAACCGGACGAATTCAGCGCCGGGGACGAGCGGGGCGAACGGCTCGCGATATTTCGCCGTGTGCGTGATCGAAAGCGCTCCGAAAGTGCGGCCATGAAACGAGTTTTCGAGCGCCAGGAAGCGCGTCTTCAATCGAGCGCCGCTATCGGATTTCGCGTGCGCGTAAGCCCGGGCGAGCTTCATCGCGCCTTCGACCGCCTCGCTGCCGCTGTTGGAGAAAAACACGCGGTCGAGGCCGGACCACTGCGCCAACTTACGCGCGAGCGGCGCCTGATAGGCATTGTGGAACAGATTTGAAACGTGCGTGGCGCGGCCCGCTTCGCGGCGGATGACACGGACCATCCGCGGATGGGCGTAACCCGTCGCGTTGACCGCGATTCCCGCCAGGAAATCGAGGTACCCACGCCCGTGCGAATCGTAGAGGCGGCAGCCGCGCCCGTGCGTGAAGACTTCCGGCGGGCGCCGATAGGTCTTCATCATGTAGCGCGCCTCGTCGGCCCGGATTTTCGGCGCGGAGAGGCGTTTCGCGGCCATCGGTTTCTTCTTGGCCATGGCTAATGCGCGGCTCCATGCGCAGCTCGTGCGTTCGTGCGGATTACGGGCAGAACCCGGGTTCCCGGGCCGCGGCCTGCGCTGGCAGCGGCAAGCAGGGCGCGCGGTTTCGATCCGCCGACGATGCGGACTTCGGCAACGCCGCCGGCCAGGGCGCGCTTCGCGGCTTCGAGCTTCAGAATCATGCCGCCGGAAACTTTGTTCTTGCGGATGAGGTCTTCAATGTCGGTGCCGCGGAGCGCGCTCAACACTTTTTCGCCGTCGAGGACGCCTGCGACATCCGTGAGGAAGATCAAGCGATCGGCGCGTATGAATTCCGCGGCGGCCGCGGCCATGTGGTCGGCATTAATGTTGTAGAGTTCGCCATCGGCGCCCAGCCCCAGGCAGGAAGCCACGGGCACGATTCCCTCGCGCCAGAGCGAGCGCAGAAAATCCACATTCACTTCCGTGAGATAACCGACAAACCCCAGGCTGCCTTCGCGATCCTCCACTTGCATGGGCTCCGCGAGGAAGCAGGCAGCGTCGGCGGCGCTGATACCCACCGCCGGATATCCCGCGAGCGAAATGGCGCCGGCGAGTTTTTTGTTGAGCAGGCCGGCGAAAACCATGACGGCCGCATCGCGCGTATCGCGATCGGTGACGCGCAGACCGTTGATGAAGCGGCTGGTGATTCCCATGCGCGCCAGAGTGGCCGTGAAGATCCGGCCGCCGCCGTGAATTACCAGAAGTTCGTGGCCGGCGCGTGCGAGCTCCGTGATCTGACGCGCCAGTGTCTGCACGTCCTCATCGCGCTCGAGCAGCGCGCCTGCGACCTTGATGACCATCCTCATATCAATCCCGCCGTTTCGGGATACCCGCGCATCCCATTGAGATTTTGTACGGCCTGCCCCGCCGCACCCTTGCCGAGATTGTCGAGGCACGAAACGATCACCAGCCGCTCGCCGGAAGGATCGAGCGCGAAGCCGATGTCGCAAAAATTCGTGTGCGTCACATACAGCAGCTCCGGCAGAGATCCTGCCGGCATGATTCGAACCATTGGGCGCCCCGCGTAGAACTTGCGGTAGAGCGCTTCGACATCTTCGATCTTGCGCGAAGGGCCGAGCCACACATAGAGGGTCGAAAGAATACCGCGATCCACCGGGAGAAGGTGCGTGGTAAATACAAAATTCTCCGAGGCGAGATCGAGATGGTCGGAAATCTCCGGCGTATGCCGATGCGTGAAGAGGTTGTAGGCGCGAAAATTCTCATTCACTTCGACGAAGTGCGTGTCGCGCTTCGGATCCTTGCCCGCGCCGGTGACGCCGGACTTGCAGTCGCAGACGATTCCGCGCGCAGTGTTGATCCAGGCTGCTTCGACGAGCGGCCGCAAGCCCAGGATCACTGAAGTTGGGTAGCACCCCGGATTTCCGACCACGCGCGCCTTGGGAAGCGCATCCGCGTAGAGTTCCGGAAGCCCGTACACCGTCTCCGACAACGCTTTGGCGTCCGGCGCGGGAAGCTTGTACCACTTCGTGAAGGTCTCCGCCTTGCGGAAACGGAATGCGCCGCTCAGGTCCACGATGCGCAGCGCAGGATTCGCCGCGAGAAGCGCGGGAACAAGTTCCAGAGAAACTTCGTGCGGAGTGGAAAGAAACGCGACCTCCGCGCCGCTGGTGGCGATGGCCTCGACCGAAAGCGGCCGGCAGGGCGCGTCGCCCCAGCCACGAAGCTGGGGGAAAAGATCGGTGAGGCAATGAACGTTCGCGTGGGGCCCGCGGAGAAAGAACGTCGGTTTTTCGATGTGTGGGTGCCGCAGCAGGAGCCGGGCCAGCTCGTAACCCGCGTAGCCCGTTACCCCGACGACGGCGACCCGTGACGGGTCACTCATCGGAGCATTTCCTCCACGCGTTTCTGAACGGCGCTGCACGCGGTGCGCGAAGAACAGATGAGGAGTACGGTATCGTCGCCCGCGAGCGTGCCGGCGACTTCCTTCCAATGTTCGGCGTCGACTGCCGCGGCAAGCGGCTGCGCGCCGCTGGGAGGCGTTTTGAGAATGAGCATGTTCTGCGCCGGGCGCAGATCGAGCAGAAAATCTTTCAGAGCGCGCGCGAGAGTAGGTAGCGGCGAGGCCTCATCCGCCGTCGCGGAGGCGAGCGGGCGATAGCCCGAGGAGGTCTTGACCAGGCGAAGCTCGCGCAGGTCGCGCGACAGGGTCGCCTGCGTGACGCGCACGCCGAGGTGCCCGAGCTGGCGGCGCAGCTCATCCTGGCTCGCCACGGGCTGGCCCGTGAGAACCTTCAAGATCTGTCCCTGCCGGAATCGTTTTTGTACGCCCATGTTCCTAGCATGCGTGAATATGCACGCGACTGCATAATCATACACGAGTGTGCCGGGCGGCTGTCAACAAATAATCTTGGACGCGGACGAATGCGTGAACGAGCGCGGGAAGTTGGGAAGCGCGATCGTCCGACGAATCGAAGCGGCGGGGGAAAGTGTAAGAAATCAGAGAATCGCGCAGATTCGATCGAGCTAGAACCAATCGCTGCGGTAGGCAATCCACCAACTCACAAAGCCAATAGGAATTGTCGCGACCAGCGCCCACCAGAGGGGCAAGAACAGATCGGCCACCACGCCTAAGACGACGAAAGCGGCCCAAAAGATCTTTTTCTCCATGGCTTCATTCTAGACCACGTCTGCTTTGTATTTTGACCAACGTGGAAACGATTCGCGAAACAGCTATCGGTGCGCCGCTCCAACATTGTGAGCGGGAGGGCGAATTGATCATGGAGCGAACGATCGGAGAAGCCAGGCGGCCGCAACGGCGGCGACGCCGAACTTGGCGAGCCATCCGAGCGAATGGGCGAGAACAATCAGCGGATGCAGTTTCACGAAGAGAGCGTTTGTGCCCAGCAGCGGAATGGGCGCCATGAGCCAGCAAATGGCGACGAGCTCAAGCGACGAGCGATAGCCATGCAGTCCGAATACGACGTAGGCGCTCATGAACGCGGCACTCGTTAGGAATCCGAGCGCGATGGGATGCCCGTCACAAGAACGGGGAAATACTGCGATTGCCTCTGAAATCCACCTGTCCGGTCTTCCGGCTTAACAGGTACTGACGCGACGATGATTCAAAGCCTCTGCGGCTGAGTCCAACGAATGCTCGGAGTTTTCGAAGTTAGACGGAAGTCCGTGCTGGTATGATGCCACCGGCTACGCGGTCGCTAAGTGGAAGCCACGCTGAGGGAATTCGCATGTCCGAGACTCCTGAGGAACTGCTTCTCGCCAGACGCAAGCGCTTGATGGATGCCTACGAGCTGAGAAAGCCGGATCGCATCCCCATCCGGCTGAACTTTGGATACATGCTCGCCAAGTTAGGCGGAATTAGCCACCGGGAGCTGGACAATAACCCCGAATTGGCGCAAGAGCTGCTGGAAAAGTGGGCTCTCTATTTCGCGCCTGACATGGCGACGGGCTTGGGTTCTTTCGTCTCCGCCATCAGCGTGATGTTGGGCGACCGGCAAACCCGATGGCCGGGCTATGGGTTGCCGGACAACATGCCCATGCAGTACGTCGAGGGCGAGTATATGAAGGCCGAGGACTACGACATCTTCCTCGACGACCCGACAAACTTTACTTTGCGGACTCTCCTGCCGCGAACGTACGAGAAGCTCGAGGGGCTTGCCAACCTGCCCCGGCTTTCCGTGCTGGTGACGGGCTATCCGGCATTCGGGGCACTGGCGATGGCACTCAACCATCCCGACCTGGCCGCATCCCTGCAAGCTCTTGCACGCGTGGCGAAATTCCAATCCGAAAGAATTGTGCAGATGCGAAAAGACACCGAGCGGATGGCCGCGCTCGGTTTTCCGGCGGGAATCGGATATGGGGTGGGAGCCTTCGGCTTGGCGCCGTTTGATTTCATGAGTGACACCCTGCGCGGCATGCGCGGCATCTTTTTGGACATGCACCGGCGTCCAGAGCAACTGCTGGCTGCGGAAGAGAAAGCGCGCCGTATCTGCGCCGAGGCAGCCATCGAGTCCTGCCGGCGAACGGGCGGGAAATTCGTGTTCATGCCTCTGCACCGGGGATCGGATGGATTCATGTCCCTGAAGCAGTTCGAGCGGTTTTACTGGCCGCAACTGAAAGGGCTGGTGAACGACCTGGTGGATGCAGGACTCATACCGGCGCTCTTCTATGAGGGTGTATGGAATGAGCGGCTTCACTATCTCCGCGAGTTGCCAAAGGGGAAGACCGCCGGCCATTTCCAGAGCACTGACATTTCCAAGCTGAAGGAAATCGCCGGCGATGTGTTGTCAATCTCCGGCTGTTTTCCGGTCTCCCTTTTGCAAGTGGGGCCGGCGGAAACGGTTCGGGAGCAGACCAAGAAGTATTGCGAAATCCTTGGCCAGGGCGGCGGTTTCATCATGGCCGCCAATTCCTCGATGGACGAATGCGATCCTGGTCTCGTGAAAGTATGGGTGGACGCGACCCGGGAGTACGGGGTCTACTAGTCATCCCGGTTGCAACGCAGGCGTATGCCGGCGATCTCCGGAGTTTTTCATTACAATTTGAACAGGCATGGATTTAGTCTAGAGACCGCATTGATAATCGCTGTGACGAAAGTCACAGAGATCAAACGTACGGTTTGCGACGATCGGCTCGCTTGCAGTTTGCCTTTTCTTTTGGCGAACCGCCGAGTCACGTATTCACGGCGAGTCGGTATAGAATGCACGCCGTTTCCGAATCCAAGAAGGGTGGCTTGAATTCGTCACGCCAAAACGGAGGGAATGGTATGAGCACATTCGACCAGCAGGTGACGGCTGCCAACCAGTGGTTTGCGAGCCCCCGGTTCGCTGGCATCGTCCGCCTCTACTCTCCGCGTGAGGTGGCTGAACAACAGGGTACGATTTCCAGCGACTACCCCGTTGCGCGACGGACAGCCGAGGAGTTCTACGCGCTTCTGCGCACGCTGTTCGAGCAGCGCAAGCAGATCACGACCTTCGGTCCCTATTCTCCGGGCCAGGCGGTTACGCTGAAACGGGTGGGGATACAGGGCGTCTACCTCGGTGGATGGGCGACCTCCGCCAGGGGTTCGCTCTCAGAGGATCCAGGACCGGACCTGGCAAGCTATCCACTCAGCCAGGTGCCAGACGAGGCAGCCGGGCTGGTCCGAGCACTTCTCACAGCCGACAAGAACCAACACTTCGCTCGGATACGGATGAGCGAAGAAGAGCGCAAGGCGACTCCGGCAGTCGATTATCGACCTTTTATCATCGCCGACGCCGACACGGGCCACGGGGGGGATGCGCACGTGCGCAACCTGATCCGCCGCTTCGTGGAGGTTGGGGTTCCGGGCTACCATATCGAGGACCAGAAGCCCGGAGCGAAGAAGTGCGGACACCAGGCTGGTAAGGTGCTCGTCGCCCAGGACGAGCAGATCAGGCGGCTAAACACGGCGCGCCTGCAGCTTGACATCATGCGGGTCCCGGGCATCGTTGTGGCCCGAACCGATGCCGAAGCGGCGACGTTTCTCGAAAATCGTAGCGACGAGCGTGACCAGCCCGTCATCCTCGGCGCAACCAACATCGAGCTGCCAAGTTACCGCGTTGGCTATCTAGCCATTCTGAAGAAGCTGTTCGAATTGGGGGTCGAGGTCCGTGGACATCTTCTGTTCGCCGTGTCGGAGACCGAGTACCGGGCGACCTTTGCTTGGCTTGAGCGGGTCGGACTCATGTCGATGATCAGCGAGACCGCCCAGGGTCTTAAGCATTCGTCGGCAACGGAACTCGACGCCGCGCTCGAGAAGATCGACACGCGCTACGTGGAAATCTGGCAGACAGAAGCTGGGCTGAAGTCCTATGGGCAGGCGGTCGCCGACGTGATGAAGTCCCGCACGGACGAAGGCGAACGTTTCGACATGAGCGTCGAGGAATGGCACGCGTTCTCAAAACGCGCTTCCTTCTACGAAGTGCGCGAGCGGGCGAAGTCCATGGGTATTCAGATCGTCTGGGATTGTGAGCTGCCCAAGACCCCGGAAGGTTTCTATCAAATCCAAAGCGGGATCGATTATGCCATCACCAGATCGCTGGCTGTGGCGCCTTTTGCGGACCTGTTGTGGATGGAGACCAAGACCGCGGACCTGGATGACGCCAGGAAGTTCGCGCATGCAATCCACGCAGAATATCCCGACAAGATGCTGGCGTACAATTTGTCGCCGTCGTTCAACTGGGACACCACGGGCATGAGCAACGAGGAAATGAAGCGGTTCCCGGAAGAACTCGGAAAGCTCGGGTTCGTCTTCAACTTCGTCACTTACGGTGGACACCAGATCGATGGCTTGGCCGCCGAGGAGTTCGCGACCGCCTTGAAGGAGGACGGGATGTTGGCGCTGGCGCGCCTGCAACGCAAGTTCAGGCTGCTGGAATCTCCGTATCGGACGCCGCAGACGCTAGTGGGAGGACCACGGCTGGACGGCGCATTGATGGCTTCGTCGGGACGTACTGCGGCAACGAAGGCGATGGGCAAGGGATCGACACACTACCAGCATCTAGTTCAGACCGAAGTCCCTCCCAAGCTGCTGGAGGATTGGCTCGTGGAGTGGAGGAAGCACTGGGAACATCCGGCGAAGATTCGGGTCGAGCTGCGTCCCCACACGGCCGGCTCGGAACTGTTGGAACTGAGCCTGCTCGACGAGTCCAGTAGTCAAAAACTCGCCAACATCATCTTCGCCACAGTCCAGGATCGTCGCGGGCGGAACTTGCTTTCGGTGCGCGATCAGAACACGATCGCGCCACTACGCAAGAAGCGAATGATGATGCTCGTCCAACTGTTTCTGATCCACCGCTACAAAGCTAGCGCCGTGCACTACCTCACCCCGACCGAGGATAACGAGTCCCAAACACAGAAGATGAAGAGTATGGGGATCTTCTCCGACGTTCAGACAGAAGTTGGGCAAATCATCGTCGCGAACGTCAACAAACAGGTTGTTGACGAGCTGCTCAAGCCTGACCGGGCTGCCCTCTTGGAGATGATCCGGAAATCATCGTCCCAGATGGTGCAGTCTCCGAGGGTAGCCCATCATCAGTCGTAAGACGTTCCGTTCTCGCTGGTGAATCTCAGGACATCAGCACCACGCCCGCAGTGGCAGGAATCGAAACTCGACTTGACGCCACCGGCGTCGCTCACCTGGCCGTGTAACGAGGTAACCGAACATGCCCGGTAATCCGACGAACTAGGAGCTAATTGCGTGTGCCGGTGAAGGAGATCACAGCCCTATGTGACTAGGATCACATCGCGCATTTGACAGAACGAATAAAAGAGACGCAACGGAGGAAGTGAGCATTCAACAAGAGTCGTTGAGCAGGAGGGGCACCGGAAAAATTAATACCGCCCCAAATGCTCCCCCACAAGACTCGACCGTTGAGGCGGCTTTCCTCCTGAGAGAGCACGACCTATGGCGGCCCCCACCCCGGGCCGCCTTTTTTTCGCCTCGGAACAAATCAACTCCTGATAAACGCGGTAATCGAACATCTCAAACACTGTCGGCCCTATCAGTTTGAACCGCTTGTGCTCGCGAGCGATCGAATATAGCTGACCGTTTGCCAGATTTGCTCCGGCGTTTCCTGATCGTGGTAGGCGGGCATCCTGCCCCGGTTTGTACCCTTTCCCTTGTCCATGATGTAGAACAATTCGCCATCGCTGAAGCCAGCTTGAACGGAGGGATCGCGCCAATTGTGCAAATTCATGCTCACATCCTTGGCCAGGACACCTTTCCCGTCGCCATTCTTGCCATGGCAGATAGCGCAACCGGCATTTCTGTACAGCTCATGCCCCTCAGCAATCGATTCCGAGGTGGCGGGGAAAGGGTTCCTCTGACTGGCCGCTTCGGCGGGAATCTTGAATTCCGTTGGCCGATTGGTGCCGCAGCCGAAAAAACCGACGCTGATCATTGCATAGAATACGAGTTGTCCTCTCACCACGCATCCTCCCGTTGTCGCGCGCTGCCACTGAGCCAATCGAAAAAGCCATTCTGTATTCGTTGGCGAGTTTATCGTCTTTTGGCGGTGATTCGAGAATTTTGGGAGCATCCGTGATGCGCGCAGAGTTTCTCCGCTCGTTAAGAGTTTTCAACGCCCGATTAACGCGGTGGTCCCAATGGGTCGACGCAACACCAGCTCGAAGTCTATCTCGTGGAGTTTAAAGGCCAAATACGATTGCGGGCGTCGATTCAAAGAAAAACCCTGTCCTGATTAGGTCTAAGTGAGGGCACCCCAATAGATCGGTCTTCTCTGAAACGTATTATCGGAACTACTGTTTAGAGGGTGTTGCGTCGACCGTCTGAACCGGCAGCGTTAATCAGGCACTTGCCCGTGAACCGGTGACAGTCTCCTTAGCTGTTTGTTTGGGCGTATGCTTGGAAGGTGGCTTGTTATTGCGAAAGGCGGAGGCGGTGAATCTCCGCAATGTTGGTTTGGTCTTTTCCTTCGTTTTTCTCTTTGTGAACGTATGCGCCGGGAGAGAGCCTGTCTCCGACGCCGAAATCCAAGCCGCTGTTCTAGGGAGGTCGAGATGCCAAGTACAAAACAGCTTCGCAACAGTCCAGTGATTCTCAAGATGACCGGAGCCAACAGAGCGTTTACTACTAATGTTATCGCGGAGGAGCCGGATGGTCTGTGGTTTTCTGGAGGTGGCTTAGTCGGCGAACTCGCACAAGCCGGTTTGCCTGTCGGGATGAAATCACCCGCCGTTTTTCTTCCCTTTTCGCAGATACAGTGGTTGATGACTGAGAATCAGTAGGCGCGAGCATGTGATGAAGTTCGCGCAGAATCACCCGCTAGCCAGTGAATGTCTGTACCGCGGAGAGACGTTGAACTGAACGTAGGTCCGCTGCCCGTGCTTGTCAAAGCTCCACCACGGAAGGAAGCTAAACTCCCCACTCGTTCTAGTACCCACTGGTCCGGTTGATGTCATAACGACGTCGGCCTCACAACGGTCCAAGTAGACTGTTCGGTGTTCACCCTAACAGTGCTCGGATCGAAGGAGGCCGAGATGCGAATTATAGGATGTGACTTACACGCTCGTCAGCAAACGTTGGCGATGCTGGACACCACAACGGGGGAGGTGGTGAAAATGACTCTGACGCACGAAGGCGACAACGTGCGGGAGTTTTATTCCACGCTTCCACGTCCAGTGCGCGTGGGCATCGAAGCTACTGGATCGATGCAGTGGTTTCTGAGCCTGATGGAAGAGCTGGGAATCGAATGCCAGGTCGGTCATCCGGCGAAGGTTCGGGCGGCCGAGCCACGGAAGCAGAAACATGATCGGCGAGACGCTGAATTGATTCTGACACTGCTGGTGGAAAACCGCTTTCCGGCGATCTGGCGGCCTTCGAAAGAGCTCGTGGATCTGCGAGCCCTGTTGTTGCACCGTCATCAG
>Ga0209517_10006024_pt1 | contig 15168 bp, 16 predicted proteins | sample PeaSoiMetSII2010_FD_187695 | JGI IMG/M metagenome (GOLD analysis project Ga0209517, IMG submission 187695) | Peat soil microbial communities from Weissenstadt, Germany - SII-2010 (SPAdes) (version 2) | ecosystem: Environmental > Terrestrial > Soil > Wetlands > Peat | place: Germany... | reverse complement strand
CTTCCAACATCCACTCGGCTACCAGGCGTTCGGGAAACTCGCACTGCGCATCTTCATAATTGAAGATCGACCAACGGTGGCCTGCGTCCAGCGCGCGTTCCACCCGCTTCAACTCCATCTCGGTCAAGTCGGCGGATTTTCTTCCCGCAAACCGCTGGTAAAGCCATAGTCCGGCGCGCACCGTCATCGCGCTGCGTTGACTCTGTTCGTTCAGCAGAAACAGAAAGTGCACCGGATGCACCAGGTGCGACCGTTCGCGCAGCAGTCGCTCGCGCTCCCGCACCGACTCGCGCACCAGGCCGATTTCTCCATGTTCCAGGTAGCGCAGGCCGCCATGAATGATGCGGGTCGAGCGGCTGGTGACGCCCGAGGCAAAGTCGTTTTGCTCGACCAGCAGCGTGCGCTTCCCGGCACGGGCGCACTCCCGCGCCACGGCCACGCCGTTGATGCCGCCCCCGATGATCACAACCTGGAAGTGCTGTCCTTCCAACGGTGGTCGAGGCTTGATCGCTAAACTCATGTATTTAAATTAGATGCAAGACTGTCGAGTGTTGTGGGATTGCCGCGCCCGAGCGACGACACGCCCACCTGTTCTGATTGTGCGCCCCTATGGCAAGAAGATAAAGGTGACGATAGTCCACCGCAAGCCTGGGCCGATTCCAACTAGCCTCCACGAGAAATGGTGCCGGAAGTAACCGCAGCGCTGCAGTCCCCGGGGGCGTCGCGGGGGCACCCTGCCCTCGCATTCCGAGTTCGACTCGGCTCTCGCGTGCGTGGGCGAGTCGCCCCCGCGACAGCCGGCGGGACGCCGGCGCTACTCGCTTTCTTGCGTGCTCCCGCGCATTGCCTCCCACCTCCACCGTCATTTACATTGGTTGCCGCATGTCCACCACAGGAGAACGTTTCGAGCGAGCAGTCGCCATTATGGAGCGCCTCCGCGCCCCCGGCGGCTGCCCCTGGGACCGCGAACAGACGTTCGATTCCATCAAGCCCTACACCCTCGAAGAAACCTACGAAGTCCTGGAAGCGATCGACAATCGCGACTGGCCGGAACTTGCGGGCGAACTCGGCGACCTGCTCCTGCAGGTGCTTTTTTACGCCGAAATGGCAAAAGAACAATCCTCGTTTTCCATCGACGACGTCATCGACCGCCTTTCTACTAAACTCGTCAATCGTCATCCGCACGTTTTTGGCGACGTGAAGGCGGACACTTCCGCCGAGGTCAAACGCAACTGGGAAGCGCTCAAGGTTGAAGAGAGAAAAAAGCGGCAAACCAGCGACGGGGAAGGAGATGCAGCTGGGGTGAAAAAGCACTCCATCCTGACCGGAGTCTCCTCCGCCATGCCGTCTTTGCTCGAGGCCTACAAGCTCAGCTCTCGCGCCGCCCAAGCCGGATTCGACTGGCCCAATGTCGAAGGCCTGTTCGACAAGTTGAACGAAGAGACCACCGAACTGCGCGAGCAACTCCAGGAGTTCCCAGCTCCGGGCCCTCGTCCGCAGGGTCGGGGCATGGCCGGGTCTGGACGAACGCCCGTTCCCGAAGACCTGCAGGCCCGCCTGGAAGACGAGGTCGGCGACCTGTTTTTCGTGCTCGTCAACATTGCGCGCTACCTCTCGCTCGATCCCGAATCCGCTCTGCGTAAGACCAACCGTAAGTTCAAGCGGCGCTTTCAGTGGATGGAGGCGCGTCTCCACGAGTCCGGCCGCTCCGCCGATCATGCGTCGATGGAAGAGCTGGAATCGCTCTGGCAGCAGGCGAAGCGCGAGGAGCGTCGAGATGTTTAGCCCGCAACCAAGGCGCCATCCCGAAGCCCCGCGTTCTTTCCAGCGGGGCGAGGGATCTCGCGCGGGTCGCCACCGTGCCGTGGCCATCTGTCGGATGCTCCCCAGATTCCTCGCCCGGCTGAAGAACGTCCGGCTTCGGGATGACGCCATCGATACTGACGTCCTCAATTATTGCGCCTGCAATACGAGGAGCCAATGACCTCCGACGCCATCGTCCTGCGCCGCTGCCACAGTATCGAAGAGTTCCGCGCCTGTGTCGCGCTGCAGAAAGAAGTCTGGAACTTCAGCGACGCGGAACTGGTGCCGCTGCGCATGTTTGTGGTCGCCGACAAGGTCGGCGGCCAGGTGATGGGCGCCTTCGACAAAGAAGTCATGGTTGGCTTCGCGCTCTCTGTGCCCGGCACGCGCACCGGTCACGTCTACCTGCACTCGCACATGCTGGCCGTAAGAAAAGATCATCGCAACAGCGGACTGGGCCGCCGCCTGAAGCTGCTGCAGCGCGAAGACGCGCTCGCCCGCGGCATCGAGCTGATCGAGTGGACCTTCGATCCTCTCGAAATCAAGAATGCTTATCTCAATCTCGAAAAGCTGGGCGCCATCGCCCGCCGCTATAACATCAACCAGTACGGCATCACGTCGTCCCCGCTGCAGGGAGGCCTGCCCAGCGACCGCCTGATCGCCGAGTGGTGGCTGAAGTCGAAGCGGGTCGAAACCCTGCTGGCCACGGGAAAAAATCCGGCCATCGTCAGCCAATCGAGCATCGAAGTTCCGGCACAGATCTACGACTGGAAAGCTGCACCCCAAACTCGCGGCAAAGCCCAGCAGGTTCAGGAACGCAATCGCGAACAGTTTCTGCGCGCGTTTTCCCACGGACTGGCGGTTCTGGGCTACGAGCGCGACGCCGCAAGCAACGGTAAATTCCTGCTCGGACACTGGGATGAGAAGTGGTCCTATGCATCCGAAGGTTAATAAAGTAGTGCCGCCGTCCCGGCATGCCGGCGCTACGGTCTAGCAAACTGATATGAAAATTGAAGCCATCACTCTCCGTGAAATTCACATGCCGCTCGTGCACTTCTTCGAGACGAGCTTTGGCCGCACTTACAGCCGCCGCATTCTTCTGGCCACCGTCCACAGCGAGGGCGCTGACGGCTGGGGTGAAAGTGTAGTCGGCGAAGATCCCTTTTACAGCAGCGAGTGGATCGAGAGCGCCTGGCCGACTCTGACGCAGTATCTGATTCCCGCGCTGCTGGGACAGCGCATCGACTCAGCCCGCGAGTCCCCGGCGCTGTTCGCCAAAGTGCGCGGCCACCGCATGGCCAAGGCCACACTGGAAAATGCTCTCTGGGACGCTGAAGCCGCGCAGAAACAGTTGCCCTTGTGGAAGTTGTTAGGCGGCACGCGCCGCGAGATTCCCTGCGGCGTTTCCATCGGTATTCAGGATTCGGTCGAGCAGTTGCTGGAAAAAATCCAGATCGAACTCTCCGCGGGCTACCGCCGCATCAAGGTCAAAGTCAAGCCCGGCTGGGACGTGAACGTGCTCGAACGGATCCGCTCGCGCTGGGCCGACATCACGTTAAGTTGCGACGCCAATTCCGCCTACACGCTCGATCAGGTCGAACACCTGCGCAAGTTCGACCAGTTCAACCTGCTGATGATCGAGCAGCCGCTGTGGAATGACGACATTTACTACCACTCCCGGCTGCAGAAAGAACTGCGCACCTCGATTTGTCTCGACGAATCGATTGTCAGCGTGCGCAGCGCCGCCTTCGCCGTCGAGACCAGCGCTTGCCGCATCATCAACGTCAAGGTAGGTCGCGTCGGCGGATTCTCCGAGGCTCTGAAGATTCATGACCTCTGCCACGCCCACAACATTCCTGTCTGGTGCGGTGGCATGCTCGAAACCGGCATCGGACGCGCCCACAACATTGCTCTCTCCACGCTGGAAAATTTCCGCCTGCCGGGTGATGTTTCTGCCTCGAAGCGCTACTGGAAGGAAGACATCATTGACCCAGAGGTGGAAGTCTCACCGCAGGGAATGATCGCCATCAGCGACCAGCCGGGCACAGGCTACCGCGTGAAAGAAGATTTAATTGAAAAGCTGACAGTGCGAAAAGAAACGCTGCGAGCGTGAAGTCCGACCGCCTGTTCCCGAAATGGAATCAGCGTCCTGGACAATTGCGCTGAGTGTGCAATTCTGAACACCTGTCCGTGATCCCGACACTTAGTATCCGCTATGAGTAAGCACAGTTGAATGGTTTTGGCCGACAGAATTGCCTGCCCTGCCACGAGGTGGTCCTAGGTATGTCGGGATACGAAAAGAAACGCCGCACCATTGTTCATTTTGGTACCGATCGCGTGGTTCTGCTTTTGCGCGCTTGGAACCTCAACGAGATGGGCTACCGCGTACTGAACGTAAGCGACGCGGTGGAAGCCGTCAAGCTGGCAACCCGCAGGCGAGTGGACGCCGTGGTGCTCGATCTAGACCGCAATCATGCTGAAGTTGCGCTAGTCGCCACCGCGATCAAGCGATGTCGACCGCAGGTGCCCACGATCCTGCTGGCGGAGGAGACTGCGCTCCTGCAGCGTGCCCATGAGCTGGCAGACGCGCTGGTACCGAAAAGAGACGACCTCGGGATGCTGATCACCGCGCTGGAGAACCTGCTCGCTACCCGCATCGCACAACCACCGAAAATGCTGCCCTAAAGAAGAAAGAATAAAGAATAATGAGGAAGCAGTGTCAGGGTAAAACGCTTCCCATTGAATCACTGTGGGGCGTTCTTTGTTTCTGAAGGTTCGGTCGCGTGGTTGTTGCGCGCCAGTCTTTCCTGCTCGGTCTTCAACATTTCCACGCCCTGAGCAAACGTCAGATTCTCCGGCACCGTCCGGAAGTCGCTCAACACCTCATCCGAAGCCATGTTCAGGCCCTTGAACAACAGAAGCTTGCCGGTCACGGTTAAGCTTATCTCGGTGATGCCCCACGCCCCGTCGCCTAAGCCTAAGTCGGCCTGCTGTACCAGGAAATGTCCGCCCTTGTCGAGATGGCCGATGATCCCCCATCCGAACGTGACCTCCCGGAACAGCGTGCCGTCGATTCGTGCGATGCGCCGGGCTCGGGTGTCAATCAGCAGATAACCTTGCATGCCCGCCAGCACCTGCTCCACGCGTGATGGTGGTGAGTATGCCGGATTGGGTGTGAAGTTCAGCTTCACGATCTGGCCTCCGGCATCGGTCGATCCCGTCGCGCCGTTGTCCGTGCCGGCATACTCGTAGCGGAAAGCGTCGGGCAGCGCTTTCACGACTCGCATCGTCCGCTCTTCGTCTTCTTTTTCGCGCGCATGTTTCTTGCGCAGTTGCTCAGGAGTACTCATCAGCCACGCCAGATGATTCGCCTCGGTTTGTTGTTGCAGCGCCGTCAGCGATTGATCGTTGATCGCGATCAGCATAGCGGCGAGGGCGTCCTTGGTTTCCACATAGAGCCGGGTTTGCGAGCCTTTTGGGGTCTGTTTGTGGGAGCGGAACATGTGCAGACTCTCAGCGTGGTTGGCCGCCGCGACCTCGTTCGCTACCGCAACCCGCACCAGTTCGCCGGGCGGCATTTCGATAGGCTTCGAGTCCTGGGCCGGGAGCGCCGTGGCGGTCGCCAGCATAGCTACAATCGCGCCGGCTCTCAGCCGACGTGGTGTCCAACGCATTTGCTCTGCGCGGTGCATCCCGTCTTTAGAGTAGCAATTAACCCGCAAGGTTGCAGGTAGTGTTTCACGGATGGCGCGAATCAGCTGGTTTTCCGGTGTCGCCAAATCACCTCGCTTGCCGCATGCTCTCGTAGTTGGGTATAGTCGAGAGAAGAGACGCGGCCGTTCCGGTACCTGCCTTCCCAGTAATCCTGGTACTGCAGTTTCCCGCTTCCTTAAGGAGAACATCCATGAGTGCTCCGTTGTCGGCAGATTTGGCGCAGATTGGCAAGTCCGTAGTCATCAAGGGCGAATTGTCGGGCAGCGAAGACCTTTACGTCGATGGTCACGTCGAGGGCAGCATCGCGCTGAAGAACAACAGCCTGACCGTTGGTCCCAACGGTTCGGTGAAGGCCACCGTCGAGGCCAAGGGAATTGTGGTGCAGGGCAAACTCGAGGGCAACGTGCAGGCCAGCGACCGGGTCGACTTACGCAAGTCCGCGGTGGTCACCGGCGACATTTCCACGCAACGGATTTCCATTGAGGAAGGCGCCTACCTGAAGGGCAAGGTCGACATTCAGGGCAAGGCTGACAAGGCAGCAGGAAAGTAACTTCCGCGCTGCCGAGACGGTGGGTTAAAGTGCTGGTTGAGAGGTTTATCTAAAGTCATGGGGTAACAGTCGCGTTGGGCGAGGCGACTTGTAAGGTCTGATGGCATCAGTCACCCAGAATTTCATGAAGCTCTTTCGCGGCTCATCGGGCGGGGCAGAGGCGGCAACTCCACAAGTCGCCCCAAAACTCACTCGCCGTTCGAGCGGCCTTGGCGAACTCTCGCGCATGTGGGACTCCGACGCTCCGCTGTGCGTTCTCGATCTCGGTTCCACTTCTCCGTCGAACATTCGATTCTTCACCGAGCGCAGCCACAAGATTTATAGCGAAGATCTTCTCGTGGCCTCGACCGAGCCGCATCTGGTCACCAAAGACGAGCAGGGGACGGTAATCCTCGATAGCCGGCGGTTCCTGTCCGACAACCTGGTTTATCCCGCGGCGCAGTTCGACGTCGTGCTGTGCTGGAATCTGCCCGACTATTTGGACGAGAGCCTGGTGCGCCCGGTGATGGGGCGGTTGTGGTCGGTGCTGAAGCCGGGAGGCATGCTGCTGGCGTTCTTCCACACCAAAGATGCCGGGCCGGATTCGCCTTGCTACCGCTTCCACATCATCGGCAAAGACACTCTCGAAATGCAGCGCATCGTGCTGAAGCGGGAAGCGCGCCGCGGACCGACCGGCGCGATCCATACGGCGATTACCGACGGCTTCCGCCTGCAGCGCGTCTTCAACAACCGCCACATCGAGACGCTGTTCAGGGACTTCGCCTCGATCAAGTTCTTCCTCGCCCGCGATAATGTCAGAGAAGTGCTGGTAGTGCGGTAAGGTTCGTCGTAGCGCCGGCATCCTGCCGGCTGTCGCGAGGGCACTTTGCCCTCGTCGATGGACTTGGACCAGGTGTAATTGACCAGCAGCTCCAGCCCGTTGCTGAAGCGCTTATTCGCGGTGAGCTGCAGGCCATGATAGACGGAATTCGCAATCATCTGAACGTCCGTGGACACGCCGGTGAAGTGCGGGTAAGGAGTTCGCAGCTGGGAATACGATACCGTCGCGTACGACAGGCTGCTGTTGGGGTCTGTAATGTACGCAGCGAAAGGATTTGTCACCAGGCAGGTGTGCGGGCGAGACGCCCTCACGACAGCCGCCGAGACGGCGTACCGGCTCCAGGAACCAATCCCATCGTCCCACGACGAAGTAGCGTTGGAGAATCTAAACTTGTCGGCTATTTCAACGTTGACGGAGTCGCCGGATGACCAAAAGGGAGATCTTTGCTGGTTCTTAGTTGCAGGTCGCTGGCGGTTAGCGAATAGCTGGGATCGAAGTAGTCATCGACTGCTTCGCCATTACGAAGTTTCTGGATTGCCCTATCCGGCGTGAATACCCAATCGGTGACTCCGGGATGCTGACCACCAAGCAAGAACTCACGGCCGCTGATGAGCCGGCATGGGAAGAGAAGCTCGCAGTCTGTTGGCGCATACCATACGGCGCGAATGCGAATGAGTTTGGTGTCCGGACCGTAGCAGTAGTCCGTTCGTCGAAACGCCAGCGAGGCGCCGCCCCGAGGCGGGCGCGCCACAATCGTTACTCGAACAATCGCGCCGTCTCTATCCCACACAAACGCAAGAGGGGCAGGCTTGCCCGCCGCATACCATTCGGCTTTGCTGGCAAATTCCCACCACTGTTGGCTCGCCGCCTCTTTCGTCGAGCCTGACTTTAATTGCGTGAATAGTCGAGGCTGCGCACCCTCTCGCGAAAAATCGTCAGAAGCATCACAATAGTTCATCACCGCATGCACCGCGTCCTCGCGACCCTTGTAGGCGCCGAGTTGATCCTCATTCAGCTGATGTTTCTGGGCACACAGCGGCAGGGAAAATACGAGCAAGAAGCAAAGTGACTTGAGAGTGTTCATATCTAACTCCCAGAAGAGGGTCACTCGAAACCGCAACTTGGGCAATTCTAGCACCGCTCGGACTAGGACTGGGCACGGAGTGCGCTGGTAACTTTCTGGTCTCACCAGAAACGGCAGGTAATCTTTACCCGAGGCTCGCAAAGTTCGGTACGCCTGCTCATTTCCAGACGATAACTCCCATGCGAAACAGAAAGTGGCGTGAGATCTCAATCTGCGCGGCGGGCTCCGCAACCGAAGTCAGAATCTGCCGCATCTCGTCGGGGACGTAGGCTCTCCGCACCGACGCGACTCCATCGAACCGCGATACATAGCTTCGCATCAGCGGAAAGCCCGCGTACACCAGCGCCAGATGCAGGGGATGCCTGATCAGATCGTTGATCAGGACCGCGCAGCGGCTCACGCGCAACGCTTCGCCTTCAAAGCGCGCCAGTTCGGCGGGTTCCAGATGATGCGCGAACAGGCTACAGCTGACCAGATCGAAACTATTGTCCGGGAAGGGAAGCGCTAGCGCGTCCGCGACCACGGCGCGGTTTCCCGGCAGCAGGTGCGACGGCACACGATCGAGGTGAGTCACTTCTAGAGTGATCCCCTTGCGCGCCAGTTGCTGACCCGCAACTCTCGGCACTTCACCGAATCCAGCCGCCACTTCCAGCACCGAGAAATGCTTTCGTCCGGTTGCGGCCGCAACGCGCTCGATCGACTTACGCGTTGTCGCCACTCCGCCGAACCAGCGGTTGATGCGAGATAAATCGCGCAGCGAAGCTTCCACGTCAGCTGCAGGGCAAGCATCTGAATCGAGAATTTCCGGCGTGTTAACCCGCTGCATAATGTAGCGCCGCCGTCTCGGCGGCTGTCGCGGGGACGTCTCGTCCGCGCGTGCAAAGGCAAGATGCCTTCGCGACAGCCGGCAAGATGCCGGCGCTATGCGGAGGCGGGAGCCTCACTGAGTGTAGATGGGCCGAAGCTCCAGCGTTGTCAAAGAGCGTCAGACTTCGGCCAATTCCTCTTCCAGCAGCTGCTTGTTATACAGGTCGCTGTAGTAGCCGTTCAAGGCCAGCAGTTCGTCGTGGGTGCCGAGTTCGACGATGCGTCCGACATGCAGCACGGCGATGCGGTCGGCGTTGCGGACGGTGGAGACGCGGTGCGAAATGAAGATGGTCGTGCGGCCGCGCATCACGTCGCGCAGGTGGTTGAGAATTTTGTCTTCGGTGTGGGTGTCGACGCTCGAGAGCGCGTCGTCGAGGATCAGAATCTTCGGATTGCGAATCAGGGCGCGGGCAATCGCCGTGCGCTGCTTCTGCCCGCCGGAGAGCGTGATGCCGCGTTCTCCCACCATGGTGTCGTAGCCTTCGGGGAAGCCCTCGATGTCGCTGGCAATGTTGGCCGCGTCGGCGGCGTTGTGAATCTGCTGATCGGTGGCGGAGTCGACTCCCAAGGCGATGTTCTCGCGGATGCGGTCACTGAACAGGAACGTTTCCTGCGGGACGAATCCAATACTCCTGCGCAGCGATGCCAACGAGTAGTCGCGAATCGGGCGGCCATCGATCAGAACCATGCTTGGTTCAGCGTCGTAAATGCGGGGGATCAGGCTCACCAGCGTCGTTTTCCCCGAACCTGTGGGACCGACAATCGCGAGGCTGCTGCCTGCGGGCACGCGCAGGTTCAGGTTGTGCAGGACCTGTTTACTTTCGTAACTGAAGTTGAGTCCGCGGAACTCGATCTCGCCTACTATCTGGCGGTCTTGCGCGCCGGGAGCATCTTTGATTTCTGGCTCCTCGTGCATGATTTCGTTGATGCGGATCAGCGAGGCGGTGCCGCGCTGGAAAATGTTGATGACCCATCCCAGAGCGATGATCGGCCAGGTCAGTTGCATCATGTAGGTGCTGAATGAAACGAATTGTCCGACGCTCATGGAGCCGGAAAGAGAGAGCGTGGTCGTGATTGCAGGAGTGCTAATTCCGGGGATCGATCCTCCCGGGTTCGTGACGAGCGTGACCGTCGAGAGTCCGTGGATGACTTCGCGTCCGCCAAGCCACAGCACCAGCACTACGGCGCAGCCTAGCATGAGTTCGAGCGTAGGCCAGAGCATGCCCATGAGCCGTACCAGTTTCAGGCTGCGGCGGATGTATTCCTCGTTCTCGGTTTCGAAGGCGTGAATCTCGGCGTCTTCCTGCACGTAGGCGCGGATGAGGCGGGCTCCCGAGAAGTTCTCTTGCGCGCGCGCCGAGATGTCGGAGAACATGGCCTGGATTCTTTCGAACCGGTCGTGAATGCGTCGCCCGAAGGTCTGGATCACGATGCTCACCGCCGGCAGCGGCAGGAACGTGTAGAGCGTCAACCACGGACTGATGGAGACCATGAAGGCCAGCGCGCCCGCTGTGTAGACGATGGTGTTGGCCGAATACATGATCGCGGGACCAAGCAGCATGCGCACCGCGTTCAGGTCGTTAGTGGCGCGGGCCATGATGTCGCCGGTGCGGTGGCGCTGGTAATAGGAATACGACAGGCTTTCGAGTCTCTGAAAGAGATCGTTGCGCAGGTCGAACTCGATGTCGCGGGACACGCCGATCACGATCCAGCGGGTGAGGAACTGGAAGATTCCCTTGGTGGTGGCAATGGCCAGCAACAATCCGGCGTAGAGCAGGAGCTTGGGGCGGGTTACGCCGGCGTGCAGATCGTCGGCTGCCTTGCCGAGCACGAGCGGAAACAGGATCCAGATGCCGTTGGTGAGGAAAACGCAGAGCGTGCCCGCGACGTAGCCCCAGCGGTAGCGTTTCAGATACGGCAGCAGCGGGCGCAAACTCTTGGGCAGCATGCAGATTCAGTAGATGAGATTCTAGCAGGAGCGATGCGGGTTTTCGGCGGACCTCCCAACCAGCCGCGATGCGAGCGGCGGACGGCCGCGAGCGGCTGTCCCCACAGAACCCCAGGTATACCCGCCAGCTGCCAAAGTGCACTTGAGGCTAGTTCTTGGTGATATCGGTTGGGGGCACGCAGGACAGTCCGCCAGGTCTCGCCTCGTAGACGCGCCCCTGAAACTGCACCGCGCCCATGGGCTCGGGATCAGGGCTGGCTTGCACCCGCACACGCCAAAGGCGAGCCAGTTCAAGCATCAACCTCTCACCGTCGGTGCCAAGGGCGACCATACAACCGTGCAGCTCAACTCGAGCTGTCGAGGAAAAATACGGCGTCAGAGTTGCAAGCAGCGGCTTGAGCCTCTGCACCGTGGACAAAGTCAGCGCCGAGTCTTCGTCTTCGCCGCGTTCGTGTCCATGCGCGACGTTGATAATACCGGTATTGCCATGAGCGTACAGACGAAATATGTCGATGGTACCGGCATCGGCCCGCTTGCCGATTTCGTCGATCATCCGTTCAACTCCCCTAGGTCCGGGAGCGAGTTCGATCAGGTCCTTCTTTCCCAACTGTGTCTGCAGAACCATCGCCACCCTTCTCATGAAAGGATCGCCCACATCCAAAACGTTGATTTCCATTTCTCTGCTCCTTTGTCGAGTCACCAGCATTTTCCGTAAGACGAAAGTCGGTCACGGAAGCAACCCGGCAGAAGGACCATTCCTACACCTTGTCCTTCTGTTTGCAGCAGCGAGAAACGCACCCAAAAAAGGTAAGCGTTGCCAGGAAAATTCCGTACGGCTAGCGCGTGGCGGTTTAGGTGGGGCGGGCTTGGTCGGCGGGGTGGGGTTTGTGGGCGGGCTTGGGGTGAGAGGTCCAGGGGAGCAACTCGCGGCCGAAGGCGGCTACGGTAACGACGCCGATAACGGCGATCCAAGCGGCGAAGAAGAGCCATCCGGCGTTGAAGAGAAACGTGTCGGTCGTCATGAGTGTTCCTCCCGGCCTCACGCGAACCTCAGGACCAAAGCACAAGGTTTGATGAGGCCGTAGCGGCCCGGCTGGAAGCCGGGCCCTACCGATACCATTCGTGAAACGAAATGCTTGGCGCTGCTTGAGGCTATTGCTCGGGAGCGGGCGGGGCTTCATGCATGTGTTTCTGCATGCGGGCTTCGTGATTCGCTTCCATCTCCTTCAACTTGGATTGCTGGTCGGGCGTCAGCAACTGGTACATCTGGTTGTGAATGCGCGTTCGCGCCACCGTCAGTTCAGTCTCGACTTGTGATTTCTGGGCAGCCAGGGCGCGAACCTTGACTTCATCGTAGGGGCCTTCCACGTACTGGCGGAGCTGCTGATTGATCTGGTGCTGCTGCTGGAACAGCGGCTTCATGGTGGGATGCTCTTTCTGCATGATGGTCTTCATCTGCGCCTTCTGATCGTCGGTCAGATTCAGAGCTTTGGCGAAAAATTTCATCCTGTGGAAGTTCATGCCCCCGTGGCCTTGCATGCCGTATTCGTGGTGGTGCATGGGTGGCGCTGGGGGAGCGGCGGTGGTCTGAGATTTGGCGATGGCGCTGCCCAGCAAAACGGCGATGGCGGCAATCAGCAAGCGATAGCGAAACGATTTCATGTGTGACTCCTGATAGTTCTTCCGGGATGTCCCGGGGACTGTGGGTACACTGATAGGAACACGGCGCCGGGGGAAAAAGCGGTAAAGAGTTGGTCAACCGGAGTAAAGTTTTGTAAAAGGAAGACGACGAACAAAGAACCGCTTTCAGCGTCGTGAGTGGGACAATCCCCACTCTAACGCAGCAAAAGGCGCGGCGTTAGAAATGGGGCACCCGCACCCGGCTGGGGTTTGACAATTCTTTACTATGGGCTGTTCTGTGCGGGTGCACAATAATATCTGCGATGGAAAGAATACTGGTCATAGATGATGACGTGGAACTCTGCCACCTAGTAGGGGAATATCTGCGGGCGGAAGGGTTCACGATTGAATGCGTGCACGACGGCGAGAGTGGGCTGAAGAAAGCTACGGCAGGCGAGTATCTGCTGGCGGTGCTCGACGTGATGTTGCCGGGGATCAACGGATTCGAGGTGCTTCGTCGGATCCGCGCGACGTCGCGGTTGCCGGTGTTGTTGCTCACCGCGCGGGGCGAAGACGTGGACCGCATCGTGGGCCTCGAGATTGGGGCCGACGATTATCTTCCGAAGCCATTCAATCCGCGGGAACTGGTGGCGCGGATCCGAGCGGTTCTGCGGCGAACGCGGGCGGATGGCAGTGGAGCGGCGCCGGCGCCGGATGTGGTCAGTGTTGGAGATGTGGAGTTGGATCCGGCGACGCGGATGGTGCGACTCGACGGCAAGCCGGTGGATCTTACGTCGGTGGAGTTCAATTTGCTCGAGGTGCTGTTGCGCGAAGCCGGACGTGTGGTGCCGCGGGAACGGCTGGTGAATGCGGTGCTGAGCCGCAAGTTCTCGCCCTTTGACCGCAGCATCGACATGCATGTCAGCAAGGTGCGCAAGAAGTTGGGCGATACCGACAACGATGAGCACATCAAGACGGTGCGTGGTGTGGGGTATATTTTTGCGCGGCCTAGAGAGAAGGCCAAGGCCTAGGGACCGGCACCTCAGGGGCTGAAGCCCTCGTGAAAACAAAAGCTTGATCGCAGCGCTGAAAGCGCTGCGCCACCCAAAAGCGGGAAAAGGGCAGGCTGAGCATCGGGTTGAGCAGCGAGCTGAAAAGCGGGGTGAAGAGTCCAGCATGAAAAGTCTATTCCTGCGAATCTTTCTGTCGTTCTGGATCGCCTTTGCGCTGTTTCTGGTAACGGCCATTCTGGTGACGCTGGCGCTGCGCCCGCGCAGTTCGACCTGGGAAGCGCTGCGTACCACGGTGTTGAACGATGCGGTCAGCGCCTATGAAGAGGGCAACGAGCACCAACTGCGACAGTACATGGAGGACCTGGAAGCAACGCAGCACGTGCGCGCCTATCTTTTCGACGAGGAAGGTGAGGAACTCTCGCACCGCGCACCACCGGACTGGGCCATTCGTGTGGCCAAGGGTGGGCCACGCGTTCCGCGTGATGGATTCATAATTCCCGCGCCACCGATGCAACGGGACTCGCGCGCCTCGTCCGATGGAAAACATCGCTACACGTTAGTTATGGGCCTGCCGCCGGGGCCGCGGGTGTTTATTGGTCCTCGTGGCATGCCGCTGCCTGCACTGGTCATCCTGGTGATCTCTTCGGGAATCGTGTGTTATTTCCTGGCTTGGTACCTGACCAAGCCGATTGTGCGGTTGCGCGCAGCGGCCCGGCAGTTGGCGGCGGGCGATCTCAGTGCACGCTCGGGAGCACCCGCGAGTGGACGACGGAATGAAGTTGCCGGCTTAATGCGCGACTTCGACGCCATGGCGGAACGGCTGGAGACTCTGATGAAGGCGCAGTCGCGCTTGCTGAACGATATTTCGCATGAATTGCGGTCGCCTCTGGCGCGCTTGAACGTGGCGCTGGGGCTGGCCAGGCAGCGCGCCGGGGTGGAGAGCGTCGACATGCTGGACCGCATTGAACTGGAAGCCAGCCGGCTCAACGAATTGATTGGCAGGATTCTGACGCTGGCCCGGCTGGAGGACGGAGAACAGGGCACGCCGCAGACTCCCGTGCCGTTAGGCGAGTTGGTGGAAAGCGTTGCCGAAGATGCCGAATTCGAAGCCCAAGAACGGCACTGCCATGTGCATACGGTCATTCCCGAGGGTAATTGGGGAGTGCGGGGCAACGATTCGCTGCTGCACAGTGCGGTGGAGAATGTGGTGCGGAATGCCATCCGCTATACGGCGGAGGGTTCGTCGGTTGAGATCGCGCTGGCTCGTGAGGAACGGGGCGGCAGTGCGGAGGCGGTCCTCAGGGTGAGTGATGCAGGGCCGGGCGTTCCGGAAGATGCTCTGGTAAAACTGTTTGAGCCGTTCTACCGGCTGGATGATGCCCGAGGACGCCTCACTGGGGGCGTGGGCTTAGGGCTGGCTATCACCGAAAGGGCGGTGCGCTTCCACGGCGGGAAAGTGTCGGCCTTCAATCGGGCGGAGGGCGGGCTGATGGTGGAGATAAGGCTTCCCTTGATCTCGCCGGTGGCGGCGATCAAGGAAGGGGCTGAGGCGGTGCCGTTGGGGCGGCGAGGGTAAGGGCGGAGTTCGGGCTTCTGATCCGAGGTCCGAGGTCTGGGGTCCGGCGTTCGCCGGTGAGATTTGTGTGGGACCGGGTCTTTGACCCGGTCGCGGCCCGAAGGGCCGCGCTTTTTTTGCTACGGCTCGACTCGCTCGCACCAAAAACCCTGTGGCGCTGCGCACCGCGGCCG
>Ga0209517_10006023_pt1 | contig 15168 bp, 16 predicted proteins | sample PeaSoiMetSII2010_FD_187695 | JGI IMG/M metagenome (GOLD analysis project Ga0209517, IMG submission 187695) | Peat soil microbial communities from Weissenstadt, Germany - SII-2010 (SPAdes) (version 2) | ecosystem: Environmental > Terrestrial > Soil > Wetlands > Peat | place: Germany... | reverse complement strand
GGCATGAGCCGGGTCAAACGGTCGCGCACTCTGCCGTTTTCCTTCCTCAAGCACGCCGGTCTTTCTTTTTGACTTTTCTGTCACTGTATTATGCGAGATTCAGTAGACGGTGTTCGTAAATAGAACGTTGGCAAGCGGCCATTCGTTTATCCTCAAAGTATGAACCGCCGCAACTTTCTGGCTGCATCGGCAGGCGCTGCCCTGTTGACGCAGCCCCTGGCCCGCTTGCGAGGCGCCGCCGAGACCGGCTCGGCGACGCCCGAGTATCAGAAGCCGGTCTTCAGCCTGCCCAAGTTTTTTCCCGCGCCGGTCAAGATTGCATCCGTCGAACTGCTGCAGTCGGGCAGCCGTTACTTCGTGCGAACGCGCTCTTCCGATGGCGCCGAAGGCGTCGTTCAGACCAAGGACATGGAGGATTTCATTCCCATCGTCATGCGGCGCGTGATTCCGCACTTCATCGGCAAGGATGCCAGGGACCTGGAACGCCTGGTGGACGACGTCTACGTCGCCAATTACAAAATGGCGGGCCAGGCTTTCTGGTGCCCGGTGGCCTATGTGGAGCAGAGCCTCTTCGACCTCATGGGCAAGGCGGCGCACAAGCCCGTGGCCGAGCTGATGGGAGGGGTGCTGCGCAAGGAGATCCCGGTGTACCTGTCGGGCTCGGGGCGCGACACCACGGCGGAAGAAGAGGTGGAAGTCTACGTTCGCGGAGTGGAGGCCACCGGGGCGAAGGCCGTGAAGTTCAAGATCGGCGGGCGGATGAGCGAAAACCGCGACGCCTATCCGGGGCGCACGGAGAAGCTGCTGGAACTGGCGCAGAAGAAACTCGGGGGTAAGGTGACGCTCATGGCCGACGCCAACGGCTCGTACACGGCGGCCAAGGCCATCGAGATCGGCAGGCAGCTCGAAGCCATGAAGTACTTGTGGTTCGAAGAGCCGTGCCCTTGGGAAGAACTGAGCGAGACCAAGAAGGTGGCGGACGCGCTCTCCATGAAGATTGCTTTCGGCGAGCAGGATTCGAGCCTGTGGCTGTTCCAGTGGATGATCGAGAACAAGGTAATGGATGTGGTGCAGCCGGACCTGAACTACAACGGCGGATTCATTCGCGCGGCGCGTGTGGCCCGCATGGCGCGCAAGGCGAACATGTGGATCTGCCCCCACAACACGCAGACTGGCGCAGCTTCGGTGAATATCCTGCAGTTCGCGGCTGCGATTCCGAACATCGGGCCGTACATGGAATACGTGTGGCGGGCGCCGGAGAAGAAGGAGTCGTGGTACTCGCCGAATTTCGAGATCAAGAACGGTGTGATTCCGGTGCCGGCGGGAGCGGGCATGGGGCTGGAGTTCGATCCCGACTTTTTGAAGAACGCAACGGTGGTAAAGCTGTAGGGCGGGCCCGTGCAGGGCGCGGGCCCGTACCGAAGCTAGAACTCCAGCTTGGTCTTGGATCCGCCCAGGCCGATCTCATCCAGACGATTGGTGTCGCCGTCTTTCGTGATTTGGACCGTCGTATCGTCGAACTTCTTGTCGCCGGTTTCGACTTTGACCGGGGTCGTAACCGATTTTGAGGAATTCACGTCGGTGAAGATCGCATTGGAGCCTTCGACCTTCACTTTGTACTGCCCCGGTTTGAGTTGAACGCTACCCGCCTTGGTAAGGGAAACGATGGTGATTTCGTAGGACTTGGCGCGCGGAGTTCCCGCGCTCAGTAGGGAAAGGCTGAAAAGAGTCAACACCCCAGTCGCAAGCAGTTTTTTCATGATGTAAGTTCTCCGGTTAGCTTCGTGATGTGGCAAACACGAATCGAGCGGCGGCAGGAGCCATGCCCGCCCGGATTCTCTCTGTTGAATTGCACTTGTAAAGGCGGCCGGGGGATGTCGAGGGTTACATCACCTGTGGTGAAATGCCATAAAAAGTGCAACAGGTCCGATTTGCTGAAATAGCGGACCGTGCCCGACAGGCTAGGAGGCAGAAAGAAGAGGGGCAGGCGGACCGGGAGGGGATTTTGGTGGTCCGGCCTGCCCCAGGGGGAATTGAAACTAGAAGCCGAGTTTGGTCTTGGAGCCGCCCAGATCGATCTCTTCCAGGCGATCAGTGTCGCCGTCCTTGGTGGACTGCACCTTGGTGTCGTCGTACTTCTTGTCGACGGTTTCGATTTTGGCGGGGGTGGTGAACGTCTTGGACGAATTCTCATCGGTAAACGTGACGTTGGAGCCCACGACCTTCACGCTGTACTGCCCGGGTTTCAGTTGAACACTGCCGGCCTTGGTTGGAGCGGTAAGTAGGATTTGGTATGTTCTGGCGCTCAGCATGGTCAGGCTGGACAGGGCCAGCGCACTAATAGCGAGTACTTTCTTCATGTCGTATATTCCTTTTGGATTCGTAAAGTTGGCCACGCGAACCGGGGCGGTGGCTGAAGCCGTGCGCCACTCGTGTTCGGTATGATTGGCCTGCAATTGTGTAGATGATTTCGCGGGGTCGAAGGTTACCTCCCGCCCGCGGAACGGCGCGCAAGTAAGTTATCCTGTTCGAATGAAAAAGCTGCTCGCCGCGCTTGCCCTGTCCTGCCTGGTCTTCGCGCAGAGCGTCGACCAAAGCGCCAACGCCAGAATCCGCCAAGAAGAAGCCGAACACTCCCAGGTCATGCACACGCTTCACATGCTGACAGACCGTTACGGCCCGCGCCTCACCGGCTCGCCCAATTTCGAGAACGCGGCGCACTGGGCTGTAGCCGAGCTCACCCGGTGGGGCTTCCGGAATGCGCACCTCGAGCCATGGGACTTCGGCCACCCCGGCTGGCTCAATGAAAGCGCCTACGGCTTCATCGTGGCGCCGGTTCGCGAGAATCTGAAGTTCGAAGTGCTGGGATGGACGCCCTCGACCAAGGGCACGGTGGCGGGCTCGGCCATCGAGTTGGCGCCGCCGCAAGGTCCTATGCCGCCGGCCCCCACCGATGCCGCGGCGGGCGGCCGGGGAGGCGCGGGCCGCGGGGCCGCCCAACGGCTTCCTCCCACCAAGGAAGAGCTGACCCAGTGGCTGGAAGCCAATCGCGACAAGGTCCGCGGCAAGATGGTGCTGCTCGGCAAGGCCGCGGTCATTCCGGTCAATTTCAATCCGCCCGCGAAGCGCCGGCCCGATGACCAGGTGAAGGCGCAATTCGACCCCAACAATCCCAACGCCGGACGCGGCTTTGGCGGACGCGGCACGCCGCCCGCGGCGGACCCCAGCCGCCTCACCGCCGCGCAGGTCACCGAGATGGAGGATGCGTGGCTGCTGGCCAACGGCGCGCTGGTGCGCATCAATGACGCCGCCATGGAGCATGGCCTCGTCCGCGCGTTCCAGAACCGCACCTACGATCCCGCCAAAGTGGTTCCGACGGTAGTCATGCGCAACGAAGATTACGGCCGCATCGAGCGGCTGCTGGCCGATGGCGAGGACGTCAAGCTGGAGTTCAACATCGTGAATCGCGATTTCCCGGAAGGCAGAACCTCGTACAACGTGGCGGCCGAGATCCCCGGCTCCGATAAGGCCAGCGAGATCGTGATGCTGGGCGGCCACCTGGATTCCTGGCACGCGGCTACTGGCGCCACCGACAACGCCATCGGCTCGTCGATGATGATGGAGGCCGCGCGCATCATTCAGGCGCTGGGGCTGAAGCCGCGGCGGACCATTCGAGTGGCTTTATGGTCGGGCGAGGAGGAGGGACTGCTGGGCTCGCTGGCCTACGTCAAGCAGCACTTCGGAAGCTTCGAGAATCCCAAGCCGGAATTCGCCACACTGGATTGCTACTTCAACATCGATTCCGGGACGGGACGGGTGCGCGGCGCCAGTGTGTTCGGCCCTCCGGAAGCCGCGGCCATGCTGCGCAACGCTCTGGAACCCTTCGCGGACCTGGGCGTGGCCGGGGCCATGCCATCCAACAGCCGCAACGTGGGGGGCACCGACAGCACGTCCTTCAACAATGCGGGACTCCCCGGGATCGGGTTGCAGCAGGATCCCATCGAATACCAGAGCACCACCTGGCACACCAATCTGGACACCTATGAGCGCATCGTGCCCGAGGACGTGATGAGCGCGTCGACGGTCATCGCCTCCGCGGTGTGGCACGTGGCCAATCGCGACCAGATGGTCCCGCGGTTTGCCAAAGACACCATGCCCGCGCCGCCTGCCACGCGGTGAGGAGTGGCATACGACCACTCCCTCAGGTCGTGGCTCCGATCAGAGCCGGGCCCAGAGGGCACCCCGTCAGCAAGCCGTCCCGCGATAAGCCTACGCTACGCCGACGGTCGGTTGCCGATACTGCGGCGCGTAGATGACTTCCGGAACCCGGTGCACGCGCCGGCGCTCCCGCAGCCCCAGTCGGTGCATGACCCGTCCGGCGTGATCGGGATCGTACCGCACGCCGAACCGGGCATAAATCGCCTCCGCGAAGCGCATGGTGGTCCAGCGGTCGGTATCAAACCCCGCGGCCCGGGGGCCCATTTGATAGAGGCCGGCAACCTCCACCAGTTGCTGCGCGGTGAGGCGGCAGGGCCGCCCGGGCGCGCGACGCTTGCGAAGAGACTCCACTCCTCTTCCACTTAACGCACGGTGCCAGCGGGAGGCGGTCGTGCGGCTTACCCCGAACTTCCGGGAAACCTGGGACTGCGTGAGTCCCCTTTGCAGGTCCTGAGCGGCCATCAGGCGCCTGCTCTCCATTTCGTCGCGAGTCAAAAGGCCTTGTGCGGCTGTTTCCATGTTCCCTCGCGCGGTTACTTGAGTGCCAGAGCGATTCTAGAATACCAGAAAACATTCCGATTGCAAATTGTTTTTTGCAGGAATTTTCAAATTTCCGCAGCCGGTAGGGTCGGCGGTCAGCCTGGGGGCGACCGGTTGGGGGCCGGTGGACCACAGGCCGGGGCCGGGGTCAGACACGGGGGGGGGCCGGAGCGGCCCGGAGTTATAATGGTTTCGGACCTTCCTGTCGTAAAGCCATGGCGACCCTGGCCGAACAGCTCGCCCTCGAGACGCGCGAAGCCGACCTGTATCGGCCGCTCGACCGCAACCGCGTGGAGTGCTTTGCCTGCGGGCACCGCTGTCCCGTCGGCCCGGGCTTCCCAGGCGTCTGTAAAGTCCGCTTTAACCGCGACGGCAAGCTCTACGCACCCTACGGCTACGTGAACGCGGCTTACTGCGACCCCATCGAAAAAAAGCCTTTCTTTCATGCGCTCCCCGGCACGCGGGCGCTGAGCTTCGGCATGCTCGGCTGCGACCTGCACTGCGGCTACTGCCAGAACTGGGTCTCCTCGCAGGCGCTGCGCGATTTCCGCTCGACCCTGAATTTTGCGCCGGCCGGCCCGCAAGAACTGGTGACTCTGGCGCTTCGCCAGGGAGCCCCCAGCCTGGTGAGCACCTACAACGAACCGCTGATCACCGCGGAATGGGCGGTGGCCGTCTTCCGCGAGGCGAAGGCGGCGGGCCTGGTCACCGGCTTCGTTTCCAACGGCAACGCCACTCCGGAAGTGCTCGAATACATTCGCCCCTGGGTGGATCTGTACAAGGTCGATCTCAAGAGCTTCGACGACCGCCGCTACCACGAGCTGGGCGGCAGAATCGGGCCGATCCTCGAATCCATCCGCCGGATTCACGCGATGGGCTTCTGGCTCGAGGTCGTGACCCTGGTGGTCCCCGGGTTCAACGATTCGGATGCGGAGCTGCGCGGGATCGCCGAATTCCTGGCCGGCATCTCCCCCGATATTCCGTGGCACGTAACGGCCTTCCATAAGGACTACAAAATGGTGGGGCCGGACGACACGCCGACCGAAACGCTGATGCGGGCCGCGGCCATCGGGCGCGCGGCCGGGCTGCACTATGTGTACGCCGGCAACCTGCCGGGCCAAACCGAGGGCCTGGAAAATACTCGCTGCCCATCCTGCGGTGCGACGGTGGTGGAGCGCCGCGGGTTCCGCGTGCTGCGCAACCGCATCGCCGCGGAAGGCAAGTGCCCCGCTTGCGGCACAGCCATTCCGGGCTATTGGGGCGCGCCGGCCCGCCATCTTGACGAATCCGGCGATCTGATTCACATCCGCTGCGGGTGATTCATGCAGGCAATCCACAACTCGCCATTCAGCGGCTCCTGGTATCCGGAGAACGCTGGTGACCTGGAACGGCTCCTCGAAGAGCGTTTCGCGCAGTCGTGCGGGCGGACCGGCCCATATCTCCTGAAGGATGCTCTCGGCTTCGTGACGCCGCACGCCGGCCCGGCTTATTCCGGGTGCGTGGCGGCCGCGGCCTACCGCGCCATCCAACAGTTGCGGCCGGAACAAATCGTGGTGCTGGCGTTTCCCCATCGCGGCGGGCTCAAGGGGATCGGCGTTCCCGATGTGGGCGCGATCTCGACGCCGCTGGGCGAAGTGGCCGTCGATCGGGCGTTCGACGGAGCATTCCGGCGGGTCGCGGAAGCCGAGGTGTGCGACCACTCGTTCGAGATTCAACTGCCGTTTCTGCAAAAAGCGGCGCCTCGGGCGCGGATTACTCCGTTGTATGTCGGATACATGGACCTCGGCGAGCGGCGCAAAGCGGCCGAAGTTCTGGCGGCAGCCTGGCAGCCGGGTGTGGTCTTCCTGGCCTCTTCCGATTTCACGCATTACGGGCGCAATTTCGGATACGTGCCGTTTCCCGCCGATGGGACCATCGCCCGCCGTTTACGGGAACTGGATTTCGAGTGCATCGACGCGGCCGGCAGCCTGGATTCGGCGCTGTTTTTGGAAACGCTGCGCGAGCACGACGCCACCGTCTGCGGAAGGGACCCCATCGCGCTGCTGCTGGACACGATCGACCGGCTGGGTGGCGGCGGCGTCTATCAATCGGTGCTGGACTACCAGACGTCGGGCGAAATCGGCGGCGACTACCACCACTCGGTCAGCTATGCGGCGTTGAGCTATTGCCGCCGGGACGCATTCGAATTGAACGCCGCGGATTGCGAGGCCCTGCTGGATGCCGCCGCGGAGACCCTGCGGCGCCTCCGCGAAACGGGTGTGCGGGATGCCGTCCAGGCGCGCGGAACTTTCGATCTCGAAGCGCGGCGCGGCATATTTGTGACCTTGCACCAGGGCGCGGAGCTGCTGGGCTGCATCGGGAATTGCTCGGGGCGGGATCTGCTCGCGATCCAGGCCGGAGAGATGGCGCTGGCGGCGGCGCTGGAGGATCCGCGCTTCCGGCCGGCCGCCGAGGTTGCCGGCCCGATCGATATCGAGATTTCGGTGCTCACGCCCTTCCGCCGCATCCGCGGCGCGGAGCAGTTCTCGGTGGGACGCCATGGAGCGGTGCTCAAGCTGAACGGCCACTCCGGGCTGTTGCTGCCGCAGGTGGCCGAAGAACGTGGCTGGACGGCGGAGAAGTTCCTGGAGGCACTGGCGCGGAAGAGCCTGCTTGGGCCGCGCGCGTGGAAAGATCCGAAAGCGCGGCTGTACGTGTTCGAGGCGCAAGTGTTTTCGCGCAAGGGAGCGTAGCATTACGAATGGTTGTGGGACGGGCAGGCGCGAATCTTCCCAGCCCTACTTGATGCCGTGCCGCCTGAGCAACTCCGCCGCGCGCGGATCGCCGGCCTGCTCCGCCGCCAGCGCGTGCCGCCACGCCGCTCCGTAGTCTTCCTGCACCGCATACATCTCGGCCAGCGATGCGTGCGCTTCCGCCAGGCGCTCATCCAGACGCACCGCTTCCAGCAGCAGCCCCAGCGCCTCCTCCTGCCGGCCTTCCATGCGATAGAACTGCGCCAGGTGGTAGTAGGGGCGCGCATTGGTGGGCTCACGCGCGATCCACGCCCGCTGCTCCTGCATGTGGCGCCGCGTCTCGTCGTCGAGCGCCACCTGAATTACTTCCTTCCGCCAGAAGCTCACTTCACGATCCTATCCAAGATGTTCGATCTCCACATTGCCCCACTTCTCTTTCAGGTATTCGGCAACCAGCCGGCGGTGGCAGTGGTCCGGCTTTTCCTCGCTGCATAGCAAACAGCCGCCGTCCAACATTTCCCTGGGAACCGTCTCTTCAATTCGCCGCCACCGCATCAGGTCCAGAAACTTTTCTTCGTACACCTGCCAGTCTCCCTTGCGCTTCTTGAACGCATCGAGGATATCCGCAGTGGGGGCCAGGACAGGGACGTGCACATATTCAATGCCGCAAATCTCCTTCGTGAAGTACCGGAGGTCATCCTTCTTGGTGAAGCCGGCGAGCTGCGACACGTTGTTCAGACGGACATCGACCAGCCGCTTCACGCCGGCATCCTTCAGCTCGGTGAAGAACGTCTCCGCGGATTTCTTAGTGAAGCCTATCGTAAAGATTTTCATCTGGTTGTGACTCATCCTGCCCGCGGTCATATGCGATCCGTTCTCCCTGCAATCGGTAAGCATCTTCCAGCACGTCTTCGTGCGACCGGAATAGATCGCATTCCGGCAAGTTCAACTGCCGGGACAGACGCTCGAGCGCGGCTTCGTGGCTCTCCAGGCTGCCGTCCGCGTGAATATGTTGGACGCTAATGCCGAGATCCACGAGGTGGCGCGCCACCAAAATGGCGCGGTGGCATTCCAGCGGCTCTTTCTCGGAGCACATAAGTGCAATCCGGTAGCTCTTCATTCCACTTCGCACGCGTTCCAGGCCGCTTTGAAAGACCTGTGTTTTCGCCAGTCTGTCGTACTGGACCTTGCCGCCTTCATAACAAGCCGGATCGTCGCTTCTTGCGCCGAGTTCCTCGCCCAGGAAACGATACGTAATGCCACAATCCGGCAAAGTCTTTTCCAGTTGCTCCCGGTTGAACTGCGGATTGTACCGGCTAAAGGGCTTCGATCGCACGTCGCCAACCGCCGTAATGCCGTGCTGTTGGAGCAACGCAATGAACTGCTCCAGCGAGTGTGTTGAATGCCCAATGGTGAAAACGCCGTCTTGCATGGTCTACGCTCGCAAGGGCGGGTTGCCGATGACCGCCGCCACCAGCTTGTGACATCGGCCATCTTCCTTGTAAGGCTCGGTCAAGCTGATACAAAGATACACATCCTTCAACGGATAGTCACCCTCCTTATGCTCTTGGAACACGTCACGGACAACGGGATCGGTAACACTCAGATTATAGTGCGCGCCATTGTGGTCGAACTTACCCCTGTAAGTCCTGCTCCTGACGCCATCCCAGATTCTCGAAGTGACTTCTACCGTGAAGTCTTTCTTGTGAATCAGCATGAGGGAATTACCGAGCGTCGCGGCTTCCTCCCGACTGATGCAGTCGTACTGCCCCTGGTTGGTGTGATCGCTATTGATCCAAATGGACTCCGGCTGTTCGCAAAGTTCTTCCAGCTCGTCCCATGAGAGCCTGCCCCTCTTCATCCACCGGCCTATATCGATGACGTGGTTTTCAGTCTGGTGGTCCTGCGGAGCGGCAAACCGCATCGGCACATCGATGATGTCCATAAGCACAGGAATCGTACCGTCCCGATACTCGCATTCAAAAAGCGACACCTCGGCTGTAGAGCGGGCGCTCACGGCCCGAATCCACCCGCCGTACTCCCCCGTTGCCAGCATCTCCTTGCCGGCAATGCAGCGGCCACGCGGCTTACAGGAATTTGCAAGGCAGACGATCCTCTTGACGTATGCCATCTTAGCTCAATCACTTCGGCGATCCTACCAGCACAATCCGCACATCCATCACATTCGTATTCGTGGGCCCCGTGATCACCAGGTCGCCCAGCGATTCGAAATAGCGGTACGAATTATTTTCGTCCAGAAACCGCCGCGCCTCCGGATTGCGTCGCAGTGTATCGCCATCGGCCACTGCTCCGGCGGCATCCGTGGGACCGTCGGTGCCGTCCGTGCCCGCGCTGAACACCACCACGTTCGCGAGACCCGCCACGTCCATCGCCGCCGCCAGCACGAATTCCTGATTCCGCCCGCCCAACCCTCCGCCCTTCAGCGTGACCGTGGTCTCTCCGCCCGTGATGATGCACGCCGGCGCTTTCATAGGCTTCCCCGCCAGCACCACCTCGCGCGCGATGGCCGCGTGCATGCGGGCGATTTCGCGCGTCTCACCCTGGATCTCGCTGGCCAGCACCAGCGTCCGGTAGCCCAGTTCCCGCGCCCGCCGCTCTGCCGCGCCGAGTGCCAGGCGATTGCTGCCCACCACCGTGTTGCGCACGCGCCGGAAGACCGGGTCGGCGGGCTTCGGCGTTTCCGCGATCTCGCCTCGCTTTCCCTGCTCGATCCGCTCCCGCACCGTGGCCGGCGCCTTTCCGTAGATTCCGTACTTCTCCAGGATCCCGGCGGTGTCGCCGAAGGTGGAAGCGTCGGGCGCCGTCGGTCCCGAGCCGATCACGTCCGGATCGTCCCCGATCACGTCCGACAGCAGCAGCGATTCCACCACCGCCGGCGCGGCGAGCCGTGCCAATTGCCCGCCCTTGATGCGCGAGATGTGTTTGCGAACCGTATTGATCTCGTGGATATTCGCTCCGCAGGCCAGCAGCAGCCGCGTGACCGATTGCTTCTCCTCAAGGGTGATCGGCGCAGCCGGCAGCGGCATCAGCGCCGATCCGCCACCGGAGATCAGGCACACCACGGCGTCGTCCGTCTGCGCGTCCGCGGCGATCTGCGCGATCCGCGCGGCCCCGGCCACGCCACGCTCGTCTGGAACCGGATGGCCGCACTCGTTCAACTCGATCCGCCGCAGCCTGGCGACGTGGCCGTACTTCACGTTGATCAGCCCGCCCGTGATGCGGCGCCCCAGGACCCGCTCGGCGGCCTGCCCCATGGACGCTCCGGCCTTGCCCGCGCCGATCACGTAAATGTTGCGGAATCGCGAAGCGTCCCACTTGCGGAGATGCCGCTCGACGGCTCCCGCCGGGTCGGCAGCTGCGAGGGCGGCACGGAAGATTGCGAGCGCGTCTTTGCGTAATGCTCTAGCCCCCATTTGTGACCAGCTTTCTGCAGCGATCGCCTGCCAACCTTCTCATCGCGGCGCTACTCATTTGAACAGCGGATGCCGCACGATCGCTTCCACCGTAACCTCCGGATCGTCGCTTTCGATGGGGATGTGCATGTCGGCAATCCGGTACGCCTCGCGCCTAGCCTGGTACAGAGCCGCGAACTTTTCCGGATCCTGCGCCAGCGGCCGATGAGAGGTCTGCGCCACCCGCCGCTCCACCACATGGAGCGGGCAATCCAGCCAGACGGCGAGTCCGTTGTCCGCCAGCAACTGCCGGTTGGCCTGCTCCACGAAGGCGCCGCCGCCCAGCGCCAGCACCGCCGGCCGCCCGCGTTCGATCCAACGGAAGTGCTGTCGGATGATGCCGGTCTCGATGCGCCGGAATTCCGCCTCGCCACGCTCCGCGAAAATCTTCGCGATCGTCATCCTCTCCGCCGACTCGATCTCCTCGTCGGTATCGAAGAAGTTCCATCCCAGCCGATGCGCCAGGTGGCGGCCCACCGTGGATTTGCCCGAGGCCATGAAGCCCACCACGTAGATGCCGGGTGTGCGTTTGAGCTTGAGGTTCATGCGGTTTCGTTCATCTCCGCCATGCGCGATTCCACGATTCCCGGGAACAGCCGGGCCGCCGCCACCAGGAACCAGCCCACCGCCGGCGCGAGGATGGTGCGAGCCTCGCGTTCGACGCCGCGCCGGATGGCCACGGCGCACTCCTCGGCGGTGATCGCCGCGCGCCGCGCGCGCATCACCTTGTCGGGCGCCTGGCCGGCCGTCACGTGCTTTTGAAAACCGGTCTTCACGTATCCGGGACAGACCAGCATGGTTTTGACGTTATCGCGCCGAAGCTCCATCCGCAAGCCCTCCGTCAGCGAGTTCAGCGCATACTTCGACGCGCTGTACAGCGTCATCCAGGGCAGCGTAATCTTGCCGCCGATCGAGCTGATGTTGACGATCAGGCCGCTGCGCCGCGCGCGCATGTGCGGCGCCACCAGTTGTATCATGCCCAGCGCGGCGAAGAAATTCAGTTCCATCAGCCGTCGCGTCTCTTCCATGGGCGCGCTCCACGAGGGGAGATAGAAGCCCACGCCGGCGTTGTTGATGAGGATGTCGATCGCCCCGAAGTGTTCCAGGGTACGTTCCACCACGCGCTGGCGGACCTCCTCGCTGGTGAGGTCGCCGGCCGTGACCAGCCCATCCCGCCCTGCGGCGCGCCGGAGCCCTTCCTCGTTGCGCGCGGTCAGCGACAGCTTCGCGCCCGACCGCGCAAACTCCGCCGCGCAGGCCGCGCCAATGCCCTCCGAAGCCCCCGTAATGAGTACTACTTTGTCGTCAATCCGCATGATAACGGTGGTTAGGCCTACCGGCCCGCTGACCGAAACGCCATAATGGTACCATGGCGTCGCGGCTCATCCCGCTGTTCCCGTTGCAGGTGGTGGTCTTTCCCAGAACGCAACTGCCGCTCCATATCTTTGAGGAGCGCTACAAGGAAATGGTGGGCAAGGCGATTCAGGACAACTCCGAGTTCGGCATCGTTCTGGCCAAGGACGATGGCATCGTAAATGCCGGCTGCACGGTGATGGTCGAAAAGGTGGTGGAGCGCTATCCCGACGGTCGCATGGACATCGTCACGCGCGGCCAACGGCGCTTCGAAATCCTGGCTCTCAACGAGGAGAAAGACTACCTCCAGGGCGAGGTGAATTTCTTCGACGACGAGGATATCGAGGCCACTCCCCCCGAGTTGCGCGATCAGGCACTCTCTCAATACCGCGCCCTGAGCGCCTTGTCCTCTTCGCGCGATCACGGCGAGCCCAACCTTGCGGACCCGCAGCTCAGCTTTCAGCTCGCGCAGGCCGTGCCCGACCTGGATTTCCTGAACGCCCTCCTGCGGCACCGCTCCGAAGCCGGCCGCCTCAAACAGTTGAACCGTTTCCTGGCCGAGTACATTCCGCGCCAGCGTGTCATCGAGCGCATGCGGCAACTGGCCCCGACCAACGGCTTCGGCGGCAAACCCGCGGGGCTTTGAGGGGGCATGCACATCGTCATTCGCAGCCGACCCGGAAGCCTGCGAAGCGCGATGTCGTTTGGCCTCTCGGCCGGCATTCACGGCGCCATTCTGGCCTGGCTGGCGCTCTCTCCCCCGCCTGCGCCTCAGCCGCGGCGCTCACTCTACCAGATGGAGGTCAAGCCGCACGAAACGCACATCGTCTGGTACAACCTGCGCGAGCGTCTTCCCAACGTCACTCCTGCCCACAATAGCCTGGATACGCGTCCGCCGCGGGCCCTCCGCAAGTTCGACCAGAACCTCGCGGCCGGGGCGAAGGATAACGCCCGCGCGCCGCAAATGATCTTCATGCCAGCGCCCGAGATTCAGATGCCGAAGCCATTGCCGCTGCCAAACGTGCTGGCGGTGGCTCCGCCTCCCCGGCCCCTTCGCACCTTCACGCCGCCCGCGGAGAAACCGGCGGCCAGTGCGCCGCCGGTCCTCCCCGACGCTCCGCGCGTCACTCCGGTGGTCGAAACCCGGAGCCTGCCCTTGGCCACTCCTCCCGTCCGGCCGCTGAAAAAATTCACTCCGCCGCCGGCAGTCCGGCGCGAGCCCGCGAAAGTGACGATTCCCGAGGCGCCTCGTGTGAACGCCGCCGTCAAGGACGAGAAACTGCCGCTGGATTTCGCCAATCCCCGAGTGCAGCCGCGCGCCTTCACTCCCCCACCGGCGGCTCCGGTTCCAAGCGCCCCGGTGATCCTCGCGGACGCCCCCGCGATTGCCGCCCCCCCTCCGGCCCGAAGCCGGCCACTTCCCGTTCCCGACCCGCGCGCACCACTGCGCCGCTTCAACCCTCCGAAGGCGGCAGCTCCAGTTCCAGATGCGCCCGTGGTCCTTCCGGAAGCGCCGGGCGTCGCCACGCGCAACGAAGCCCGCAGCCTGCCGCTCCCCGTTCCCGACCCGCGCGCACCGCTGCGCCGCTTCAACCCTCCGAAGGCGGCAGCTCCAGTTCCAGACGCGCCCCTGGTCCTTCCGGAAGCGCCGGGCGTCGCCACGCTTAACGAACCCCGAAACCTGCCGCTCCCCGTTCCCGACCCGCGCGCACCGCTGCGGCGCTTCAGCCCTCCGAAGGCGGCAGCTCCAGTTCCAGACGCGCCCCTGGTCCTTCCGGAAGCGCCGGGCGTCGCCACACGCAACGAAGCCCGCAGCCTGCCGCTCCCCGTTCCCGACCCGCGCGCACCGCTGCGCCGCTTCACTCCGCCGCCGGCCGGCCAGCCGGCATCGTCAACCGAGTTGCCTGCAGCTCCGGCGGTCGATGGCCTTGCCACGTCCAAGCCGGCGGAGGCCACCTTGGCCATCGTGGGGCTCAACCCATCGAAGGCGCCCGACTTTCCCACGCCTCCCGGTTCCCGCCAGGCCGGCTTCTCCGGAGGCCCCCAGTCCCGCAAGCAGGGCGGTGACGGCGCCGCGGAGGATGGTGCCATCGTCGTGCCGTGGCTCACGGCGCGCGGCGGGGCAAAGGACGCTCAACCGACCCTGGCGGTCAACCCGGATCCCATGGCGCGGGAAAACCTCTTGGCGGCCGCGCGCAACGCTCTCCGCAACCCGCCTGCGGATCCTGCCATGCCCGCCGCCACGCGCGTCTTGAGCGCCCCGGATCCGCGCCTGGAGGGCCGCGCCGTCTACTCCATCGCCATCCAGATGCCCAACGTCACGAGCTACTCCGGAAGCTGGATCGTGTGGTTCGCCGAACGAACGCCCGTGCCGGGCGCCCCGCCCCCCGAGGTGCGCGCGCCCGTGCCGCTGCGCAAGGTGGACCCCAAGTACGTCGCGGAAGCCGTCCAGGAGCGCGTCGAGGGCTCCGTCCGGCTGTTCGCCGTCATCCGTCAGGACGGCCACGTGGAATCCGTTCATCTGCTGAAGCACCTGGACCTCCGCCTCGACCGGAGCGCCGAGGAGGCGCTCGCCAAGTGGGTCTTCGAGCCCGCGCTGCGCAACGGCGCTCCCATGGACGTGGAGGCGGTGTTCGAGATCCCCTTCCACCTGGCTCCCCGGCCTGCACGCTGATGCGCCAATTCCTGATCATCGACGCCGACGACACGCTGTGGGAGAACAACATCTATTTCGAGCGCGCCTTCGAGGAGTTTGTGGCGTTCCTGGACCATTCCTCGCTGACGCCGCGCGAAGTTCGCGACGTGCTGGACGAGATCGAGACGGCCAATGCACGAATCCATGGCTACGGCTC
>Ga0209517_10006020_pt1 | contig 15172 bp, 11 predicted proteins | sample PeaSoiMetSII2010_FD_187695 | JGI IMG/M metagenome (GOLD analysis project Ga0209517, IMG submission 187695) | Peat soil microbial communities from Weissenstadt, Germany - SII-2010 (SPAdes) (version 2) | ecosystem: Environmental > Terrestrial > Soil > Wetlands > Peat | place: Germany... | reverse complement strand
AAGCCCCTCCGTTATATACTTCCGCCATGTCCACGGTCCTCGACGGAGTCCGCGTTGTCGAATTGACGGAAGCCTTGGCCGGTCCCTACGCCGCAATGCTTCTGGGCGATCTCGGCGCCGATGTCATCAAGGTCGAGCGCCCCGGCGTTGGCGACCACTCACGTACCTGGGGCCCTCCCTTCGTCGGCACCGAATCCGCCTACTTCCTCGCAGCCAATCGCAACAAACGCTCCATCACTCTCAATTACGACCACTCCACGGGCGCCGAAATCCTCCATCGCCTTCTTGCTTCTGCCGATGTCTTCCTCTGCAATCAACCCTCCCTGAAGTCCCTGCAACGTCGCGGCATTGATCCCGCTTCCCTTCGCTCCCGGTACCCTCGCCTCATCCATTGCAGCATCACAGGCTACGGCTTTACCGGTCCCAAAACGGAGCGGCCCGGTTATGACATCATCGCTCAGGCCGAAGCCGGCGTCATGAGCTTCACCGGCGAACCCCAAGGCGACCCCATTCGCTTCCCCATCGCCATCGCCGACATGACCACTGGCATGTACGCCACTATGGGTATCCTCGCCGCTCTCTTTGGGCGCGAAAAGACAGGCCGGGGCGACTTCCTGGACATGGCTTTGTTCGATTCTCAGCTCATCTGGCTGGCTAACATCGGCAGCAACTACCTGAACGCCGGAGTCTTCCCCGAACGCTGGGGCAATGCCCATCCGAGCATCGTTCCTTACCAGCTTTTCCGCTGCGCCGACACAAGCCACATCGTCGTGGCCATCGGCACGCAGGAGCAATGGCTGCGCCTTTTGCCCCTGTTGGGTGCCGAATCGGAACTCAGCGCTGACCCCCGTTTCGCGGACAACTCCGCCCGCATCGCTCACCGTCAGGATTTGATTCCCTTGCTCCAGTCGCGATTCGATCGCTTGCCCGCGAAGGACTGGCTCAACCTGCTGGCCGCTTCCGATATCCCTGCGGCGGCTATCCAGACGGTCGCGGAAGCGCTGCACGACCCGCAAACCCTGGCGCGTCAACTGGTTGTCGAAATCAAGCACCCCACGCTGGAATCCGTCCGAAGCATCGCCAATCCCATCCATTTCGCTGCACAACCCATCCTCTATCGCCTGCCGCCGCCGCTTCTCGGCGAACATTCCGCGCAAATCCTCCAGGAACTTCACTATACCGGCACTGAAATGGAAGCCTCCCTGCAATCCGCTTGTTGCCAGCCCTTGACTTAATCAGGCTGTGTTATACCGCAAAGGTCAAGTCCATCATTTTTTAGTTGCTTTTCTAATTATTATATTATATTAGACTTGTAACGATTTAATGGTGCGCTACCCCCCAGCCCGTAGCGCCTTAGGGCGATTCGCGCTTACTGGAGGGCTGCACTATGCTGTTCAGTTCTTTGCTCGAAGACCAAGTCACTCACCGCAATTTCAACCTCTGCCCACATTGTCTACTTCACGGCCAGCCCGGCCTCCTCTGCCGTTTGTGTGAATCCATGCCCATGATATCCAGGTCCGATGGCGACACCTTTCATCTCCTCCTCGCCGATCGCCCCCTGGCCTATCCACAAGAGCGCAAATCCACGGCTCGGGATGGGGTCTCGGTGTGCTTCTGGTATTCCCATGTCGCCACAGGCTCCGACACGCACACCACTGTCGTCATCCTACCGGAAATGCACTTGGACCAACCCGTCATCTTCCGCGTTATCGATTCCATTGCGGATCTCCTCGCAGGCAAATTGCTCCACACCAATCGCCTGGCCAGTTGGTACCAACTGTCCGGCCACTCGCTTCAGCCTCTGGCCCTTTGATTACTTGACCGCGCACGGTTCGGCGCACCACGGCAGCTTGGCGGTGCTGCCACTCCATCTTGTCATTTTTGAGGTTTTAGCCCTGCGCTGCTCTTGCCCGTGCTCTTACCGTCGCCCTGCCGCTGTTTCCAGCTCGGCTCTCTTGGCCTTCGTATCTGCCGCGAGCTGCGCAACGGTCACCCCGGAAAGCACTTCGGTCAATGCCATTTGCGCTTTTTGCCAGACGGGATGGACACCACACCACGTCTTGCGTTCACACGTCTGCCCGGTCCCCAGGCACAAATTCAGTTGCGTAGGTCCTTCGATCGCTTCCACCACATCCAGTAACGTCACTTCCTGGCTCGGCACTCGCAGAGAGAATCCCCCGCGGGTTCCGCGATGCGAGGTCACCATCCCAGCATGCACAAGCCGTTGCACCACCTTGGAGAGAAAGCTGCCGCGAACACCGGTAGCCTCAATCAGGTCATTCAGTTGCATCTTGTCGCCCGGCGGCAAACAGGCCAGGTGAACCATGGCGCGAACGGCGTAATCGGTGGCACGCGTGATCTGCATAGGAGTTATGGAGTTTCCGGGTCCAATTATCATCCATCAGAAGCCATCACCCCTCGCGGCGCAGTGATATGCAACATGGCTCACAGTGACGAGTGTCACGGCGCCCTACGCTCTTTCCCCCCGCTCTTTCTGGCCCCCCGCTGCGGCAAACACGCACGCGCTCTGCGAGGATCTCCTCCATGGCGATTCAAGCTCTGCTCCAGATTCATCACCCCATGGCTCAACGGGAAATTCCCGTGACCCCGCTCTTTCTTTTTTCTGCTTTTTGTTCCTTTTTCTTTCGTTTGCGGGTAGACTGCTTGCGTGGCAATTCCAACATTTCTGGCGTACGATTTGCCTTGCCTGCTTTTTCTCGTCACCATCATCGAGGGTTGAAAAAATGAACATTTCCCATAAATCCGGCAGCAACTCTTTCTGGAACTATCTCGCTTTTCCCCTTCTCCTCTCGCCTGTGCTCGCTGCCGCGCTCTCCCGCCCCCTTGCGGCTCAGGACATCACCTACTCGCAAGATCCCAATGCGGCCAAGCACATGACCTTGCTTCTTCACGATTACGATCCGCACGCCATGCTACACACCGCCGTTCACCAGGTTCCTCGCGCCAGGTTCCCGGTGATTGATGTTCACAACCACGTCAACGATGCCGCTGGCGTTGATAGCGAGGAAATCCCTCCCGCCGAAGTCGTCCGCCGCATGGATGCCGCCAATGTGGAGAAGATCGTCATCCTTACCGGCATGTGGGGCGACAAGCTGCAGCACGTCATCGACAAAATGGTAAAGCCTTATCCCGACCGCTTTATTGTTTTCGCTCAGATGGATTGGAGCAAAATCAACGATCCGAATTTCAGTCAGGAAATGGTCCAGCAACTCGATGACGCCGTTCGTCGCGGCGCCCGCGGCTTGAAGGTTCTCAAGGACTTTGGCCTCGGCGTGCGCGATAGTTCCGGCAAGCTCGTTCCCATCGACGACCCCCGCATGGATCCTGTTTGGGAAGAGTGCGGACGCCTCGGCATTCCCGTGGCCATTCACTCCACAGATCCCGAGGCCTTCTTCACTCCCACCGACAAGAACAACGAGCGCTATGAAGAACTGATGTCCAATCCAACCTGGAGTTTCTATGGCCCGAAATTCCCCAGCAAACAAACTCTCCTCGATGAGGAGCACCATGTCTTCGCCAAGCATCCACACACCACCTTCATCGCCCTCCACGTCGCCAACTGGCCTGAAAATCTTGATGCCGTCTCCTCCTGGCTCGATAAGTACCCCAACATGTATGTCGAATTCGGCGCTCGTCAAGCCGAACTCGGCCGCCAGCCGCGCCGTGCCCGCAAGTTTTTCCTCGAGTATCAAGACCGCATCATGTTCGGCACCGATAGCGTGCCCGAAGAAGCCATGTACGCCAATTATTTCCGCTGGCTGGAAACCGCCGATGAATATTTCGACTATGCGGGCTATCCAGGACAGGGCCGCTGGGAGATCTATGGCATGGAACTCCCCGATAACGTCCTCGAAAAGGTCTACAACAAAAATGCGGAAAAAATCTTTGCCCAGTTCAAGGGGTTGCATCAGGCAGGAGCCGCCAAGCCATGACATTTCTTCGTCGAGCCGGAATCAATCCGCTACGTTTCGCTAAATCTGCCGGCTTCACCATTCTGCTTTTGCTCTTGGGATTTGGCCTGGCGCAGCTTGCCGGCTGTGAAAAAAAACCTGTCCCTTCCGTTAATTCAGAGTCTCCCGCTTCTGTCGCCCAAGCCTCGAGTATCCGCGTGACTGTGGCGCCCGATTTAATCGATGTCCGCAGTCCTCTTGCCGAGTTCGTGCTCTCTCCCAATGGCTATCTCAAAGGCCTTCTCACCACCGGCGGAACCTCCCGGACCCTCGATGAACCCGGCTCGCAACCTGGACAATCCCTCACGATCGCCCACAAGCCAATCCCCGATCTCACGCTCGACTTTTCCAAAGCAACAATCAGAGAAGCGCAAGGCAAGCTTGGACCACGCGGAAAAAAGATCGAGGTCCCCGGAAGCAGCCCCAGCACAGGCTTGCAGGAAACGCTGCTCCTCGAAGTCTATGACGATTTCCCTGAACTCGCGCTTCTCTCTGCCACCTTAAGAAATGGCGGACCCAACGATCTGCCTCTCGAAACTGTCTCGCTTCAACAGCACCGCTTCAGCGCCACGCCCGCGGAACCCGCCGCAGCCCCGCACGAAATGTGGTCGTTCCATGGCTCCAGTTTGCGGTGGGGCAAGGACGAAATGTTCCCCGTTCCCGCCAAGTTCACTCAGGAAAACCCCTTTGGTGCGCCTGTCGCCGTTGGCGGCGACCTCGGCAGTGCCGGCGGTGGCGTGCCCGTTGTGGCCTTCTGGACGAAATCCGTTGGCGAGGCCATCGGTCATCTCGAAACACTCCCACTTGTTCTTTCCATACCGGTGCAAACCGCGCCCGACGGCCGCGTCAATGCCTCCGTGCGTCTCCACGCAGATGTCACTCTCAAGCCTGGTGAAACCTTCGCCACGCCGCGCACTTTCCTGGCCGTCTATGCTGGCGATTTCTACGAACCGCTCAGCATGTGGTCCAACGCGGTTGAACGCGAAGGTCTGTCCAAGCCCGCGAATAATCCCGAAAACTATGCCGTGAGCTGGTGCGGTTGGGGCTACGAGTTCGGCGTCACTCCCAAACAAATGCTCGACACCATCCCCAAACTCAAGGAACTCGGCATCCACTGGGCCACCCTTGACGACGGCTGGTTCAGCAACTACGGCGATTGGCAACCCGCGCAAAAGGCTTTTCCCGGCGACGCCATCCAGAAAATGGTTAGCGATTTCCACGTGCAAGGCATCAAAGTCCAGCTCTGGTGGTTGCCCCTCGCCGTCGAAGATGGCCACTTCGGTTACGGCGGCCGCAAATACATCGTCTCCAATGTATTGAAGGAACACCCCGATTGGCTTGTCCTCGATAAATCCGGAAAGCCGGCGCGTATGGCCAGAAATCTGGCGACCCTCTGCCCCGCCTTGCCCGAAGTACAGGCCTATTACAAGCAACTCACCGAACGCTTTATCCGCGATTGGGGCTTCGATGGCCACAAGCTCGACAACATCTACTCCGTGCCGCCTTGCTTCAACCCCAAGCACCATCACAAATCTCCCAATGATTCCGTTTATGCCATGGGCGAAGTTTACAAGATCATCTTCGAGACCACTCGCGCCTTGAAGCCGGACAGCGTCACGCAGAGTTGCCCCTGTGGCACTCCTCCCAGCCTGGCCTGGCTTCGTTATATGGATCAGGCCGTCACCGCCGATCCCGTTGGTTCGATTCAAGTGCGCCGCCGCATCAAGATGTACAAGGCGCTCCTTGGGCCGCGCGCTGCCGTCTACGGCGACCACGTCGAGCTAACGCGTCTCACCGGCGCCAATACGGACAACGAGCAGGACATTGGCTTGGACTTCGCCGCCACTCTCGGCACCGGCGGCGTCCTCGGCACGAAATTCACCTGGCCCGATTACGGGCCGAAGTTCAAGAACGTCTACCTCAACCCCCAGAAAAACGCTCATTGGAAAAAATGGATTGCTCTCTACAACGATAAAATGCTCTCCCAGGGCAACTTCCGGAACCTGTATGTTTACGGCTACGATGTGCCGGAAGCCTATGCCATCGAAAAGGGCGGCACCATGTACTACGCCTTTTATGCCCCGGAAAATTCCGCGAAAACGGCAAAGAAAACCGCCGATGGGGCCGTCTGGTCGGGCGAAATCGAATTACGAGGATTAGTCGCCGGGACTTACAAAGTCGTGGACTACGTGAACAACAAGGACTTCGGCACCGTCACCGGCCCTGCCGCCAAATTGAAAGTGGATATACACGACGACCTGTTGTTGGAAGTGACACCCGTCCCAGCTGCGCCCGCAAAATAGCAAACAGGTTCTTCCTGCAGCTCTGCGTTCCGCTCAGATCCGCGTGCTGCGCGGCGCCGCTCCCGCCCCGCCGGGCCAGTGTTTGCTCAGGAAAGCCTCCCGGTGCTTCGCGTCGCGGAAGGCTTCCGTTCCACCTGCCCGGGTTATGGAAAGTGCACCGGTGATATTCGCAAACTTCAGGCAATCTTCGATCTTGGCCCCGCGAATGAACTGGTGGATGAACCCGGCATCGAATGTGTCTCCCGCTCCCACTGCGTCCACCATGTCGGTCACAGGCGGGTATGCCGAAAGCTTAATCTTCCCTTCACGCACCACGGCTCCTTGCGAACCACGCTTGATCACCACCAGGGGCACCTTCTGCGACAGCGTTTCCGCCGCCTGATTCACATCGTCCGTCCGCGCGATCTTGCACGCCTCGTTTTCGTTGGGCATGAGTATGTCCACATACTTCAACAGCAGCAGAACATCAGAGGACCAGCGCCCTTCCGGATCGTCGTTCGTGTCCAGCGAGGTTGTCAGCCCAGACTCCTTCGCCCGGCGGAACAATTCGATCATCTCTGGCCGCAGGGCTTTGTGCAGGAAATAAGACGAGACGTGCAGATGTTTCGCGCTGAAGATGTAGCTCAGATCCAGGTCCTTCAAACTCATCTCATGCATGGTTCCCGGATACGTCAGGATGTACCGCTGCTTCCTCTGCGGCAGGATCACCGTCAGCCCTGTGGTCTTTCCTTTGAGCTTCCGCACGTGCGTCAGATCAACGCCGCATTCCCCTAGCCGCTGCAGGCAGATTTCACCCAGCGGATCGCTGCCAATCGTGGAACTGAATCCGGCCTTGTTTCCCAGCAACGTGAAATTGTGCGTAAAGATCGCCGAGGAACTGCCCAAAGTGATGCTCAGGTCATTTGCAAGGTGCTCGCGCTCAAGCTCCAATTTTTCCGGTAGTCCATAAAAGATCAGATCGAGATTCAACTCACCGACAACACTCACATCAAAAGTGGCCACAATCTTCTCCCTTTGGTTTTCTCAGTCCAAAATCACGACGCGTGTAAGGTTCTTGGGATTGTCCGGGTCGAGATTCTTCTTCGTGCCCGTGAAAAAACCCAGCAACTGCGCTGGCACCACGTAAGGCGCAAGCCGCGCCACGTCTGGCCCGTCAAATCCCAGTTCAAATACTACATCGCTGTTCCGCCGCACGTGTTCGCTTGCGCGGTTGCAGATCGAGATAATTACTCCGCCGAGCTCTGCCATCTCCCCCAGCACTTCTTCTTCCGCCTGGTATCCGTTCTCGCTGAGGAAGAACGTCAGGCAGGTGTTTGCGCTCACGATTGCCTTGGGCCCATGGCGAAATTCCAGTGCATGGAACACCTGGCTGTACGAGCACGACATCTCCATCACCTTCAACGAAGCTTCGCGGGCGATTCCATGAAACGGCCCTTGCCCCAGGAACACATAGTCCTCGAAATCGTGTTTCGCCACGAATGCCTGCATCTTTTCCGCAATCGACTGGATTTGCGGCGCAAACTGCGCGGCCATGCCTTCCAGCGCGTCCAGGTAGCTGTTATTCTTCACGGTTCGCGCCGCCAAATGTTGCAACGCCAGCAGCATGGACGTGAACGACCGCGTCATCACCGTGCTCTTTTCGTCCGCGGCGGTAACCCGGATCGTCACGTCGCAGATATCCTCCAGCGGCGTATTCATTGCACAGGTAATTCCGATCGTCGGCACGTGAAAGTCGCTTGTGAACATTTTTGCCGCACGCAGGGCTTCCGATGTTTTTCCTGACCGCGAAATAACCACGGCCTGGAGATTCGGCTCTTTCGCCAGTGCCAATTCCGGGAAGAGCAGCGGCTCCGACCCGGGAAGCGCCCGCGCTCTTTGCCCCGTCAACAGCGTCCAGGAATTCGCGGCGGCTTCCGCCAGATAAAAGCTCGTGCCGCACCCGATGAAGAGCCACTCCGTCCGCTTGTGTGATTCCTCCACAATCCTGGCGATCGTGGGATCCACGCGTAATCCATTCAGCGCCATTCGCCAAACCACTGGCTCCGACAATATTTCCTCAAATGTCGCGGACCGTTGTAAATCCATTCGTTTCGTATCCATTCGGTTTTTTCCTCGACTCCCGGGCTTCCGCCGCACACCCATTTTTCCTGGCGGTTCAGCCGTCTATGCTCAGACCAATGTCACGTCAATCCCCGCTTCGCGCAGTGCTTTTAAATCGTGCTTCGGAATGCCTTTGTCCGTGATCGTTTCGTGCACCGCGGACGTCGGCAAGATCAGCGAGAGGCTGCGCATCCCGAATTTGCTTGAATCGCAAACCACCACAGTTCTCCGCGCGGCTTCCGCCATGGCCCGGTTAACCCGCGATTCCAGCAGGTTCGGCGTCGTCAGCCCGTAACCCACATCAAAACCGTCCACCGCAAGAAACAACAGGTCGGCGCTCAGCTTCCGCAAGGACTCTTCCGCTAGAGGTCCCACAAGCGAGAACGAATTCTTTCGCAGCATGCCGCCGGTCAAAATCACGTCCACGGGCGTCCCCGCAAGTTCCTCAGCGATATTCGTGCCGTTTGTAATGATCGTCAGGCTCCGGAAATGACGGCACGCCCGCGCAATCGCTGTCGTCGTCGTTCCGGAATCCAGTATGATCACCTGCCCCTGGCGGATCATGCGCACTGCGGCCGCGGCGATGCGCGTCTTCTCTCTCCGATGCAACCGCTCCTTTTCCTGCAACGTCTGGTCATTCAGCGCCCCCACCTTCAGCGGCAGCGCCCCGCCGTGCGTGCGCTCCAATTGGCCTTGATGATGCAAATGCTCCAGGTCTTTGCGAATGGTAATCAGTGACGTGCGAAAGCGCTTTGCCAGGTCACGCACTAGCACGCGGCCATCGTGTTGCAACAGCTCCAGAATTTCACGACGCCGTTCTTCACTGAGCATGGGCGCTTCCTGACCTTAGCGGCGCGGGTTCGTCCTTCGCGGGGATTCCCAATCCGCACGCGCCTGCGTAAATATCCAGTACTTCCAGGATCTTTGCGCGAATCAGCTCCCGCGGATGATTTCTCAACCGCCCTTCCCGGATCGCTTCGCACTGATTTAGCAGGTATTGGCTCACCAGCGACACCGGCGGGGGCTGTACCGTCAGATTGTTCAGCAGCCTCTGCAGCGCGGCTGCCACTCTCGGCTGTGGCCAGTAGTATCGCGAGCGGTCACTGTAGCTGTATTTGCGCGCGAACTTCAGCTCCGCTTCCCCGCCGCGATAGTAGCTTTTCCAGTGACTGGGATTCTCAAGCATGGCCGCTTCCAACTCTTCCCGCATCCTCGAGAGCGTCACTTCTCGTCTCGACCCCAGCCACTCCTCTTCCATCTCCGCCAGTGCGAACACCGCCTCGCGAAACGCAAATGTCAGCCAGGGCCCCACCTTCAATATCGCGAAGTGGTCCCGCACCATTTCTTGGAGCGCGCCGCGTGTCTGGTAATCCGTCGAATGCGCTTCGTACACCCGCTTCCACTTTTGTGCAGCGTAGTCGGCCAGCCGCTTTGCCTTCGCCGCATTGTATCCAAACACATTCGAGTCGCCAAATTCCACACCCGGTTGCACTACAACTGCAATCACGCGTTCCCAAGCTTCTTCCAATCCGCGCGAAAAAAACGCTTTCCTCGCCGTCGCCAGCGTTTTCGCCAGATCCTCGGTGCTCGTCACCTCTGGCGCTCGCGCTCCCTCCTGCTCGCCCCCGGGAATCGGCACTTCGGTTCCAATCACATAGAGCGGCGCGGGCAATCCCGTTTTGAATTCCTTGTGCGCTTCCTCCGCGGCTTTGCACAAATCCGCGGCTCGTTCGCTTACTAATTCATCCGCCAGCGGCCGCTGTGGGTCTCCGCGATCGTCCGCGCACGGCATGCTCGCATCCAGGTGAATTTTCTTGTATCCGGCGCGCACGTAACCCTTCACCAGCTCCCGCGCCTTCGCCATGGCGCTTGACGCTTTTTCCGCGCGCCACACGTGCGGCCCGATATGGTCGCCACCCAGCAGTATCCTCTCCTGCGGGAAGCCCTCCGCTTTCGCAACTTCGTTCACGAACGCCGCAAACTCGTCCGGCGTTTGCCCTGTGTAGCCGCCGAATTGATTCACCTGATTGGAAGTCGACTCAATACAGAGCAGGCTGCCGTCTCGCTTGGCTTGCTCCATTCCCGCTTCCAGCACAAATTGATTGGCCGAACAAATAGAGTAGAGGCCCACATGTTTTCCGCCGTGGTTCTCCTGAACGATGCGGAAGAGCTGTCCGCTGGCGTCCATTTGCTGCGCGTGTGGATGAAAAAGTTCCGTCACGATTTTTCCCCAGACACTACTGCACTCGTTCTCTCTCGTAGCCTTCCGTCCACGGCCGCGCTGCCGATAATTTCGCATTCACTCGCTGGATGTTGCGGAGTCCCTCGTTCCTCAACCAGTTCTCCAACGCCCTCATTCCCTGCTGCGCAAAAACGCCGACTCCATCTTTCCAGGTGGCTCGGCCGCAAAGCACGCCTGAAAAATTCGCCCCGGCCTCGCCTGCAAGCTCCAGCGCATCTTCAAATGTTTCGTTGCTCACGCCTTCCGAAAGATAGATGAACGGGACGCGCGCCGCTGCCGCCGCCTCGCGGAAGTACGTCTTCGCTTGTTCGCGGCTGTACAAAACCTCCGCTCCCGCGGAAGGCGATCCCTCCACAAACGCCATGTTCACCGGCACGCCCACTTTCAACACGTCCACCGCATAGCGCGGTTTGGAGAACTCCGCCACGCTCGCCGTCACCACTTCCGGTTTGCACGTGGCAAATTCCCGTCCCTTTTCGTCCATGCCTTCCCCGTAACTCACCAGTTCCAGGAAAAACGGCACATCCGCCGCAACGCACTCCGCTCCGATCCGTTCCACCCAGGCATGTTTCTGATCATTGATTTCCGCTGCGCTCGATGGCGCATAGTACAGCAGAATCTTCACGCAATCCGCGCCCGCTTCGATTAGCCGCCGCACCGACCAGTGCGCCAGCAACTCCGGCAACCGCCCCGGCACCGTCTTGTCGTAGCCCGTTTTCTCGTACGCCAGCAGCAGCCCCGCGTTTTTTGCTCGCTGCCTTGCCGCGGGCAAGCCATACTCTGGGTCCAGTAGAATCGCGCTCGCCTCCGCCGTCAAAATGCGGCTCACAGCCTCTTTGAATTGCACCAGCCACTCGCCGGGCACCGCAGCAGCTTCGACGCCTTTCGCTTTCGAAAACAAACTCCGCAACGCGCCGCGCTGGTCAATCGCCAACGCGGCGATTACGCCCCTTGTGTTCGCCACGCGTTCCAGCCCTTTGCGTTTGCCTTCCGTAATCTCCACTCGCCTACTCGCTTCCTAGCGCGTCGCCTCAATCTGCACCACGGCCCCTCGATCAATCGGTGGCAAAATGAAAATTATGCGGTCTCCAGACATCCTGCCCTTCAAAGCCTTCTCCTCGCCAAGAAACGGCAGAAACGACGCCGTCTCGCCCTTCCCTGCCGGCACGCTCAACTCCACATCCTGCGCCGCGCTTGGCACTCCCACTTTGTTTGGCACCAACCCGCCAAAATTCGCAAAGTAGATCGTGGTCTTTCCGTCCACCGCCGCAATGTTTGCCGCCACGTAGGGCGACGCGGCGATCCGCACATCCGCATTTACATCCAGCGCATCCACCAGCGCCGATGGAACTCGTGACGATCCGTCCGCAAAATCCTTTTCCAGCCCTTCCAAATAAATCTTCTCTGGACGATCAGGAAACTCGGTCACTTGCGATCCGCCATGCAATCCCGTCGCGTTTGTCCCGGTCACCACCAGTTTTCCGCCCTCCTTCACGAATGCAGCCAGCTCCCGCTTCTCTTCCTCGTCCAACACGCTGACGTTCGGTAGCGCCAGTACACGTCCCTGAAAATTCTTCAACGTCCGTGGCGTCACAACCGCAAACTCGCGATGCCGTTGCAGCAGCAGCACCAGCATGCCTCGATACGAAGGCAAGAACTCCTTTGACGCATAGTCCCGGCTTTTCGGCGAAAAATAGACGCCCGCGGGTTGTATCCGCAGTCGCGGCCGGTACAACGTCTTTTCACGCTTTTCGATCCACTGAAAAATCTCCATCCGGGCCGGGGTATCGTTTGATCCGGACATCACGTGTCCCTTGGCATCCCAGAAATTCGCTCCGGCCATCACTTCGGAAGATGCCAGGTTTTTCATTTCGTCCGGCGCGGCAACTCCCTTCTGCCCGTCCCACGAGTAATTCAGGATCCAGGTCGCTTTGCCTTCCGCGAACGCGCGAAACGTCAGCATCCCCGCCTGGTACAAGAACCAGTCCAGTTGCGTTCGTGTCGCCGCCATGTGTTCGCCTTCGCCAAATTCATATTCATGAGCGATGGCATCCACCACGCCATACATCTGATAAACGTCCGCGCCCACTCGCGTCGCTTCTTCCTCGATTCCCGGATAAATTTCCGGAATCACCATGATGTTGGGGTTCACGCGCCGCGCCGTCTCCCGAATTTCTCCCATGAACTCGGTCAATGTCGCAATCCGGAAATCCACCCATTTCCGGAAATTCGTGTCGCCAAAATCTCCCAGTTTCAAATCATGCCGCGCATCCAGCCCGGTTTTTTCCTTGAACGCGGCCACCGTCGAATCGTCAAAGCTCGCCCAGGTGTTTTCCCAGCCGTCAAAATGCGTCATCCAATACGGAATATCCACGTAAATTCCGTCAATCCCCGTCGCGGCAATCTGCCCCACTCGCTCCATGTACGTCTTCCGCCATTCCTTCGCGTACGGGCTGATCCACACATCTTCATCACCCGGACTGATCCAGAACGCTGCGCCCGACGTGAATACCGCCGGATCGCCCTTGATGTTTCGCTGCACCCAGTCTGGATGGTCCTTCATCACCGAGTGGGCGGATTTATCCGCATGGGCCGTGATGCATTCCGTGCCCGCAATGTATACGAACGCCTTATTCCCAGCGCCGTGCGCCGCTTCGCTCACCTCGCGAATCGCTTTCAACTTTTCGCTGGGCTCCCGGAAGCTCTCATAGCGCCCCGGGATGTCGTTATCCACCTCGATTCCAAACACGTGCGTCTTCTGCGCATCGCGAACAATCGAGGCGGCATCCTTGCGCGCCAAGCCATACGCCCCAATGCGAACATAGTGCGTCCAGTTCTGTTGAACTCCCTGGCCTGTCACTCCGATCTTTGCGCCGCCAATCGCCAGGATCCCGCACAAAAGCAAAAGGCTCTTCCACGTAATCCACGTAATAAGTGGACTTCCTCGCCGATTCTTCAGTTTCGTTTTCACGTTTACACTCCACCCGTCTCATCCGAAACATTCAGGCCTTGCGTGGGCCTCATCGTCAAGCTTCCATCTTCATTCAGCTTTTGCCGGCATGCCCAGCGCACTTTGTGTCTCTGCCCTTTCACTTCGATTTCGGCTCGCAAACGCAGCCCGCGCCACGACGTTCCTTTCGGCAGCGGGAACAGCGCTTGCCGCACTCGCCCGGGCAGCGGGTACCCCGCGTCCAAGAATCCTGCGCAAAGCTCTTGCCCCGCTTCGTTTGCCACGCTGACGCGCAGCGCTCCCGGAACTCCCGCGATTCCGTCATTCACGAACCCGATGATTAATCCCCGCTCGCCGCGTTCTTCATACGTCCACACCCACGAAGGCCGCACACGATACCCGATGCTCCGCGCCAAGGAATCGAGTGTCTTGGGATACGCCTCGTAATACCGCTGCAATCCGTCTGCGGAAATGCGATGCCAATTCCAAAGTGAAAAATAACAAGCGCCCACATCCTTCGCGTGACAGAGGACGTTGTCGGTGTAAGTCACGCCCTCGTCCACATGCAGGCTGGCGGGTGAACCGTCCGACATGCCCACTTCGATTGCCGCCCCCGTCCACGCTGGGCGGTTGCTCAATGCTTCGATCTGTTCGTTCTCGATGAAAATCGTGTCCGTGCGAAGCCATCCCCCACTCCGAATCGTCCGGTCAACGAGTTCGGGATTCCCCACCTTGCTGAAATCCGGCTGTGTGTTCGTTACCAGCGGAGTTTTCTTCCATCGCGCCGTTTGTTCTTCAAACATCTTCACAAACGTGTTTTCCGCGGTTCTGTAATCGGGATACGGATTCTTTTCGAGCGGCCAGGTGTGCCCCTCGCCCCAAAATCCGTACATGCACGTATCCACGAACTCGACGTCAGGATGTCCGTCATATTTCTCCGCAAGCCTGTCAAGCAACTCCTGGAAGGCTGCCTGAAAAGCCGGGTCGTCACATCGTGGCTCTTCCCGCTCCCGCTTCTGCCACTCGCCCAACTTCACCATGGGCACCTTTTCCCGCAAAAAATCGGGCAGCGCGTACCCGGGAATATCGGGATTGCTGATCATCACCCGGAATCCGATGCCCTTTCCATATTGCCGCGCCAGTGCGAACGCCGCGTCCCAGATGGCGTTTGGTTGTAAGGGCCCCGGTCGCGGCTGCACATCTTTCCAGTTCACGCGCAGGTACAGCTTCGTCCCCAGCGGGAACTTCACCAAATCTTCCAGCGCGGATTCGACGCTCTGCCCAACGTTCCTCTGCAACCCCACTTCATCGCAGAGATAAGTGAGCAGTCCCATCCCATAATTTGGCACCGGCTCATCCGAAGGTGTCACGGCCATCACCACGGTCCAGCTCGGGTACAGATCCGCCGGAAACGGCCCCTGGTTCAGCCTGTCCTTGATTGCCGGTCCCGCTCCAAAATCGTACTTGTCGAAATTATGGGGCGGAACGTAGGCCGCAGCCGCGCCCATAGCACTCGCCTTCAGGAATTCGCGGCGTCTCATGCGTTCCGCCCCTCTTCTAGAATTGGAAACGTAGGCCGAACTGCACGGTCCTGGGAGAATTTGCC
>Ga0209517_10006014_pt1 | contig 15180 bp, 15 predicted proteins | sample PeaSoiMetSII2010_FD_187695 | JGI IMG/M metagenome (GOLD analysis project Ga0209517, IMG submission 187695) | Peat soil microbial communities from Weissenstadt, Germany - SII-2010 (SPAdes) (version 2) | ecosystem: Environmental > Terrestrial > Soil > Wetlands > Peat | place: Germany... | reverse complement strand
CGCGCCGTGCTGGTATCACAGCCGCTCCAAAGCCCGGGATTTCTTACGACGCAGATCTGGAGGAATCCGTGGAAGCCTTGTTTGCAGTCCTTCTGGTGATCATTCTTGTGGCGATTGTAAGAACTTTGCAAGAACTGGCTGCTACCTTTAAGAGAAAGCAGGCGGCAGAAAGAGCCGCCCTTGAAAAGCGCGAAGCAGAACGAAGGCAAGCAGCGGAGCGTCAGAAGGATTATGCGGATGATCTGGTACGTAACTGCAAAGAGTCGCGCGACGACTTCGAACTGCTGCCGGGACATCTTATGGCTGCAGAGGAATCCCTAGATCAGGCTGAGGCCAGATTCCGCGAGGGAGCTTTCGCCCCGTTCTGGGATTCCATCGAGCAGGCGGTTCAGGAGTTGGGCGGTTTCGATACGCGCGTCCAGGCGATCACGAGCCGCCTCACCACCTATGACACGCTGGTCAGACAATATGAAGGGCAGGCCCCACAGTTTCCCATCGACCGTGACTGCGTTGCCAACCTGGCCGCCAGCGCCAGAACGGCGGAGCGACTGAGGTCCGTAGTTTACAAGGCTCAATGCAACTTCGAATTCGCAACCATCTATGAGCAGCGAAAAAACCATCAGATTTCCATTGCCGGCTTTGCGACCCTCGCCAACGCCTTGGCGTTGATGTCATCACAGTTACAGTCCTCGATTGGCCAATTAGCGAGTTCCGTTGGACAAACGAGGCTGCAGGTGGATGACTCCTTACCTGCGATCCCTATTAACGTGGCGAATCCAGCTTCGCCAAGCGCACCGCACCACAACGAAGCAATGCCCGAATTGAAAAGTGCCACGACTCAACGAAAGGCCTTAGCGCTGGGATTACTTGCGGACTGGGTACAAAACGTGCGAAGACGCTTCTCGTAGTCCCTGCAATCCAGGTTCGTCCGTGTCCAGCCAATCCGAAGGGCATCCTTCTCACCCCCGTCGCAAGAAGGAGAAACGGTTTCAGGCACCCTTTTCAGAAAAGGGGCCAGTGTGGTATTCCGTGATGGGAAAGCGGAAACACTACCTGACACTGTTTCTCCGAATTCGGCTGTTCTGCAAAAAAGGCTCCGGCCCAGTCAACTCTGGCGCGCGTCACCGGTTTGTCGAACCGGCAGCGGGCACTTGAACGGTGAGCGGGCTGCACAGGGCGAAAACGAGCCGTTCCTCGGAGGCAATCTTCACCGTTTTCGCGTGCGTGAGGCCCTGGTCGGCAGCGCCAGCGCCGGCCCCCAGTCCGGCGCCGGCGACGGCGCCTTTTCCGCGGCGGATTATGCCTCCGACGGCAGCGCCGACGACAGCGCCTGCGCCGACTTTTTCAGCGGTGTTCGCTCCTCGTGAGGCGCCCTGTTTCTCGACGGGGTCCGTCTCGAGGGCGTAGGTTGTTCCGTTGGCCGTGACACTTACCAACTCGACTTTTAGACGCGACCGCCCCCTGAAATGCCCTGCGCTATGCTCCTCCTCGAGTCTGACGTGTGCGTCCGAACCCTGCGGAATCACAACTTGATTGCCCACCCCAACCGGGGTAGACACGCTGGCGGCGAAGGTTTGCCCTGCCTGGTTGGCGTCAGAGTCAATCGAGTCAATCATGCGGACCACAATCTGAGTCCCTGCGGGCACACTGACCGTGACGGGCTGGGGAGGAGTCTGGGGTAGAGTGATCACCGGAGCAACGGTTTGCGTCGGTTGTTGTACCGTCGTATTTGCCGACTCTTCCACAACCGGTGGCAAATTGCGGGGTTGTTCGGTCGATTGAGTGCTCGCACGGGCCTGTGGATTTATTGCGGGAGGTTTTGGCCCGCTTGCGATCTCCTGGCTGAATTGTGTCGGCGAGGATTGAACTTGAGCGACGGCCAGCAAATCGATGATCTGCTTTACGCCACTCACGTCCTCGACCAATTTCTCGGCGGTCACTTTTTCAGAATCATTGCCGACCTCGCCGCTAAGGGTTACGGTACCTTGTTGCGCCGTCACATGAATGGTGCGCGTTTTCAGGGTTGCATCTTGCTGGAGTTTGGCCTCGATCTGCGAGGCAATCGCCGAGTCGCCGGTCTCCTGCTCGGGTCCCTTGTTCCGTCGGCATGCCGGCAGGAGCAGTAGTCCGCATACTAGAAGGATTTCCAACTTTGAAACTTTGATTTCGCGTCGTGATCCGGGGTGTACCGTGTGCTGGCTGGTTTTCTTCATGGCCTTTCCGTCCTCCCGCTGATGGTTCAGACGAACCTGAATTCTATGACCCGCTCGGACAACGTCCGTAGGATTACGGGCACGTGTAGGGTTTGCGACTTACTCCGGTGCGGACAAGGAGGTTGCCATTCCACCGGAATGCTGCAGTGACAGTCCATTCAGGGCAGGCGTGGGACCCTCCCGCCAAAAAACTCACAGCCAGTTGCTACCGGCTGATCTGAACGCCGGACACTGGAAAAGCTCCGCCGTTGTTTTCCTCGCCTTTGCCCCAATCTGTGGGCGAAAGCTCGGTGAGAAGTCTCGGACCGCCATCCGACATGGAGAAGATAAGTATGTCCCCTACTTGAAAGTTCTGCGCCCCACCGCAGGCGCCCAAAACCACTGCCTCGTCTTGGTTATCGCCGCTCAGGTCGCCATAGGAAACGCTAGCGATTACGAAATTAGTCATCTCGGCTTCTGTCCCCTCTTGCCACTGGCCGTTTGAAACGCGGACGGTCCGCGCTTCCAGACAAGCCGGGCGATACTGGAAATTTTGAAAATCAACACTCCGGATGCCGCTGCGGGACGTTTGGTGTGGCTGCGCCCCTGATACAGCGAGCTGGCTCCTGACCAGCCGCACGCCCTTCTCGGTTTGGGCAATCCTCTGGACACGCTCCTTCTGAGCCGTGGTCGCCACATTCCCCTGCAGCGTCACAACGCCGTCCTGCGCGCTGACCTGGAGGGGTAGCGCCTTAAGAGTGGAGTTCTGCGCCAACCTCGCGTTGATGTCTGAGACAATGACCCGGTCAGACTGCATTCCGGCAGCGGATGGCTGTTGACTCGTCGGATTAATCGGGATCCCGCCAGGCTGGACTGTGTGCGACGTGGAGGGCGCCACGCTCGTACCGCTGGCAAGTCCTGCTCGGCACGTCGCGGCGGGAGAGCACTGCGTGAGCTTAAGCTGGAAATTAACGGTAGCTCCCTGGCTGTTTCGAGCGCTGCCGCTAATTACACCCGCATTCAGCGTTAGAGATCCTGGAATGATAGTCGAGGATGTGAACGGGCTGGTTGTTGCGTTTGTGTGGTACTTGCTTGCGGCGTTCACTATCGCCTGAACTATATTGTGATTACTGCAACTAATACCCTGCTGCTGGAGCTCGTTAAGAGCCACCTGCTCGAAGCCTGCGGCTAAGAGACCGCCCGGGCCTCCGTCCGCCAGAGCGTCCGCGACCGCGTTATAGACGTCATCAAACTGTGACGCCAGGCCAAGTCCGGTCGACAGGTTTGGAGGGGCCACCGGCTGCAGGACATAGGCAACGGTGTCAGCCACGGAGCCGGGAGCGCAATCGATCCACATCAGATTGGCGAGGCCACTTTGAACGTTTTGCAGCACCATAGATACCTTGACCAAAGTCAGGACCTCTTGCGGCGACGGGTTCGATTGAGTGCCACCACCAGGTAACAAGGCAGGCCCCAGGACCTGCATGCCCACGCCCACGTCCGGGTAAGTGATTACGGCCCCAAGCGGCACATCCACCATGTCGCTGCCGGGGCCTTGTGCGGCCTCCACGCCGCCTGTGGGGCTGTAGCTTGCGTTGCGCACGGTGGCCCCTGCAGGCGGTTCAGGCTCGAGTTGGTGGCGCCCGAGGAAGGCAGCACGCGAACCTCGAGAGTGGATGTCTCCTGCCAGATGTGCCCACCGGTCACACGGGCGTAGACGCGCGAGTTGAGCCGGCTCCACGAGGCCGGGCCGGGGGTCGCGTACTCGCCCGGAATGATATGAACAAGCTGCTGTCCCAATGCCTCGTAATTGTTCCCGTACCGCTGCAGGGTCTGCTGTGCCTCTTGGTAGCGGGCGGCGAGGGCGTTGATCTCGTTGCAGAGCGGCCCGAGTATTTTCTTGCGCATTCCGGAGCAGGACTTTTGAAGGCTCTTAACAAAGTCATCTCGGAGCTGGTCCTTGTGATCCGGGATCAGGCGGTCGATGAGCTCTTGACTTTCAGCGGACATGTCGGTGTAGCTGAGGCCGCTTTCAATCTGCCAGATCGTATGCTGGAGCGGCCAGAATTCGACGTGCGCCGCCGGCGCCCGCGACCTGAGCGCGATCAGGGCCGTGGCGCGCGTCCCTTCGAGAGGTCCGAGGTAGTAGGTGTGGCCATGTTGCGTCCCGGCAACATGAACGCCCATTCAATAGAAGCGCACCGGGATCGAGTAGTCTCCTGGTGGAAGCCGGACGATGCCGTCAGAAGAATGTGCAAGCTGAGCGATCAGGGAATCATTGCCATAAGCAATGGGCCTGAACGGCGCGCCCGGCAGAGACGGCACTCGAGGAAAAGCCCTGTTAGGGTCCCCTACCACGGGCTCCTTCGGGGCCATCGGATTGAACCTCCCTAACCCGCCCGGAAAGCTGGCCGCCTACCGCCCTTAGCTGAGTCCCGCGGGGGCTTAGCCGGCCCCAGAACGGGTGCTCAAGCGGGTTCAAGCGCCCGCTCTCATTGGGTTGCCCCTGAAGCTGTGAGCTGGCAACGCCCAGGAACAGCGCTGCTGCCGCAAACACCAGCGCACACGCAAGCAGCTTGAGATTCGACTTATGCTTAGACACCTCCTCTGTGCGGCGCCTCGTCGCATCGCCGCGTTCATACGCCTGCCAACAGGCGGTTTTTCTCGCGGTCAAAGTCCTCGCGAGTGATAGTTCCAGCGTCAAGCGAAGACTTCAAGCGCGTTAATTTTTCCACAGTGTCGGTGCCGCTGAGGGCGTAGGCGATGGCTGCTGTGGGCCCCGTGGGGCGCGGCTGGGCAGGAAGCGCCGGCGAAGAGGCCACCATGCCGGGGGCCGGGGCCACGACCACCGCGCCGCCTGAGACGCGCTCATAAACGCGGAAGACCACCATAATGACTTCGCTCCAGACGCGGGCGAAGATGAGCGTCAGCACGGCAAGAAGGAGAGCAGGGATAACGAGCAGGGCCCCATAGCCGCCGGGCAACGAAAACCCGATTCCGACGTAGATCAAGAACGAAACCGCTCCGAATACGAGTCCCAGGATGTAAAGCACAGGGACAATCCTGGGAGTGATGAACGAAGTAAACGAAAAATCAAATAACGTCGCAAAGAAACCTTTCTTCATGTTACCTCCTCATTGTCGGCAAGCTGCTCGATGAACTACTTCAGGAGCTTCGCTTTTTGCTGCCGGAACTCTTCGACGGTGATCAGGCCCGCGTCGAGCAGGGATTTGAGCTTGGCGAGCCTGTCAAGCGCCTCGCTGGTGATTGCTGCGCCGGGCGCCTGTGGGGCCACCGCTGATACTGGCGGAGCAGGAGGCTGAGCCACGGGCGAGAAGACCTGCGCCGCAGTCGCCGGGGCGACAGCCTGAGCGCTTGGTCGCCGTTTGAGCAAGAAGAACGCACCCACGCCGAGAAGCACAGCCAGGATTCCAATGGCCAACCCTACGGCGGGCGTGGACAGGCTTGTGCTTGTGGGTGATGCGAATTCAACCTGAACGACCCAAGCCCCTGAGTTATCGCCGAAGTTATCGTCGTTCACGCCCAGTAGAAGCTGATTGGCCGCTGAGGGCACGGTCAAGCTCAGTGGTCCATTTCCAACCTTGAACGGGCTTCCGACGAGGACTCCGTTAGCGGCGAAGGCACCCAGCAAAGAGCCTACGTTCACCGGAAACTCTGCGGGTTGAAGGTACCGACCGGGATAGTTACGCTGAGAGAGCGCCATCAGCCGGACCTTCGGGTCGCCGTTCGCGTCTTCGTTGGGCCAACCTGCGCCGATGCTTACGGCGCCAGCGATGTACTTCAGCGTCAATGCGGTGCCGGGCGCCAGGGAGCTACCGCCGGGCCCGGTGATGGCAACCGCCGGGGCCTGGTCATGGGAGCCGTAATCAAAGGTCGGGTTGAGCTCCGGGTCCCATGGGCCCGCCTGGGCGGGAACGGTAACCGTCATGACCCCAGAGCGGGTCTGATTCGTGCCGGCGGTTGGTGGAGGCGGCAGGTTCGATGGTGTCGGACCGCCTGAGGGCGACCTCTCCTGAGAGGAAGGCGCCGCTGGTGCCGTGCCAGAACCCCCCATGAACACGAACACCCCGATCAAGTCACCCATTTGGTTGGCGTCCTGCGCGGCGTCGCCTGAGGTTTGTTCGCTGACGTCGTATTCGCCGACCTCGAGAGTCGTGTGGGCAATGACGATAGGAATGACGCCAGACTGGTTTGCCGCCTGCGCATCCACCTGGAGCCCTGACAAACCCCGGAGCTCGAGGTTCGTTTCACCGCCTGCAATTCCGATCACCACCACCAGAGCGGGGCTGCTCACAACAAAGTGGACGGCGGCGGAGGTGGCGCCGGGCACAGCGCTGGAGCCATTGAAGGCGCTTACCGTCCTGAATCCCGATACGGCAACACCTCCCACTGTGTGGTAATCGGTCTCTGTGGAAAAGCTGTTCGTGGAACTTGGCGTTATTGCGAGCCCGGCCACCGTGTAGCCCGCTGCGTCCACCACTTGAGCGTAAGGCGCTTCAGCAAAGTTCGCAGAGGATCTACCGCCCCCGGTGCCCATGGCGTAGAGGTAAACTCCAGCCCCGGCAGGCAAGGTCAAACTCGTCTTCCCGGGCTGGACGGTGGCGCCGCTCAGCGTCTGTGCTGGCAGCGGCAGCGCTGACAAAAGAGCTGCCAGCAGGGCTGCCAGGCAACCCATCGCAAGCGCCTTAGATGCTGGCCAGGATTCTTCGTTTCTGTGCCGCATACTCCTCCTCCGTGAGTGCTCCGGATTCAAAGAGCAATCTGAGCTTGCGCAGCTCCTCAGGCTCGGCGTTCGCCGACGACCCTCCGAGAAGCACTGCCTTCTGGCCGTCGAAGTCCGCTTTGGAGATCACGCCGGCATCGAGTAGCGACTTCAATTTGGCCAGCTTTTCGATCACGTCGGACACGCCATCGCCAGCAGGCCCCAAGCCGGACGGTCGAGCGCTCGCAGCATAGCCGCCCGTAGCCGGCCTCGCCGAGGCCCGAGCCGCGTGGAACACCATCTCTGTAATGGCGTCCAGGTTGCGAGAGACCGAGACCACAATCCCGACGATAGGAAGCGCAATTAGGATCAGAAAGGTCCAGCCATAAATGTCAGGTGGCCGCCTCAACGCCATCACCGCTGCGGCCTGGTACGCTTGGTAAACTCCCAAGACATTCAACCCAGCACCATTGACAGCTTGTTGTGCGGCTTGTTGCGCAGCCCTGACCGCCGCTTCCACTGCGGCAGGGTCCATACCCTGACCCGCGTTGCCAACCTGGCCCATGAGGGCCTGCATGTACGCCGCGGCGGGCCCTAGCGTGAGGCCCGGTGTTTTCATGATGTCGGAGGGTGATTCAACCAGGCAGGCCACGACTGTTTCGTAAGAGCCGTAAGCAAGAAGCAGGACTACGGCCACCGTGGCGAGCGAAACCATCTTGCCCAGGTCGGGCAGCCGCGTGTAGCCGGCTTGGATGGTTCGGCCCAGGTCGACGCCGAAACTCAAAATCAGCAGAAAGATCACCGTATCGACAACTGCGTCTGCCAAGACGAGCGGCGTCAGCAACGAGTTGCTGATGGGCGACGCGTTCTTCACCATCGGCAGGGCCCCGAGGATTGCCCTCAGGATCAGCAGCCCTATGACGGCAACGCCCACGCGAATTACTCGCTTTCCCAATTCCGGACCTATGATCGATTGACCTTGTACCATGATGTCCCTCCTTGTCCAAGCTCTGCCCACGCATCGGCCGCTTAATTGACTTCGGCCAGAGAGCGGCCGCGCGCGATGGCACTTAGCTGCGTTGTACTAGTTCACAAGCTGCTTCTCAGTTTCATCGGCCTGCTGCTGCGCGGCGAACTGCGCCGCTGCCCCGGAGTCCGGCGCCGGCGCGGGAACTTCTCCCCCCGTCGTGGCAGTTTCAGGAGCCTTCGGCAAACCTCGTTTGCTGGCATTGTCGGCCAGTGGGCCGTTCCTCCACCCGTGAGGCGAACGGTGCTGGTGGTCGTGTGTGGTGTGCTGTTCGCGGTTACTCACGTCAGTCCCCGCTCTGCATTATCTGCATTACGAGAAGAAACCATCGCTTCAAACACTGTAAGAGTCACCAGCCGTCGACCTCGCCGCCGCTAGTTCGCACAGAACTCCCTTGGCAGAAGCCCTGATATATCGGTTGACTTTTGCGCGTCAAGCGACATATAACGTCACGTTACGACAACCCAGTCCCTCTGGGGTGGAGGTTATTCATTCACTATTGACTAGGTCACGCCAATGAGTGATACGTCCCCGGAAAAGATCAGTGGTTGGAAAGATATTGCCAAACACCTTAACACCTCCGTCCGTACAGCGCAGCGCTGGGAGCAGGAGCTCGGGTTGCCGGTTCATCATGCAGGCAGCGCGAAGGGATATTCTGTTTTCGCCTATTCGGGGGAGCTTGAGAGCTGGCTCAAGGACCCAAACCGCAACGCGATAGCAATTAATCACCCGACCCAGCCGGAAGAATCAACGGAGCTGCGGCCCCAAACCTCCAAGTGGCGTTTCCCAAGGATCGTAGCAGCAGCCGTGATTATGGTTGTTGCGGCAGGATCTTTCCTCGTTGTACTTAAGTTTGGCGTCTTTCGCCCTCCCAAGGTCGGCGCAATCACCTTTTCGGGACGGCAGATGCTGGCTTGGAGCAACGGTAAGGTGGTGTGGTCATACGACTTTGGTCAGCCGACGCGAGACGTACCGCCCGAGGAGTTAAGTCGAAAAGTCCACATCATGTCCTCGGATGGGTACGATGGGGGCCAGGTGATTGTGGCGCCGCCTCTGCTGCAATTTGAGGCTGGGACCTCAACGGACGCCGTTTACTGCTTTTCAGCGGCGGGTAAGGTGCTATGGCGGCATGTTTTCACCGACACGGTTCATTTTGGCGGTGAGGACTGTGGCCCGCGCTGGGAAGTGCAGGCCTTGATGGTCACCAGGGATGGTGCAAATTCGTCCGTCTGGTGTACGATGTGCAGCTACCTGAAGTCGGTTGCCATTCTTGTGAAGATCGACCCAAACGGAAACACCACAAAGTGGTTCGTCAATTACGGACATTTAGGGCGGTTGAACGAATTGCGCGTCCCCGGTGGTCCATACCTCTTGGCGGGCGGGATGAATAACGAAAGCGACGATGGAGCTCTGGCTGTGCTGGAAGAAACGAAGCCCTCCGGTCATTCGCCCCAGACCGGATCCCTTACCGACTGTGATTCTTGTCCCCAGGGTCAACCGTATCGCTACTTCCTGTTTCCGCGGTCCGAGGTGATAAGGGTTACGGGACCACCTTACAACGCAGTTGTGAGCCTTGTCGTAACGGATGCCCAGATTCAGGTCATGACCGAAGAGGGTTTAGGATATGAGCCTGGTGGCATTTGGGCTTTATACAGCATCTCAGGAGCGCTGGTACCGAAGTCCGTTTTCTTCAGCGATTATTACTGGTTTGCGCACGAGAACCTCAGCGCCGAGGGGAAGATCAACCACAGTCTGAGCGCTTGCCCCGAGCGGGTTAAGCCAATCGCGGTCCGCGCGTGGACTCCTAATCCTGGCTGGAAAAACATTATGCTTCCGCCCGTCGAACCAAGAATCCCCAACTGAGCAGTGTCGATAGTTCCGCTTTCGAGCTCCACCTCGGTCACTCGCCGTGGCCACCATACAAGAGCTGCGAACCCCAATTCGCATTCGGCTGCTACCTAGAATTGCGAGTCCGAGATTCCCCCAAGCACCATTCGAGAGAGATTGTGCTGACAGGCCACTCGCTGGGATTAATCGTGAGTGACGGCGTAGAGACTACCGATGCCCTGTCACTTGGTCGCACACACCGGGAAACGGGATAAATGGCCCATCACGTTCAGATCTCCCGAAATTCGCGTCCTGGGAAGCGACAAGTCCAGTTGGCTACGTAACGCCCTTCTCAAACAATATCCGCGTCCGAGCGCTATCGGTGTCCGCGAACCCCGATCCTACGACGAGGGAGCGACCCGCCCGGAGGCATGGACGGCTGCAGCAAGCCGATTTGCTGCGGAACCCCGCGATGCATTTTCGGGCCGAGCCGCGGGAAGTGGCCATGCCTTCCCTTGCAACTGCGGAGTAAGTTGCCCGGTCTCCAGACGTCTTTCCGGCCCGTTTAAAGCAGCCTCTCTGGTCACAGCAGCGACCTGCTAGTCATCTGGTCGCGGGAATAACTCATGGATACGTGTAACCGGCATCGGCCTTGAGGGGTCCTTGTGCAGGGACAGCACAAGCCGACCAGACGTGGTATGCACCCCCGACGAGATCGCCGAGCTTTCTCTCATATCACGTTTGGACATGATTCCTCCTTGTCAAGATACGGCAATCCAACACTGGACTTTAATACTTCGGCATTGTCGATGGTAGCGAAGGACGGCGTCCAGTTTGGCGCTTGAAAGTGGGCAGGTGGGTGGTTAGGCGACATAACCGTTAAATTGAATTGTGGCAGGTCTACGCCGTTACCCAAGGTTGATCTTGGCTGGCTGATAATCCCCTGGAGGCTGACGTCACAGGGAAACCCCCAGTTGGGATCGCAACTACTCCCACGGCGATTTGCGACCGGTCGAGCCAGACGGGGAGTCCTGCAGAGATTCGCACGATATCCAAGAAGCTCAAACTAGTCGGGTCTACTTTTCACGGCCCCTTCAAGCGTGCGGTCCAGCCGGTGATCAGCGTGAGTGGGGCCGATGCGGCGGACGGGAACGAGTTAATCAGGAAGCGGCCGTCGGGAGCGACGGCGTACTGAAACCACCCGAACATTGCCGTGGTGATGCGAGTTTGAGCAACGACTTGGGGCAGGCTGGCCGAGGATGTTGCCGGGTCAAAGGCTACAACCATGAGCTTTCGATCCGGCTGCACGAAAAATAGCTTCCTGCCGTCACGGCTCCAACGGGGCTGCGTCGATCCGCGCATACTGGAGATTTGGACATGAGGCCCAGGAGCCGGAAAGGGCTGAACAACAATCTCGCGCTCCGGCGCTCGCACGTAGGCGACCCATTTCCCGTCTGGGGAGAATTGAGGTTCAGCCCCGAACTTCGCGAACTGTGTGGATTTATGATCGAGGGGAGAGTAGACGTCCAGGCTTGGAAATTCGCCTCCCTCGAGACTCATGTAGATTAAGTGGCCATCTCGAGACCAATCGCAAGGAATGACGTTGGTGCCGCTCACGAGAGCCCTGGGGGGGGCCGAGGCATCGGCGGGAACTTCTTCGATGTTCAAGGAAGCATCGCGAAAGGCGATGACTTTGCCATCGGGGGACCATACGGGAAGGCTCTCATCCCCACCGTCGGTCAGGCGAGTGCTAATTCCGCGTGCAAGGTCATAGACACGGATAAAGTGCTGGCCGTTGTGTTCGTCATCCGAATAGACTGCTAGCGACCGGCCGTCAGGAGAAAACTGGGCTCCCTCGTAACCAATTTCGGGGAACTGGCCGTCCTCCTTGCCCGTCGAGTCGTACCAGACAAGCCGCGAGGGGGCATCAGCGGCCGACTGGAAAACCAGCTTGCCGTCCTGTGAAACAGAAACGCCGGACTGCCAGAAGTCAAAGAACTTGTCCACTTCCTGCTGAGTGAGCGGCAGCGGCGGTGCGGTGGTTTTGAGGCGGTCGGCATCGAAGGGTTGGGCCACGACGCGGCGGTCATGAACATAAACCAGATGCCCCGAGGCGAAAAGCACGTTGCCGATGACGTCAGAGGAGATCTGATGGGTGGCGTCGGTGTCGAGCGAGGCGGTGTAAAGGCCATTGAGTTGGAGGTTGGAGGGACCGCTCCAATTCACGAAATACAGGAAATGCTTGCCATCGGGCAGGAAAAAAGGCCAGTGTTGAGATTGAGTGCTGTTGGGGAGAAGTTTGGTGACCGCCGAGGGCGTGCCGCCCGCGGCGGGGACACGGTAAAGTGAGCCGGTGATGCCGGGAGCAAAGACGATGACGCCGTCTTGGTTCCAGGTCCCACCGAAGCCGGGGGAAGCAGCACAGAGGGTCTGCACCGCGGATGCAGCGAGATCGATAGTCTTCAGTCTTCCCTCCGCGAAGAAACCAACACGCAGGCTATCAGGTGACCAAAAAGGATAGCTCGCGCCCTCTGTGCCTGCCAGTTGCTGGGCACTCGAGGAGGAAAGCCCCCGTACCCACAAAGCTGTTTTGCCGTCCGGCCCGAGGGCCACGAAGGCCAGGCGGCTGCCGTCCGGGGAAATGGCGAAATTGTACGGAAGGAAGGCCGTGTTGGGCGGGGGTAGCAAAGAAGAACGCACCGGTCCAGGCTGCGGCCCAGGGCGGCGGTAATAGCCCAAGGCAAGAAGCAAGGCGACGAGGAGGGTCGCGACTGCCCATCCGAGATATTCTCGCATTCTCGAACGCACAGTCGCCGCCACGGGAATGCCTGCCCCCGAGCCACTCTCCAGAAGCCACTCCAGTTGAAGCTTCACATCGTGTGCTGTCTGCCAGCGCTGGTCAGGGTCTTTAGCCAGACACATCTGCACTAGTCGCTCCAAAGCCCGTGGCACTAGTGGCTGGGCAGCCCTGAGCGGTTGCGGTTCTCGCTCCAGAATCGCGGCCATCACGCTCATCGGGGCCGTCCCCTCGAAGGCTCTTCGCCCTGCGGCCATTTCGTAGAGGACCGCACCGAAGGCGAAGATATCTGAGCGCGCGTCGGCATCTCGACCTTCCAGTTGCTCGGGCGACATGTAAGGAAAAGTCCCCACCAGGGTCCCTTCCGCCGTCAACGGATTACTCGCGGTTGGGAGGCCTTTATGGAGGGTTGGGCGATTCTGCATGGGCCCGTAGGGCCGCTTCGAGAGTGTGGCCTTCGCCAGACCGAAATCGAGCACCTTCACGCCGGCCTCGGTCAGCATGATGTTAGCGGGCTTGAGATCGCGGTGAACGATGCCCTGGCGGTGGGCTTGCTCGAGTGCGTCGGCGATTTGGATTCCATAGCGCAGCACTTGTTCGAAGGGCAGAGATCCTTGGCCAAGGCGTTCCGCCAGCGTCCGCCCCTCGAGGTACTCCAAAACCAAATAGTCGATCTGATCCTGGCGGCCGATATCATAAAGAGTGCAGATGTGCGGATGATTGAGGCTAGAGATCGCTCGGGCCTCGCGCTCAAAGCGCCGCCGTAAGTCAGGGTCGGCAGAAAACTCCGTGGACAAGACCTTGATGGCGACGGTACGGTCCAAGCGTGTGTCGCGCCCGCGATAGACTTCGCCCATACCGCCCGAACCGAGCGGTGAAACTACCTCGTACGGTCCAAGTCTAGTGCCGGGCGCGAGCTGCATGATTGTCCTCGATTATACCAGTGTCCTCCGAGATCGAGTGCAGGAATCGCGGCCAAGAGTAACGAGTCGTCGGCTACTCTTTGCTAACCGCCGAAGAGATCGGCACCGCCAACACTTGGCCGTATAACGGCGTACCCTGTTCGTGGCTCCCACCGTCGCATGCCAGGTCATATCCGCGAGACACCGACAAGTGACTGCAGCCGGATCGTTGAACGTTCCACCTCCCTCAGGCGATAGGTTCGCCTCGTGCGATACCAGTTCCAAATCCGCTCTATCCTCGCCATTGTCGTATCGCGTGATCCGATAGACGTTGCTCTCCTCGAATGTGGCAGAGAGATTGTCGTGAATCGAGTCGGGGGCTGAATCAGGCTTTGCACACCTCGTGAACCGTCGCCCTGAGTTCCGGCTGACTTTGTCCGCTGCCGCCTGGCGCGCTCGCATTGATCGGTGCGAAAAGCCCTACGAGCGCGAAGATGACAAGCCATCGCTTGATCATGTCTGCCAGGATTTCCATTTTCGCTTCCGGAGCCACGGCAGTATACACACCAAGCCTGGCGCCATTCCTTACTGCTTCACCAGTTCGACGCGGCGGTTCTTGGCGCGGCCGTCCTCGCTGTCATTCGACGCCACGGGAGAGTAAGGGCCGCAGCCGAAGGCCCGCAGCCGGCCGGCCCGGACCGCGTACTTGGTCGTGAGCGCGCCAAGCACCGCGTCGGCGCGTCGGCGCGAAAGGTCCATGTTCATGTCGAGCGCGCCCTGGTTGTCCGTGTGCCCGACGACATGGAGTTTCAGACTGGGGTCGCCTTGCAGCAGCTTGGCGATCTCTTTCAGCGTCGCGTCGGACTCCGGCTTGATATCGGCCTTGCCGGTGTCGAAGTAGATTCCGTAAACGGAAGCGTGGCCGGTGCGGTTGATGTCGTTGGCCAGCGACGCGGCGTCCACCGTGATGAGGCCGGACTCCATGGGCTTCATTTCGATGATGTAGAGCTCGACATTGGGTCGGCCATTCCCGCCTTGGTCGTCAACCAGCAAGCTCACATAAACGTCGCCCTCCGGCCGCGCGAGCTTCGCCGAAGCGTATTTAATCCCGTGGTCGGGCCCCCAGTAATCGTCGTAATCACCGGTACCGTACACCCTTGCACTCGCCCCCCCGGACCCGGAGCAGTCCTGCGGGCCGCAAGTAAAGAGCGTCTCGAACCCGGCCTTCTTGAGCGCGCCTTGATAGTTGCGAAAGACCTCCAGCACCGAGCGTCCCTCGGGCGCCACGTAGGTGATGCGCGTGATCTTCCCTTCCAGATGCTGGCTCTTGGTAAATTTCTCGTCAGTCAGCTTGCCGAGTGGAAGGGTGAACTCATCGAACTCTTTGGTGAAATAGCGCGTGATAACCGAGCCGGGATATCGCGAAATCAAGGGATGGTCCTTGCTCCCCTCCACGTCTTGGTCCTGTCCTGCCGCGAAGGGCGCCGATAGGCCCAGCAGCAAACAGGCTATGCATACGGTGCGAATGAAACTTGTCATGGGCTCCTCCTGGAATGAATGATTGAGCTGAAAGCGGGCAGCGGTGCGAGTCGGCGTTGCGGGACCCTTTCTGTGCCGTCGCAGCGGTTTGGGTGCCGGCGTCTCCAGGGGAAAAGGCGGCGCCTAGGCTTACACTCAAGAACAAGAGGAGGAAACACGGGAGCACGACAGCG
>Ga0209517_10006012_pt1 | contig 15190 bp, 10 predicted proteins | sample PeaSoiMetSII2010_FD_187695 | JGI IMG/M metagenome (GOLD analysis project Ga0209517, IMG submission 187695) | Peat soil microbial communities from Weissenstadt, Germany - SII-2010 (SPAdes) (version 2) | ecosystem: Environmental > Terrestrial > Soil > Wetlands > Peat | place: Germany... | reverse complement strand
AAGAAGAGCGTGGAAGAGCAAATCACTATCATCCGGGCATACAATCCCCAAGCGATCCCGCTGGTGGCCGGATTCGATTGGGCGTACGACCTGACACCCGTGCGGCTCAATCCGATTGCCGCTGAAGGCATCGGTTACACCGTCCACCCTTACGCCAACAAACGGTCCCAGCCCTGGGAACCTAAATGGGAAGAGGATTTCGGGTTCGTGGCCAATAAGTACCCGGTGATCGCGACCGAGTTCGGCGGTTTCGGCAGGCCACCTGCCACCAATGCCACGACGCCCGCGGTCAACGAGACGGGCAATACCAACGCGCCCTATGGTCCCGCGATCATCAATTATCTTGAACGAAAGGGCATCAGTTGGACGATTTGGTGCTTTGACCCGGAATGGGGGCCGTCGCTGTTGCGCAATTGGGATTACGAGCTCAATTCCTCGGGTGACTTTGCTAAGGCAGCGTTGCATGGTGAGATCAAAAGCACGAATTCCCATTGAAGAGGGGTGAAAGCCTAGCCCGGATATTTCACGCTCCGATAGGGCGAGGCTCCTGCTGAGCCTCTTGTACAAGCAAGCCTCGGCTCCGCAGGAGCGTCGCCCTACCCACAGTCTGTCGCACCTTTGAGACGAGTGTGAAACATCCCGGCTTTGGGGCTGGTGAACGCTGCGTGATGGGTGAATGAAATGAAGGAAAAGTTACCGTTGACAGACCGCTGACTTTATGCTTGAATAATCGTTGGTTATCCAGTTTCAACTATGAATGCCTTCTCTTTTCGCCCCTCTCTTAAACTCGGTTTTGTAGGAACAATGATCTCTTGCGCCGCCCTCCTGTCGCGAAATGCTCCAGCCGCGCCGACGGTCGTCGGGCTGTGGCGCTTCGACGAAGGAAACGGAAGCACCGCGCAAGACTCCTCCGGGCTCGGAAACAACGGCACCCTGACCGGCGAGAACGGCAATGTGCCGGCTTGGGTACCCAGCCAGACGGGATTTGGCAATGCCCTTCGCTTCACCAACGATCTCGCTGACCATTCGTATGTCAGCATCCCCGGAAGCCCGGTTTTGCAGGTGGGCCAGTCGGCGACCAACCCCTGGACGATGACCGTCTGGGCTTTCGAGGATTCCAACGGCACCAATGATTTTCCTTCCACTTACGGTCGGATGATCGTCACCGACGATGGATTCACGTTTCAGTTGGAATCCGGAGCGCCGGGCGACGGGCAGTTATATACTTGGAGCGGGCCCATCAACACTGCCTGGCAGATCGGCTGGGGCGCCGGCAGTGCCGTGACGCCGCTCTTGGACCAATGGGAACATTGGGCAGTGGTCTATGACGGCACCAATCTCACGGTTTATCTCAACGGCAATCAAGGCCCGCATGGTGGAACGGTGTCCATGCCGGTCATCTCAGCGCTGGGGTATTTCGGTTACCAAGGCTCGGTCTTAATCGGCTCGGAACTGGACGAAACGGCTGATCGGACCTGGAATGGCATGCTGGATGATGTGGCCATTTTTGCCGGCGCGCTGAGCCAGGCGCAAATACAGACGGTGATGTCCGGCGATTTCTCCTCCTTCATCGGCGGTCCTGCCGCCGTCGTCAGCCAACCGCAAAGCCTTACCGTGGCTCCGGGCGGGGCTGCCGCTTTTGTTGTCGGCGCATCCGGGCAGCAACCGGTGTTTTACCAGTGGTACTTCAATGGCACCAACAGGCTGGCCGGCGAGACCAACGCCACGCTACTCCTGCCCGATGTGCAGCCCAGTCTGGCTGGCACCTACTCGGTCGCAGTCACCAACACCGCGGGCGGTCAAGTCAGCGCGCCAGCCACCCTGACCGCGGCCACTTTGGTCGGTCTCTGGCGATTCAATGAAGGCAGCGGCACCAACGTCCTCGATTCTTCCGGGCTGGGAAACAACGGAACTTTGAATGGGGAAAACGGCAACCTGCCGGGGTTCGTGGCGGGTCAGGCTGGCTTCGGCTCGGCGCTGAGCTTTACCAACGACAGCCTTAACCACTCCTACGTCGAGATTCCCGGCAACGATACGTTGCGGATCGGGCTGACTCCCACGAATGCGTGGTCGGTTACGACGTGGGCCTACGAGAGCTCCGATAACACTGTTACTTTCGTTTCCACTTACGGACGTATCTTGACACTGGACGACGGCACGGCGCTTCAACTTGAATCTGGTGCGGGTGGAGATGACGAGTTTTACACTTGGGCCCGCGCCAACCTCCAGTGGCAAGTGGGCTGGGGTATCTTCCCGGCCTTGACACCACTGTTAGACCAATGGGAGCACTGGGCGGTGGTCTATGACGGCAACACCAATCTCTCACTGTATCTAAATGGCAACCAAGGGCCTAAGGGGGGTTTAGCCACCACCAACGTCACTGCCGCCCTCGCCTACCTTGGCTATACAGGCCAGGTGCATATCGGCTCCGAACTGGGCCAGGACGGCACGCGCAACTGGAATGGCCTTCTTGACGACATAGCCATATTCAACGTCGCGCTCTCTCCGGCGCAGGTCAGGCAGGTCATGGCCGGCGATTTCAACGGCTTTGTTCCGGCACCGCCCCTCTCGATCAGCCTGAGCCCGACCGACGTAATGGTCAGTTGGCCGGGTTCGGCGCCAACCTTCCAACTTCAGTCTGCGACCAATCTTGTTACTGGCGCCTGGTCCGCAGTGCCAGCCTCGCCGGTTCAGAATGGCCTCATGCTGACCGTGAGCCTGCCCCGGAGCATGGGACCGCAGTACTTCCGCCTGGTGGGTCCTTAAGGGGTTCTTCCACGGCGATGCGACGGCTCATCCTGCTGGCGATGGCTCTGCTGTGCGCCCGGGCGCGCTCGGCCACGAACCTTCCCTCCTATTACGCCCATCCTGCCGAACTGGACTCCAACGGCGTTATCGCTCCGTGGTATCACGGGCTGAACGGACAACTTGACGAACGGCTCAACATCGCAGTTAACGTTTATAAGCGCTACCCCTGGGTGGATAAACCCAAGGCGGTCATGGCGGCTCCGGACTTCATTTACAATTCGCATTGGAGCATCACGCCCGAGGGCACGATCACGATTCCTCCGACCACCGACTGGATGTGCGGTGACTTGTGCCAGCGCACGTGGAGCATCGTTAAGGGACTCACGGCTTACTACCAATACAGCGGCGACCCGGTGGCCTTCATCTACATACCCCGGGCCGCCGATTACATCCTTGACTACGCTTTGACCGATGAGAAGGCCGACTGGCCGTCGTTCCCGATCAGCACTCCTACTCGGGGCAAAGCGTACGGCAAATGCGATCCTTCCGGACGAGATCAATTGGACCTGTGCGCGATCACCGGAACCGAAATCCTCCGCGCCTATAAACTAACCGGCAACCAGCGCTACCTGCGGATGGCCACGCATTGGGGAGATGTGTTCGCGGCGAAATGCCAGTTCGCTCATCCCGAGTTTTCGCCTTGGAACCGCTATGTCGATCCCTCGGTAGTTGGCTGGTCCGACGTGCTAACCGGCACCACCTCGATCATCGTCGATTTTTTGGACGACCTGATAGACACCGGTTACCGGGGTCAGGGCGGCGCGGTTGTGAAGGCGCGCGACGCGGGACGGCGCTTTCTCAATGAGCGGATGCTGCCAGCGTGGTGGGTGAGCGATACCTGGGGTCGCACCTACTGGGATTGGGACAACCCGATGATGTGCGGCATGGTTTCGATGTGCGCCGACCATATCATGAAACATCCCCAGGCCTATCTCAATTGGCGCATCGACCTGCGCAACATGCTTTCTCTGGTCTGGAATCGAAATAGCGCCGACCCGAAGTCGCATGGCGATATTTACAGCGGAGCTTGGGCTTTCCCGGAGTCGGCCGTGTGCTGCGGCACCTCCCTTTCCTACAATCAATACACCGCTGGCCCTACCCTCATTCGGCTGGGAATTCTGGCGAGCAACGAATGGGCGCGGGAGATAGGCCGTCGAATGATGCTGATGGCTACCTACGACAGCCTTCCCAACGGGGTCGTCAAAGATGGTTTGTTTGGCGATCAGGTGGCCACGGGCGAGTGGTCCAACCTGGCGCATCCGTGGCCGCTGTGTCAGGTGATGGAGGCGCTGGCGTGGTTGCCGCGCGAATTTGGCCCCAACCGTGAGAATCACATCATGCGCTCGTCCTCGGTTGTCCAGCAGGTCTCCTACGAAAAGGGGCGCATCGCCTACACCACCTTCGACGCGGCGTCCCCCTCGACCGATCTGTTGCGGCTCTCCTTTCGCCCAAACTCAATTCACGCGGATGGCCGCCGCCTGAAGGAACGGCGCGATTCAACCGCCAACGGCTACTGCATCGATGAGTTGGCGAACCATGATTGCCTGGTGATGATTCGCCATGATGGGCGCCGCCACGTCCTGGTGGAAGGCGAAGACCCCCAGCAGGAGGTTAACCACAGCCGCTTCACCTATGTCGGTGACTGGAGCGAGGTTAAGGACGGGGCGGACGGCGGCGGCTCGCTTCACGTTTCCAGCCGGGGCGGCGCAACCATGCAGTTCCGCTTCCGGGGCAACCAGGTACGGCTGCTGGGCGAGGCCGTGCCGGACGGTGGTTGGGCCGACGCTTTTATCGATGACGTGAAGGAGCCGACGTTGGTCGAGTGTTGGAATCCGGCGCCACGGCAGCGTCAACCGATCTTTCTCAAGAAAGGCCTCCCCAACGGCCCGCACGAGCTGAAAATTGTTGTGCGCGGCGAGAAAAACCCTTTGTCTGAAGGGACAGAGATCCGCCTGGAGGGGGCGCAGTTCTCAGACGCGGAGGGCGATGCCGGCTTTGGCGTGGGCGGCGGACCTAAAGAGGCGCAGCGGCTCATCTTTGGTTACACCCAGCGTGAAGACTATGTTGACTCGAATGGGCATACCTGGCGTCCGGGGACCGAATTCATCACCCGGACCGGTTTCGGTGTGGACACGGTGGCGCGGACGTGGTGGATCTCACGGCGCAGCATGTACATCGGCGACACCAAGGACGAGGAGATTTACCGTTACGGCATTCATGCTCCGGAATTCTGCATCAACCTTACCGTGGCCCCCGGGAGCTACCGTTTACGCCTGCACTGGGCCGACACTCCCGAGACCCCATGGGTGGAACGTGAAGGAGATTGGAAGCCCGTGACCCGTCCCACCACGGTGGAAATCAATGGGAACAAGGTGATCGAGGATCTAAACGTTCGCCAGGAGGTGGGGACCTTCCACGCCTACACCCGCGAATTTAACGGGATCACGGCTAAAAACGGCGTCATCGAACTCCGTTTCACTTCTACCGAGCACCACGATGCCATGCTCCAAGCCCTTGAGCTCATTGCTGAACCTTAACCGGTTAACACCATGTGGCGGCTTTCCGTGAACCGCGCAACCTGCAACCCGCGCTGGGGACGTTTCTCCCTCGCCCCTTCAGAAGGGGAGAGGGGTCCATCCTCGCCCGACCGATCAGCCTTCACGCTCATTGAGCTACTGGTGGTTGTGGCCATCATAGCCATTTTAGCGGCCCTGTTGCTGCCCAGCCTGTCCCGCGCCAAAACCAAAGCTGATCGCATTTCTTGTCTCGATAACCTCAGACAGATCTCTCTGCTCATGCAGTTTTACACCGACAGCAACAACGACACTTTTCCTGCCCACCGCAACCAAAACATTGATGACAACAACGTGAATATATCTGAGACCAACTGGTGGGGGACGGTTCTGCTCGGACTTGGGACCGCCACCACTCAGAGCAACCTCTTTCATTGTCCCGCCATCAAGGGCACCCGGACTGATGGAGGCGTCACTTGGTCCTGGAGCTTCGACCCTCACTTTGTTGGCTATGGCTACAACAACTACTTTCTGGGGCTGCACCCGTGGCTGGCTACCACGTTGACCGTGGGTGGGGTGCGTTTTGACACCCAACCTGAGTTCAAACGCAGCGCGGTCCGCGCACCAGCCGATACCCTCATGATCGCCGATAGCCAGCCCGCCGCCAGCAGCCCAAGCTCGACCGCCTGCTGGAGTTCAACCTGTTGGTGGCCATTCTCATCTCCCAATAGTCACCAGGGAGTCGAGACCTACCGGCACCAGGGGGTTGGGAATTTTGTATTTACTGATGGACATGGCGAAGCGCGAAAGAACTCAGCCATCAATCCTCCCGTTGACCCGGCCGGCGCGAGCGTCGAGGCGCTCAAAAACTGCCGCTATTGGGACCCGCTGCAACGATCCACTGATTGACTTTCGCTTGCAACTTCTCACTATCTCGTTCATGCAACGAATCCTAATTATCATCCTCTCTCTTTCCGCCGGCGTCGCCTTAGCGCAACTGGACACCGGTAATCCTCTTTTCGGCTTGGAAAAACTCAAGCATTTCGAGACCCGCCGCGATTCGTCCTCCGATCCCGACTGGCGCAACGGCAACGCCGATGCGCGCCCCATCAAGCCGGGTGGTTCGCTAACCCTGGCCGAGCTGTCCGGCCCTGGGAAAATTGTCCACGTTTGGTGTACCATCGCGCACCCGTCGCCGTATTACTCGCGACTCTTGACCTTGCGCATCTACTGGGATGGTGAGACCAACGCGAGCGTCCAATGCCCCATCGGCGATTTCTTCGGCATCGGCCACGGCCTGGATCGGGCTTACACTTCTCTGCCGGTGCGCGTCACTTCCGATGGGCGTGGGCGTAATTGTTATTGGCCCATGCCCTTTCGCAAATCTGCCCGGATCATCGTCACCAACGAGAGCGACCAACGCTGCGACGCCTTCTATTATTACGTGGACTGGCAGAAGCTGCCGTCCTTGCCGAAGGACAGCGCCTATTTTCATGCCAGCTACCGGCAGGAATTCCCGTGTGTAATGGGGCGCAACTATCTCATCGCCGATCTGCACGGCGCCGGGCATTATGTAGGCACCGTCCAGAGTGTCGTCATGTCTTCCCCCGGGTGGTATGGTGAAGGAGACGATTTCTTTTTCATTGATGGCGAGAAGGAGCCGAGCTTGCGCGGCACCGGCACCGAGGATTATTTTTGTGACGGCTGGGGTTTTCGCGAGCAATCCGGCCCCTTCTACGGCACTCCCCTCTGGGAGGGCTACGACACTGGCGACCGTGGAAGCGCTTACCGCTGGCATATCCCCGATCCAGTGACATTCCACAAATCGCTCCGCGTCGAGATCGAGCACAAGGGCTCGCAGACCTTTCCCGACGGCACTTTCTCCGGCTTTATCGAGCGTGATGACCTGATGTCCAGCGTGGCCTTCTGGTACCAAACCGAGCCTCACCAGCCTTTCACGCTCGTGCCCGGAGCGGAACGATTGCCCTTCCATGAGGCCACTTGGTTGGTCGGCCACGACGCTGTGGCCACGGCCAAACATTCCGATGCGCCGCTCGAGACGCAAGCCGTGGGCGGAACGACGGATGGAAAACAGCTCTGGTTCCGCCCGAGCGACGCTCATGCCTGGGTCGAGGTCGCCTTCGAGTGCCCTAGCAATCAGACTGCGGCGTTGACGGCCAAAATGGTGCATTCCTACGACTACGGAACTTATCGAGTACTCCTGGACGGCAAGCCGATCGCGCAGTTAGATCTTTATGACCCGACCCCCACCCCCACGGCGGACAAGTTGGGGACGCAAACTCTGAGTGCCGGCGCACACACACTGCGATTTGAATGCGCAGGCAAGAATGCCAAATCGACGGGTTACTTCTTCGGCTTCGATGCGCTCCAGGCACGCATCCCCGTGTACAGCCGGCCCCAAAACCTCGATCTGCGCACCCTGCAAAAGCCGCGCTCGAGCGGGTAAGCGCCGAACGGGATTTATCAAGCGCTTCGCGCGGTTCCGCAACGTCCGGCAATCGGCCTTGACCTATGATGGATCGTGGGCCAATACTCGGTTGCGTGCCGAAATCAGTAAAGGCCCCTAAATGAAAGACCCGTCAGCCGAGCCTCGCCACGGCTTCACGCTAATCGAACTGCTGGTCGTGATTGCCATCATTGCGATCCTCGCTGCGATGCTGCTCCCCGCACTGTCGCGGGCCAAGATGAACGCGCAAGGGACAAGCTGCGCGAATAATGTTCGGCAATTGGCGCTGGCCTGGCTGATCTACAGCGATGACAATCTCGGTTTGCTGGTCAACAATTCAAGCACAGCCGACACCCGCACCTACCGGCAAAGCTGGGTCAATAACATCGAGGACTGGGGAACCAGCGATGAGAATACCAACCCGGCTTACGTGCTGAGCGGGAAACTTGCGGGTTACGTCAAGAATGACCTGGGCGTTTACAAATGCCCTTGCGACAATGCCGTGGCCCAGAACGGACCTCGCTTGCGCAGTCTCTCGATGAACTCGCTCGTGGGCGATCCGCTGATCTATCCCAATCGGTTCAACCCAACCTGGTTCCAGTTCCTCAAAATCGCACACTTTCCCCGGCCCTCGAACTTCTACGTCATTCTGGAGGAGCACCCCGACACCATTAACGATGGGTATTTCATGAATGTCTGGGACCAGATCAAATGGGGCAACCTGCCGGCTTCGTATCATAACGGAGCATGCAATATCTCGTGGGCGGACGGGCACCTGGAGCGCCACCGCTGGATACCGAACACGGTGCGGCCGCCGGTCAAAGGCGCTGTAAACGGCGGGTTCGTGCCCTCTCCTGCTACGGATTATTTGTGGTTGCGGGAGCGTACCAGCATCAAACTGGATTGAAGGTGGAACGTGTGGTGATGCGCAGCCTCAGACCAGGTAGGGCGGGCAGTCCCCTGCCCGCCGCTGGAGTTCGGAGATCTTTCCGGCAGGCTTGCGCGCAAGCCGGTCACGCACGCCAACGGCGTGCAGCGTACCAGCCTTTACGAATGAGCCGAAATCTCCTCGCTGCGTCAACACCAGGTTGAGGAGGATTTCCGCCAGTGAATAGCTGAGCGCTTTGGATTCACCTGGTTCGCATCTGGCAGTGTCATTCGACGCGATGCTTGAGCGCCTCGCTGAGCGCCCGCTTCACGGCGTCCAGGTTTGCGGGCAATTCGACGGGCCGGTTGGCGTGCCGGCTGGGAAATTCCAATTCGCCCTGGTGATATTTCACTTTCATCTCGACAAACTTAAGGCCGTGCGCTGTCGAGATGACGACCACCCGTTCGGCCTGGTCGATTTTGCCAGCCCGCCGCAGTTTGAGCAGCACCGCCAGGGCCACCCCCGTATGCGGACAACTGAACATGCCGGTGCGATCTGCCAGCGCCGCCGCGTCGGCCAACTCCTCCTCGCTGGCCTGCTCGACCACTCCTTTGAACTGACGGAGCGTGCGCACCGCCTTCTCGAAGCTGACCGGGTTGCCGATCTGGATGGCGCTCGCGAGGGTTTTCTGGGCCTGCATCGGTTCGAGGCTCTCGAAGTTGCGCAGGTAAGCGCGATAGAGCGGGTTGGCGCGCTCGGCCTGCGCCACCACGATGCGTGGAAGCTTGGCGATTAGACCGAGGTCCTTCATCATCATCAGGCCTTTGCCCAGGGCGGAAACGTTGCCCAGGTTGCCGCCGGGAATGATGATCACGTCGGGTGTTTCCCAATCGAATTGCTGGACGATCTCGATCCCCACAGTCTTCTGTCCCTCGATGCGCAGCGAGTTCATCGAGTTGGCCAGGTAAAGCGTGGGGTCCTTGGTGATTTGCTGCACCAACTGCATGCACCCGTCGAAATCGGTGTCGAGGTAGAGCACCAAGGCGCCGTTGGCAATAGGCTGCACCAACTGTGCAGTAGAGATCTTCCCGCGTGGCAGCAGGACAATTGACACAATGCCCGCAGCGGCACAGTAGGTTGCCAGCGCGGCCGAGGTGTCCCCCGTCGAGGCGCAGACCACCGCTTTGATGGGTGCGCCCTCGGAGATCATTTGCTTGACTTGCGACACCAGCACGGTCATGCCCAAGTCTTTGAAGGAGCCGCTGTGGGTGTTGCCGCACAGCTTGATCCATAGGTCAGCCACCCCCACGACTTTTCCGAAGCGCTCAGCCCAGAAAAGGTTCGTGCCTCCCTCGTAAAGAGACACAACGTTGCGATCATCGAGTTGCGGGAGCACCCATTCTTTTTTGCCCCATACGCCCGAGCCATAGGGCCATAGGTTGCTCTTGTAACGTTCTTCGAAAAGTTTCATCCAAGCCGGAGCTCCGCGCCTAACCAAGGCCTCGAGGTCGTGTTGCACTTCAAGCAGCGAGTGACACTTCTCGCACTGGTACACGATCTTGTTCAGCGGATACTTCGCTCCGCATTCCGGGTTGATGCACTGAAACCAGGCGCTGTACGACATGCTTAAATCTCCATCGCCGGCAGGCTAAATCGAACCGTCCTGCCCGTCCCTGCTCAACACAAAAATGGCCAGGTCCGCATGGAAATTCGGATCTTCAAAAACTTCCCTGCCCGCTTCAGTGTCAAGGGCGATTCGGCGACGCACGCGAATCTTCTTTTGCTGGCAGAAATCCTCGAAATCGGCGATCGTAAAAAAGCGAATGTTGGGAGTGTTATACCATTCATGGTGCAACACGCCGGCGGCCTTGGGGGCCCGGCCTTCCTGCGCGAGCATCTGCCGCAGCCGATGGTAGCCGAAATTGGGAATGCTGACAATGCAAGTGCGTCCCACGCGCACCATCTCCGTGAGGACCCCTTCAACATCGAACACCGCCTGCAACGTTTTCGAAAGCACCACACAATCGAAACCATCAGTTGCGAACGGGCCCAGCCCCTTGTTCAAGTCCGCCTGGATCACATCCAGCCCGCGGCGAATGCAACCGAGCACGTTCTTCTCGTCCAACTCGACGCCGACCAACCGCCGATGGTCCGTCCGCGCCAAGCGTGCCAGCAAGACGCCCGAGCCGCAACCCAGGTCCAGCACGCTCGCTCCGGGCGGGATCAGTTCCATGATGCGGTCGTAATCCAGCCGATGCTGGCCGAAGATGCTGGTCGGGCCTTGGCTGTCTTCTTTGAGCGCTGCCTGAGAGGGGCCGGAGGGAAGCTGGTGCTCCAGGAAGGCGCGCATCATCTCGCCGTAGAGCTCGAGGTCGTTCGGCAACAGGAACGCGTCATGTCCGCAGTCGCTCTGCACATTGCAGTAGCTGACGGGCACGTTGTTGGCCAGCAACGCGTTGACGATATCCCGTGACTGGTCCGGCGGGAAAAGCCAATCGCTCGAGAAACTCACCACCAGCCACCGGCAGAGCGCGGGCCGGAGCGTTTCGGCCAGTTTCTCCGGCGTGCTGCCCAACTCGAACAGGTCCATCGCCATGGAGAGCGTTAGGTAACTGTTCGCGTCAAACCGCTCGACAAACTTGGCGCCCTGGTAGCCCAGGTAGGAGCCGACGGAAAAAAGTTTCTCGAACTCGATAGCCACTTCGCGGGGTTCCAGCCGATCGGCCTCGAACTTCTGGGACATGGACTTCCGCGATAGGTAGGTGATGTGCCCGATCATGCGAGCAAGTGCCAGCCCAACGTCCGGGCCGTGTGGGCGGTTGTAGTATTGGCCGCCGTAAAAATGGGGGTCCCGCCGGATCGCGTTGCGGGCGACGACATCAAAGGCCAGCGCCTGGCTGGTGAGGCGGGCGGAGGTAGCCAGCGCTACTATTGCGGATACACGCTCAGGAAAGTGCGCCGCCCAGGTCAGGGCCTGGTGGCCGCCCAGCGAACCGCCCACCACCGCCAGCAACTTGCCAATGCCCAATTGGTCCAGAAGCCGGCGTTGCACTTCCACCGTGTCTCCCACCGTGATGGTAGGGAAATCGCACCCATAAGGCTTGCCTGTCGCCGGGTTCACGCTCCGCGGCCCGGTCGTGCCGCGGCAACTTCCCAGCAGGTTGGGGCACACGACGAAGAACCGCTCCGTATCAATCGGTTTGCCCGGCCCCACGGCAATGTCCCACCACCCAAGATCATCCTCGGAATCATGCTGCGCGACATGCGAGTCTCCACTGATCGCGTGGCAAATCAGGACGGCATTGTCCCGAGCCGCGTTGAGCTGGCCGTAAGTTTCGTAAGCCACCGTCACGTCTTGCAGGCGGCCTCCCTTCTCCAGTTCCAACGGCGCTGCTAACCGGGCCGACTGCAAATATTTCAGGGGCCGGGCATGCCGAACAGAGTCACTGCTTTCCAGGATAGTCTGGTTCACTGCGCCCAGTTTGCTCGAAGTAACTCAACTTTGCAATCCCCCGAGCCACCTCCGACTCCGACGCGGTAGGGCGAGGCTCCTGCCGAGCCGTTCCCTTTTCCCCGTAGCCGCCGACGTGAGTCGGCGCAAACTTTGCCTCCCGCACACCCCGGAGAGCCGGAGAGGGGTCGGCCTTGCCTCGAATGCTCTCGAACGGCACTCAGGAAGCCATCGGCAGCATGAAATCGGGGCTCTGCACGTGGCGGATGTAGCTCTCGGCTTGCTTATGGCCGCTTTCGACTCCCCGCATCCGTGTGATCATCTCTTGCAGTCCGTAGTACTTGTCCGGGGTTTGACTCGCATGGGCGTAGCAGGCCGCTCTTTTGCGTGGTTCGGTGCTGGTGATATCCACGTAGTGGGTCGGGCTGAACTGCAATGTGTCCTCCCCGTCGGAAACCTCGTAGTAATAGAGGGCGAATCTCTTGCGCATCCGCAGCCAGGATTCGTAAACCAGCATCGAAATCGCCCGGTGGTCGGCGTGGTTATCGATGGGCCAGTGAGTGAAAACTAAGTTCGGCTTCTCGGCCTCGAGAATGCGCTGGAACTTCTCGTAGTGAGCCGAATCAACGATCGCGGCGCCATTGATTTGGCCGGCGTACGCGGGCCGCGCCTTCAGAATCTCGCACGCTCTCTTCGCTTCGGCGATGCGCACGGACTTGGCATCATCGAGCGACGGATTCTCGGGCCACTCGCCTCGGTTGAGGTAGAGCAGCACGACCTCGTGGCCCAGGTCAGTGTAACGCGCGATGGTTCCGCCGCAGCCGTACTCCGGGTCGCCCGGATGGCCGCCTGTGACAATCACCTTCAGCTTGGTGCCGACCTCGGGGCGTTGCTGGACAGGGGTTTCGGCCGCCGCCAAGGGCAGCCCAACTGCGACCGTGGTGCCCACCAAGCTTGCTTTGCCGAGCATCGCTCGGCGAGAGATCGAATTCATGGCGTAGTTCCTTCGAATCGAATGAGTAGCTCAACGCCCCGGGTTTCTGAACCTCAAAACAAGCCAGGTTGGTTGGCTTTCGCCGCCTTGAGCCCGAGCTTTTTGTAGCTTAGTTCCGTGGCGACTCGTCCTTGGGGAGTGCGCTTCAGGTAGCCCTCCATAATGAGATAGGGTTCATAGACCTCCTCCAGGGTGTCCGGCTCTTCGCCCACAGCCACAGCCAGAGAACTTAGTCCCACCGGCCCACCCGAAAACTTGGAGATGACCGCTTCCAGAATGCGCTTGTCCATCTCATCCAAGCCATTTTCGTCGATCTCGAGCATGGCTAGAGCTTGGTCGGCGATCGGGGCGGTGATGCGGCCTTGGTGGCGGACCTGGGCGAAATCGCGGACGCGGCGCAGGAGATTGTTGGCAATGCGTGGCGTGCCCCGGCTGCGGCGGGCGATTTCGTAGGCCCCCTTTTCTTCGATTTCGACGTTGAGCAGGCGAGCCGAGCGTTCGACGATCTGCTGAAGCTGAGCCGCTTGATAGTAATCCAGGCGCTCCCGAATCCCGAAGCGCGTCAACAACGGGGCCGTTAGGAGCCCGCTACGAGTTGTAGCCCCAATGAGGGTGAAGCGAGGCAGGTTGAGGCGCACGCTCCGGGCGTTGGGTCCCTGATCGATGATGATGTCCAATTTGAAATCCTCCATGGCCGGGTAAAGGTACTCCTCGATGGTTTTTTGGAGGCGGTGGATTTCATCGATAAACAACACGTCGCCTTGTTCGAGATTGGTGAGAAGCCCAGCGAGGTCGCCTGCCTTTTCGATCGTAGGTCCGCTGGTGCTTTTAAGGTCGGCGTCCATGGCTTTGGCCAGGATATGGGCGAGAGTCGTCTTGCCCAAGCCGGGCGGCCCGCTCAGGAGCAGGTGGTCAATGGGTTCCCCGCGCTTGCGGGCGGCGGCGACGGTGATCTCGAGGCGCTCTTTGACCTTGGCTTGCCCGGTAAACTCAGAGAACAGGGAAGGGCGGAGGGTCATCTCCAGCGCCACGTCCGGTTTCGCCAGAACCTCTGAAATTGGTCGTTCAGCCATCCGGCAAAGAATGGGCCAAGGACAGGGGGCGTTCAAGCGGAGAAGATAGTTGAACAAATCTGTGGTTCATGCCAAGGTTGAACGGGGTTTATGCTCAACCAATCGGAGATCGCGAAGGCGGTTAGTGGCAGTCAGAGGTCTTCGGTGATGGCGGGCTTGCCCCTGAGAATGCTTGGCGTTTCCGAATTCGTTGCGGGCATCGAAGGGCGGGGACAATTTCTGGTTGGTTTTTGCCAAAAAAAGTATTGGCGGCACCCGCCCCTGTTCTGCGATAGTGACGCTTCATATTTTTATGAAAAATAACAAATACTGGTTCTGGATAGCCCTACTATTCGTTCTGCTGGGGAGCGCCTCTGGCGTTTACGCCAGCGAAGCGGATATTCACATTCCCGACCTCACCGGGGTTAAGTTTGCCGGCTTGGGGGGAATCAGCGGGGTAACGCTGATGTATATCGGACTGCTGATCTGCTTGCTCGGCGCGGGCTTCGGCCTGGTGCAGTATCAACAAACCAAGGCGCTCCCGGTGCATGAGAGCATGCGCAAGGTCTCGAACACTATCTGGGAGACCTGCAAGACCTACCTGTTCACGCAAGGCAAGTTCCTGGCCATCCTTTGGCTGCTCATTGCCGCCTGCATGGTTTACTATTTCATCGGGCTGCAGCACGAAGCGGTCGGCAACGTCCTGGTGGTCTTGCTGTGCTCCATCCTGGGCATTTTGGGGTCCTACGGCGTCGCTTGGTTCGGCATCCGAATCAACACCACCGCCAATTCGCGCACGGCCTTTTCCGCCCTCAAGGGCAATCCGCTGGCCACCCTGGGCATTCCCCTGCGCTCGGGCATGAGCGTAGGCTTGCTGCTGGTGGCCGTCGAGCTCTTCTTCATGATTTGCATTCTGACCTTCCTGAAGGGGCTGGCGGGGCCCTGCTTCATCGGCTTTGCCATTGGTGAATCCCTCGGCGCCAGCGTGCTCCGCATCTGCGGCGGCATTTTCACCAAAATCGCCGACATCGGGTCGG
>Ga0209517_10006011_pt1 | contig 15191 bp, 9 predicted proteins | sample PeaSoiMetSII2010_FD_187695 | JGI IMG/M metagenome (GOLD analysis project Ga0209517, IMG submission 187695) | Peat soil microbial communities from Weissenstadt, Germany - SII-2010 (SPAdes) (version 2) | ecosystem: Environmental > Terrestrial > Soil > Wetlands > Peat | place: Germany: Weissenstadt... | reverse complement strand
AAACACCATCGCCGACGCGATGAAGAAAGTCGGCAAGGACGGCGTCATCACGGTGGAAGAAAGCCGGACCATGACCACCGAGCTGCAGACCGTGGACGGCATGCAATTCGACCGCGGCTATCTCTCGCCCTACTTCATCAGCGATCCGGATCGCATGGAGTGCGTGCTCGAAGATCCCTACATCCTGATCCACGAAAAGAAGATCAGCAACATGAAGGATCTGCTGCCGCTGCTCGAACAGATCGCCCGCTCCGGCAAGCCCTTGCTGGTGGTCGCCGAGGAAGTGGAAGGCGAAGCGCTGGCGACGTTGGTAGTCAACAAGCTGCGTGGAACGCTCAATGCTTGCGCGGTGAAGGCTCCTGGATTCGGCGATCGCCGCAAAGCGATGCTCGAAGACATCGGGGTTCTCACCGGCGGCAAGGCTCTGATGGAAGAGACCGGCATTAAGTTGGAAGGCGTCCAGCTCGGCGACCTCGGCCGCGCCAAGCGCGTCACGGTGGACAAGGACAACACCACCATCATCGATGGCGCCGGCGCGCAGAAGACCATCGAGGGGCGCATCAAGCAGTTGCGCGCGCAGATCGAAGAGACCACCAGCGATTACGATCGTGAGAAGCTGCAAGAGCGGTTGGCCAAGCTGGCCGGCGGCGTTGCGGTGATCAAGGTCGGCGCCGCCACCGAGACCGAAATGAAGGAAAAGAAGGCTCGCGTGGAAGACGCGCTGCACGCTACCCGTGCGGCAGTCGAAGAAGGCATCGTTCCGGGCGGCGGCGTTGCGTTGCTCCGGGCGGCCAAGGCCCTCAAAGACCTCAAGGTGGCTGGCGACGAGCAGATCGGTGTGAACATTGTGCACCGCGCCTGCGAAGAGCCGGTCCGTCAGATTGTGGGTAATGCGGGCTACGAAGGCGCCGTCGTGATCGAGAAGATCCAGAACGCCAACGACCCCAACTACGGCTTCAACGCTGCTACGGCGGTGTACGAAGACCTGGTGAAGGCGGGCGTTATCGATCCTACCAAGGTGACTCGTTCCGCGCTCCAGAACGCTTCTTCCATCGCGGCCCTCATGCTCACTACCGAAGCCATGATCGCCGAGATTCCGGAAAAGAAGCAGGCCCCGGCCCCCGGTGGGCACGGCGGACCGGAGATGGATTACTAGACCGAAGAATTCAGAATTCAAGAAGTCAGAATTCAGAATCGAAAGTTGGCCCGCCTCGAAAGGGGCGGGCTTTTTGTTAGCGTTGAGAAGTCGATTTGTATGGCGATAGATGACAAATTGGACCAAGCGATCGCTCTCATCCGGACGGACGAGGCCCAACAAGGGCCCAACTTTGCTCGGCTACTGAGGAAAACGGCCGAAGGCCTCACCACCGGGGGACCCGTAGGAGCGGTTGCAGCGTTTTCGGACGTCTTGAACTCCGAAGCCGCGGGCCTCTCTGCAGGGAATTCGGCCTACTTACTCTCCATCGTCGTCGAGGAGGTAAAGCGACTTTCGCTCATGCTCGACAAACTCCCTGCGCAGCATCAAGAATTCCTTGACAGGGACTGGGTCCCGCTACTGATTGACGCCGATCGAAAAGCAAGGGCGACTCGTGCGAAAGAGCGCGTTGCGCGGATTGGACGGATAATCTCAAACTCGGCTCTCGTTGGCCCTGCGACTCCTGCAGACGATGTCGAGGAACTGATGCGCATCGCAATGGAATTGACAGATCGAGATGTCGGGTATCTGCGAAAGCTGGCCACTGCGCATGGCACGCAGGTGCGGGAGCAGGGGCGCATTACGCGGTATACGGCTCATATGATGTGGCCCTGGCGTGAAGCGCTTGATCCAGAACTCGACAGTACATTCAGCAAGCTCGAAAGTTATGGATTAGTCAGCCAGATACCACCTCCGAATAACCTAAACATTCAAGCTGATTTTCAAAATCGCTACGTTCTGTTGAGGAAGGGCTTGAACTTCATCGACTTTGCTCGCGAGGCAGAAGCGATAAGAAGCACAACATAAGCCCAAGACGAGAGACACGCGCTAGCGCCTTTCGCGCACGACGGTGGCCGAAACGGACTCGCCACGTACACTTACAGGCTCAAAGTCATCATCTGAACCCTGCTGGCCCGTACGAACAGCCTCGGGCTCGACGTCGACGATGTCGATCTTCTCTCCGCACACGCCTTTTTCCACTCGATCACGCTCAGAAGGAGAGGGGTGTTCATTCGTCATGGGGAGACCTTATCTACCATTCTAGTTCGCCAGCCTGCGCACGTCCCGGCCCGCATAGGGCGCCTAGGTGCTCGATCGCAGCTGCTCGCCGCATTCTGAATTCTTGAATTCTGAATTCCAGAAAGCCGCGCCGTGGCCCGCTTTCTATTCTGCCTTCAACTCCGCGCACATCGCCGGCACGCTGCGATCCAGGAACCCCAAGCTGTTGTCCATGTTCAGGCCCGACAGATCCAATCGCTTAATCGCATCCGCTGCGCCGCCGGCGCAAGCCTTCTTCGCGCGCACTCGCAGCTCGGCGATCGAGTTCCGCCACTTCACCAGATCCGCCTTCTTCGCCACCGGCCCGTGCCCCGGGATTACGATGTCGAAATCCAGCGCCAATACTCGATCCAGCGTCTTGTCCCATTCCACAATGCTGCCCTTGGCGCTGTAGTCGATAAACGGTGCGCTGCCGTTCACGAACAAATCGCCCGTGTGCAGCACGGGCTCGCCCGGAAACAGGATCACCGCGTCGCCATTCGTATGGCCTCGTCCCAGGTGATGCGCGCTCACTTCCTTGCCGCCAATGAACACCTGCGCTTCGTCGGCATAGGTGACCTGCGGGAGCCCCGGCTGCTTACCCGCCACCATGTTGGCGCGCGCGTTCTTGTGAATCAGGATCTCGGCCGGCGTGTTGGTCAGCATGAACGCATTGCCGCCGGTGTGATCGCCGTGCTGGTGGGTGTTCAAGATGTATTTGATCGGCTTATCCGTAATCCCCTTCACCTTCGCCAGGATGTCCGGCCCATACTGATCGAATTTATCGTCCACCAACAGGACGCCTTCGCTGGTGGGCAGGACGGCAACATTGCCGCTGTCGCTGGACATGATTACCCACAGGTTGTCGGTCACTTTTTGGACAGTGATCGGCTGCTTCGGCGGCTGCTGCGCCTGGAGCCAAACCAGACATAATCCGGCGGCCGCCAGCGCGATTCCGCCAAGACGAACGAGCATGGGTCTTTGAATGGGCATGTTGCAGACAGTATATCGCCGCCGGTGACGGCTCTCGCATCGCCGGATTCCAGTCCTTTTCATTCACTTCCGGACTCACCCCGGTATCCAGCCACGCATCGCCCACTAGAATCGCAGCCAGAAAGGAAGTCCACCGTGAGCAAGAATCCTGAATCGCAACCATCAACCACGCCCCCGATCGTTCAACCAATGATCGATCAACTAAAAGGAACCACCCAGGTTCCGGCGGCCGATGAAGTCGCGCCCCCACGCGGCCCCTTGCATCCACCTCAGCCCACCTCACCGCAACCCGCCGAACTCGACCAGGACCCCGGCGGCGGCTATAACCCGGACGGTACCTATCCGCAAACCTGACACGTCCTAGCTCTTGCATGCCGCTCTCCCGCTCCTTGAAATTCTGGACGATAATGATAATAGAGACAAGCCAGCACGGAGTGCCGGCATCGGTAACAAGGATGGTCCCCATGCAGAAGTTAGCCGCACTTGCGGTGGTGGCGGCGTGCTGTTCTTTTCTCTACGGCCAGGAACCAGCGCCCGTCCGTCCCAAAGCTGGAAAGGTCCAGATTTTCAAGGAGGCCGATCTCAAGCCGGGTATGAAGGGCTACGCGTGGACCGTGCTCCAGGGTTCTGAGCCGGAGGCGATCCCGGTGGAGATCCTGGGGATCTATCTGAACCAATGGGGACCCAAGCAGGACGTGATCCTGGCGAAGCTTGGCGGCAAGGGCCAGCGCACCAACGTCGCGGCCGGCATGAGCGGCAGCCCGGTATACATCGACGGCAAGCTGGTGGGAGCGATCGCCCTGCGCTTCAGTACGTTCTCTCCAGACGCGCTGTGCGGCATCACGCCGATTGAGCTGATGCTCGAAGTGAACGAGTTCGACGACTCGCTTCCCTCCAACGCGCGCACGCCCGGCAAGAACGCGGCGCACAATGCGGCGTCAGCCCAATCGCCAGGAAGCCCGAGCCTTGCATCCAGCTTCGCACCGCTATCCGGCATGGTGCCCATCGAAACGCCCCTGAACTTCGCGGGATTCAACGAAAACGTCGTGCCCGAGTTCGCCCCCGAGTTCCAGCAGATGGGAATGACGGTGGCGGGCGGCGGCGCGGCCAGCACCATGATCAGCCCCAAGCCGGTTGCGGGATGGCAACAATCGCTGCAGCCCGGCGATGCCGTCAGCGGAATTCTCGTCACCGGCGACATGAGCATCAGCGCCATGTGCACCGTCACCTACAACGACGGCAAGCACGTGCTGTTTTGCGGGCATTCGTTCTTCAACCTGGGGCCCGTGGACATGCCCATGGCGAAGGCCAATGTCATCACCACGCTGGCTTCGCAATATCAACCCACCAAATTCGGAAACGCCACTGAGATTGTCGGCGCCCTGAAGCAGGACCGCCACAGCGGTGTGCTCGGCGATCTGGGCGAAACCGCCGAGATGGTGCCGGTCAGCTTGAAGGTGCGCTCCTTCGGCGACAACGGAGCAGTCCGTAAGGAACGGGATCTGCACTTCAGCGTCTTCGTCCAGCAGAAGTGGACGCCGTATCTGATGATGATGACGCTGTTCAATTCCATTTCCAGCTTGAACGAGTTCGCCGAGGAAACCACCTACCGGTTGAGCGGAAAAGTGGCGCTGGACGGGCAGCCCGGTGTGTCCCTTTCCACCATGCTCGCGGCCAACGAAGGCCCCGCGCCGGTTCCCAACCAACTGGCCGGATGGTGGGGCGACAAATTCAACCGCCTGTTCCTGAATCCGGTGCAAATCCCGAAACTCAAGTCCGTCGACGCGGTCGTCGACATTCTTCCGGATCGCCGCATCGCGATGATCGAGAACGCCTGGATTCCAGCCAGCGAAGTGGAAGCGGGCACCGAAGTGCCGGTGAAGGTTTTCGTGCGCCCCTACCGCGGCGAACGCATCGGGCGCGATTTCATGCTGAAGATTCCGGCTGGCTTGCCCAAGGGCGAGCATCGCGTTCTGTTCAGCGATGCCGAAACCCTGAACCGGCTGCAAAGCGCCGCCGCTATGTCGGAACCCTTCATCGATATCAAGCAGACTGTTTCGCTCATGAATCAGGAACGCAGCAACAACAAACTCTACGTTTCGTTGGTCGAGCCACGGCCAACGGTGTTCTATGAAGACAAGACGCTGCCCAGCCTGCCGGCCTCCATCATGAACGTCATGCAGACGGACCGCACCGCCAATCGCCGCCTGCAAAGCTCGGCCGAGAGCGCGATGGAACAGGGGAGCATTCCTTTCGACATGCTGATCGAAGGAAACTTCTCGCTCCGGATCATCGTAAAGTAACCACTTGATGAACACAACCCGACTCTTCGTCATGGCGCTGCTGGCCTGCGCCTCCTCTTTCGCCGCGGACACACATTTTTGGCAGCACACCGACCGTTCCGATTTCGAGCGCGGAACGCTAACGCGTCTCTCCCTGCGCGCCGACGGGCGAATCTTTTTGGCGCCGGAATTCACCGAGATCTTCGACTCCACCACGCCCTACCTGTGGACACTGGCGGCTGACTCCAAGGGGACTCTCTACACCGCCGGCGGCGGATCCGGCAGTGGATCGGCCAAGGTTTTCGCCATCGATCGCAACGGCAAGAGCCGGACTTTCGCCGAACTGGACGGACTGGAGATCCACGCCCTGGTGCTCGACTCGAGCGGCGCACTGTATGCCGCCACCGATCCCGACGGCAAGGTTTACAAGATCGCCGCTGATGGCAAACCGAAGCTGTTCTATGATCCGCACCAGAAATACATCTGGGCCATGGCGTTCTCCAGCAAAGGCGATCTCTTTGTCGCCACCGGTGATCAGGGCGAGATTCATCGCGTGACGCCCGCCGGCGTTGGTTCAGTCTTTTTCAAAACCGAAGAGACGCACGCCCGGTCGCTCGCCATTGACGCCCAAGACAACCTCATCGTCGGAACCGAGCCCAGCGGCTTGATCCTGCGAATCTCGCCCGCGGCACAGGGCTTCGTTCTTTATCAATCGCCCAAGCGCGAGATCACGGCCGTGGCCGTCAAACCAGACGGCGCAATCTATGCTGCCGGAGTCGGCAATAAGACCGCCGTGGTACAGGCCGCTCCGCCACCGGCTCTCGTCCCCGCGCCTGGGACCGGCGGCGCGCCCAACGCTGGAAACGGCCGGAATACGCCCGCCGTGGGAACCCCAGGGCCCTCGCTGGTGGGAGGTTCCGAAGTCTACCGCATCGAACCGGACGGTTCCCCGCGCAAAATCTGGTCCGGCGCGCAGGATATTGTGTACGCCATCGGATACGATGCAGCCGGCCTTCCATTGCTCGGCACGGGCAATCGTGGCAAAATCTACCGGCTGGATTCAGACACGCTCAGCACCCTGCTGCTCGACGCCACGCCCACCCAGGTCACCGGCTTTGGCACAAGCCCGCAGGGTGAATTGTTCGCCGTTACGGGCAACATCGGCAAAGTATTTCGTATCGGTCCGGGTTTCGAGAAGACGGGGACCTTTCAGAGTGAAGTGTTGGACGCCGGTTCGTTTACTTATTGGGGCCGCATCAACTATCGCGGCTTAGGCAAGATCTCGGTCTCCACGCGCAGCGGAAATCGCAGCCACGCGGAGAGTAACTGGAGCCCATGGACGCCGCTTCAGCCGGACACCACCGCCCCGGGGTGCGATTCCTGTGGCGCTGGACGCGCTGTTTCACCGTCGGCCCGGTTCCTGCAATACAAGATTGAGCTGGCGCCAGGCTCCGGCCAACCTGCGACTGAGATTTCTTATGTCGAGGTCGCCTATCTACCCAAAAATGTCGCGCCGGTAGTCGAGACCGTTGAGATTACACCAGCCAATTACCGCTTCCCCGCGCCGCTGCTCAACCTACCTCCGTCCACCTCCATCACACTGCCGGCGATCGGCCAGCCAAAGACCAATATCACGCCCTCGGTCGAGATCGGCTCCTCCCAGACCATGAGTTACGCGAAGGGCTTTGAAGGCGTGCGCTGGTCCGCGTCGGACGAAAACAACGACACATTGGTCTATCGGGTGGAAATCCGGGGCGTGAAAGAATCCGCGTGGAAACTCCTCAAGGACAACGTCAAGGAAAAGTACTTGAGCTGGGACACCGCCGCGTTTCCCGACGGCGAGTATGTCGTACGCGTCACCGCCTCCGATTCGCCCAGCAACCCGCCGCCACAGGCGCTCACTGCGTCTCTGGCCAGCGATCCATTCTTGATCGACAACACGCCGCCGCAAATCTCGAACCTCACCGGTAGCGCCGCGGCAGGCAACAAGCTCGATGTCCGCTGGACCGCGCGCGACTCCCGCAGCACCATCGATCACGCCGAATATTCGGTGAATGGCGGCGAGTGGATCTTAATCGACCCGATAAACCACCTGTCGGATTCGTCCCAGGAGGAATACCATCTCGTCATCGACCGGCCCTCCCCGGACGAACAAGTGATCGCGGTCCGCGTCAGCGACGAATTCGACAATCAGGCCGTCGACAAGATCATCGTCAAGTAGAGTGCAGGAACTCATCCGCTATTTCCCGCGCCGTCTCAATCTGCACCAACGCGCCCTTCCCGATTCCCGGGCAATACGCCGCAGTCTTCTTCCATTCGCGCTTGTCATCCACTAGCTCCGGCCAGAATGGAAAAGCGCGGCACTGCGCCGGCTTCACCTCGTGAATCGAACAGCCTCCCTCGCGCAGGAAATGGCATTGCGAGTGGCGCGGCACCCGCAACCGCAGCCGGTGATTGGTGCGATACACATACTTCCGCTCAAAGTTTCGCTCCGTCATTCCCACGTACTCGGCGATTCGCCTCAAATCGCCCTCGGTCAAATACACGAAGCCTTGCTGCTCGCAACAATTCGTGCATCCAGGCTGGCATTCAAATCGCAATCCTGTCATGCGGCTCGTTCTCAACATCATAAGCTTTTCCGCGCGATAAACTTAAATTGTGCGACTGATCCTTCTCTTATCGCTCGTCACAATCGCCGCCTTTGCCCAAACAGCTCCGGGATTCAGCACCGGCAACATGGACATGACGGCCAACCCCTGCCTCGATTTTTATCAATACGCCTGCGGAACCTGGATGGCCAACAATCCGATTCCGCCAGACCAGTCCCGGTGGGACACGTTGGGCAAGTTGCAGGATGAGAATCTCGCCGTCCTGCGCGGAATCTTGGAAAAGGCCTCAGCCAACGATCCGAAGCGCTCGGCCGTGGAACAAAAGATCGGCGACTTTTATGCCTCGTGCACGGACGAAGCAACCATCGACAAACTGGGAAGCAAGCCGCTCGATCCTGAGTTGAAGCAGATCACCGCGATCAAGTCCAAAGACCAAATCGCAGACGCGCTGGTCCGGCTTCACCTTTTAGGCGTCGGAGCGTTCTTCAACTTCACCTCTGAGCCGGACGCCAAGAACTCCACCCAGATGATCGCGGGTATCGACCAGGGCGGTCTGGGCCTTCCGGATCGCGACTACTATCTGAAAGACGATCCTAAGTCGGTCAAGCTGCGCGAGGGGTACGTAGCGCACGTGCAAAAGATGCTCGCCTTGCTGGGCGAATCGCCTGCCCAGGCCGCCGCCGATGCACAAGCCGTGCTGCGCATTGAAAAAGAATTAGCCAAAGGATCGCTCGACCGCGTTTCCCGGCGCGACCCCAACCAGACCTATCACAAGATATCGGTCAAAGAGCTGGCTGCATTGTCCCCGGGCATTGATTGGACGAAATATTTCGCTGGCTTAGGCACGCCGTCTTTCACCGAGATCGACGTCTCGTTTCTGGATTTTTTCAAAACCCTGAACGCAGTTCTCACCAACACCAGCCTCGCGGATCTGAAGACCTACCTGCGCTGGCATCTGCTCCACGCCGAAGCCACTCTGCTGGCCAAAGCATTTCTCGACGAAAATTTTCACTACTACGGCCAGACGCTCACCGGCGCCAAGGAGCTGGAGCCGCTCTGGAAGCGCTGCGTGAACGCTACCGATGGCGACTTGGGCTTCGCGCTGGGCCAGAAGTACGTGGAGCAAGCTTTCCCGCCGGATGCCAAGGCGCGGGTACTCGGCATGGTGCAAGAGATCGAAAAGATGCTCGGCCAGGATATTCAATCGCTCGACTGGATGACGCCCGGCACCAAGCAGCAGGCGCTGGTCAAGCTGCGCGCGGTAGCCAATAAAATTGGCTATCCCGACCAGTGGCGCGACTATTCCAGCGTCAAGATCGTGCGCGGAGAAGCGGTCGGAAACGACGAGCGCGCCACCGAGTTCGAAGTGCGCCGGCAGTTAAGCAAGATTGGCCAGCCTGTGGATCCGGGTGAATGGACCATGACTCCTCCCACCGTGAACGCCTACTACAGCCCGCTACACAACAACATCAACTTCCCCGCGGGCATTTTGCAGCCGCCCTTCTTCGACAATCGCATGGACGCCGCGGTGAATTATGGCGCGATCGGTGCGGTGATGGGTCATGAGCTGACGCATGGTTTCGACGATCAGGGCCGCCAATTCGACGCCCAGGGCAATCTGCGCAATTGGTGGACACCCCAGGACGCGGCTGAGTTTGAGAAACGCGCGGAATGCTTCATCAAGGAATACTCCGCCTTCACTCCAGTGGATGGCGTTCATTTGAACGGCAAGCTGACGCTGGGCGAAAATACTGCCGACAACGGCGGCGTGCGCCTCGCGTTCCGGGCGCTGATGACGTCGTTGGATGGCAAGCCGCAGCCCAAGATCGACGGATTCACCCCGCAGCAGCGCTTCTTCCTGGCCTACGGCCAGGATTGGTGCCAGAACACGCGGCCAGAAGCGTCCCGGCTCCGCGCACAGATCGATCCCCATTCTCCGGGCCGCGATCGCGTGAATGGCGTCATTGGAAATATGCCGGAGTTTCGCGAGGCTTTCGCTTGCCATGCGGGACAACCCATGGTTCACGCCCCGGCCTGCCGCGTCTGGTAGCAGTAAAATGGACGCGTGAACCGCCGGCACTTCCTCGCATTGGCTGCGCCGCTTCCGTGGGTTGTTCAGGGTGTCGCACAAGATATCCTGACGCTCCCGCCGCCCAAGGCCAACGCCCGCATACCGTACGGCAAAGAAGCGCCGCAGTTCGGGGACTTGTATCTGCCAAAAGGCGCCGCCCCGCATCCCACCGTGCTCTTTATTCATGGCGGATACTGGAGAAACGCCTACAGCCTTGATTACGCGGGGCACTTGGGCGCCGCACTGGCCCGCGCCGGCGCCGCGGTCTGGAGCCTCGAGTACCGCCGGCTGGGTGACCCCGGCGGGAATTGGGCCGGCATGTCCGACGATATCATCCGCGGAGCTCAGCATCTGGTTGCCTTGGAAGGCCGCTACAAACTCGACCTGACCCGGACCATCGCCGCCGGACATTCGGCAGGCGGCCAATTGGCGCTGTGGCTCGCGGCGCAACGCGTCATCGATCTGCGCGGTGTAGTTCCATTGGCGGCCGTGTCCGACTTGCGGCGCGCCTGGGCGCTCCAGTTGGGTGGCGGCGTGGTGGGCCAGCTTCTCGGAGGACCACCGGAACAGATTCCGCAACGCTATGCCGCGGCTTCCCCAGTGGAGCTGCTGCCCATCTCCGTCCCGCAGCGATTGCTGCACGGCACCACGGACAATATCGTTCCTTTCGAAATGAGCCAGCGATTCGCCAAGGCTTCGGGAAACGCCAAGCTGATTCCGCTTCCAGGCGCCGGGCACTTCGATTTGGTCGACCCGCGCGCTCATGTTTGGCCCACGGTCCAGAGCAGTATCCTGGATTGGCAGTTCTAATGGCCAAAACATTTCCAGGCGATCATGTTCTAAACTGAGAATGATTGTGCGATCGTTCCGCCATTGGATGGCCGCCCTGGCGCTCTGCTCAAGCAGCGCGCTCTTCGCCGCTTTTGAATACTTCACTCCCCAACACCAACTCCTGGGCATTGGCGCCGGTCGCGCCGCGATAACCCCCGAGGTGCTGCGCGCGCGCACCGATCGCATGATTCAATCGCAAACCTTCACCATCATGCGCGAGCCGAATTCAGGCCCGGGCGCCGAAAGAATCACTGGCCCGCGCTTAGCCCCCGTCTTTCGCCGCGCGGCGGCTGAAAGCGGTTGGCCGGTCTCACTGATTGAAGCGGTCGCGTACCTGGAAAGCTGGGGCGACGCCCAGGCCGTCAGCCCCGCGGGTCCGCGAGGTCTCATGCAGTTCTCCGAAGCCACCGCCCGCGCCGCAGGCCTTCGCATCGTACGCGTCACAAAGTTCAAAATCGTCACTTCGCGCCAGCGTGTCCGGACCAAGTCTGGCGGATCCGTCTATCGCACCGTGCGGCGCAAGACGCCTTACACCGTCACTGTTCGGGACGACCGTCTGAATCCCGAGCGCGCCGCTCCCGCCGCCGCCCGTTATCTGGCGCGCCTGGAGACGAAATTCAATGGACGCGATTGGGCCATCTTCGCCTATCACTGCGGCGAAGGCTGCGTCTCCGATTTGCTTCCGCTCACCGAAGCAGCCGTGCATCACCGGCAGCCCACCGTGGCCGAGATGTTCTTCTCCGCCAGCCCCACTCGAAATACAGAACTCTATCAGGCCCTGCAGCGTGAAATGCAGCGCGACTATTCGCCCACCTATTGGTTCCGCGTGAAGCGCGCCGAGCAGTTGCTGGCCCTCTACCAAAGCGATCCCGCGGCCTTTCGTGAACTGGTTGACGACTACCAGAACCCGATTCACCCGCAGCGCCGCGCGGCCGATCGGTTGATAATCTGGCTCAAGTCGCTGGATATTTTCTACCGTTCAGCGGACGATCTGCGGCTCGCCTCCGGCAAAACTCTCGCGAGAGTTCTGGACGATCCTCGATTCTTCGGCTTTGCGCTCCCGGAGACCGGCGGAGCGGAGCGCGAGCTCTACTTGCAGGACTCGCCCGCCGCGATTGGCGCGCTGTTGTATATAGCCTTCGAAACACGGCGCCTCTTTGAGGAGCTTAAGCCCAAAGGCGAGCGCTTCGTGCCTCTGCAAGTGGCCGAGCTGGTCAGCACCGCGGACCGGCCCGCCGAAGCTGGCACGCTTCTGGTGGACCCGGAATTCCCGGAACATTCCACCGGCCAGGTGTTCGATCTCGACCGTTCCAGCCTGCCGCGCGGCGAGCGTGAATGCCTGAACTTCACTCTCGACGACCTGGGGTGGGACGGCTATCTGGGCTTTATACAGGTGACCGGCGACACCGTACACGTCGGCTCCTCGCCTTCGTCACGAGAGTTCTTCACGTCAGTGTTTGAGGAAGCCGCTGCTAGATAGCTTTACAGATCGCCATCGTCTGCGGCTGCGGCCTGCAACTTGCCACTGGACGGAACACTGTCGCCCCAGATCACAGCGAAGCCCTGGGCCGTCGAATCACCCCAAATGACGGCGTCACCCCAAATGACGGCATCGCCCCAGATCACAGCGTCTCCCCAAATGACAGCATCACCCCAGATAACGGCGTCGCCCCATATAACGGCATCACCCCAAATAACAGCGCTGGCTTGCGGGTTGGCATCGCCCCAGATGACTGCGTTGGCCGATACCAGAGTCACGGTTTGATCCTTCGGGTTGTATCGCGCTACCGGCGACAAGGCCTGGAAGTTCACTGGATCGGTATTTGTCAGCGCGCGCTCGATGTCGAGATAGCCCGCGCCCACCGCGAAGATGTCCTGCTGGGTATTGTAGAAACCTGAGTTGAGCAGATCGGTCGCGCTGGTGTAGCGGGCAAAATGTTTGGTGGCGGTCTTCATCAATCGCGCCTTCACTTCGTCGGGCGTGAGGCTGGGATTTTCCTGGAACATCAAGGCCGCCGCTCCGCTCACCACGGGCGTAGCCATGCTGGTTCCGCTCAGTTTGAAGTATTCGCTCGAAAGACCCGTCCCGGATTTCTCGTACTCGGAAGTCGAGATCCGCGTGTCCGGATACTCCGTCGCGAGCGTGCAGTTGGGCGATGCCAGCAACGACACAACATTGTTCCCGGGCGCCATGATGTCCGGCTTCACCACATGATCCAGCAGCGAGGGACCTTTGGAGCTATAGCTGGCGATCTTGTCGTCGTTCCGCCAGGGCGTGCCATTGGCGTTCATCGCGCCCACCGTGATGACATACGGATCGTTCCCCGGCGAATTAATGGTCGCGTAGCCGTGCGTCCCCATCGTGTTGTCGCGCCCCATATTGCCGGCGGCTACCACTACCGTAATCCCAGCCTTCCACGCGGCCTCCACGGCCTGACACAGCGGATCGAGCGTGAAGCTCTCATACACCGGATGCCCCAGAGACAAATTGATCACTCGAATGTTGAAGTTGCTCTTGAGATCGATGGCTTCATCGATGGCCGCGATCACTTCCGATTCCTGGCCGCTGCCGTTGGCATCCAGCACTCGCAGATTGATGATGTTCGCATTGGGCGCCACGCCCTTGAACGTGTGTGTGAAGTTCGGGCCGGTGGATTGCGATCCGTTGGCTGCCACAATGCCCGCGACATGCGTTCCGTGCCCGTATTGATCCGAGGCATCTTCGCCGGGCACGAAGCTTTCGCTGAAGACCACGCGGGAACGCGTACCATCCGCCGTGCCGAGATCTCGCTTGAGCGCCACTCCGCTATCGATCACCGCGATGCCAACACCGGTGCCGTCCCAGCCGGAGCTCCAGAGTTCGTTCGCCTTTACGGTTTGCGTGGTGATGTCCAGGAAGCTCGTGGTTTTCCTGTTCGGCGAAATATACGCAACGCGCGGATTGGCCACTAGCCTCTCCAGCGACGAGACCGGCAAGGTCATATGCACGGCGGGAATATTCCGGAAGCTGCGATGAACTCGGCCCAGGCCTGCAACCTCGTCCGCAAATTCGCGGCCCTGCACCGGATGGTATTGAACGATGACCTCCACCATGCCGTCGGGCGTGGAGACCGGCATATCCGAGGCAATCTTGGGACCCGCGAAGGCCAGTGAACCAGCTAACGCCAGGAGTGCGACTCGAACTATATTTCGCATGAACAGACCAAACCCCCGCCTTGTGAAAGGCAGTTCGCAGTCCAAACAATTTCCATGCAAAATGTAGGAGATACGGGCGTGCGGGACAGGTTGCCTCCGACAAGTTGTCAGGCGTTGAGACAGTCTGTCCCAAAGGTTCTGGAGCGGATAGCACTTCCGTACTATGTAGCGCTCGTACGCGAGAGCTGCCCAGGCCCTTTGTTATCCTTATCGATTGGCACGCATCTTCCCTTTCCAACCGTACCGCTATAGCGCGAAAGCGGGCAGCGTTGAGAATCTTGTAACGCAACCCTACGACAAGATCTCTCCCGACATGCAGGCCCGCTATCTTTCATTGAGTCCGTACAACTTGGTGCGCCTGATTTTGGGCGAGCGGTTCGCAACCGACACGGCGCAGGACAATGTTTACACGCGTGCAGCGGGCCTGCTGCGGGATTGGATTGCGGCCGAAATTCTCGAGCGCGACGCCGAGCCTTCGCTCTACGCGTATTTTCAAAAGTTCACCGTTCCTGATACGGGAGAGACGCGCGAACGCAAGGGCTTCATCGGCTTGGGCGCCGTGGAGGATTATTCGGCGGGCGTGGTCCACCGTCACGAGCAGACGCTCTCTGGTCCGAAGAAAGACCGCTTGGAATTGCTGCGTCATACGCGCGCGCATTTCGGCCAGATTTTCATGCTGTATCCGGATCCCGAGCTGGCCATCGATCGGTTGCTGGATCAAACGGCGGCGGCTAAGCCGCCCGTGATGACGGTGAAAGACGAGTACGACGCCATCCATCGCGTTTGGAAGATCACGGACGCTAGAACGATTGCGCGGATGCAGCAGTTGATGGCGGATAAAAAGCTGTTGATCGCCGACGGTCATCATCGGTACGAGACTGCGCTCGCCTTCCACAAGGAGGATCGCGGCTTGAAGGACGCGGAAAAGGTGATGATGACTTTCGTCAACACGCACTCACCGGGGCTGGAGATTCTGG
>Ga0209517_10006010_pt1 | contig 15192 bp, 13 predicted proteins | sample PeaSoiMetSII2010_FD_187695 | JGI IMG/M metagenome (GOLD analysis project Ga0209517, IMG submission 187695) | Peat soil microbial communities from Weissenstadt, Germany - SII-2010 (SPAdes) (version 2) | ecosystem: Environmental > Terrestrial > Soil > Wetlands > Peat | place: Germany... | reverse complement strand
GTACCGCTTGGGTCGGCGGCGCCATCGGCGACAGGTGGATTTACCAGGCCCATTCCCGCGACGTACACGGCCACGATCTCGCCAATTTGCGCGGGGCTGGAGGTCGATATCAGTGAGTAATCCGGGTGGAGCGCGGCTGCGTAGCCGATGCCGCCGACTGGATCAAAAGTGAAAGCGCCGCCCGAAGTCGAGCCCACGAACTGAGTGACCATGTTGGATTTGGTTCCATTGTTGATGACTTGGATTTGCGCGATGGATTCGGTAAGGTACGGGACGATTACAGAGATCTGAGTCGGGGTGACGTAGTAGATGGGCGCTGCACGGCCGTTGATCATCACTTGCACTCCGTTCAACTTGGCGGGGTAGGGAACCGAGGCACTGGCGTTGCTGGGCGCGAGACCGGTGCCGTACAGTGTGATAAATTCGCCTGGTGATAGATGCGCGGTGAAGGGAGCAGAGCTGGCCGCGTTTACCACGCCTTGTGGACTCAGATAGACGCCGTTACCGCTAAGCGTGGGCGCTTGCAGCGCGACATTGATGGAAAGCAGGGGTCCCAAGCCATAGCCGATGCGGATGCTTCCGTCCGAGCTGCTCCAGTACTGCTGGAGGAACTCCTGGTCGCTGGAGCTGCCGTCGCCGTTGAGGTTGTATACGTCGAAGTAAGTGAAATCCGACGCGCCGCCATAAATCAACTGCGAGTTTACGCTCTGGTGGCCGATGATATTGCCCGAAAACGCATTGATGGCCCCATAGTAGCTGTCGAGAAACGCATACCCGTTCGAGGTGTCGGATAGGTCCAGATCGAGACCCGCCTGATAGTACAGCCCGTCGTAATTGGAGGGATTGCTGGTTGCATTGCGGACGCCCACGAACATGTCGTAGCCGTTGTAGGAGCCGCCGAATATGAAATTGCCATCGGGCGAGATGTAGAGTAGCTCCGTTCCGGCGATCAGTTGCGTGCCATTGGCGGTGCCTCCGAAGTTGAACTGCGCGGCGCCGTTGCTGAAGGCATAGGTCACCCCATTGAGGGTTTGGTTGCTTGAAGAGTTCGTTCCGATATATTCGGTCGCGTTGATGGTTCCGACGTTACCGTTCCCGTCGGCACTCATGCCAAAAAGTGCGTCGCCGGGGAAGGTGGGATCGAAATAGGCGACCTGGTAGTTGCCATTGAGCGTCTGGTTGGTGGCCGTGGAGCCGATCGGCGCGGCGATCATCAGATCGTTGTATGCCGAGGTATTTTGGGTGGTGCTGCCGATGAAAATGCCGTGCGAGACCAGGCCGACAATCAGGTCTGTGCTGGCCACTTCACCTAGACCCCCGAGGACCGAACCAATGTAACCCATGCCACTGGCGGAAATCACGTAGGTGCCGGTGGTGGTCAACCCAGTCTGAACCGTTCCGACGGAGGCGTCAAGGAGCGATCCGCTGAAGGAGTAATTTCCGTTTCCGTCGAAAGTGATAGTGCCTTGTATGTTGAGCGCTTCACCCACCGTTCCTACCGGCTGTTGGTTCTGCTGGACGACATACAAGACCTGCCGTAGGTAGTAATCGCCATTCAACATGTTGTCGCCGCTGGAGTCATAGGTTTGAGCGGACGACGCCCGAGGGAACATGGCGAGAGCAAACAAGAAGAGTGTCGTGGTTGTAATGGATCGCATATCGGGAAGCAACTAACCTCAGTGATGTTGACGCGGGAGCGGGCCACCTGGTTAACTTGCGCTCTCCAAACATTACAACACTGATATTGAGCAGGCCGGCGCAAGGGCATACAAAACGACCTATTGCCTGGAAGAGGGCCAGCCGATTTCAAGATATAGAGGAATTGGGATGAAACTGCGATACCCCATTTCAGGCTTCCTCTTCTTGGCGCTAAACGCGTTGGCGGGCGACGTTACTGGACACGCCCTGGTCACCAAGCGTCTGACCAAGAAGACTTTGTCCCCCATTGTCTATAACTTGCGGGGCACTGCCGCTCCGGCCGGGGCGCGGGATAGCGAGCCTGTCAACGAATTCGATCGCATGGTGTTGATCCTGGAAGGCGGAAAAATGACGCCCCAGCCACCGGTTTCGGCAGTGCTCAACCAACGGGGTTCGCGTTTTGATCCGGAGCTGATCATAGTACCAACAGGGTCGACGGTCCAGTTTCCGAACCTGGATCCGATTTTTCACAACGTATTCTCACTTTCAAAAGCCCACAAGTTCGATCTTGGCTACTATCCACAGGGCCAAAGCCGCAAAGTGAAATTCAGCGAGGCTGGTGTAGTTCAGGTGTACTGCCATATTCATGCCAACATGTACGCGGCCATCGTGGTGACTGACAGCCCCTGGTATGTCAAACCGTCGGCTGACGGCGCGTTTTCGTTTTCGGGCGTGCCCCCCGGGCGCTATCGGTTGACCGTCTGGCACAAGATCGCCGGTTACCGGAAGGTGGACGTGGTGGTGCCGGAGACCGGCAGCGTGGAAGTGAACGTCAGCGTGCCAGTGGATATGGAGCCGTAAAAGTGCTTGCGCGGATGTCTCTTACCACCCGGGCATTTCTGTTCTCATTTCTGCCGGTGTGCGTGGTGCTGCTGGCGAGCTTTGTAGCGCTGACTACGCTGGTGCAGCAGCACGTCAAGAACGGATTGCGCGACTCATTGCAAAAGTCGCAAGAGCTGCTGGCTCGCGCCAACGAGGACTACTCGCGGCGCATCAGCCAATTCGTATCCGTGCTGGCGGACAGCGCTGGACTGAAGGCCGCGATTGGGCTTACGCACGAAGCGCCCTCGACGCCTGAAACTCAAGCCGAGATCCGGCGCACCATTGAAGCGCAATTGCGGGAGATGCACGGATTGGTTGGCTACGATCTGCTGGCCGTAACGGACTGGAAGGGCCGGACGCTGGCCTCGGTCGAGTTCGGGGCTGACGCAGCGGCGTCGGCGGACCGGCTGGGCGACATCCCGGCGCAGACTTCTGTCATGCAGAGCGGCGGAATTGTTTATGAATTGACCTCCACGCCCATCAACATCGCCGGCGAGCAGACCGGTGAACTGAAGCTCGGCGCCAAGTTCGACTTGAAGCGCTACCACTTGGGAGGCGAAACGGTTTTATTGCAGGATGGCCGAATTCTGCAGGCCACCTTTCCACCGGCCACCTGGGGCGCGTTGGAGAACGACCTGCGCACGGGATGCAAGCAGCCGCTCGCGGAATGCGAAGTGCGGCGCAAGGGCGAGACCTATCTGGTGCTGCCGGTGCAGGATGCGCGCTTGGGTTCCGGCTTCCAGTTGGTGGCCTTCCAGTCGCTGGACGCAGCGGTGCGGGAATTCACTGCCGGATGGGTCGCCATTTTGATAAAGGTAGGCGCCTTTGGCGTCCTGCTGACGCTGCTGTTCACCTTGGCTACATCGCGATCGGTCACCAAGCCGTTGCGCGACCTGGCGGCGCAGTTGGAGCGCGGCGAGCGCGCCAGCCAGTTTCCCGAGCATATTAGCGCCGGACAAGCCGCTGGAGAATTGCAGGTGCTGGCGCAATCGTTCAATCGAGTGGCGGCGGCAGAGCGCCGGACGCGCGAGGAACTGGAGCGGGCAAAATTCGCGGCGGAAGCGGCGAACCGCGCCAAGGGTGAGTTCCTGGCCAACATGAGCCACGAGTTGCGCACGCCCATGAACGGCGTGATCGGGCTCACCGAGTTGTTGCTGGATACGCCCCTCAACGAGGAGCAAACGCAATTTGCGTCGACAGTTCGCGATTCGGCGAATTTGCTGCTCGGGATTATCAACGACATTCTGGATTTCTCGCGGCTGGATGAGGGCACGATGGCGCTCCAAACGGACGAGTTCAATCTTCGCCAGGTGGTCCAACAGGTGATGGAGTCGGTCGCTGCACGAGCGGCTGCCAAGGGGCTGCATGTGTCGTTGCAGTACTCAGCCGATGCTCCCCAGGCTCTGAGAGGCGACGCGATGCGCATCCGGCAGATCGCGATCAACCTGATCGGGAATGCGATCAAGTTCACGCATCGCGGGCGGGTGGATGTGGTGGTGCGATGCGCGCAGCAGGCGGCCGGTGAAGCGCATATGGTGCTGGCTGTTCGAGACACCGGCATTGGGATCCCGGCCGACAAGCTGGATCTGGTGTTCGAGAAATTCACGCAGGCCGATGGATCCATGACACGGCGCTACGGGGGAACCGGTTTGGGCCTGACGCTGGTGAAACAACTGGTGGAGATCATGGGCGGAACGCTGGATGTCGAGAGCCAGGAGGGTGTGGGATCCACATTCACGGTAGCCCTGCGGCTTCAGTTGGCCGCGGCTGACGAGACTCGCGAGGGACAGTTGGTGAGCAAGGAGTCCGAAGCATAATGAGACACGCCTCCTGGGCCCTGCTTTATGTAGTGCTGGCCATACCGGCTCAGTCGCAGGATTCCAATTTCGGCATCAGCATGCCGGTGACGTTGAGCGGCGGCGCGATGTACACCGGGCGGCTGCAATCGGAGGAGCCGGACAACTCGCCCTTTACCGCCGGATTTCAGGCAACTTTGTATCCCACGCTTCGGCTGGGCCGGCACTGGTTTGCATATTCCGCGATGCAATTTCGCTTGGCGCCATACCTCTATTACGACGCTTACGATTCCTCGCACGAGTGGTACGTCCAGCCCATTCAGGCATTCGTGGGCTATCAAATTCAGAAGGAAAAGACATCCGTGGTGTTTAAGGCGGGCCGGCTTTCCTCGGCGTTCGGCGCGTTTCCGTTGCACTATGACGACGCCGACAACGCGCTGCTCGATCAACCATTGAGCTACATTCAAACGCTGGCGTTGCGAAACGATCAGCTCCCGTGTGGAGTAGCGGACCTGCGCCAGCAGTCGTATGGCTGGGTTGGCAACGATTGCGGAGGGCCGGCGGGATACGGCTGGGGCCTGACGCCGGTCAGTTTGTACGGATTGCCGGGCGTTGAAGCCGACATCTCCAGCCATGGCGTGGATGGCCGCATCCAGGTGACCAGCGGCTCACCGTCGAATCCGCTTAGCATCAGCCACGCTCCGCAGTACGCCCAGTGGGTGGCGGGCGGCGGGTACACGATCCAGCAGGGATTTCGGGTGGGCATTTCCGGATTTAGCGGACCGTATCTGGCTCCTGATGTCGCGGCGTTCCTTCCGAATGGAACCGGCGTGCGCGATTTTCCCGCCAGCGGCCTTGGGATCGATGTGCAATGGGCCTGCGGGCATTGGAGTACGAGCGGTGAATGGCAGCGTTTCCAATACGATTTGCCGGGCTTCACCCACGCGCCGTCGATCACTTCCACGTATCTTGAGGCGAAGAGAACTCTGACGCCCCGGCTCTACCTAGCAGGCCGCGCTGGCTGGCTGAGACCCGGCGGGGCGACCGATGCCAGCGGAGCTTCCACCAATCAGTTCGCTGGCACGATCAGCTCGTATGAGTTGGGCGGCGGCTGGTGGTTGAACCGGCATCAGTTGCTGAAGGCGAGCTATGAATGGCTCCGAATCGAGCATCTCGGGGGAACGAAGACCAACGTTCTGGGAGTGCAGTTCGTGACCACGTTCCACGCCATCGATCAGGCGTTTCACTAAACGGCGCTGTTATACGGCGTGTGCAACGCTGGACGGGCGCGACAGGTCCACTTTGCCGCGGATGAAACCGCCATCCTCGATGACAATGCCAAGCGCGTGAAGATCGCCCAGGAATCGTGCGCCGGCGCGGATGTAGACGATGTCCGCTTCGTCGATATTGCCTTCGAGCGAACCCAGGACATCAATCTCTTTGGCCTTGACGTGCGCGCGTACTTTTCCGGTGGCCGCGATGGTGAGCCGGTGTCCGGAAACATCGATGGTTCCATCTACTTCACCTTCAATGGTCAGGGGTTCGCGACTCAGGATTTCGCCCGTGACCGCGACCTCGCGACCGAGCACGGCGTGGGTGGCAGTTGCTTCCGGCACAGTGGGACCTGCTTTCTAGGCTGGTGGGGCGAGGCCTGGGCTAGCGCCCGGCCTGTTCGTGCCCTTCGGCCCGGCTTTGATTATCATCCTGGCAGAGGGCCTGGTAAAGCCGCACCAGCGATCCTTCGTCCGCGCCGATCGCGCGGGCGTATTGCCGAATGTAACTGATGTTGTAGATTCCGCCCGGCAACACATCGAAGTTCGCATCTTCGATGGCCTTGAGGGTTGTGACCCTCAGCTTGGTGTTGCGAGCGATTTCCTCCAAACTAACTCCGCTGACCTCACGGATGGACGCGACGCTCCAACGCTCTCGCGGCAAGGTTGCCATGCCTATTCCTGGCATTCTATCGGCTGGCGGGCGTTTGCGCTACAGGGTGGGGCCATTTTCGCCTCAGGCCCAGCGCATAGAATTGGTACAGGGTGCATCGAATTCGATGGTTGGCCGGCCTGGGGGTCTTTGTCGCTGCTGCATTCGCCGGCGTGCATTTCTGGCAAGTACAACGGCCTCCGGCACCTTCCGCCGCGCAGCTTCCGGCCAGCGCCCGAGAGCTTCTGCCGCCGTTCCACAAGAATAGCCTCGATCTCACGGTTAGACCGCATGAAGAACTGAACTACCGGGTCGGCATGCAAGCCGGCGCAACGCTAGTGTACGCGTGGTCGACCGGGCGCCGGGGCGACATGTTGTCCGCGGAGTTTTCCGGTCAAAAAACCAGCCGCGCGGGGGAAGGACACGGCGCGTTCGAAGCACAGTCCACGGGCTGGTATCACTGGCGCTGGAAGAATGAGAGCGGCAATCCGATTACCATTCACCTCAAACTCAGCGGATACTACGAAGCGGCCAGCATGCCTTATGATAAGTAACGATGGTGCTCGAGCTGGAAGCCAATCAAACGCAAGTCCAGCGGATTATTCAGAGTAAAGCCTTCCGGACCTCGGAAGTGCATCGCAATCTTCTTCACTACCTGGCCGAGAAGTCGCTTTCCGGGACCGCCGACAGCCTGAAAGAGTACACCGTGGGCCTGGATGTCTTTGCCAAGCCTGAGTCCTACGATCCGCGCCAGGAATCCGTGGTCCGGATGCACGTTGGGCGCCTGCGGCAGAAGCTGGCGGAGTACTATCGGTCCGAGGGCGTGGGCGATCCGATATTTGTCGACGTGCCCAAGGGTGGTTTCAAGGTAACGTTTGATACCCGCGAGATCCGGCCGGAACCGATAAAGGCTGCCAGTGAGGAGACTCGACGCCCCCGTAAAGTCGCGATCATCGTGGGCTCGCTGCTGGTGGCCGCGGCCGCATGCGCCCTGATTTTCGGAATCGAGCTTTGGCGTCCCAAGCAACCTGCCGCACCCGCTGCCGCTTCCTACACGTCGCCGGAATTACAGGAGCTGTGGGGCCCCATCCTGGCCACCAATCGGCCGCTGATGGTTTGCCTGGCGGCATCCAACGGGGTTACGGGAGTGGGAACGGCCAGCGCATCGTTCCTGCTGGGTCAGTTTTTGGCGCACCGCAAGGACAACGTGTTGCTGACTCGCAGCGACCTGCTGTCGACGCCGGAAGTGATCATGGACAATGTCATTTTTCTGGGTCCAGCCGGCGGCAATCGCCAGATGCAAGCGATTTCGACGGGCCAGCAATTCGTCCTGGAGCCGGACGGAATCCGGAATGTGAATCCGCGGCCAGGCGAACCGGCGTTTATTGCGGACCACAATCCCCAGGCGGGCGGGGACGCCGACGAGAGTCACGCGCTCATCAGCCACCTGCCTGGATTGTACGGCCATGGCGATATTCTGTACCTGTCCGGAAATCAAATATCGAGCACTCTGGCGGCCGTGAGAGCGCTCACCGATCCCATGCTGGCTCGTGAGCTGGTGGCTAAGCTGAAGACCCCGGACGGTCGTTTGCCCCGGTTCTACCAACTGGTATTGAGAGTCCGCTCGATGGACAGCATGCCGATCGAAATTTCCTACATGTTCCACCGGGACCTTTCGGCGCTGGGCAATCTTCAACCTGAAGCGGAGAAGTAGGTGCGAGCGTTGGCTGTTCTCTTGCTGGCGGGCACGGCCATCGCTCAGGGGCAATCGCAACAGAATTTGAAACAGCTGATGCGAAGCGCGCTGTTGCCCAATTCCAACATCATCTTTGCCGTTCAATCCAAACCGCCGAAGAGTGAGAAGGAATGGCAAATCGTGGAAAATGCCGCCGTCAATATCGGCGACGCCGCGAATCTGATCCTGCTGCCGGGGCGGTTGCGATCGAACGGCCAGCCGGTTCCGGTGCAGGCAGCCGATTACATCAAATACGCCCAGGCGCTGGTCCCCGCCGGGGGCAAGTGTTTGAAGGCCGCGCAAATGAAGAACCTGGACGCCGTGGGCGACTGTACCGATTTGCTGAGCGAGTCCTGCGACAACTGCCATAAGGTTTATCGCGATCAGCCACGGAAATAGCGGTCACGTACCGGTAGGTGACCGGGTGTGACCCGGTGCAGAGTTCAATTGGAGCGGGGCCATGATAGGCTCCTGGTAAAGACGAATGCAAGTCCGAAATGCCTTTTGCGCCGTAATTCTCGGGCTAGTGGTGTCTCCAGGGCCGACCTACGCCCATCATTCCGTCTCAGCAGAGTTCGACTTGAGCAAGCGAATCACGTTAGAAGGCCGGGTCACCAAGATCGAGTGGATGAACCCGCACGTGTATTTGTACGTGGACGTTAACGCAGAGGGTAAAACGGCCAACTGGGCTTGCGAAACGGCCGGGCCGAACACGCTGGCGCGGCAAGGCTGGAGCCGGCTGTCGCTCAAGATCGGCGATCGGGTTACGGTGCTGGGTTACAAGGCGCGAGATGGATCCTACGTGGCTTCGGCTCGGGAGGTAGTACTAGCCAATGGACGTAAGGTATTTGTCGGATCGCCGCTCGATGGGGGGCCTCAATCTTAGCTTAAGGTGATATACTCAGCCCAAATGGACCCTTACAAGGTCTATTTGGAGGTTTTGCTTATGCGAACCAAGCGGCTTGTTTTGCTCGCAACCTTCGGTTTGCTGGTGGCCGCCCTGCCTGCTCTCGCGCACCATTCGTTTAAGGCGCAATACGACGAGACCCAGCCGATTTCACTGAAGGGCACGGTCACCAAGATCACCTGGAATAATCCGCATGTCCTGATGTTCTTGGACGTGCGGGATGATACGGGCCAAGTGGCCAATTGGCAGCTGGAGCTGGCCAGTCCGAATGGGCTGCTGAGCCAGGGCTGGAAGGTGGATTCGCTCAAGCCGGGGGAGTTGGTCAGCGTCCACGGCTTCCGCGCCCGCGATGGCTCGAATGCGGCCAATATCCGCAAGGTCACCCTCGATATTCGCTGAGGATGAAAACAGGGGTGCTTGCGGCGTCACACACCGGTCACTGACCCACAGATGACCGCACGCCGCCCCTGAAATCAAGTCATTTCGGCCAAGGGCCGATAGACTGTATGCGTGTCTTTTCCCCGAATTAGGTTACTCCTCTGGGCTCTCGCTTCGGCCACAATTCTGGGGGCAGCGACCACCGGCAGCATTTCGGGCACAGTGAAGGACCCCAGCGGCGCGGTGATCGCTGGCGCCGCGGTGACCGCCACCAACGCCGCGACGAACATTCAGACCAAGACCGCCACCGACGACAAAGGCTTCTACGCGTTCCCCAGTCTGCCGGTGGGGCGCTACAGCGTGAAGGTGGAGGAGGAAGGCTTTGGCACACAGTCGAGGAACAACCTGCAGGTGGATGCCAATGGCGAGCTCCTGGCGGATCTGACGCTCGAGATGGCGGAGAAGATCGAAGAAGTTACGGTCCTGGAGAACGCCGCTCAAGTGGAGACGGCCAGTTCGCAGATGGGCCAGGTGGTGAGCGGAGCGCAGATGACCGCGGTGGCGCTGAACGGCCGCAGTTTCACCGACCTTCTGGCGCTGCAGCCGGGCATCGTGCCGATGTCCACGCAGCAGCCCGATTCCATCGTGATGGCCGGAGCGTCAGTGGCCATTGCTCCTTCCGGCGGCTTGAATCCCGGCAACCAATCCATCAGCGGGCAGCGCGAAGACGCCAACGGCTTCATGGTGAATGGAGGCGATGTCAAGGAGCTGATGAATGGCGGGACAACCATTGTTCCTAATCTAGATTCGATCGCCGAGTTCCGCGTGTTGACAAGCAATGTCAACGCCGAGTACGGCAACTATAGCGGCGGCATCGTCAACGTGGTGACCAAAGGCGGGGGCAATCAACTGCACGGAACCGCATTCGAGTTCCTGCGGAACACCGATCTGGACGCTCGCAACTTCTTTTCGCCGGACCGCAGCTTCTATCGGCAGAACCAGTTCGGGGGCACTGTGGGCGGGCCGATCAGGAAGGACAAGATCTTCTATTTTGCCGACTATCAGGGAACGCGCAACGCTCAGGGAATCGATACCGGCTTGATACCGGTGCCGACGCTGGCCGAGCGGGCAGGTCATTTGGGCGATCTTTCAGGAACGGTGGGTGGTCCGTACCTGGCGAATCTGTTGTCGCAGAAGCTCGGCTATCCGGTTACATCCGGCGAATCGTACAACGCGGTTTTTCCTGGCGGGATCATCCCGCAGCAAGCCTGGTCCGCGCCGGCACAGCATTTGTTGCAATATATTCCGCTTCCCAATGTTGGACCGTCGACGTTTTCCACCGGCGCGTACGGCGAGACCGTGCGAGACGATAAGGGCAGCTTCCGCGTGGACGCCAATAGCGAACGCTGGGGGCTGCTGTCGGCGTACTATTTTTTCGACGACTACAGCTTGAACAATCCGTATCCAACCGGGCAAGGAGGCGCTAGCGTGCCAGGCTTCAACGCGCTGACGCTGGGGCGCGCGCAACTGGTGAATCTTGGCGACACCAAGACGTTTGGGCCTTCCACGGTCAATGAGCTGCGCCTGAGCTATATGCGGGATTCGAACAATGTCGGACAGCCGGCGGGCGGCGTGGGCCCGAGTCTGGCATCGCAAGGCTTCGTGACGGGCGTGGGAACGCCGGGCATCGTGCCGCTGGCGCCTTCCATCGAGGGCATCGAAAACACCATCTTCAATTCGTTCGTCATGGGAACGCCTATCACCAATTTGAAGCAGGCCAACAACACGTACGCGATGAACGACAACGCGTCCCGGGTGTGGGGATTGCACACGTTCAAGGCGGGCCTGGAGTTCAGCTTCGAGCAGGTGAATGTAAATCCGAATCCGACTTTCAATGGATCGTTCCTGTTCTCTGGTTCCCAAACCGGGAACGACTTCGCGGATTTTCTGATCGGCGTCGCGAGCAACTACAATCAGGCTGATTCACAGGCCTACTACATTCGCCACCACTATGCAGGAGGCTTCGCGCAGGATAGCTGGCGCGCGACGCCCACGCTGACGCTGAACTATGGCGTGCGCTGGGATCGGATGGAATACTGGTCCGAGAAATACAACCAGATACCGACCTTCATTCCGGGAGAGCAATCGGTGGTCTTTCCGACGGCTCCCGTCGGACTGGTCTACGTCGGCGACAAGGGTGTGCCGAACACGTTGGCGCCATCGAGTAATCGCTTCTCGCCGCGTCTGGGTCTGGCTTACTCGCCAGGCGCAAGAGACGGGCTACTGGCAAAACTCACGGGTGGGCCCTCGAAGACCAGCATTCGCGCGGGCTACGGGATTTTCTATTCGGTGATCGAAGGGAACACCATGGCGATCGATGAGCCGCAGCCGCCCTATGGCTTAAGCTACACCAGCCCCGGGCCGCCGCTGTTCGCCACGCCATTTATCACCGCATCCAACGGATCGTTCAACGGCAATCCGTTTCCGCTGCGGTTTCCGCCACTGCATACATCGGCGAAGAATCCGAATTCGAGCTACGACTTTTCGGCGTTTGAACCTGTCGCCGGAATGACGGCGCCACCGCCCTCGAACACCTATCCCTACAACGAGAACTACTTCCTGTCGATGGAGCGGCAGTTCAACGGGAGCACGGTTCTGAGCTTGAGCTACGTCGGGTCGCAGGCGCATCATCTGTTGCTGGTGTATTCGGCAAATCCCGGCAATCCGGCGTTGTGCCTCAAGCTGAGCCAGCAGAGCGCGGTGGCGCCGGGGTCGCCGGTGTGCGGGCCGTTCGGCGAAGACACCACCTACATCACGGCCGCCGGGCAAAGTATTCAAGGAACGCGCTCGGGGTTGGGAACAGCCTTCGCCAACGACGATTACGACTCGAGCATCGGGAACTCGAACTACAATGCTTTCGAGGCGACGCTCCGGCATTCGACCAAGACGCTCAGCTTCCTGGTGGCTTATACCGTCAGCAAGTCGATCGACCAGGCGTCGAGCATTTCCGATCCGGTGAATCCTTTTAACTTTCGCGCAACGCGCGCGCTTTCCGCGTTCGATTTGACCCACAATCTTGTCGCGAGCTACCAATATCAGCTTCCGTTCGAGAGCTGGTTCGGGCACGTGAAGGGCTTGACCCGCGGATGGGAGCTTTCCGGGATCACGCGGGTGAGCACTGGTTTTCCCGTGACGCTGCACGCTGACGGGGACAACTCCCTGATGGGAAGCATCCCCAATGGCGTGAACAACCATAGCATGGACTTGCCGGATTACAACGGCGCTCCGCTCAACCTCAACGGCAATCCTCGCAATGGGCGGCCGTATTTCAATACGTCGGCCTTCGGCGATAATGCACTGGGCACTCCCGGCAACGCTTCGCGCCGTTCATTTTATGGTCCTGGAATGCTGAACTTCGATTTGGCTTTGCTGAAGTCGTTTCAATTCACCGAAGCCCGGGCGCTGCAATTCCGGATGGAAGCCTTCAACGCGTTCAATCACGCGCAATTCTTCGGACCGGCGGCGGTGAACGGGGACTTCAACAGCGCGCTCTTCGGACAGGTAGTGAGGGCGGCGCCGCCCCGCTTGATGCAGGCGGCTTTGAAGTTTACGTTCTAAGCTTGAGGGACCGTGTCAAGACTAAGATCGAATGTGTGCATACGAGCCGCTCTATTCCTGACGATCGTTCTGATTCTTTCGGCATTCGTATTTCCGGACGCCGCCAGCGCCCACAACGTATCGAAGCGGGATGCCTCATTCGTCCAATCCAACCAGGGCGCCGCGATCGCCGCATTTGTCTACCTGGGCGCCAAACACATGGTGACGGGCTACGACCACATCGCGTTCCTGGTGGGCGTCATCTTTTTCTTATACCGGCTCAAGGACATCGTTCAATACGTGAGTCTCTTCACGCTGGGGCACAGTATTACACTGCTGGGCGGTGTACTCGGCGGCGTTCACGCCAATCCATATATGATCGACGCGATCATTGGGCTGTCGGTGGTCTACAAGGCGTTCGACAACATGGACGGCTTCCAGCGCTTCCTCGGGTTTCAGCCCAACACGAAACTTGCGGTCCTGATTTTCGGCTTGTTCCATGGGTTTGGCTTGGCGACTAAACTGCAAGAGCTGGACCTCGCGAAAAACGGGCTGGTTACGAACATCGTTTCGTTTAACGTCGGGGTGGAGATCGGGCAGGTGCTGGCGCTGACGGCCGTCCTGATCGCGCTCAGCGCCTGGCGGACTCAGAGCGGATTCTTGCGCCAGGCATTTGCCGCGAACACGGTGTTGATGACGGTTGGGTTCGTTCTAGTGGGATATCAGGTTGCCGGGTATTTTGTAGCAGGGGGCATATGATCGAACAGCAAGATTTGCGGCAAGTGCAGGCTCCATCGAAGGCAGCGATCGCGAAGGCAACGGGCATCGCGTTGATTGTGGCGCTCGTGATCCTCTTCACGACCGTGCTGCCGGCCGAGTATGGGATCGATCCGTTGAAGACGGGAGCGGCGCTTCACTTGACCGATCTTGCGAAGGCAACCGAGACGAAGCCGCAAGCCAAGCAGGAAGCCACGCCCGCGGTTGGGGCTCGTCCCGTGGCCGCTCCGGCGGGCATCTACACTGCGCAACCTGGGTCGTACAAAGTGGACAGCGAAGATCTGACGCTGATGCCCGGCGACGGAGTGGAGATCAAGTACCACATGCAGAAGGGCGCGGGGATGGTTTACGCGTGGAAGGCCACCGGTAATGTTGCGTTCGAATTCCATGGCGAGCCGGACCAAAAGCCCAATAAGGACTACTTCGAGAGCTACGAGCTGGACGACAAAGTGGGCCAGGATCACTCCTACGGCAGTTTCACAGCGCCAACCACCGGCATTCACGGCTGGTTCTGGGAGAACAAGGGGAAGAAGCAGGTGGACATTCACCTGACCACGGCCGGCTTCTACGACAGCGCCAAAATGTACGCCGGCGAGAAGCCCGACGAGCTCGAGATCAAGGACCCGAAGTAAGTTTCCCAGCGCCTTCTCACCCGGACCGTTGCGTGATATTCCGCAGTCTCCGGGATGAGCCTCCTTGTAAAGCATGTAGTTGCGGCATCTCAGTCACCTATTGTCTGGTAGCACAAATGCGTCAAGTTGGGCCGAGTGCGAAAGGGGACCTCCATGGCCCGAATGGTTGCCACCGTACTGCTCGCAATACTTCTCGCCGCTCCGCTGTTCTCGCAGTCGATCGCCAGCGGCACCGTCACTGGGTCGGTGCTGGATCCCGACAAAATGGTGATCCCCAAGGCCCAGATCGAGCTTCGCAACCAGGTCACTAACTATAGCCAGACCGCCACGACTGACGACGCCGGCGTCTTCCGCTTCAACAATATTCCGCCGAGCATGTACGAGATCGTCGTGACGGCATCGGGCTTTGCCGCGCGGCGAGAGCCGCTCGAGGTGAGCAGCCCGGTTCCCATCAGTTTGAGCTTTACTCTCCAGATGGGCGAGGTCACCACCACCGTGGATGTGGGCGCGTCGCTTTCGTTGATCGATACCGATCCGTCAGCTCATACGGACGCGAATTCGTCGGCGTTCATGAAGTTTCCGTCGTTCGATCCGGCGTCGGGCTTAAGCAGCATCATCAACAACAGCACGGGCGGCACAGCTTCCGACGCTAATGGATTCTTTCATCCGTTGGGCGATCACGCGCAAGTGAGCTTCATCATCGACGGCCAGCCGATTAGCGATCAGCAGAGCAAGGTTTTTTCCACACAACTGCCGCCCGACGCCATCGAGAGCATGCAGCTGATCACCGGAGCTCCCGACGCGCAGTACGGCGACAAGTCGAGCCTGGTGGTGAACGCCACCACAAAATCCGGACTGGGAGCGCATCCGTTCGGAAGCATCGAGGGCGTGGTAGGATCGTTCGGCACCTATGGGGAAAATGCGACA
>Ga0209517_10006009_pt1 | contig 15193 bp, 14 predicted proteins | sample PeaSoiMetSII2010_FD_187695 | JGI IMG/M metagenome (GOLD analysis project Ga0209517, IMG submission 187695) | Peat soil microbial communities from Weissenstadt, Germany - SII-2010 (SPAdes) (version 2) | ecosystem: Environmental > Terrestrial > Soil > Wetlands > Peat | place: Germany... | reverse complement strand
ATCCACATCATGGGAGACCACGAAGACGCGCCGGACGTCCTCGGGAATTTCCGCAAAATCCTTTATGCTTCCCTTCTGCGCTATCCGCCTCATCAGATCCTCGGAGTAGAATCCGAGATCCTGGGCCACTTTCCGGAACATCGGATGCGCCTCCACCAGTTCTTCACCGTCCAGTACCTTACGGACGAAACTGATAGCGAATATCGGTTCGATTCCGCTCGAACACCCTGCGATGATGCTGATGGTCCCGGTGGGGGCGATCGTAGTCGCAGTTGCGTGTCTCATGAATGGGGTTTCGGTTGAGTCGTAAATCGATCCAGGGTAGTTGGGAAAATTGCCTCTTGCCTTGCCAAGGTGAGCGGATGCCGCCTTGGATTCCTTCTGGATAAAGCACATCAACTGTTCGGCGGTTTCGACCGCTTCCTCAGAATTGTACGGAATACCCAAGGCAATAAGAAGGTCGGCAAACCCCATGACGCCGAGTCCGATCTTGCGGTTTGCTTTTGTCATTGCCTCGATTTTTTCAAGGGGGTACGTATTCGACTCGATCACATTATCCAGGAAATGAACCACATCCCATACAATCGTCTTGAGGCGCTCGTAATCAACCTGTCCTCCGGAATACATTCCGGCGAGATTTATCGACCCCAGGTTACAGGACTCATACGGAAGCAGAGGCTGCTCGCCGCAGGGATTGGTGCTTTCGATAGGGCCGACCAGAGGTGTTGGATTGTCCCGGTTCATGGCATCTATGAAAATGATCCCGGGCTCACCGTTTTTCCACGCGGATTTAACTATTGTGTCGTAAACATCGCGCGCCATAAGCCTTTCGACTTCTTCGTGCGTACGGGGGTTTAGCAAAGGGTAATTCGAACCGGTTTCGACCGCTCGCATGAAATCATCGGTAACTGCAACTGAGATATTGAAATTGGTCATCCGTTCATTATCGGTCTTGCAGGTTATAAATTTCATGATATCGGGATGGTCCACGCGCAGAATGCCCATGTTTGCGCCCCGGCGGGTGCCGCCCTGTTTTATGGTCTCGGTGGCAACGTCGAAAACGGACATAAAGGAAACGGGACCGCTGGCAACGCCCTGGGTGGAAAGGACCTTATCGTTTTCGGGGCGGATTTGAGAAAATGAAAATCCGGTTCCACCGCCGCTTTTGTGTATCATTGCTGCATGTTTTATCGCTTCAAATATACTGTCGATTGAATCACCCACAGGCAATACGAAGCAAGCGGAAAGCTGTCCCAGTTGCCGGCCCGCATTCATTAAAGTTGGCGAATTGGGCATGAAATCAAGGGAGGTCATGAGATTGTAAAATTTGCGCGCCGTTTCCTGGACTTTTTCCGGTCCCTCATACTTGGCGTCGGCCTGCGCTATTGCCAGGGCCACCCTCCTGAAAAGCTTCTCAGGACTTTCGGTCGGCTGGCCCGTGTCATCCTTGATCAGATAGCGCTTATTCAGGACAATCCGTGCATTCTCTGTAAGCTTTAGAGCCATCTTTTCCACCGTCGCGGACTTGTGCGGTTCCGCGCTGTGATTTTCGTCAAAGCAGGAGGGTACTGGGAAAGCCTCCAAGTTCTCCATATTGTATCCTTTTTTAGCTGTTTTAGGTATACTTTGAAGGAAGGAAAATTTAGCCCCCGTCATTCCGGCGGTATCTTTGAGCCGGAATCGGTTGGTTGTTCATACCGAAAATAAGGACCGGCAGTCAAACACGAAATTTAGGGAGAATCCGAGGGATTTTGGGGAAAATGAGCGATTTTTCCGCTTAAAACCCGATTATCGTCGTAAAAGCGTACTCCACAATTCGAGAATAAAATAAAACCCGTCCCGCCCACTGAAAATCCCCCTCTGCCCTCCTTCAATAATGCATATTCATGACGTCCGGGGCGCTTCCGGTTTGAATTGACAGTTTGATTGCGTCGAATTAATTTTGATTTAGCCTATACGATTCTGCAAACTCAATGGAAGGAAAGATAAAATGGAAGGAAATCACGAGCATAAGCATCAGCATGCGCATGACCATTCACATACCCACTCTCATGGACATTCCCATGATGGGAAAGAGCACAGCCATGAGCATACCCACTCCCATGCCCACGAGCATATTCATGAGCATATTCATCAACACAGCCACGGAGGGGTCAGTGTTCATGAACATGACCACCCCGGAGAGCACGGCCAGCATGTGCATGAGCATCAACGGCACGAGGAAGAGGCTCATGAGCATAAACATTAGCCGCTATGCGGCAAGTCAAAAGTAAAAAGGCAAAAGTAAGGAGATACGCCCTCCACCTACATCCTCTTTGCCTCGTGGCTTCCCTTTTGCCTTCTTACTTTTGCCTTTGCCTTTTTACTTTTACCTTCGCTTTAGAGCCCTCCACGTCCACCAATTCTGTAATCCGATTGACACCTTAGATCGCTTGCTGTTAGAATTTCAATTTCATTGTCCGGCAGGGCTTAAAAGTTCGGTTTATCGAAGTGCGAATTTTCGCCCGCCGCAATCATTTTAAGCGCATTGAATTAAAAACAGGCGAATTAAGGGTTCTTATGAAAATGAAGGGCTCGCAAATATTTTTCGAGTGTTTGAAAAAAGAGGGCGTGGACGTCATATTCGGGTTCCCGGGCGGCGCGGTTTTGGACATTTATCATGAAATGGCCAGGCACGACATAAGGCACATTCTGGTCCGTCACGAACAGGGCGCTACCCACATGGCTGACGGATACGCAAGGGCATCGGGCCGGGTGGGAGTCTGTCTTGTAACCTCCGGTCCCGGGGCGACGAATACGGTAACGGGTATAGCCACCGCCAATATGGATTCGGTGCCGATGGTGATATTCACCGGCCAGGTGCCGACGCCGCTAATCGGCGATGACGCTTTTCAGGAAGTGGATATTATCGGCATCACCCGGCCCTGCACCAAGCACAGTTACCTGGTGCGTGATGTAAACGATCTGGCCGTAACAATAAAAGAAGCTTTTTACCTGGCCCGCACGGGCCGGCCCGGACCTGTGCTGGTGGATCTGCCCAAGGACGTGGTTCAGGCGTATGCCGATTTCAAATACCCCAGGAAAGTGGACTTGCCGGGTTACCGCCCGACGATCGAGGCGCACTCCGGCCAGGTCAGGAAGGCTTACCAGCTTCTCAGCAATGCCAAATCACCGGTAATTTTCGCCGGTGGAGGCATAATTATTTCGGAATCCTCCGGTGAGTTGGCCAGGCTGGCCGATCTCATCCAGGCCCCGGTGACCTGCTCGCTCATGGGGCTTGGCAGCTTTCCGGCAACCACATTCGATAGCTTGGGACTCAGGCGGCCCAACCCGCTCTGGCTAGGAATGCCAGGGATGCACGGCACCTACCAGGCCAACATGGCCATATCCCATGCGGACGTTATTTTTGGCGTCGGGGTTCGTTTTGACGATCGAGTAACTGGGAAGATCAGCACATTTGCCCCGAAAGCAAAGATCGTCCACGTCGACATCGACCCGACCAGTATAAGTAAAAACGTGGAAGTAGACGTTCCAATCGTGGGCGACTGCAAAAACGCGCTCCAACAGCTCATTCAACTCGCCGAAAACGAGCCGATCCAGGGGCTCGCCCAGGCCCGGGTGCACTGGCTGGACCAGATAGCCAGGTGGGAGAATGAGCACCCGCTTACCTACTGCCAGGGGAGCGATCTGATAAAACCGCAGTATGTAATCGAAAAAATTTATGAAATTACAGGCAACGACGCCATAATAACGACCGAGGTGGGCCAGCACCAGATGTGGACCGCCCAGTTCTTCAAATTCGACCGGCCGCGCACCCTGTTGACATCGGGTGGCCTTGGGACGATGGGCTTTGGTTTTCCGGCGGCAATTGGCGCCCAGGTTGCCTTTCCGGACAAGCTGGTGATAGATATCGCCGGGGACGGAAGCATCCAGATGAACATCCAGGAACTGTGCACCGCGGTCTGCAACAATATTCCGGTGAAAGTAGCCATCATCAACAACGCCCACCTGGGGCTGCCTCGCCAATGGCAAGAGCTTTTTTATGACAAACAATACACGGGATCATGCCTGGAGGGGTCTCCCGATTTTGTCAAGCTGGCGGAAGCTTATGGGGCTGTGGGACTGAGGGCTGAGAGGCCCGAGGAGGTCGAACCGGTCCTGCGGAAGGCGTTTTCGATCAAGGGTCCTGTTTTGATGGATTTTCAAGTGTCTGCCGAAGAAAACGTCTATCCGATAGTTCCACCCGGAAAGAGCATTACCGAAATGCTTCTTACGCAGCTCTAGATTCGGCAACCGGCCACTGTTTCGGGAGAATTTTTCGATGATAGTGACAAGCGACAAACGCTATACGATAGGCATCCTCGTCCAGAATGTTCCGGGCGTTCTGGCAAGAATTGTGGGACTTTTCAGCGGCCGCGGCTACAATATTGAAACGGTTACAGCGGCTGAAACAAACGAAAAGGGACTGACCCGCATCACGCTTGTCACAACAGGCGATGAACGGGTGCTCGCGCAAATAGTCAAGCAGTTGAACAAGCTCGTTAATGTCATAAAGGTCTTCGATTTTGCGGAGGCCGAGTTCGTGGACCGGGAAATGGCCCTTATCAAGGTGCGGGCCGAACAGCAGACGCGTGCCGAGGTGCTTCGAATCGTCGACATCTTCCGTGCAAAGGTAGTGGACGTAAGCCCTCATTTCTACACGATCGAGGTTACGGGAGCCGAAGGGAAGATTGCAGCCGTGGTTGAACTTCTTGACCAGATCGGAATAGTGGAGATTGCACGCACCGGCAAAGCGGCCCTGGCTCGAAGCAAGAAATGAAATAAAACTTTTCAAGGAGATAATTGATGCAAATTTTCTACGATACTGACGCCAACATGGATGTTATGCGGGGCAAGAAGATCGGAATAATCGGATACGGAAGCCAGGGACATGCGCAGGCTCAAAACCTTCGCGATTCGGGTCTCCAGGTGATAGTGGCTGCCCGGCCCGGATCGCCCGGCCATGAAAAAGCGGTCGAAGACGGATTTAGTCCGGTTCACGCTAACGAAGTCGCCCAGAAGTGCGATGTCATCCAAATTCTTACCCCGGATCACGCCCAGGGCGCTCTTTATCAAAAGGATATCGCGCCATCGATGAAAGCGGGCAGGACGCTCCTGTTCTCCCACGGTTTCAATATTCATTATGGCCAGATTATCCCCCCCAAAGACGTGGACGTCGTCATGGTCGCCCCTAAAGGGCCGGGCCATCTGGTGAGAAGCGAGTATGTGCGCGGAGCGGGCGTGCCGGCCCTTGTCGCCATTCATCAGGACGCATCCGGCCATGCCCTTGAGACAGCCCTGGCGTATGCCTCGGGAATCGGCGCCACACGTGCCGGCGTTCTCGAAACCACCTTCAAAGAAGAAACCGAAACAGATCTTTTCGGCGAGCAGTCCGTTCTTTGCGGCGGGGTATCGGAGCTCATCAAAGCAGGGTTCGATACACTGGTTCAGGCGGGCTACCAGCCGGAAATCGCCTTTTTCGAATGCATGCACGAACTCAAGCTGATCGTCGATCTCATTTACCGCGGGGGCCTCGCCTATATGAGATACTCAATTAGCGATACGGCCGAATACGGCGATCTGTCACGCGGCAAGAGGATCATCACCGAGCAAACTCGCGCTGAAATGAAAAAGATCCTCGAGGAGATACAGTCCGGAGAGTTCGCACGCGAGTGGATCCTTGAAAATCAGGCCGGACGGCCTATGTTCCAGGCTGTCAGGAACCGTGAAAAGACTCTGCTCGTCGAACAGATCGGCGCAAAGCTTCGCGCCATGATGCCTTTTCTCGAACCTGTAAAGATGTAAGATAAAGGAGCACTTATTGTCGGCCAGGGATTTCAGAAAAAAACAGGCGCACATTCCTATCGCCAGGGAAGGTATTCCCTACATCCTGGCCGCGATGTTCGCCACCTTCGTCACGGCGGTGCTTGGCTGGGCGGTGGTTACACTCCTGCTGCTCGCAGCTACCCTGCTGATAGGTCATTTTTTCCGGGACCCGGAGCGGGTCTCGATCGCGGGCGATGGTGACATCGTATCTCCGGCGGATGGTTGCGTAATCGGCGTAAGTAATGTCCGGTCCGTACGCTTCATTGATAAACCCGCTACGAAGATCAGTATCTTCATGTCAGTTCTGGATGTGCATGTTAACCGGATACCCGGCTCGGGCACGATTGAGGGCATCTACTACAGGAAAGGCCGGTTCATGGCCGCAAATCTTGTACAGGCTAGCGATGAAAACGAGCAGAACTGGCTGTGGATAAAGTCCGATTCAGGGGCGGACATCGTTATTACACAGGTGGCCGGCCTTATCGCCCGCCGGATTGTCTGCTGGCCCGAAATTGGAGACCGTGTGGTTCAAGCGGAGCGATTCGGCATGATCCGTTTCGGGTCCCGAATGGACGTCTATGTGCCGGAAGACAGCGAAATCCTGGTATCCCAGGGCAAGCATGTCTATGCGGGAGAAACCGTTTTATGCAAATTGAACCCGTAAAGAAACGGCGTTCTCGCCGGAAAAGGTGGCGCAGGGAAGGTAAGCACAGGGGGACCTATATCTGGCCCAATCTATTTACCACGGCAAACCTTTTCAGCGGGTTTTTCGGGATCGTCAGTTCAATTGACGGCAATTTTGAGGCGGCGGCCCTCGCCATCCTGGCCTCGTGTATATTCGACATCCTGGATGGAAAGATCGCCAGGCTGACGGGGGGGACGAGCCGCTTCGGGGTGGAATACGATTCACTGGCCGACCTCGTAGCATTTGGAGTAGGACCGGGGTTGTTGATTTACCTCATGGCCCTCAAACCCTACGGACGGGTCGGTTGGCTCGCGGCCTTCATATTCATGGCATGCGGCGCCCTGCGGCTCGCGCGCTTCAACGTACAGGTCGAAACGACCGACAAGAAGTATTTCGTTGGACTGCCGATTCCGGGCGGAGCGAGCATGATAGCCACCACCGTCCTTTTTATGAGGTATTGGAACTTTGCTGTCCACAATTCGTTCATCTCGTTCATCCTGCTCGCGATGACCGCCGTACTTGGATTTTGCATGATCAGCACCATGCCCTATAACAGTTTCAAGGAAGTCGAATTCATAAGGGCGAGGGACTCCTTCGTCATGTTTGGAGTAATACTTTTGGTAAGTGTAGTCGCGGCAGTCCACCAATTTATGCTCTTTTTGATGGTGGGGATCTACACCGTTTCGGGCCCCGTCAGGTGGGCCGCGTGGAAAATCCAGGGCAAAAAAGGGTTTGCCGAAGGCGTGCCCGCCGCGCAAGTGCCCGCAACGCCGATGCCGGAAAGCCCCCCGGCTGAAGAGCGGCCTGCCTTGCCCGAAAAGCCGGGCGAAAATCAGAATTGAAGGTGGAGTTAAATGCCCAAGACAATCAGTGAAAAGATTTTGGCCGATCACGCCGGCAAGCCCGAGGTTTCGCCGGATGAGCTCGTGGAAGTAAGAATCGATTTCGCGCATGGAAACGATATAACCGCGCCGCTCGCAATCGAAGCCTTCAGACGAGCCGGAGCCAAAAAAGTATTCGACCGAGAGCGCATCAGCCTGGTTCCCGACCACTTCGTCCCGAACAAGGATATCGCCTCGGCCATCCAGGCCCGTATGTTGGCCGACTTTGCAAAAGAGTTCGACCTCCCCTACTATTTCGAAGTGGGCCGCATGGGGGTCGAACACGCCCTTTTGCCCGAACAGGGACTCGTTCTGCCCGGAGATGTCGCAATAGGGGCCGACAGCCACACCTGCACCTATGGCGCGCTTGGCGCCTTCGCAACAGGGGTAGGAAGCACCGATCTGGCGGCGGCCATGATAACCGGCCGACTCTGGTTCAAGGTGCCGCAGTCCATGAAATTCATCTTCAAAGGAAAACTCCGGCCCTGGGTTGGCGGAAAAGACATGATCCTCTACACTATAGGTAAGATAGGCGTGGACGGGGCCCGGTACCGCGCAATGGAGTTCACCGGCGAGTTGATCGAATCGCTTTCCATGACAGATCGGTTTTCGATGTGCAATATGGCTATCGAAGCGGGGGCCAAGGTCGGAATCATAACGCCTGATTCAATCACGCAAGAGTATGTCAGCGCCCGGGCAAAACGGCCCTACAAGTTCTACAGCAGTGATCCGGACGCCTCCTATGAGGCCGTCTACGAGTGGGACCTCTCGGATCTCGAACCCGTAGTGGCCATGCCTCATTCGCCTCAGAATGTCAAGCAGGTCACCGAAATACCGAAGACCCCCATAGACCAGGTCGTCATAGGATCGTGCACAAACGGTCGGCTCGAGGACCTGCGGCTCGCCGCGCAGGTGATGAAGGGCAGAAAGGTGGCGCGGGGGGTTCGCTGCATAGTAATTCCCGCCACTCAGCGGATATACCTGGAAGCGATGGAAGAAGGTCTTCTCGAAATCTTTATAGAGGCCGAGGCTGCCGTAAGCACTCCGACCTGTGGTCCCTGTCTCGGCGGGCACATGGGGATTCTTGCACCGGGCGAAACGGCTGTTGCGACAACAAACCGCAATTTCGTCGGCCGAATGGGACATGTGGATAGCAAGGTCTATCTGAGTAATCCTGCAGTTGCCGCCGCTTCTGCCATCCTCGGACGTATTGCGCATCCTGAAGAGGTGTTGAGCTGATGAAAATCAAGGGAAAAACATGGAAGTTTGCAAATGACGTCGATACCGATGCCATCATTGCGGCGCGCTACCTTAACACAACTGATGCAAAGGAGCTTGCAGCCCATTGCATGGAAGATATTGACCCGGAATTTGCCTCCAGGGTCAGACCGGGAGATATAATCGCGGCCGGCAAAAACTTCGGCTGCGGATCTTCGAGAGAACACGCCCCTATAGCCATAAAGGGCGCCGGGATCAGTTGCGTTGTGGCGCAGAGCTTTGCCAGAATCTTCTATCGCAACTCATTCAATATGGGTTTGCCGATCCTTGAGTGCCCCGAGGGCGCCGACCGCATCCAAACAGGGGATGAGTTGGAAATTGACCTCGATTCCGGCGTTATCCAAAACATTACCCGGAAGGAAACATACCGGGCACAGGCCATTGCGCCTTTCATGCAAAAGCTGATCAAGGCCGGCGGACTTATCGAATACGTGCGCGAGCAGACAGGACTTTGAAAACCAAACTGAAACGAGAGCAGGTGCTAAATGGGTAAAAACTACCGCATAGCGGTGATTCCAGGAGATGGGACTGGCCCCGAAGTGATGAGGGAAGCCCTCAAGGCGCTTGACGCCGCATCGCAAAAAACCGGATTTTCGACTGAGCAGGTTCACTTCGATCTTGGGGGCGAACGCTACCTTCGGACCGGGGAGATTTTGCCCCCGGGGGTACTAGAGGATCTTGGCAAGTTTGACGCCATACTCCTTGGGGCTATAGGGCACCCGGATGTAAAACCGGGGATACTGGAAAAGGGCCTCTTATTGGAGTTGCGCTTCAAACTTGACCAGTATGTCAATCTCAGGCCCGTCATACTTTACCCCGGAGTGGAAACGCCCCTGAATGACAAGGGACCCGATGACATAAACTTCGTTGTTGTCAGGGAAAATACCGAGGGCCTTTACTGCGGTGCGGGTGGGTTTCTGCGCAGGGGCACCCCGCACGAGGTAGCCGTCCAGGAATCCATCAACACCCGGCTTGGAGCGGAGCGCTGTATACGGTTCGCCTTCGACTACTGCCGAAAACGAAATTACCGAAAAAAGCTTACCCTTTGCGGCAAGACCAACGTACTAACCTATGCCTTCGACCTCTGGCAGCGCGCATTCAACGACGTGGCCAAAGAATATCCGGACATACAAACGGACTACGCTCATGTTGACGCCACTTGCATGTGGATGGTGAAAAACCCCGAATGGTTCGACGTCATAGTAACCGACAATATGTTCGGGGATATCATCACCGACCTCGGCGCAATGATTCAGGGCGGGATGGGAATCGCCGCGGGGGGTAACATAAACCCGCAGGGGGTTTCCATGTTCGAACCGATCGGAGGGTCCGCGCCCAAATACACCGGCCTCAACATTATCAATCCCGTAGCGGCGGTCGCGGCGGCTCAGATGATGCTGGAACACCTCGGCGAGACCAGTGCGGCCGTGCTTGTCGAAAATGCCATAAAAAAAGTGGTGTCAACCGATCTGAAAAGTCTTGCAGCAGGCCGCATGGGTTATTCGACAACAGAGGTTGGCGACCTGGTGGCAAAATATATCGCGAATTGAGGAATTGAGGAATTTGTCATGGAGCAGAAAGGGTTCAAAGTAGCCGTCGTTGGGGCGACTGGAGCAGTTGGCAACCTGATGGTCAAAGTCCTTGAGGAAAGGGCTTTTCCGGTGAGCGAGCTTAAACTGCTGGCGTCGGCCCGCTCGGTTGGGAAAACACTCGGTTTTCGCGGCAGTCAAATCGCTGTTGAAGAGCTTGTCGAAGGTTCATTTGAAGGCATGCAACTGGCCCTTTTTTCCGCTGGAGGCAGCATCAGCAAGAAATTTGCACCGATAGCGGCCCGTGCCGGCGCAGTCGTTATCGACAACTCGAACGCGTGGCGCATGGACCCCCAGGTCCCGCTGGTGGTCCCCGAAGTAAACCCCGAGGCCGCCTTGACGCATTCGGGCATCATCGCCAACCCCAACTGCTCCACGATCCAGATGGTTGTGGCCCTCAAGCCCATATACGATGCGGTTGGGATCAGGCGGATCGTCGTGACCACTTTCCAGGCGGTTTCCGGTACGGGAAAAAGAGCCATCGAGGAACTGCGCACCCAGGTTTCGGATATCATCAACGGGCGTGAAACAGCCCCGAAGATTTACCCGCATCAGATCGCCTTCAACTGCTTTCCGCATATCGGCCCTTTTCTGGAAAACGGTTTTAGTGAAGAAGAGATGAAAATGGCCAACGAGACCCGGAAAATATTTGGAGACGCGCAAATAAAGGTCTGTGCGACCACCGTGCGTATTCCGGTAATCTATGGCCATTCCGAATCGATAAACATAGAAACCGAAAAACCAATTTCTGCGGAGCAGACTCGAAAGCTGCTCGAAGCCGCCCCGGGGGTCAAGGTTATAGACGATCCTAAATGCGCCGCCTATCCGGTCCCATTGGACGCTGCTGGCACCGACGACACCTTTGTCGGCAGAATTCGAACGGACCCTTCAGCTGAAAACGGCCTGGCCATGTGGGTGGTTGCGGACAATATCCGCAAGGGAGCTGCTACCAATGCGATTCAAATTGCGGAGATCCTGATGAACCGCGGCCGGCTGTAGCAGAAGATGCGTATCATAGCGGGCGCCTGTCGAGGACGGCGGCTCCATTCTCCGAAAGGCGACAGAATTCGCCCGACAATCGACAGGGTTCGGGAAGCGATCTTTAACATAATTTCTGTCAGGGTCCCCGATGCGAAAGTACTGGACCTGTTTGCAGGGACGGGGGCCATGGGCCTGGAGGCGCTCAGCCGAGGGGCGCAGTTCTGCCTTTTTGTGGACAAGAGCGCCGAAGCCGTGCACCTGATACGCGAAAATGTCCAAATGTGCGCCGCGCAGGACAGATCGCGGATAATTCACGGTCCGGCCGATTCAGCAGTCCGGCGCCTTAATTCGGAAAACGAGCTGTTCGACCTCATCTTTATGGACCCGCCTTATGGGAAAGGGTACATCGAGGAAACCCTTCAGATTGTCGCCGCTGTTGCCCGCGAAGACGCACTGGTCATCGCCGAGCAGCACGTAAGAGATAAACCGCCGCAGGTTCCGGCGATATGGCAAATGGACCGGGAACGAAGATACGGCGACACTTTGATTTTAGTCTATTCAAGATCAACTGCACCTCAATAACCCGACAGGAGCAAAGATGCGCAGTATTGCGGTTTATCCTGGATCATTCGACCCTATTACGAACGGACACATCGATCTGTTGGAACGCGCCCTCAAGATCTTCGACAAGGTGATCGTCGCTATTGCTGCAAACCCCGATAAGAAGTCTCTTTTTACCATGGAAGAGCGCTTCGAGATGATAAAGACTTCACTGGCGGACCACCCCCTGAAAGAGCGCATTAAGATAGACCTTTTCAATGGACTGCTCGTCGAATATGTGCAATCGATTCCTGCCAAAACTATAGTAAGAGGCCTTCGGGCTGTAAGCGATTTTGAATACGAATTCCAGATGGCGCTAATGAACCGCAAGCTCAACGCCGACATCGAAACCGCCTTTATAATGACGGGAATGCGCTGGATTTACATCAGTTCCAGGATTATCAAGGACGTGGTGCGTTCCGGTGGAAATGTGTCCGGTCTTGTTCCGGTAATTGTCGAAAAAGCGCTGGCGGAAAGGCTGACCAGCTTGACGGAATACGCGGATTAGTTGCCGCTGGGGGCTTGTCCGTAAATAAACCGCGTTTTTTTAAGGGAGGCGCGGGGGGATTTCTTACCCGAGCATTTGCTAATAGCCGGCTTCGTTTTGATGACGTACCGCCAGAATCACCGCCGTGTGCCCATCATAGTGATAAAGCGTGACGTATCCGCTAACGCCAAAAGGAATCAGCCATTCCCGGTATTCAGGCTCCATCTCCACTGCAGGTTTCCCTATTTCCTTTATCTTTAATCCTGTAAATCCTGTCTAATTTAGTCTTTTGGTTGCTGCCTTGGCCGCGTTATGTCCTCTGCGCTCGTGAACGCTCACGGGCGTCATCGCCCCAGGACCCGGTCCAGAGCTGTCCGCAGGTCTTCAAGATCATAGGGTTTTTTCAAAACGTCGCAAAAGCCCCATTCAGTGTAATCGTTCTGAGCGCTTGAATGTCCGCTCGATACGATTGCCCGGACTTTGGGATTGAGGTAATGAATCTTGCGAATGGCTTCTCGTCCATCCATTCCAAACTTTACCGTCAGGTCGAGAATTACTGCATCGAAATCCCGGCCGGCCGCAAGAGCTTCCGAATATAGATCGATGGCCTCCTGGCCCTCGATGGCAGTATTCACCTCATAGCCCAGGTGTTCAAGCATCGTCTGAATCAGGTCGCGCTGTAGCTCTTCGTCTTCCATCAACAGTATCCGTTTGGTGCGCACGGGCGAATTGTGAGCGCTTATCCTGAGCGAGGAGCCCCTTTGTACAGCAGCGGGAATAAGCACCGAAACCGAGGTCCCTTTGCCGGTGATCGACTCCACTTTGATGCGGCCGTTGTGCTTCTTTATGACAGAATGGGCGATGGCAAGTCCGAAACCCATTCCCTTCCTGCTCCCCCGATATTTAGTGGAGAAATAGGGATCGAATATGTTCGGCATGTTTTCTTTCGGAATCCCCATGCCTTCGTCCGAGATTACCACTTTCACGTAAGGCGCCTTATACGGGCACGCCTGTTCTTCAGGGCCGATTTCGCTGATTTCAACGTTTTCGGCGCTGATTGAAATTACGCCTCCCCTCGACATTGCTTCCCTTGCGTTTTCCAGCAGGCTCGTGAAAACCTGGCGCATCTGGTTTTCATCTACCTCAACATCCCACAGATCCTCCGGCGCCTTGATCTCACTATTTGTAATCGAACCGCTCAACACCAGGCCGGCAACATTGGAAACGAGTTCCCGTATTGACACGCGGTGTATTACTGGTCCACCGCCCGAAGAAAACGTTATGAACTTCTGGGTGAGGTCCTTGGCTCGCCGGCACGCCTTTTCGGCTTCAACAAGATACTTCTGCGACTGATCGTTTTCATCGATCTTGAGTTGCGCCATGTTGATATTGCCCATGATAACAAATAGCAGGTTGTTGAAATCATGAGCGATACCACCCGCGAGGACCCCTATGGCCTCGAGCTTCCTGGCGTTGAGCAACTCGTCTTCGAACTTCTTTCGATCCTCATCATTCATTTCGTTTTCCTGCGTACTCGCCTTTTATTCTTTCGATCGTTGATTCGATCAGATCGCGTATCTCTTCGAGCCGGTCCAAGGTTTCCGCTTCATAGCGCAATACGAGAACGGGCTGCGTGTTTGAGGCTCGCACAAGGCCCCAGCCATCAGGAAAGACTATCCGTGCGCCGTCGATATCTATAACATTGAGGTTTTTCCCTTTGAATTCCTGCTTCGCCTTCTCGACCACCTCGAACTTTATCTCATCCGGGCAATCGATCCGTATCTCGGGAGTCGTATGCGTAACGGGCACCCCTTCCAGAAGCTCCGGTATCCTTTTTCCTGTCCTGGACAGTACCTCGAGCAGTCTGCACATCGCATATATCGCGTCATCAAAACCAAAATATCGATCCTTGAAAAAAATATGGCCGCTCATCTCTCCGGCAAGTTGAGCGCCGACCTCTTTCATCTTGGCCTTTATAAGTGAATGGCCGGCCTTCCACATGACGGCCTCACCACCGTGCCGCTCGATATCCTCATAAAGTGTCTTCGAACACTTCACCTCGGAAATAAACACCGAACCGGGCCGCCTGGATAAAATTTCCCTGGCGAAAATGATCATGAGCTTGTCGCCAAAGATCACCTCGCCCTGGTGATCGATAACCCCCAACCTGTCGCTGTCACCATCGAAAGCCACGCCAAGGTCGAGCCGTTGGCTCAAAACCAGGTTGCGCAGGTCGCTAAGGTTTGCCATGATGGTGGGGTCCGGTTCATGATTGGGGAAAGTGCCGTCCATTTCGCAGAAGATAGGGTGAATTTCACAGCCCAGCCTCTTTAAAATGGCCGTGGCGAGAGGCCCACCCGTTCCATTGCCTGCGTCAACCCCTACTCTGAGCTTGCCATCGAGATGAATGTTTCCAGCAACGAAATCAAGGTATGGGGTCACAATGTCAAAATGATCGAATCTTCCCTCTGCCGTGACAAAGTCTGCGGATCGCACGATGTCGGCCAGCCTTTGAATCTCAGCCCCGGCGATGGTATCGAACCCGTTGCAAACTTTGAAACCGTTATACTCCGAAGGATTATGGCTGGCAGTAATCATGATTCCGCCATCACGGTCAAGATGCCTTATAGCGAAGTACAAGAGCGGCGTCGGGCATACCCCGATATCAACCACGTCCATGCCGGATTGGAGCATCCCCGCCACGAGCAGGTCGCGGAACCGGTCCGAGGTAAGACGGCAGTCCCTGCCCACTGCGATCCGGCTTTTCCCCTGCCGGGCCATGTAAGTTCCGAACGCCCTGCCAAGGGTGGATACATCCGAATCCGTA
>Ga0209517_10006007_pt1 | contig 15201 bp, 12 predicted proteins | sample PeaSoiMetSII2010_FD_187695 | JGI IMG/M metagenome (GOLD analysis project Ga0209517, IMG submission 187695) | Peat soil microbial communities from Weissenstadt, Germany - SII-2010 (SPAdes) (version 2) | ecosystem: Environmental > Terrestrial > Soil > Wetlands > Peat | place: Germany... | reverse complement strand
CCGAGATTCCCGGATACCACTGCTGGGCAGAGTTTTATCTGGATTCGACCGGCTGGGTCCCGGTAGACATTTCGGAAGCCTGGAAGCATCCGGAAAAGCACGATTACTTTTTCGGCGCGCACGACGTGAATCGGGTGCAGTTCACCGAAGGACGCGACCTGAAACTCAAGCCCGCACAGGACGGTCCGCCGCTGAACTATTTCGTGTATCCCTACGTTGAGGTCGGCAGAAAGGAGTATCCGAATGTTTCCATCGCATTCTCGTTTGAGGATGTCGACTCCACGCCAAAAGAACGCGCCGCCTCGCGGTAGAAAATTGTGGTGTCTGCGGAACTTCGGGCAGTGCTAGAATCCGGATTCGTGGTTGCAGCAGTCAGACCTCAACCGCAGGAGCCCACCATGCCGAAATATGTCATCGAGCGCGAAATACCCGGCGCCGGCAAATTGACCCCAGAGCAACTGCAGGCGATCTCGCAGAAATCCTGCGGCGTTCTGCAGAAGCTTGGTCCGCAAGTGCAATGGCTTGAAAGTTTCGTCACCGACGACAAGATCTACTGCGTCTACATTGCACCCAACGAAGAGATGGTCCGCGAACATGCCCGCCAGGGAGGTTTTCCGGCCAATCGAATCTCCGCCATCCGGTCCGTCATTGGTCCGACCACCGCGGAAGGTTAAACTCTGTCCATTGTGCCCAATTCACGCAGGCCGACTATTGGCGTTTTTGACTCAGGTGTGGGTGGCCTCACCGTACTGCGCGCGCTCGTCAACCACGTCCGCGACGCCAGCTATCTCTACTTCGGCGATACCGCTCGCCTGCCCTACGGGTCGAAGTCAGCGGCTACCGTAGCGCATTACGCGGTTGGAGCGGTTCGCTATTTGCAGGATCAGGGAGCAGAACTGCTGGTGATCGCCTGCAACACTGCGACCGCGCTGGCACTCAACGAGATCAAAGCGGCGGCGGGAGTGGAAGTAATCGGCGTGGTTGAGCCGGGAGCCGAGGCGGCGGCGGCGGCCAGCCGGAAGCGGAACGTGGTCGTCATCGGCACCGACGCCACCATCAGCAGCCATGCCTACCGGCGGGCGCTCGAAGCACGCAACGTCGCCGTGCGCGAGAAGGCTTGTCCTCTGTTTGTGCCGCTGGTCGAAGAAGGCTGGGTGGAGCATCCGGTCACCGAGCAGGTGGCGAAGATTTATTTGTCGGAAGCGTTTTCAGGCGATGCAGAGGATGCCGACGTGCTGGTGCTCGGCTGCACCCACTATCCCCTGATCAAGCCCCTTTTGCGCCGAGTGGCGCCGGAGCACATCGCCATCGTGGACTCGGCCGAGTCGACTGCGCTGCAGGTGGCGCGCCAACTGGAGCGCGAACTGAAGCTTGAGACCAGAGGCATTCCCCAACTCAAGTTCTTCGCCACCGATTCGGCGGAGAAATTCAAGAAAATGGGAACGCGGTTCCTCGGGCTTGCGGTAGAAGATGTCGTGCACGTGGATTTGAAGGAGTAGGCGGCGGGAAGACTGTCAACTCGCGCCGGTTTTGGGAAGGGCACGAGTTTACTCGTGCCGCAAATCGCCGAAAATATCCTGCCCTTTAGCGCCTGAGGTGTGTTTTTTTTCGTTTTCGACCAGTTTTTTCGCTGCCACCACAGCCGTGCTTTCGCGCGGCTGGGCAGGTCAGCGCACTTGCCCCTACGCGAGCTTCTTACAGCGGGGGTCAGTACAGGCGGAAAGTGACTTCGACGTTAACCATCGTGGCCACTGGCTTGCCATCTTTCATACCCGGCTCGAATCGCCAGGTTTTCACAGCTTCGATGGCCTTTTCATCCAGGCCCAATCCTAAAGTGCGAGCTACCCGGATGTCGCGCGGCTTGCCGTCCGGACCGACCACCAGCCAGAGCACGCAAGTACCCTGAAATTTGGCTTTGCGGGCTTCCTCCGAGTACTCAGGGTCCGGGGCATAAACCGGTTTTGGACTCGAAACGCCGCCGCCCACGCGAAACGCTCCACCTCCGGTGCCGCCGCCGTGACCAGGGCCGTATCCGGGACCCTCGCCCGAACCGACACCGCCGCCGCTGCCAGTGCCAATGCCACCGCTAGAACCAGTTCCATTCGAAGCCACCGACGGCAAATGCGACATCGGATCGCCCAGGTCGGGCAGGTTGGGCGAGGGCAAGGGTGGAGCTACGATCGACGGCGGAACTTCAAGCTTTGGTTCCTGGTTTCGCACTACCGCCATGGGCGGAGTGATCTGCTGCATCGACTGCTTGGGTAAACGGCCCTGCGATGCCTGTAATTTATCGTGATCGCCGCCACCACCACCGCCGCCGCTCATGGTCTTTGAGGCTGGCAGAGGAGGAATATCGTCGGGCGCAATCAACACCACGGTCTCCTTCGGCTGGTTGACGATAATCCTCCGGCCCACGTAGGTACCAGCGATGATGGCTGCCAGCGCCAGCACATGGATAACCGTTGACCCCGCGGCTCCCCGTCCTTTGTAGTTGTAGAAGCCCCAGATGTCGCGCACCGGGACGGGCTTCGAAGTCAAGACCAGCGGAGGAAGTTTCTTGGGGAAGAAGAAGTCGTCAATGTTGCGAAACAGAGACTTCCATATCGGCTCGTCCAGAGTCTGATTCTGCAGGAGAAGATTCAGCTCGGGCTCTGGACCCATCGCTGGCGCATTCTGAAGTGTTTCAAGTTCTGCCATAGCTTCCCGAGCACTAACCCCAAGTTGACGGTACAGGCGATCGCTGATTTAGATGCGCGAGCGCTTCTCAGGGCCGACAAAAAAAATTGCCTCTCAAGCGGACGAACCTGCCCGCCCAAACGTCTCCCTGTCAGTTAGATGCGCGCAGGTTCCAATCTGGTAAAAATTGTACACGCTTTTTGCAGGAGGGGAACAGTACTTTTAGAATTCGTTCCCGGAACCGCCGCCCGAATAGACCTGTACTTCCGCGCTCCCTATATAATGAAAAGATTCAATCAGTTGGGAGAACCTTGCGAGTGCCGACGGACCTGAAATCCACCATCAATTTGCCCAAAACCGGCTTCCCCATGAAGGCAGGGCTGCCCCAGAATGAGCCCAAAATGCTCGAGCGCTGGGAGCAAATGGGACTCTACCAGCGCATTCGCCAAGCCCGCCAGGGAAAGAAGAAGTACATCCTGCACGACGGCCCGCCCTACACCAGCGGACCTATCCATTTGGGCACGGCCATGAACAAGTGCCTCAAGGATTTCATCGTCAAGTCCAAAACCATGTCCGGCTTCGACGCCCCCTACGTCCCCGGATGGGACTGCCACGGCCTGCCCATCGAAATCAAGGTTGACAAGGAACTCGGCGGCAAGAAGCTCGAAATGCACCCCACCGACGTACGCGCCGAGTGCCGCAAATACGCACAGAAATTCCTCGACCTGCAGCGCCAGCAGTTCAAGCGCATCGGCGTTTTCGGCCGCTTCGAACGGCCGTACGCCACCATGACGCCGCTCTACGAGTCGGTGGTACTACAAGCTTTCTTCTCGTTCTACGAAAACGGATTCGTCTACAAAGGCCTGCGCGCCGTCTACTGGTGTATGCACGACGAGACTGCTCTCGCCGAAGCTGAAGTCGAATACGAAAACCATACCAGTTCGACCGTCTGGGTCAAGTACGCGCTGCTCGACGATCCGGCAAAACTCGACGCCGCGCTTGCCGGCAAGAAACTGTTCACCATCATCTGGACCACGACTCCCTGGACGCTGCCCGCTTCCATGGCCGTCGCCTTCCATCCCGACGAGGAATACGTAGCGCTGGAATCAGGCAACGAGGTGTACATCGTTGCCTCCAGGCTTGCGAAAGACGCCGCCGAGAAATGCGGCATCGCGAACCCGCGCGAACTCGCTCACTTCCCTGGCCGCAAGCTCGAGCGCCTCAACTTCCGGCATCCGTTCCTCGACCGCAAAGTTCTCGGCGTGCTCGCCGACTACGTCACTATGGACACGGGAACGGGAGTCGTCCACACGGCGCCCTCGCACGGTGCTGAAGACTTCGCCACCGGCGTCAAGTACGGCCTCGACGCCACCAGCAACGTCGACGAAAAAGGCATCCTGCGCAACGGCCTGCCCGAGTACGACGGCAAGCGCGTTTGGGACGCCAATCAGCCCATCATCGACTTGGTCAAGAGCCGCGGTGCCCTGCTGCACACGGAAAAAACCGAGCACTCGTATCCGCACTGCTGGCGCTGCCACAATCCCGTGATCTTCCGTGCCACCGAACAATGGTTTATTTCCATGGAAACGCCCATGCCCGGCGGCAACTCCAATGCCAAAGACGACACCCTGCGCACGCGCACGCTCGCCGAGATCAAGAACGTCAAATGGGATCCGGCCTGGGGAGAAGAGCGGTTATCGAACATGATTCAAACGCGGCCGGACTGGTGCATCTCACGCCAGCGCGTGTGGGGCGTTCCGATCGCCGTTTTTCTCTGCGAAAGCTGCGGCAAGCCGCTCAACGACCATGCCATTAATCGCAAGGTCGTGGAGGCGTTCGCCCGCTCGGGAGCCGATGTCTGGTTTACCAACGAACCCGACACCATTGTTCCCACCGGAACCAAGTGCCCGCAATGCGGCGGCACGAAGTTCGAAAAGGAAACCGACATCTTCGATGTCTGGCTCGAATCCGGAGCCAGCTATCTCGCGCTGATTGCGGACGAACCCGAATACCCCTGGCCCTCCGATCTTTACCTCGAAGGCGGCGATCAGTACCGCGGGTGGTTCCAGTCTTCCCTGCTCTGCGCCATGGGCACGCACGCCACGCCTCCGTATCGCGGTGTGGTCACGCCCGGCTGGACGCTCGACGAAAAGGGCCAGGCCCTGTCAAAATCGCGCGGCAATGATGTCGACCCGGTGGACATCGCCAACCGCCTCGGCGGGGAGATCGTGCGTCTCTGGACCGCTTCGGTTGACTTCCGTGAAGACGTCGTCGGATCGGAAACACTGATGCTGCGCGTCGCGGAAAACTACCGCGAGATTCGCAATAAACTGTTCAAGAACGCGCTCGGCAATCTCTACGATTTCGATCCGCAGACCGACTCCGTTCCGTTTGAAAAGCTCGAGCCGCTTGACCAATACATGCTGCGCCAGACCTGGGCCCTCGCCTGCGATGTTCGCAGCGGCTACGACGAGTTTGCTTTTCACCGGATTTATCACCGCGTGAATCACTTCTGCGTGGTCGATCTCAGCGCCTTCTACTTCGACGTCATCAAAGACCGCCTCTACACCTACGCCCCCAACTCGCGCGGCCGCCGTTCGGCCCAGACTGCGGTTTGGCGCATCTGCGAGGCCATGGTCCGTTTGCTGGCGCCCATTCTGAGTTTTACCTGTGAAGAAGTCTGGCAGCATTTGCCCGCGGTGCCAGACCGTCTCGCCAGTGTTCATCTGGCGGAATTTCCTACCGCCGCCGAAGTGCTCGGGAGCGCTTCCGTGCCGCAGGAGGATCCGCAACAGCAGCAGGATTGGACTACGCTCCTCGGGGTGCGCGAGCAGGTGATGAAAGCGCTCGAAGAAGAACGCAACAGCGAGCGGATCGGCAAGGGTCTGGAGGCGCAATTGACCATCACCGCAACCGACCCGACCTATTCGGTTCTAGCGCGCTATCAAGACCAACTGCGCTACCTCTTCATCGTCTCCTCTGTGAAACTGGCGCGAGACTCTGGTAATGGAACGGGCACCGTGCATATCGAGGTCAAGAAAGCCGATGGCGCCAAATGCGAGCGCTGCTGGAATTTTTCCACTCAGGTGGGTGAAGACAAGAACTATCCGACGGTGTGCGAGCGTTGCAGCGCCGTGCTCAAAGAAATTGACGGGGCGTGACCGCAAGGGTCCGCAAACGCGATAAAGTATAGAGAAGAAGTTTTTGGGTCACTTTTTTCTACCCATGCGCAAATATCATTTCCTGATCGCGTTGCTCGTCATCGCTCTCGATCGCGTCACCAAGTGGACGATCGCACACCGGCTCTCCCTGCACGACAGCATTCCCGTCATTCCCGGATTCTTTCGCATCATCCATGCTGAAAACCCGGGCGCCGCGTTCGGTATTTTTGCGGATTCTCCCTCGCAATGGAAGGTCGCTCTGCTGATTGCGTTCTCCATAATTGCGTTGCTGATCGTCTCTTTGCTCCTGTGGAAAAACAGCCACCGCCTGACCACGACGGGAATCGGGCTCGCATTGATTCTGGGCGGCGCGGTCGGCAACCTGTGGGACCGCCTAGTCAGCCGGCACGTGGTGGATTTTCTTCTCTTCTACATAGGTCCGCACCAGTGGCCGGCCTTCAACGTGGCTGACAGCGCCATCGTGGTGGGAGCGGGTCTGCTGGTGTTTGAGATCGTGTTTACGAAGCCACACCAGCAACAGGCGGCCTAGACAGGATGCTCTCGGCTTCGATGAGCGGGAATCATTCGAGTGTCTTGGTGAGGTCGAACAAGCTCAAGTAGAAGGACGAAAAGATGATTTGGAGGCCGAGCAGGAATAGGAAGATGCAGAAGGCGGCAAGTTTGGTGACCGGAATACTTACCTGAGCCAGCGGTTTTGAAATTTCCATCAACCGATGAATCGTAAACGTGCCTAAAATCACGCTGAACAGCAAAATCGAAGCACCGCTCACCAAACCCCACTCCAGACGGAAGTACTTCTTGATCGATCGGCTGATCCAGTCCTCCTCCGCAAAGCCTTGGGAGGTACTGAAGGCGATAGCATAGACGCCGAAAAGAGCAATCTGAATCCCCATGAAGGACAGAGCATTCACAAACATGGTGGCCGATAAGCCCAGCGGAATATGGGAGACGCTGACGTCTTCCAGCAGGAACAGCAGAGAAAAGCCGAAGCCGAGGCCGGACATGATCAGTCCCGGGAATAGAAACACATATTTGGGCGCCAGCATGAGCATGAAACGCAAGTGACGCCAGCCATCGCGAAAAGTGTGCAGATTGGGCACCCGGCCGGGCAAGGCAACGTAGTAGTCGATGGGCGTCTCCCGGATGACCAAGCGCTTCTGGGCCGCCTTGACGACCATCTCCGAAGCGAACTCCATGCCGTTGCACCGCAGGTTCAAAGTGCGGATCGCGGCGGCGCTGAAGCCACGCAAGCCGCAATTCGCGTCGGAGATACGGGTCTTGAATAAGAGGTTCAGCACCGCGGTCAGGAAAGGCGTGCCGACCCAGCGGTGAAGCCAGGGCATTGCGCCGCGCTGGACCGTCCCCCGAAGACGGCTGCCCATCACCAGATCTGCGCCTTGTTGAAGGAGTTGAACGAAATCTGGCAGAGCGCCGAAATCATAGGTCTGGTCGCCGTCGCCCATGATGATGTAACGCCCACGGGCCTCGGCAATGCCGCGCTTGAGTGCACTGCCGTAACCCTTCACCTCGTGCCGGACAACCCGAGCGCCAGCTGCCGCGGCCAACTCCGCGGAACGATCCGTGGAACCGTTGTCCACCACAATCACTTCTCCAGTCGCGTGGAGGCGAGCGATAGCCGCGGTTGCGCTGGCAACGCAGGCCGCGATGGTGCGCTCTTCATCGAGACAGGGGATTACAACGCTGACCAGCGGCTCAGTCATGATTTGTAGTTGCCCGGAATCCGACCAGATTCATCCAATCGCCGAAGTTGGCCAGACGCAGTGTTTGGCGGAGAGAGATGTCGTGGAAGATTTTCGTGAAGATGTAGCCTGGCCGAAAGTAGAAACGCCTAAACGCCTTGCGGCGGAAATAGTCGACGTCCTCGCGGGTCATGGTATCGGTTTGGAGAATGGAATTGCCGCCGAAGTCGTACTCCGACCATTTTTCCGCGCGGATCCAGCCGCGGGCTTTGGCCATCTCACCAAGTTCAGTCTTGGGATAAGGAACGGCGCAATAACTCTGCATGTAATCCAAATCCAGGTCGAGCATGAAACGGATCGTTTCTTCAGCGGTTTCCCTGGTCTCACCGGGCAAGCCGAAGATGAAATGGCCCATGGTCTGGATCTTGGCCTGCTTGGCGAGCCTCACGGCGCGCCGGGTTTCCTCCAAGGTCTGCTTCTTTTTGGCCGCGTCGAGGATGGATTGACAGCCGCTTTCGATTCCCAAGCCGACCAGGTAACAGCCCGCGCGCCGCATGAGCGCCAACGTCTCTTCATCGAGGGCGCCAACCCGGGTGGTGGCAGCCCAGTGAATATCCCAGCGATTGTCGATGAGAGCCTGGCAGAATTCATGCACGAAGTCTTTGTCGAGCGAGAAGACCTCTTCCCAAAGCAGAAACTCCTGGATGCCAAACCTTTCCCGGCAGATCTGAATCTCTTCGAGGATATGGGGCAGCGAGCGACGCCGCCCTTTCCTGCCGTAATAGGTGTTGACGATGCAATAAATGCAGGGGTAGGGACATCCTCGCGCGGTATTGATCAACGTGAAAGCCTGGTTGTTATGGGGCAGCCGGTAACGCTCATTCTTAAGCAGCGCCCGATCCGGCAAGGGCAGCGCATCCAGATCCGCCAGCAAGGGGCGCGGCGGATTGACCCGGAGATCGCTTCCCTCCCGGTACATCAGGCCTTGTATCCGATTCAGGTTAGGCTGCTTTTCATTCAAGCTTCGCAGCAATTCTTCGAACGTTGTCTCCGGCTCACCCACAATGCAGAGATCAAGGAAGGGGTAGTTTTGGAATGCTTCCCTTTCAAGCATGGTGAAGTACACACCAAAGCCCAATATCAAAGTTTGGGGGAAGGCGTCCTTGATGTGCTTGGCAATCTCCATGTCACTGTCGATGCTGGGGAAGCCGGTGTTGACGACCACCAGGTCGGGAGCGAAAGCCCGCATGTCCGCAAGCAGTTCATCCATGGTCAGGCTTTCCACGTCGCCATCCACCAAGCGCACCGGGCCCCACTTTTCGGCCAGGGTTCCTAGCAATGCCAGAGTGATGGGCGGCCATACCGTAGCCCACGAGGACGCCTTTTGCATGCAACGTCCTTCACGGATGAACTTGGTGTGGTCCTTGAGCGTGGGATTTAGTAAGTAGGTTTTCATGTCGGCCTGCGTTCTCCTAAGTGATGGCAACTACGCAGGGCTGGGACGAAGATTCCCAAAGAACCAGCGGAATACGGCCAGTGCCCCGCCTCTGGTACGGGGATCGTCAAGACTTTAGGCGAAAGCAACACGTATGTCTGTGAGACAGATCACACCGGCACCCACGGACGGATTCGGACGGCATGGCGTAGAGCCATCCATCTGCCCTGCCTTACGTCGGTAACTGGAGTCTCCTCCGTGCTAATGCCAAGATCAGGCGATACCTGACAAGAGACTCTTCATGCGAAAATCTGCGGCCGTCATTCTTTCTCTGATCTTGTCGAGCGGCACCAGCCTGTGGGCCAAGAGCACCACTCAGGAAGCTCCACAAACTGCGCGGCAGGCTTTGATGGAGATGTTTTTCAGCAAAGAGCCCGGGACCTTCCTCAAGCACCTGCCTGCGGTCACGCGTGCCACGCTCGAAAAATCCGGGGCGCTCGCCACCGTGCAGCAGTATTCCGTGCTCGCCGGGCAGTTTCAAACCCAGGGAAAGAGCTTTCAGACATTTGAGACGGGACCGGTGATGTTAGCCACGGAAGATCTCAAGACCGGACAAAAAACTGAGATCGTCGTCGACAACGACTCGCTGCAAGGGGATCAGGACGACATCGAGCTGTCCTTCCGCACTTACAAAGACAACCAGGCACAAAAGACCCCGTTCATGCCTCGCCTCGTCTTCTCCATGAAAATGGAATCGGGGCTCTGGACGTTGAACAACATCGCCATCACCATCAACCTGCCGCTGGCCGACCCCGATTTGTTGCAACGCATCACCGACGGAATGAAGGCGCGCGCGGCCGCTGGCGGTCCTCAGATTCACATGCTGGGCATGGGGCAGGTTCCGGGGCAGATTCCCTCCAGCAACTTCGGGAGTGATGCGAGCACTCTCGCCGCGGTGCGTAAGATTCTCGCTGCGGAGACTACCTACGCGGCGAGCTATCCGGCCGTGGGATACACCTGCACCCTTTCCGATCTCGACGGCTTCGGAGCTGCAGAGGCGAATGAACATCAGGCCATGCTCATCAGCAGCAGTCTGGCCAGCGGTAAACATCTGGGGTACATCTTTTCGCTTTCGGGATGCGCCGGCACACCCGCAGCAAGCTTCCGTCTCACAACCGCACCCATGGGGAACAGTTACGGTCGTCGAGCATTTTGCAGCGATCAATCCGGAGCAATCCGTTCTTCGGCCGATGGCAGCGCCGCTACGTGCCTGAGTAGCGGCACGCCTGTCCCATAGGCCGCGATCCCGTGGGAAACAGGAGGTCGTTCCCCTTCGACTAGGAGGAGCTACGGCGTCCCGTAGAGCTGCCGGTAGACATTCGCATTCCGCAAAATAGCCTGCACGTACTCGCGCGTTTCGGTGAAAGGAATGGACTCGACGAATTCCTGCGGATCGCGGTAGTGACCCTGTCCCAGCCACTCTCCCACCCGGTCGGTACCGGCATTGTAGGCGGCGAGAGCGTATTCGAATTGTCCGCCGTACTTGTCCACCATATCTTTGAAGTAGCGCGTGCCGAGTTGCAGGTTTACGGCCGGAGTGAACAGTTGCGGCGCGCTGTATCCCTTGAGCTTGACCTGCTTCGCCACGGTTTTGCCCGTCTTCGGCAGAAGCTGCATCAGGCCAACGGCGTTAGCGCGCGACATCGCCAGCGTGTTGAACTCGGACTCCTGCCTGATCAGCGATGCCACCAGATAAGGATCAAGACCGTTGAGCACTGAGTATTTCCGCAGATCGGTCCAATAGGCTTTGGGAAAAAGCGCCTCCCAGTAGGGTCGCGGCAGGTCGGGAATGTCGACCGCAAAATAGCTGGGCGTGATGTGCTTCATGATCTCGATGCCGCGATCGTAGCGGCCGATGTCCTGATACACACGCGCCATTTCCGGAGGCGCCCAGGTTCCACCCTCCTGGCTGGCGGCAGCTTGCAACTCGCGCACCGCCAGATCCGCCAGTCCACCGTTGGAGAGCAGGCGCGCCCGTTCCACGCGCAGGTTGTCGTCGGGAGGGTCAGTCACAGTAATTTTTTCCGCGGGTGGAAGCGCGGGAATGTGGTCGAGCAGCGCGTAGTGCGTCAGGTCTTCCTTCAGCGACGCTTCTTTGGCCGGGCCTTGGTTTGGCGATGCCTCGCCCGGCAAGCCTGGCAAGCGCTGCCGTCCGAACTCCGCGTAATAGTAGTTGCGAAAACGGTCGCTGAGTTTCTGGTAAAACGCCCGTGCCATGGCCGGCTTTCCTTCTTCTTCGGCGAGACGCGCCCGCCAGTACAGCGCAGCGGGAATCTCCGCGGAATCGGGATAGAGCGCGATTTGCTGTTCGAATTCTTGCCGCGCCTCATCCGTTTTTCCTTGCCGGAAGGTCAGCCACGCCGCCTTCCAGTGCGCCGAGGATGCGTGCCCGCCGTTCGGGAAGCGTTGCTGCAATTCCCGGAAGTAGTCGATGGCGCGATCGTAGTCGCGCTTCAGCAGGTACATGTTCCCGGCCGAAAGCAGCGCTTGTTCGAGCCACGGGCTAGCGGGACCAAATTGCCGCAATTCGTTCAGCGTCCGTTGCACGGCGTCTTCATCGCTGGTGGAACGCGCGGTCTCACTCTGCAGATAGAGGCGCTCCGCTTCGGCGTCACCGGTCTGCACGCCCATGGCGGTCAGAACCTGGCGCGCTTCGTGGCTGCTGCCGCTTTTTTCCTCCGCTTCCGCCAGCGCCAACTGCACCTGCGGACGGTCCTCTGCACTGACTTCTCCAACAAGATCGTGATAATCGTGGGCTGCATCGCTGTAACGCTTACCTTTGAACAACAGATCGGCGCGCGTGCGGCGCTCGGCAACCGAGCCGGAGATTCCCAGCTTGCGTAATTCCACCAAGGCCGCATCCGCCTCGGGACTGTTGGGAAGATTGAAGTAAACATTGCGCAGCGCGCTCGAGGCTTTATCTTTCTCGCCCGCCTCTTCGTAGGCGCGCCCTATGGCAAGCTCTACATCGCTGCGCACCGGTGCCCGCTCTTTTTCCAGCAGAGCCGCCGATTCCATCGCCCGGCCTTCCTCAAGCAGCGCGCTGGCATAGACGAGGTGCGCATCGCGGATCAGAAGCGAATCGGGAAAATTCTTGCTGAAATCCGCCAGCGTGGCCAATGCCTCGGCATTGTGCCCGGTCTTTAGATAAGCATCCCCCAGATAGTAGGCAACGTAGTCTCCTAGTTCGCTGGCGCCGGCTTTGGCCCGGTTGAACGGATCGATAGCTTTGCCATAGTCGTGATCGACGGTGCGGGCATAGCCAATGACGAGCCAGGCCAGTGCTCCGGCATCTTCTTTAGCGTGGCGGCGGGCGTAAGCTTCGACTCCGGCATAGGCGGTGGGAGTGCGGTCCTGCAACAACTGCTGCGCCATGGGACGAAGACTGGCGGAAGCGACAAACGCCCGTCGCACCCGGCGCATGCGCGGAGAAACGGCCTTGCGCTTCTTCTTAGTAGTCTTAGTGTGGGCGCTGGTGGAAGACGCAGTCTTTGTCTTTGGCTTCGCCGGCGTGCTCTGAACCGGCGTGGATGACTGGGACTGGGCGGCTGCAGGCTGCAAAAACCCGAGCCCGAGCAGGGAGAAAGTTCCAGCGAAAACTACAACAGCAAAACGGCGCACTCAAACCCTACCTAGTGCCGAAAATTGGCACCCATGATGGAAAGATCGTCTTCTGCGAGACTTCGTATTATTTCATGCTGAAAGTAATTGCCGGAAGCTGCCGCTGTGTTCCCGTAACGCTTTTGGTACGTCGTACGGCTTTTCTCGATCGCTTCCTTCAGCCGATCGTAGAGATCCTTGTTCTTCCGGCCTTCCGCAACCTTGGCCTGATTGTAGAGTTTGATCTCATCCACCAGTAGACGGGCAAAGCGCTGGGCTTTGTGATGAATTTCCTGATCGTCGGGCGCGGCCGAGGAAGCCGGCGGCGTCTCGGGCGTTGCTGTCTTGGCATGACCGACCGGGAGCGGCTCGGCCAGAGCCGCCTCCGCAGCGCTCGCGACGGGCGCTGGAGCTTCACGCGCTGACGCCGCTGCTGCCATCACATGGCTGGGCGCATGCGAGGCGAAGGGATCGTTGAAAGCCGGCGCTGGCTGCACCGGCGCCTGCGATGACGGCGCCGTCGTCGCAGCACGGTCGCTGTCGGCAGGCGTCGCCTGCGCTTGCTTGCGGAGCGAGTTGACTTCGAGCCATGCGCTGGTCGAAAGCACCAGCAGTTCGAGGGCGCCGGCATCGAGCGAACCTCCCTCGCCAGTTCCGCTGTCGGCGTAAACCAGGGCGGCCACTTTCTCTTTCAAGATCAAAGGAAGGATCTGGCATTCGCCGCTGGCTGGTTTTCCAAACTCCCGCAGGAAACGCGAGTCGAAATCGGCAATTGGGGCGCTCGCCACCACGCGCTCGCCGATGGCGCGAGCCACAGCCGGAGCGTTTTCGTTGAGCGAGAAATCTTTCACCGCATCACTATTGGCGAAGCCGCGTGCCTGCCAACCCGTGCCATGGCTGCCCTTCACCACAAACAGCGCAACTCGAGCCGCATAGCGAGCGCTGGCATCGAGCAAGGCGCGCAGAATCTCGCGCTGAGAAGTGCCCAGCTGGATTTCCCCCACCGCGCGCGCCAGATCCGCCGGACCGGACGCCGAAGCTGCATGTTGTGTGCTGGGCTCGCCGCTCCCAGGTGCAGCGGCGATTTCTTCCATTACCCGCCGGACAATCTCGCTGCGCAGTTGGCCCGTGTGTTGGTCCAAAACCTGGCCAACCACCCGTTCCACAATCGGCTCAATCCAACCGCGCTCCTTCATTCGTGCTCCGAGGCAAAGCTCTCTTGACCAAGCTCTTGTTGGGGGAAGAAGGGAGCAGCCCTTCTAACCTCTTATTATATGGCCGCTTACAGGCGCTTTCCGCACACCTTGGTACCTGCCCTACAGGGTACCGGAGGCACCCATCGCCAGCCTGAGTGACATTTCTGGCGCGGCTGGGTCTAAACTCCGCGCCAAAAAGTCGGCCACCAAGTACAATAGCATTTCGACCATGGGTCGTGTTGCTGGAAAAATCTGCATCAAGCAACGAATGAGTACCATCCAACCCAACATAGAGCAACCGGTCAGCGAAGAGATGCAGCTGGTCCGGCGAGCCAAACGCGGCGACGATCAGGCGTTTGAAGAATTAGTGCGGCGCTATGATCGCAACGTTTTCCGCATTGCACAGCACATTACGCAGAACCGAGAGGACGCCGAAGATGTGGTTCAGGAAGCGTTCCTCAAAGCGTATAGCAACCTGGAAAAGTTCCAGGAACAGTCCAAGTTCTATACCTGGCTGGTGCGCATTGCGGTTAACGAAGCGCTGATGAAGTTGCGCCGCAGGAAGCCGGAACGCACGGTTTCTCTGGACGAAGACGTAAAAACTGAAGATGACTCGCTGCCTCGTGAGGTTGCGGATTGGAGCCCCAATCCTGAGCAGATGTACAACCAGGCTCAGTTGCGGGACATTCTGACTCGCACCATTCAGGGATTGCCGGCTGGGTTCCGGACGGTGTTCGTGCTCCGTGACGTGGAAGGCCTCTCAACCGAAGAGACGGCCCAGGCGCTGGAGTTGAGCATCCCGGCGGTGAAGTCGCGGTTGTTGCGCGCGCGCCTGCAATTGCGCGAGCGGCTGAACCGGTACTTTCAGAAACGAGCGAGTGGAGATGGCGACCAGTGAAGTGTTCTGAGTTTCTTAACGAGTTAACCAACTACCTCGATGGCGCGCTGGACGCCCGGACCAAGTCCGAACTCGACGATCACCTGGCGTGGTGTCACAACTGCTACGTGGTCTGCGACACCACTCGCAAAACCATAGAAATCTACCGCAACTCCGAACTCTACGAATTGCCCGACGATTTGCGCGCCCGTCTCCAGGCCGCCATCATGACCAAGTGTTCCGGGCACAAGAAATCGGGCCCGGCGAGCGGCTGAGCGCCGCGTTTTGGCTTTTTGTGCTCCTGTTTGTTCCCCCTGACCTTCCCCCGTGGTTGCTTGAGTGTGTGCAAGTGCTTGATTCCGGTACGCCTATGGGACTGACCTGCCCCCCATTTTTAGTCCAGGGATAATGAGACTTTCTCCGGGTTTGAGTTCTCTAACACAGCCGTCGTAACTCGCTTCTCGCCGCCGTCGAG